>Ga0105239_10003986_pt1 | contig 17885 bp, 12 predicted proteins | sample KBSC44metaG_FD_92761 | JGI IMG/M metagenome (GOLD analysis project Ga0105239, IMG submission 92761) | Corn rhizosphere microbial communities from Kellogg Biological Station, Michigan, USA - KBS C4-4 metaG | ecosystem: Host-associated > Plants > Roots > Rhizosphere > Soil | place: Michigan, USA...
AATGACAAAGACAAGCCTCATAGCAGTTTCAAGTTAGTTTAATTTATCTAACTGTGAATGAGAAACTTACACCGATCCGGCATACACAGGAAACTGGTACCACAGTCTCCTGGTCCAGTGCTTCGGCGCCGTTTTTCGGATGAATAAGGTTGTTGAAAAGATTCACCTTCCGGAGCATACCGATCGTCGGTTCAGCATCACCTGTATTATCTGCTACCAGAAATATCTCAACGTAATTGAAACTGTTATTAAGCATCCTTTTGAGCAGGGGCGGATAATACGTTAAGATTTCATAAGGTAGCCTGGAAACTATTTAAGATGGAAAATTATTATTTACCATCATACCGTAGTTATACCTGTTTTTGCTGCACAAATTGGCTTACATTAAGACATCCAGAAATGCCAGCAATATCCATAAACTGTCCAAATTTTCTATGAGATGCGTAAGCAGTTTGTCTTCTTCCCGGTCGCAGCTACACTGCTTGTAACGGTGTTGTTTATCTTTTTGTCTGCCTATAAGGTACTGACTGAATATGCCGAGCTGAGTAAAAGGCGCAACCAGGTTAGGGCACATTTCCAAAGCTTGTCTGTGTTGGTCAGCAATGCTACTGTTATCAACCCGGTATTAGTTGCGGCTAACAATTCTGATGTAACGCAATTGTTCCCGACTGATAGTGCCGGCATCATTAAAGAACTTCATCAACTATGCGACATCGTGCGGGATTCTGTAAACATTTCCATTACACAGCAACTGAAGCCGGAATTGGAAAAAGAAATTTCCTGGATACTGGCAAGCAATGTCCCTGACTCTATTATCAGCGGCAGTTCAACCGCTCACATTGCCTCCCTTCAGAAAATACAATCCTTATTAAGACAGGGTGTAAACCGGACGACCTTCCTTGTCGATTACCAGCAGGCCCTGCTGGATAGGGAAATCAATAAAGTCCGGATTGGCATTATCCTTTTTATTGTGCTGACGGGGGGATTACTTAGTTATACCACCTTCGGACTTTTTAGCCAGCAATCCAAAAGACGGTTGAAAGAATGGGAACTTGAGACGATCTTTAACAGGATCAATGATGCGGTCATTTCCATTGACAACGACTGGCGATATACTTTTCTCAATGATGCAGCACTGGCAAATCACCCGTTGGGAAGAGCAAAAACGATCGGTAAAAAGTTATGGGAGGTGCACCCGGAAGTAAAAGGTACCATCTTCGAAGAAAAATTTAAGGAAGCTATCCTGACAAAAGCAGTCACCCATGCGGAAGCTTATTACGAACCTTTCCAGACATGGTTCGCAGCTAGGGCCTATCCTTCAGACAACGGACTCACGATCTTTTACCAGGATGTCTCTGAACGAAAAAAAACAGAACAAAAGGCGTCTCTCGCAATAAAGGAACTTGCAGACTACAAGTATGCACTCGACGAGTCAAGTATTGTGGCCATTACAGACCAGAAAGGCAGGATACTGCATGCGAATGATAATTTCTGCCGGATTTCAAAGTATGCCCTGGAAGAACTCATTGGCCAGGATCACCGCATCATTAATTCAGGCTATCACTCCAAAGATTTTATCAAGGACTTGTGGCGAACCATTGCGGGTGGTAAAATATGGAAAGGCGAATTAAGGAACAAAGCGAAGGATGGAACCATCTACTGGGTTGATACCACGATCGTTCCCTTCGTTGATGAGCAGGGCAAACCTTACCAGTATGTCGCGATCCGTAGTGACATCACCGGGCGCAAGGAGGCAGAACAGCGTATCATCCAGAGTGAAAAAATTTACCGCACCATTGCCTCAAGTATACCTGGTTCAGCGATCAGCCTGCTGGACCGTGAATACCGTTTTTTATTGGTAGAAGGGGATCTCGTGGAATCGCTAAAGCTTTCCAAAGGCGACATGGCAGGACGCAGGGCTGATGAAATCGTTGACGCCCGGCGGTACCAGGAACTCGTTCCTGACTGGCAGCGGGCTTTTGCGGGAGAAACCGTTGTGCATGAAATTAACAGGGAGACCTATGATGTCATTTTAAAAATCATTCCAATCAGGGAAGAGGACGGCACGATATTAAAAGTGATGAATGTTGCCATTGATATTACGGCGCTCAAAGAAGCACAACGGGGTATTATTGAGCTTAACCGGGGACTGGAAGAAAAAGTTATGCAAAGGACTGCCCAGCTCAAGCGCGCCAACGAGGAACTGGAAGCTTTTTCCTATTCTGTTTCACATGACCTCCGCGCTCCTTTGCGCGGGATTATCGGTTTTATCGCCATCCTGGAAGAAGAGTATGGTACAGTGTTTGACAAGGAAGGTCGGCGGCTGTTATCCGTTATTTCCAGGAACGCAACAGGAATGGGAAAACTGATCGACGACCTGCTTTCTTTTTTCCGCACCAGCCAGCAACCACTGGTTAAAACCCGCATCGACTCAGAAGAACTGGTTGACAAAGTTATTGCCGAACTAATGCAGCGGCGCCCTGCCGGCTCTGCTCCTGTTACCTGGCAGCGTACACCATTGCCACCGGTTAATGCAGATCTCAACACCATCAAACAAGTGTGGTTAAACCTCTTGTCCAATGCGCTAAAGTATAGCAGTAACTGTCCAGCACCGGTTATTACAATTGGTTCTTTTAACAAGGAGATGGAACATGTTTTTTTTGTTCGGGACAATGGCGTGGGTTTTGACCAGGCTTATGCTGATAAATTGTTCAGGGTATTTCAGCGACTTCACTCCAACGAAGAATTTGAGGGGACGGGCGTAGGGCTGGCGCTTGTCGGGAAAATCATCTCAAGGCACGGCGGAACAGTACGGGCGGAGGGAACGCCGGGTGGAGGCGCATGCTTCTTTTTCTCGCTTCCATACTAAAATAATTGTTCATTAGTCTCTTTATCTGCAAGAAAAAAGAGTGAAATGAAAGGCACAGGCATTTATAGTTTTGTATAATAAATCGAAGATGAAAGGGATAAATTAAGTATTAAAATAATTTTTGAAGAGAGAACAATAAGTAAAAATATTGACTGATTTAAATAGCATAAAGAACCTTTTATAGAATTTGGTTAGCTGGTTTATTTTTTGAGCTCTCAAAAAATAAGGCCCGCAATTTTGTATTGCGAGCCCATACATTTTTTACTTAAACAGCGGTGAGGGCGGGATTCGAACCCGCGGTACAGTTTAACCCGTACGGCAGTTTAGCAAACTACTGATTTCAGCCACTCATCCACCTCACCTTGCTGAAATATTTCCTAAAAGGGCTGCAAATATAAAGGCAAAATAATAATACCCAAAAAACAAATTCCAAATTCCTGAAAGCGCACTTACCGGAATTTGGAATTTGTCGTTTTAAAGCCTTTATCTACATTGCTGCAAGCTGAACCTTCTGCGTAAGCTCCATCACATTCTCTCTAAACAGGCTATCGGTATCCATCAGATCTTTTACCGTCTGACAACTATGAATAACCGTGGTATGATCACGCCCGCCAAAATGTTCCCCAATTGTCTTAAGCGAGTTTTTTGTAAATGCTTTGGCCAAATACATGGTTATCTGTCGTGCCTGTACAATTTCTCTTTTACGTGTTTTGTGTAGCAGCTTTTCATACTGAACATCAAAATAATCGCACACCATTTTTTGAATGGCTTCTATGGTAATTTCTTTGCTGCTGGTTTTAATAAAGTTTCTTAACACCTTCTTGGCCAGTTCAAGATCAATTTCTCTTTTGTTGAGTGATGATTGTGCCAGTAAAGAAATTAATGCCCCTTCCAGTTCGCGTACATTAGAGCTTATGTTATAAGCCACATACTTTACCACTTCCTTTGGCATATCGAGGCCATCATTCTTCATCTTGCGCTCCAGTATCTCAATCCTGGTTTCATAGTCCGGAACCTGCAGGTCTGCACTAAGACCCCAGCGGAAACGGCTTAACAATCTTTCCTGCATGCCATCCAAATCTTTAGGTGGCTTGTCTGATGTTAATACAAGCTGCTTTCCGCTCTGGTGTAGATGATTGAAGATAGCGAAGAAAGCATCCTGCGATTTTTCTGCACGGCTGAAAAATTGTACATCATCTATAATCAATACATCTATCAGCTGATAAAAATGTATAAAGTCGTTAATAGCATTGTTACGGCTATGATCCTGAAACTGGTTAATAAATTTTTCGCTGCTCACATACAGCACCACTTTATGAGGGTGCATTCTTTTCACCTCGTTTCCTATGCTTTGTACAAGATGTGTTTTACCTAATCCAACGCCGCCATATATTACTAACGGGTTAAATGAATTTGCCCCTGGCTTTTCAGCAACAGTTTTCCCTGCCCTTCGTGCCACCCTGTTACAATCACCTTCTATAAAGGCATCAAAAGTGTAGATATGATTCAATTGAGGATCTATCTGCATCTTTTTAAGACCAGGAATAACAAATGGGTTCTTAACTGGATTATTGATGACCAAAGGAAAATCCATTTCGTTATTAGAATAAATTTTTGCGCTACCTGCGGGCACATCCATCGAACCGTTTTTTCCGTTGCCGCTATCAACCATTATACGGTATTCAAGCCGTGCCTCTTTGCCCAACTCACGCTTAAGCGTTTTTGCAAGCAGGTTTACATAATGCTCTTCCAGGTATTCAAAGAAAAACTGGCTTGGCACTTGTATCATTAATACGTTATCCTTAATATCAACGGGTTTAATAGGCTCAAACCATGTTTTAAAATGTTGCCACTCTACTATATCCTTGATTATTTTAAGGCAGTTGTTCCAAACTGATTCAGCGGTTTTAGTCATAGCCAAAATGGTACAGTGTTTATATGGATTTATAATAATTATACCGGGAAAAAAATCCCAAAAAATTCTGCCAGATTGCTGGATAAATTTTTTGGGACAGGACGGCGAATATCCATGTTATATGTTGAAAAAAAAATTTTTTAGTCTGCTATTTTTTTATCACTAACAACAAAGAATTTTCAATGCAAATTTTTTTATTTGAATGCTTATCAATACACCATGCATCATTTCAAAAAATCACATCCGGCCTAAAACCTTACTGTAGCCTATGTTATAGCATTTGCTATAGCTAACATTAGCTATGTAAACAGCTTATACAAAGAGCTCCGTATCATAAATTCCACCCAACAAAAGATTAACAGCTATGATTAACGTTATTCACAAATAACAATAATCGTTCCTGTTAATTACTTTTTATTATTTGAACTTTTGAAAAATTATTACAGCCATAAGCTGTTACACCTGCGCAGATATTTTTAGTTGCGATGGCGTAATACTCATAGGTTTTTTTTAATGGGATTACAGGACCAGACAGGACATCATTTACGTTTAATCGCCCTTTAAAAAATTGATTATATTTTAAATAAGCCGTATTCACTTTAAATAAGCTGACAATGTATAAATGATGTATAAAAGCAAGCGGGCTCATTAAGGTTTGATTGTTATTGAAAGGTACAATTTAGAAATTGAATATTACAATTTTTTTCCTTAAAAATAACATCAGATTTCTTCTACATTTGCGCGAATAAATTCTTATTATAATGTCATTTGAAATTACAGGCAGGCTTGTTGCAAAGTATCCTGTTGTGCAACGTACAGAAACATTCAAAACACGTGAATTTGTAATTGAAAAGTCTGAGGATATAGCAGGCAGAACAATTACCAATTACATTAAGTTTCAATGCGTGCAGGATAAAACAGCCATGCCGGATCGTTTTAATAACGGCGATGAAGTAAAAGTATTGTTTAATATAAAAGGCACAAAGTGGGTAAAGGACGGGAAGGAAAATTATATCACCAATCTTGATGCATGGCGGATGGAACATGTAAAACTTGGTGAACAGTCCAACAATGATCAGGGCCCTGAATTTATTCCCGATGCTCCACCATCTGACAATGTAGATGACTTGCCTTTTTAGGTTTTATGATAAACGGTTTGCATATAAAATAGTTTGGTACTTACTTTGCTATGAATATTTTCAATATTCATTTGACAAACTTTTATTTAACTAAAACCTTGAATCATGAAAAAAGCAATCTTCATGTCCGTGATCCTTTTAGCCCTTACAGTAACTAAATCATTTGCACAAGACAAAGTAGTATCTAAAGGACCAGAATTAAGCATTGGTGTTGATGGTGGCATACCAGTTGGTGATTTTAAAGAAGGCTGGAAATTTGGTATTGGCGGTACCGCGAAATTTGCTTACAACTTTGATGAGAATGTAGCAATCACTTTACAAAGTGGTTATATTAGTTTCTCAGGGAAAGAAGGAATTTCTTCGTTGGGATTTATCCCTGTTAAGGTAGGTGGCCGTTATACTTTTCCTGGTGGATTTTTTATTGAACCACAGCTTGGTTTCACCAGTATAAATAAGGGTATTGGTACCAAGTTCACTTACGCAGGAAATCTTGGATATCGCATGACTCCTGGAATTGATGTAAGTGCCCGTTATGAAGGGATTTCAGCATCTGGTGGTAATTTATCTTTCATCGGCTTCCGTGTTGCTTATTCATTTCCTTTTGGAAGTAAATAGTTAATCTCAAACTTATACTTTAAAGGTTGTCCATATACAGGGCAACCTTTTTTTATTGCTTTGAAAATTGTTTTTTTCTTTCGTTCTTTATATAAGTTTCACACCTCTTCTTAACGTATAAAAACCCTTGCTATGAAAAAAACAATTCTACCTCTGCTGTTACTAGCATCTTTTTCATTATCACATGCACAAACAAAAGGTCCCGAATTAGGCATTGGTGTTGATGCAGGCATTCCTGTGGGCAGCCTCAGCGAGTCTCACAAATTTGGTATAGGCGGTACGCTTAAGTTTGCCTATAATTTTAATCCCAGCACTGCTGTCACCTTTCAGAGTGGATACATGAGCTTCATAGGTAAAGATATTTCTCCTGAAGATGGTGGTGGCATTATTGATAAATGGCCCAACCTGAATTTTATCCCTTTTAAATTTGGCGGCAGGTATACTTTTACTGGTGGATTTTATATTGAACCGCAATTAGGCTTCACTTCTATGTCAACAAAATTTATGGGATATACATCAAGCACTACGGGCTTTACCTATGCCATTAATGTCGGCTATCGCGCTACGCCCGGTGTTGATATAAGTACCAGGTATGAAACAATCTCCAAAGAAGGAAATGGCTCTTTTATAGGATTAAGAGTTGCATATAACTTCTTACTGGAAAAGAAACGATAAATATTATACGCCAACTTTTCTTTGCTCTTTATTTTTGCAGCAAGTTTTAGGATAAACACCTAACCATTATGCAAAAGAAAATAAGTCTTAAACTGCTTCCTTCAGAAGCGGCGGATAACAATATTATCAAAACATATATTTCACAGGCTGAAAGTATTTCCGCTAAAAATATCTCCGGCTTTAACGTACTTAAACAATCCATCGATGCACGTAGCAGACAGGTTTATATAAACCTTACTGTCAATGCTTTTATTAATGAGCCTTTTGATGAACGAAAAATTGAGTGGGTTAACTTTAAAGATGTTACTAACGCAAAGAAAAAGGTAATAATCGTTGGCGCAGGTCCGGCAGGTTTATTTGCCGCATTAAAACTACTTGAACAGGGAATAAAGCCAGTAATTGTTGAAAGAGGTAAAGATGTACGTGCAAGAAGAAGGGACCTTGCCTTATTAAATAAAGAAGGCATCATTAATGCTGAAAGCAATTACTGCTTTGGCGAAGGCGGTGCAGGAACTTACAGCGATGGTAAGTTATATACACGAAGCACTAAACGTGGTGATGTTAACAGGATACTTAACCTGCTTGTTCAATTTGGAGCAGATGAAAGAATATTATATGAAGCCCATCCACATATAGGCACCAACCAACTTCCCAAAATTATTACTGCAATAAGGGAACATATCATTGTCTGTGGCGGTGAAGTTTTGTTTGAAAAGAAACTTACCGGCTTTATAAAAGAGCATCATTTTTTAAAGGGAATTTTTATAGCCGATGGCGATGCCCTTTATGCTGATGCAGTTATACTGGCGACGGGCCATTCTGCAAGGGATGTCTTTGAATTGTTTTATAAGGAAAACATCTTCATTGAAGCTAAACCATTTGCTTTAGGTGTACGCATAGAACATCCTCAGTCTCTTATTGATTCTATTCAATACCATGCTTCAAACCGGGGGGAATTTCTCCCACCTGCATCTTACAGTCTTGTTGAACAGGTTAATGATAAAGGCGTATTTAGTTTTTGTATGTGCCCCGGCGGTATAATTGCGCCGGCAGCAACTGCACCCGGTGAACTGGTAGTAAATGGGTGGAGCCCAAGCAAAAGAAATAATCCATACAGCAACAGTGGTATTGTAGTAAGTACTTCACTGGAAGATATAATGCATGATAAAGCGTTTAAGAAACTGGCAAACGGGAACAAGTGGAAAGCATCCGATCCTTTATTGCTCATGCATTTTCAACAAATGGTAGAGCAAAAAGCGTATGCTTTAGGTGGAGGAAATTTTGCCGCGCCCGCACAACGCATGACTGATTTCTGCAACAATATTTTATCAGGCACCTTACCAGGCTGCAGCTATGTGCCTGGCGTAAAGCCAGCTTTGTTAAATGAAGTATTACCCGGCTTTATATTCACACGATTACAGGAGGGTTTTAAAGCATTTGGCAAAAAAATGCGTGGCTATTATACCAACGATGCTATCGTAGTTGCCACAGAAAGCAGAACATCTTCACCGGTTCGTATACCAAGAGATAATGAAACATTACAGCATCCTCAGATTAAAAATTTGTATCCCTGTGGTGAAGGTGCAGGTTATGCCGGAGGTATTGTTAGTGCTGCAATGGATGGAGAACGCGTTGCAGAGCTGATAGCCAGGTAAGCTAGTGGGAAGTGGGAAATGGCTAGTAGTAAATGGAGAATGGCTGAAGGACTCACCACTTACTATTAACCGCTACTCCCTCTATGTTCATCACTGGCAAATTTGTAGTTTGTGGTTTGTAGTCTGTATTAAGAGATGCACTTTCCCACTTGTCACTAGCCATTCTCCACTTATATCCTTATCCTACTCGCCACTTACCATTAACCACTTGCCTACCTCCTACCATATTTTTATTCTTTCATTCACAGGTTTATACATTTTATCGCCCGGCTGTAAATGAAATGCCTCATAAAACGGTGCGAAGTTCGTAAGTGATGCATTAACACGAAACATGGGAGGTGAATGTGTATCTATATTCAATAGCTGACGAATAAGTTGTTCCTTCATTTTTGTTCTCCATACCTGCGCGAACGATATAAAGAAGCGCTGGTCTGGCGTAAAGCCATCAATCTTTGTAGTGTCTTTACCTTGCTTTGTTAATTTGAACGCTTCATAAGCTACTGCTACTGCGCCTATATCAGCAATGTTTTCTCCTGCTGAAAAAGCTCCATTTACATGAATAGAATCAAGTACGATAAAGTTGTTATAGAGATTAATTACCTGTTTTGACTTAACGGAAAAACGCAGGCTGTCTTCCTGCGTCCACCAGTTTTTAAGATTACCATCTTTATCATATTGGGCGCCTTCATCATCAAATGCATGTGTCATTTCATGACCTATGATAGTTCCTATGGCACCGTAGTTTACAGCATCATCAGCATTGGGATTAAATAATGGCGATTGTAAAACACCCGCAGGAAAAACTATTTCATTCAGACTGGCATTATAATAGGCGTTAACCATTGCCGGCGTCATCATCCATTCAGTTTTATCAACACGCTTGCCTACTTTTTCAATCTCATGCCTGTAAATATTTTTGGAACAGACTACAAGGTTATCAAAATATTTGTCCCTGTAAATTTTTACACTCCTGTAATCTTTCCATCTGTCAGGATAGGCAATTTTCTTTATTAAAGCATGCAATTTCTCTTTTGCTTTCTGTTTGGTATTATCGCTCATCCAGTCAAGCTTATTGATTCTTATCTCAAATGCCTTTTGAAGATTGTTTACCAAATCGAGTATGTGCCTCCTTGCTTTACTGTCAAAATACTTTTTAATATATATCTGCCCAAGTGCATCGCCAAGGTTAACATCTGTAATATTTACCATTCTTTGCCAGCGTGGCTTCATTTGTTGCTGACCATACATTGATCTTCCCCAAAAATTAAACCTGGCTCTTACAAAAGGGCTACTAAGTGCAAATGAAATTTCTTCTAAAAAATGAGCGCGCAGATATGCCTTCCATGTTTCTAAATTAACAGTGGTCAAAAGCTCGTTAAGTTTAATGTAATAACCCGGCTGGCTAACATTTACAGAGTCTGCATAAACATCCATTGCGCTTAAGGTACGTTTCCATGCAAACGCAGGCATTTGTTTATCCAGTTGGGCAACAGCCATTTTATTGTAATTGATTTGAGGATTTCTCAATTCTTCTTTTGTTCTGTGACTAGAGGCTAATTGCTTTTCCAATTCATAAACATCCCCTGCTTTGCGTTCGGCGTTCAGTGAATCATCGCCGGTTAATACAAAAAGTGTTTGCAGGTAAGTTTGATAAGACCTTACAGTTTTTAATGATTCTGTATCTGTTTTAAAATAATAATCTCTTCCTGGCAAACCTAGCCCGCCCTGGTAGTAGACCGCAATATTAATGCTGCTGTTTTTTTCATCCGGGCCAACTGACTGTTCAAACAAAAGGCTTGTGTACTCAACCTGCTGCTCCGCTACAAATTGCATAATATCTGCCGTGTTTTTTATTGCGTCAATTTTTTGCAGATATGGTTTTGCGGGATCATATCCAAGTTTTTCAATCGTAACAGAATCCATTCCTGATGCATAAAAATCTCCAATCTTTTGCTCAATGCTTCCAAACTTCTGTTTATGAGCAGACACCTCTTCCACAATTTGTTGCAGCGAGCTTTTAGACTTGTTGTATAGTTCATAAAAAGAACCAACACTTGATTCTGTGGCTGGTATAGTTGTATTCTTTATCCATCTTCCATTGGCAAAAAGGTAGAAATTATCCTGTGGTCTTATGGTTGAATCTATATAGGTAGTATTTAGATATTGCCTGTAATTTTTTTGTTTACAGGAATAAAGAATGCAGGCAAGGCAAAGGGCATAGAAACAAAACAATCGTCCATTCATTATAAAAAATTCATTGAGAGGATAAAGTACAAAATATAAAAACTATCATTAGAAAAGAAGTTTTTGTGAGGAACGGTTGAGAATTGGTGAGAACGTTTAAACCCTAAAGCAGTATTGGATTTTAAAACATGTTATATAATATTAAAAGCACCGGAAACCCAGTGCTTTTAATAATTTTTTCTGATTGTGTCAGGTTAACGCAAAGAGAAAAATTTTAACCCAGCGTTATATCAAAATTTACAAGCTGAACAAATTCGCTCAATCTCGTATCTATATCAGCTTTTGTGATTTCTCTTAAACGTTCTGTACCAAATTTTTCTACACAAAAACTTGCAAGAGCACTGCCAACAATGATAGCTGTTTTCATATTCTCAAAAGAGATGTCTTTTGTTTTGGCAAGATATCCAATAAAGCCGCCGGCAAATGTATCACCGGCCCCCGTTGGGTCAAACACTTCTTCCAAAGGAAGCGCCGGCGCAAAGAAAACATTGTTTTCGTTAAACAATAAAGCACCATGTTCACCCTTCTTAATGATAAGATATTTAGGCCCCATCGTAAGTATTTTCTTTGCTGCTTTTACCAATGAAAACTCACCTGTTAACTGGCGTGCCTCACTATCGTTCACCAGTAATACATCTATCTGGCTTATTACTTCCTTCAGTTCATCCAGGGCAACATCCATCCAGAAATTCATTGTATCCAGCACTATCAGTTTAGGACGTGTTTTTAATTGCTTAATTACACTTATCTGAACAGCCGGGGCAAGGTTACCGAGCATTAAAAATTCAGCGCCCTGGTAGCTTTCCGGAATAACAGGCTTAAAATCGCCCAGCACATTTAACTCTGTTACAAGTGTATCGCGGGTATTCATATCAAGATGATACCGGCCTGCCCAGAAAAATGATTTTCTGTCGGGCACTATTTCCACCGCATCTGTTTCAACACCGCGCTTGTGCAGATTTTCCAGTTCTTCTTCCGGAAAATCATACCCAACTACAGACACCTGTTGTATAGGCTGCACAAAGTTGCTTGCAGCATAAGCAATGTAAGTTGCGGCTCCGCCGATAATTCTGTCAGATTTGCCAAAGGGCGTTTCAATATCATCAAAAGCCATGGAGCCAACTACAATTAAAGACATATTTTTTGGATTAAGTGAAGGAAAAAACGGCGCTTACCTCTATTTCTTTTTTCTTTTAAATGCAGGTACAGCAGCCTTTTTACGGGATGCAAACCTATTGTATTTAAATAAAAATCAAGCCATTTTTTTAAGTGGACGGCATTTTATCAGCCACATGTACACGACCCTTTTACAAAAATGATCGCTACAAAATTGATGGTTAAGATTATTTTTGTTCTATGGCACGCATTCAAATTGATAAAGACAGTACGCGTAAAGATGTTATTATTAAAGCGGCTGCTCAACTCTTCAGAGAAAAAGGTTATAAGGCTGCCAGTATGCGGGACCTCGCCGAAAAGGTAGGCGTAGAGGCCGCCAGCCTGTATAATCATATCCGTTCCAAAACAGAATTACTGCACGATATATGCTTTAATGTAGCCACCCGCTACATGGAGCATATGAATGATGTGGAGCTTTCCGGTAAACCGGCCATTCAAAAAATTGAAACGCTGCTTCGCTTTCACATCCGCGAAATGCTGGACAATCATGAAGAAGTAACTGTTAGCGACAGGGAATGGAAGCATTTAAGCGAACCTTATCTTTCTAACTACCACAACCAGCGGAGAAGCTACCGTAAAAGGTTTGCCGCACTTATTGAGGACGGCATTCATCATAACGAAATACAAAGAATAGATGCACCAACGGCGGTGATTATCATATTACACGCTGTAGGCGGTATAGATTCCTGGCACAGAAGCAAGCATAAAATATCTGCCGAAGAACTGGAAGCAAATATGGTTACGATATTAATAGAAGGCTTGCGCAGTAAATAATACCAGGGAGTTATATTGCCTGATTCCACGTTTACCTGTTGTAGAATTACACCGGGAAAGTAACCATGTTAAATGCTTTTTTAAAAGGCCTTGGCCAATATTCATTAACACTTAAAAGGGCCTTTGCCCGGCCTGAAAATCCGGCAATGTTCTGGAAGCAGTTAATGCGCCAGTGTAATGTAATTGGCATTCGTTCTCTGCCCATTGTACTTATTGTATCCTTCTTTCTCGGTATTGTTACCACCTTGCAGGTTGCATATATGCTGAATGGTACCATTGCTCCTCCTTATATCATTGCCCTTGTTGCACGTGATACGGAAATGCTGGAACTTGTTCCTACAGGTATATCTGCTGTTGTTGCAGGCGTTGCAGGTTTTACAATTGCCGCCGAACTGGCATATCTGCGCATAAACGAACAAATTGATGTGCTTGACGTAATGGGTATCAATAGCGCCTCTTACCTTATACTGCCAAAAATTATTGCAAGCCTTATAAGTTTTCCTTGCATCATTATTATAGCTGTGGCAACAAGCCTGGCCAGCGGCGCGCTTATAGCGGCCTGGAGTGGTGTTTTACCTGTGAATGAATACATGCGTGGCTTGCTTACAGACTTTAAACCTTACAATATGCTCGTGGCCATTATTAAGTCTGTATGTTTTGGGTTTATTACGGCTACCGTATCTTCTTATAAAGGTTATTATGCAAAGGGTGGTTCACGGGAAATAAGCAGGGCAGCAGTAAAAGCTGTTTCTTTAAATTATGTAGTGATTATTTTCTGGGATTATGTTATTACGGATGTGATGCTGAATCCGTAACTCCCGCCGCTAAGGAAAAGTATCATTCTATAAATTTTATTTTTTCCTCTCTACTTTTGGCTTAATATTGATTTGCTTGCATAACAGGTCAGGTTTATATGGCAGTTCATTTTTACAAGGTTAAAGTTAAAGACATAAGAAAAGAAACAGAAGAGTGTGTTTCAGTGGCGTTTGATATTCCGCAAGCCTTGCAGGATACCTTTAAATACACCCACGGCCAGTACATTACTTTACGAAGTTTTATTAATGGTGAAGATGTGCGCCGGTCTTATTCTTTATGCAGTTCTCCGCTGGAAAACGAGTGGCGTGTTGCAATAAAGAAAGTAGATGGCGGATTATTCTCAACTTATGCAAACAACCAACTTAAACCCGGCGATGAAATAGAGCTTATGCCACCAATGGGCAATTTTACTTCAACGCTTGATAAAACGCGTTCCAAAAAGTACATTGCTTTTGCCGCTGGCAGCGGAATAACACCGGTGCTGTCTGTTATTAAAACCATTCTGGCAACAGAGCCTTTAAGCCATGTTACGCTCATTTATGGCAACCGCAACCGTCATTCCATAATTTTTAAAGAAGCCATAGAAGGCTTAAAAAATAAATACATCGATCGCTTCAGGGTAATACATATTCTAAGCCGGGAAATAACAGATGCCGCCATCAACTGTGGCAGAATTGACAAAGAAAAATGCCATCTTCTTTTTACAAATTTTGCAAATATCAGTGCTGATGAATTTTTTATCTGCGGGCCACAGGAAATGATTTTTTGCATTAAAGATTTTCTAAAAGAAAAAGGCATACCCGATAACAAAATACACTTTGAGCTTTTTACTACAAGAGAAGATATATCAGCAAAAAAACAGCACAGCACAATAACAAAGCCTGGCGAACCTCAAAGCAAAGTAACCATTAAGCATGACGGAATTGCTTTTGATTTCAACCTGGATTATGATGGAGAAGACATTCTTGATGCAGCTCTTCATCATGGTGTTGACCTGCCTTATAGCTGTAAGAGTGGCGTTTGCTGTACCTGCAAAGCCAGGCTCGAAGAAGGCCAGGTAAGCATGGATGCCAATTACGGCCTGGAACCAGAAGAAATTGAAGCTGGTTATATTCTATGTTGCCAAAGCCACCCCGTTACAGAAAAAGTGGTGATTGACTTTGATATTAAATAATTGTTTTTTGCATTTTACTCCTACCTGTTGCATCATACTGTAGCAATAATTCATACCTTCGCAATCGATATAACCTATATCCACTAATTACCTCTTTTCCAATTCCAATCTAAACCTGTATCCATTTAAAAGCCTCCGATAAAGATTTACTGTAACGCTTTTGTAATGGTTTTAACGCCCCAGAAAATGCTTAAAAAATGTGAGAGGTATTGCAGGGAGGTTTTCAAAACTGCAGTGGCATTTGTTTTATTGCTTCTGACTGCTAATGCAAATGCTCAGTTAAAAGCTGATTTTAGTGTTTCCAGGCACAGCGGATGTTCTCCGCTGGTAGTTTCATTTTCCAGTACCAGCCAGGGAACCTCTGCTTCTACTACATACAAATGGGATTTTGATAACGGTAGTAGCTCTACAGGAACTACTAAACCCAGTACTACTTATTATGACGAAAGATCCTACATTGTTAAGCTTACTATTACAGACAATGGAAAGACGGATGTAAAGACCGATACAATTATAGTTTATAAAAAACCGGTGGTTAATTTTTCAGCCTCGCCAATAATGGGTTGTGCCCCATTGCGTGTAATTTTTAAAGACAATTCAAATCCGGGCGATGGCACGATTACAAATTATAGCTGGGACTTTGGCGATGGACAGACAGATAACGGAACAGACTCACTGGCCACACATACATATTCAGCGCCTCAAACAGTCAAGCCACGTCTTACGGTTACCAACAGCTACGGCTGTTTCAGTTCTAACAACGGAGAAATTATTAATATTAAGCCTGGCATAAAAGTTTTGTTTGATGCAGATCATAAAGACTTGTGTAAAGCTCCTGGTCTTGTAACGTTTACCAACCACAGTTCCGGGCCAGGTACCTTAAGTTACGAATGGTATTATGACGACGGGAAAACTGAAAGCGCCCAAAATCCACTTCCTCATCTTTTTGCAAACAAAGGCACATATAATGTAACGCTGGTGGTTAAAAGTACGGAGGGTTGCATTGACAGCACCTCAATGCCGGTAAATATTGCAAGCTTTAAAAGCGCCTTCGATCTGCCTGATCAATTATGTACAACCAACCATCTGTTGTTTACAAACAAAAGCACGCCAACGCCCGAAAGTTCAACCTGGGTTTATAGTGATGATATCAACAACCCCGTAAGTTCGATCGATGGCACACACACATTTACACAAGCAGGTTCTTATAATGTAAAAGTGATAAATATTTTTCCCGGCAACTGTAAAGACAGTCTTGTAAAAACGATTAAAATAGGAACAAAGCCGGTGTTAAACGGTTTTCTGAATGATAAAGACTCCGTTTGCAAAGCGCCTGTTACTGTGCAGTTTGAAGACACCACTAAATCCGCAATTAAATGGCATTGGGATTTTGGAACAGGTAACGCAGCAGATGTTTCAACAAATCAACAAACCTCTTTCACTTTTACAAAAGACGGCATATACAATGTAAGACTAACGGTTACCAATACTGATGGCTGCATGGCAGATACGGCAAAAACTATAAAAGTTGAGAAGCCTTTAATATACGCTTACATAGAAAGCAGCAACCGCAAAGGAAACCTGCCATTCGGCTGTCCTGGTTTACAGATCAGGTTTAAGGTAAACACACCAGGCATTATAAAAAATTTCAAATGGAATTTTGGCGATGGCAGTTCGTCCTCCAATCCAAACCCGTTGCATACCTTTAATGGCCCTGATACTTTTTATGTAAGCCTTAATTACACGTTAACCTCCGGCTGTTCAGATTCCATTTTTGTAGACACAGTTATTACTTATCGTAAGCCCGTTGCAGATTTTAGTTCATCAGTACAAGGCACTATTTGCGGTAACACGCCGGTTCATTTTACAGATGAAAGCAATATAGCTACAAGTTGGTACTGGAATTTTGGCGATGGCGTTACATCTACCCAACAAAACCCGGTACATGCCTTTAATAAGCCTGGAGAGTTTACAATTAAATTAGTTGCAACCAATGGCTATTGTGAAAGTGATACCGCAATAAAGGTAAGTCTGATTAAAACACAGCCGCCATTTCCTAAAATTGTAAAAGCTACAAGAAGCTGCAGTGACAGAAGCACCATTGTTTTCACTCAGCAATCAGACGGTGCAACACACTGGACCTGGGACTTTGGAGACCAAACCAGCCCTGTGGAATACAGCAGTGACATTCAAACCATAGCGCATGAGTATAAAAAAACAGGCGCATATATAGTATCACTTACTACAACAAACGGAATATGCGTATCAGTTGATACAATGGCAGTTCCTGTTAACATCAGGCAAAATATTCAGCTTACACCGGGCAAATTATCGTTATGTGGTTCAGGCGACACGTTACACATTATGGTAAATAACCTTGATACATTTTATTATAATCTTGGCGGTAATCAGCCCATCATTAAACGCCCCTATTATTCCGGCACATGGCAATATAGTAATGGCAATAATGTAGATACACCGCGTAACATTTATGCACCTTCTTACCCACAATCCTTAACGCATATAAAAACAGGAAAAGACAGTATCCGCTTAATTCTGTATGATAATTTCTATGGCTGCCGGGACACATCAGCCTTTATACCACTTATAGTTGCCGGCCCTCTCACCGGCTTTGCTGTAGATAAACCTAATGCATGTTATAGTTCGGGAGTACTGTTTACAGATACATCCAAAGCGCAGGAAGTTCCTGTAAAATTATGGGTATGGAATTACGGCGACAGCACTGTTGATACCTTATACAACAACCATCCGGTAAGGCACAAATATCCCGGCATTCAAACATATTATCCCACGCTGAGAGCTTACGATGCAA
>Ga0105239_10003987_pt1 | contig 17885 bp, 16 predicted proteins | sample KBSC44metaG_FD_92761 | JGI IMG/M metagenome (GOLD analysis project Ga0105239, IMG submission 92761) | Corn rhizosphere microbial communities from Kellogg Biological Station, Michigan, USA - KBS C4-4 metaG | ecosystem: Host-associated > Plants > Roots > Rhizosphere > Soil | place: Michigan, USA...
TCCCCCCCCCCCCCCCCCCCCAACCTCCCTTTTCCGGAGAAGAAGTCCCCCCCTGAACTCTAAGAGTCTATCAGTACGAATGGAATAGACTCAGTGGTAGGCACCGCCGATCGTACATACAGAGTTCCCGGCACTTACAAGATTTTCAAGGTCCGATCGTCGACTGAAGTATAAAAGCGGCCCGGACTGGCGCGTCTAGTTAGACCCCCCTTTTTCCAATAATTATTTTTCGTTATTTTGACGATCTCGAAATCATCGGCTATTAAGGTCTATCCTACATACATACATACATACATACATACATACATACATACATACATACATACATACATACATACATACATACATACATACATGTAAACAAACGACATCTCCAGGGAATGAGAAGCAGTAATTATCGCACTTTTTGAGAAAAGCGCGGAATCAGCGTCTAACATCCACGGGCAGCTTGATGGGATATCTATCTAGCCTACTTAGTAACTTGATGCTTTTTGCCCCCTTTCGGCCGGCAAGCGGAGTCAATCTTTTTACGTGATGTAAGTATATACCTACGGAGTCGTTGTATGTAATGAATGATTAATTACACATACGCGTCGCTCTTTCCATGTCCATGTCCATGTCCATGTTCATATTCATGCTCACATTTTTTTTGCCCAGTACCATCCCTTTCTCTAATCGCACCGCTGATCTGTGCTCTGCGCGTCTGGAGACGGAGGGAGGGGGGGACTAGGAAAGAATGGGTGTTACGTGCATAGATGGATGGGCAAAGTCTTGAATTCTAGGGAGGGAGGTATGGGTTCAACGCGTCACCTCTATTTACCCTTCTTGCTGGATACCAAAAAATCATTGGTCTTATCCACAGCTAATCCTAGGATAAATTCAAGCACTAGCTTGTGTTAGAATCATTGTCGATCCTTTTGCCTTGCCTTGCCAACACCTTCCTTTGCCAAATACGGTAGCAGCGTTTCGGTGACTTCGATCTTTAAGGCTCGTGGCCGTTGTTTCAAGGGTTGCGGATATATGCGAGCTGTTGATATTATTACCTAAATTTACTGACATGATTTCCGTTGCACACTGTCTCCCTGGCGTGCTGAAATTCAATGATCTATTCTATCTCCTATGCCTAGGTGTGGCTGAACCCGTCGTCGGGTCTTAGTCCATAGGCCTGGAGTTGCACCAAGAATCCGTCCGATGCGGAGCTTGCATTTCCGGCTCCCAACTGGGAAGTATTGGCCCGTCGCAGTTTTTGGATGGCGATCTGCCAATTCCTGATCATCACCCATCTGATATACATGGCTACCATCCTCGGGTTGCATGCCGCGTTGCAAGGGGCCTAGTGCTTAGGGCAGGCAGTTTGATATGCCCAGGTATTGAGGAGCAGGATTTGATTTCATCCCGAGATCTGCATAAGCGGGAGGAGTCGATCCCAATTCCACGTGGCAATCGTTAGCACAACTCAGCTTCCCTGCTAATAGTTGGCAGATCTCTTTCGGGGCCTGCGCGCGGCAGTTCGGTGGTGTCGATGCCGGCAACTACCCATAATGCTTGCTCACCTAGTCAGGCCTCAAGTTATACTCGCAGACAAGGCAAAGAGCCTGTGGCGCTCGCTCGTATCTTTAGTCGAAGTTGCCCACAGAATCATCTGATCAGCTTGCCTTTGCTCACGAAGTTTGGGCTTCCTCATGTGGTTGTTCCTCGAATTCGACTAATTCAACCCCACTGCCAACAACTTCACCCTCACTATGAACGATTCGCTTGACAACAACTCCCTCCGCAGGGCTGCGTATTACTGTTTCCATCTTCATGCTCTCGATCACGAGAAGTGGCTGGTCTTTCTTGACTGTGTCCCCTGGCTGAACAAGAACACGGAGGATCTTGGCTGGCATGGGTGAGAGCAATGAGTTCGCTTTTTCTACTACACCTAAGGCTTTAGCAAGCCATGAAGGCGAGGATGGTTGTAGGCGGAACGAGCCCACAGGAGTGAACAGGTGAATTGCCCCGGAAGATGGTGAGAATATAACTCTTGAGGTGTGGCGAGTCTGTGGGAAGTACGTCGTAAGGGTGTTTGTTGCATTGTCAAGTGTCGAGGTTACTAGAATAGGGGTGTCGCTTGATGATGTGGAAACGGAAAATTGTCCAGGACTCGTCTGATGTATTTCAACATCGTAGATATCTGGCGTCTTTCCTGGCCCTGGCTCGAAATCCGCGGATTGGAAGTGAAAGGATCGTGGTTGGAAATCAGCAGATGTTGTTAACCACGAAGGGGCAGACGATTGCGCGGATGGATGAGATGGGTAACAATTCTGCTTCGTCGACTGGAGGAACGAAGCGATAGCAGCTTCGGCTAGCACCTCGTCGCTAATTGAAGCCTTTGGGAAAAGCTCAGATCGATGCTTTTCGATATAACCCGTCTCAACAGCTCCAGAAACAAATTCAGGTGACCTACATACTCTCTTGAGAAAGTCGATATTTGTCACAGGACCAGCCACTTGATAGTCTTGGAGAGCCACAGTCAATTTGCGTAGGGCAGCTTCTCTTGTATCAGCGCGAACGATAAGCTTAGCAATCATTGGGTCATAATGGCTCGACACTTCATCACCTTGAACAAAACCGCTGTCGATACGTACGTCTTCTGTTTCTTTGGGAAGGCTGACATGAAGGAGGTTCCCAGAGTCCGGGATAAAACCCTTGTCCGGATTCTCAGCATAGATTCGAGCTTCAATAGCGTGACCTCGTTTCAAGATTTCTTGCTCAACTTGATCCTGGGTCAAAGGTAATTTGTGGCCCTCTGCAATCAGGATCTGCCAATGAACCAAGTCGAGGCCAGTCACCATTTCAGTAACAGGATGTTCAACTTGAAGTCTAGTATTCATTTCCATGAAAAAGAACTCCCCAGTATCATTGTCAAAGATGAACTCGACTGTTCCGGCTCCCTCATACTTCACAGCAAGCGCCGCAGCTCTGGCTTTGCCCCAAATATCTTTCCGGATGGCGTCATCCAGATTAGGAGCGGGGGATTCTTCGAGGATCTTTTGATGTCGTCGTTGAATCGAGCAGTCTCGCTCTCCGAGAGCTAGACAATTTCCATGCTTGTCCGCAAAGACTTGAACTTCTATATGGCGCGGAGTAGTAATATATTTCTCAACAAGGACTTCGTCGTTGCCGAAGGAATTCCTAGCCTCACTCTTTGCACTGTCGAGCATATCTGAGAACTCTTGGGCTGTTTTGGCGATCCGCATGCCCTTACCACCACCCCCTCGAACGGCCTTGATCAGAACGGGATAGCCAATCTTTTCGGCCTCTTTCGCCAGAGTTTCTGGCGCTTGGTCGGAGCCATGGTATCCAGGTACGCAGGGAACACCTGCTGAGTTCATTATTTCCTTACTCCTAGCTTTGTCACCCATATCTTCGATCGCGCTCGCCGGGGGACCAATGAAGGTGATTCCCTCGTCAGCGCACCGTCTGGCAAACTCAGTATTTTCGGACAGAAATCCATAGCCTGGATGTATGGCCTGACAGCCTTGTTCCTTCGCAATGCGTAAGATCTTTTCTTGGTCGAGGTAGCCCGCAGTGGCACCTAGATTGAAGGAGAAGGGGGAAGAATGAGCATGCTGAGAACGGGCGTCTGGGTTGGTATAGAGTGTGGTAGTTCGAACTCCATGATTGGCTGCAGTCCTGTTGACTCTGATAGCAATTTCACCTCTATTTGCTATGAGAATGGAATCTAACGATTTGATTTCAGGGTCGGTGCTGGTGCCAGTGTGATTCGAGCGAGCTTGCAAGGGCGTGAGACGTGGGCGGAAGACTGGCTTGCAACGCCACGAAGCCGCTCGAGGAAGTTGACGAGAGGCCATCATCTCAACTATGCTTGTTGGCAAAGGTGTTCCTGCTTGGGAAGAGAAAGTCCACCCAGGTTCAGTAGGCAGTGTAGTAATAACAATCACTTCACTGCTTTTAGGAACTCAGCACGGCACTCGGGCGCGGTTACTCTCGGTTCAAGTTGAGGTATGCGGGGAAGGAGCCGTGCCAGGGAAAAATGGTTACGGTGAACCATACAAAAGCCGAAGTGTCATTTGATCACGCTTTATCACGTGCCAACCCTCTGATTCTCCACTGGTGGCACTGGTAGCATCTCCCCTTCGACCACGTGAAGCCGCTGGAACCTGTCCTGCCAAAAGGCCTCAATGTCGTCGTGTCGTACTGGTGAATGGACACAGTCAATCAAAAGCCTGTTTGATCCAGGGCTCTCTTGAAATCACCTTGGACTGAATTCGTTTGACGTGTTCTCAGCAATCACCTCCTTACCAACAACCCCGGGAACACATCCATCCGAATACTGAATTGCTCGCTCGGAGCGCGGATGCTGGGTCGGTCATCAAACCGTCGCTGTCCTCGCGCTTTCCTGCCGCGCTGAGCGCGAATCGCCTCTCGATTGTTTCCTCTCCCCTATGACAACCGCGACTCGCTAAAGACTCAAATGATAGTGTCCACGTCGACAAAACATGTCCGATCTCGAGGACTATGCCTATTCTCCCTATGATGACCTCGAGGACATTTTGTACGACGCGGATCCCGCTCCTGAACTTGCCGATGATTTGGCCGAGCATGCTGTTCACAGCCCTGTCTATTTAGATGAAATTGCTGGTTACGAGCTGCAAGACTACCATAGCGATTGGGAGTATTACACCGATGACTATATGGACGATGACCCCGCTCTAGAGAATAGAGATTTCGTTGAGCCCCCAACATCCAGGAAGCATGGGAAGAAAAGGAAGTTGGTGGATACTAAGGACATACCAACACTCGATTTGAATGAAACAAAACTGATCACTCGATCGATCAAAGGAACCGTCTGGGCGCGACCTGTAAGGACGGAGCCTCCCACCCATAATGTTGGCCAGGGCGATCGCATATCTCTGATGAAGAATTGGAGACAAGTCTTCTCTATCAAGGGTGACGGCTGGGGTCGCCGGACAGACGACACTGACACTGACAATGACGAATCTTGGGCTAAAGATCTCGGTCTAGCCGATATGGGTCTGCAACCACAATGGCGAACGTCGTTCGAGCAAGGGCCTGTCCACCAGCAAGACGACGATTACGAAGAGGACGAAAGTATGAGCGAGAATCAAGATGAAGGGGAGGATGGCGAGGACATCAACTCGGTGACGGGCATCCACGCCGATCTCCCAACTGAAAGTATTGACGTTGTCAGTAACTCTGAGTCTAATGGTGGCGGAGCAGGGGAAGCAAGGAATTCATCCACTCGGAAACGTCTGACAGCGCTTGATCGGGTGATTGATGCTACTACCATCGACTCATCAGTAGCCAGTGAAGAAGAAAGCCCCCGGAAACGACGTCGATTGAAGCCAGAGCACCAAACTCCACATGATTCCACCGAAACGGCTTCGATGCAGCGTGGAAACGGCTCTGTCAAGCCCACAGATGGAGGGCAACTCAATGGCATTGCGACAACAACAACAACCAAGAAACGAAAAGCATCCGAGGAGCTCTACTCGGAGCATGACAACATCAACGTGTCAGATGAAGTTCGTCGTACGAAACGGGTTGCAGCTGGAAGTACGAATGGCAGTTCTGCCAGGGAAACGAGTGACAAACGATCGCGTCGAAAGGGTGGCAGCACGAACACATAAGGCTTGGGCTTGGGTTTTAATACATCACACTTTACTTGATACGCCGTGGATATCTCTCCCCACACATGATATGCTTTTCTTTCGGGACTTATAGCGCTAAGCGGATTCTCACCTGAAATGACTAAGACTAGGCTGGACTTGGAGACATCATTGATTGAACGACCATGGACATGGCAGCTTGATCCAGAATGGTAAAAGGTAGTTTCGGTATACAAATGCATGAGCTGGCGGGGTCAACACCTTGATAATAAATATCCTTGGTATTTCCATATATTCAAACAATGAAAGCATTGTGAATGTCACTGTCAGTGCTTGTCAGTGCTTTGTGATTGCTGGGTAATTACATTATTGTAGGTCTTACATACCTGGGTACTCTATGGACAGGAGGTTAGGGGAGTATCTGATGGTTGGATGTGGTTGGATGTGTTGCCGTAATGGCTTGGCATCTGTGGCAGAAAATGCCAGAGCCCTGGTTAGCTGGGCACAGTGCCACTAAACTCCTCCTGCCCAGTGGATTGGAATCTACGACGTACTCCAGTCTCTGAATCTCCGAGTTCTACCACCACGGCCACCTTCAACCTGCGTCTGCCTCTAGCATCTGCATTTCGAGCTCAGTACCAATCCATCTTTGAACCTTTGACATTTGTGTATTTTCTTTGCATATTGATTGCCTCCTACAATTCTGATTCAGAAATACTTCCTTCACTCCGTCCAGCGCTGCACCTTGAGGACAGCAATCCGGGTGAACACCACCACCGTCTGCTGAATAATTTACGGGGGTATGTTGAATCGCCATCCCGACATTTATTCTATTTCGATCAGCCTACGAGGGATTAGCCATGCTCAGGATCCTGCCTTGGCCCTTGATCTACTCTCCCATCCATGCATCAGGACCATGCACTGACTCCCATACTCGTTGTTGTAGAATTCGGCCTGATAGGATAATCGGCACCAAGAGGTGGATGGAGTCAACGAGGACCAATTTACTGTGTTAGAAGCAGGAAGGGTGTCAAGATGTCTTACAGTATGTTTTCTGTGCACCTTATTTGGCTCGATTCAACCATTTTTCTTTCCCCATTGGATGTCCCCTGGTCTGACTTTCCACCCTCAGATGCCTCGTACCTCTCGTCCCCTGACACACCGTCCACCGTTTTCCCCGAACGACTCATTCGACCTCTCCCCAGACGATCTCTCAAATCTCGCCTGTCTCAAGAAGCCGTAGAGGCCATCACATATCCTCCCACATTGCCATCGACAAGCCTGCCCACATATACCCACTATGGGGAGAATGGCGAGTTTATGAATCAAAGTAAGGTGATCCTCTCAAACCACAGCGATGGCTACGACCATGACCACGATCATGATCACTACGATGACGACCATGAACATGACCATTGCCCGCATCACCATCACCATCACTGCCATCATGACGAAGACGATGATGAATTAGACTCCGGTGACGATTCTTTGGGCCCTGTTCGCCACTCCACCCCTTATCGCAGTTCTCCGCACTCTCCCAGATCTTCAAGAGCAACCAGATACGGCACCAAAAATGCCGGTTCTGGTACGGATGGCTACGAAGCCTTTGAAAATACAAATAACAAAAAGAAAAGGAAAATCCCGACATCGGGGAGTTTAAGCTTACATCACTCAAGTTTAACAAATGACCTTGCGCACTTGGGCATCAACGGAGGCAAAAACGGAGCATCTGATGATGCATACTATGCCTCAACTCACTCAGGAAGTGCTGGTCTTGGTGTTCAAGGTGCAGGCAGGGGTCGGAATAGCAGAAAATTACCAGGTCGGAACCCCTTGGGTGTATCGGTTAATGGCACGAATGCTCGCGCAGGTTCATCTAAGTATGACCAGAACATGAACGCCAATGCCAAGGGTAGGTCACGCTTCGCCACAGAGTAAAATTGTAACGAACAAAGACTGATCAAAACAGCCGAAGAATCGAAAGACCAAGGAATCATTTCCGCTGCGATCGCCAATGCTACAGCTCTTCTCCGCAAACCTTTAAGCAAGGGTCAGGAGAACGTCGGTGTTTTAGATCAACAAGCCAAACCTGCACCTACAAACTCACAATTCACCTTTACTTGTGAGACCGAGGCCAAGGGGGTTACCTTCCCGGAGCAAAGCCTCTATTCGCCAGGATATAATCTGCGAGCGAACAATCTTGCACACCCAACACAAACTGCCGCCAGTCAAAAACACTCGACACAAGCCACTCAAACCAGTCCCAATATTGCGTCTCAGGGTGGGCAGCCCGCCGGCAGCGCAGCCGGCGGGGCAGGTAGTAGTAATGCGCAAGGCAAGAAGCCTCGAAGGCGAAGAGGGGACGTCTATGCTCTTGCCGCTCGGCAAAGGAAACTTCAGCAGGAATATAACAATCTGCAACATCCTCAAGCTCCCGAAGATATCTGGATTTGTGAGTTCTGCGAATATGAAAGTATTTTTGGCCAGCCACCGCATGCTTTGATTCGACAGTATGAAATCAAGGATCGGAAAGAACGTCGACGACTAGCAGAGAAAAGGAGATTGCTGGAGAAAGCCAAGTTGAAGGGAAGAAAGGGAAAGAAGCAGAGCAAGAATGCCGCAAAGGCCGCGACACAAGCGGCACCAGTCCATCAACCAGCCCACGACAGCCAATATATGGATCATTTGGGCGATGATGAATTGGACTATGGTTATGATGATGACCCGATCCCGATGCCTGCTCCGCCAACACAACCATCTGGAAAGCAGCAGTCCATGCCAGGCTCTTACAACACCCCAGCAGGCAAGACAGGAGGAGGAGGGCCTGGAGGAGGAGCGGTACGATGACAGTGGGAACCTTGCCGCTGTCATGCGCCTTTCCTTTCCTCGTTTGGCTCTGTCTTTTCTATCTGGTTTTGTCTTTGGTTTGGCATTGCACTTGCATCTGTGTTTTGGTCGTTCGTTCACCCCGCGGTTGTTTTTTTGTTTCTGTGTACTTAATTCCCTTGGTCAGCCACTTGCCATAGCCTTTGCACATACTCCTCTCTGACAGCCTTGGACCGGGTGTCATATACCTTGGTTACTCAGGTGTCCAAATCCCAGTTCGCCTTGGCGAGATCAATAAATATATATCAAAACAATCACCAGAGTACCGAGAGCTCTCACTCATCCGACAAGTTCCACTTATGGGGTGTACCGTGCGCGTACTCTGTAACAAGTGCATCCTTCATAGCTGGGTAGATTGAAGGTCGTTCTTGGTTGTTGGTAGAAATGGTACGAGTGGTTGGACTTGAAAAGAAGTCCTCTTCAAGTTGGTTGTGAATTTGAGAGTGGTGACTGGTAACTGCGTGACAGGGATGCTGGCCTGTTCTGGCATATCCCGAGTCCCGCCTACCGATGGAAAGATGCGGGTGCAAGCGTGGAAGCCCAAGCCCAAGCCCAAGATTGCCGTTAGAGACGGTGCGAAGTGGCTGAGACTCAGCCTCCCACCCAACGTCAAGCCTGACAAACGAAGCCTATCAATGACCGGAGGCGGGGGCGATCTGCAGTAACCTACCAGGCACGCGTGGCTTGAAAGCCAGTCAAGCGCCGCTGGATGACGCAGATGGCCAATGCACCAATAACCAGCCAGATCCAAGATTCAGCAGCATGGATATCAAGGATATCAGGTATCAAGGTATCAATCAGTGGTGGGTGAAAATGGTACATTCTTTTGTTTGAAGCCTTCTACACGCTGGGGTGGTACAATCTTCTTGATTGTTCTCGCCCTCATGACTGAGTATTCGCTGTTTACTGCCCGACTACATGAGCATATATTGACACCCGCCCGCATAAGGGACGTTTGCATACATATCTGAGCAGCTACCTAACAGTCACAACAACACCTGTCCAAATACCCTTCAAGAACCTGCCGGCGATCAATAACTTCCTCGACATCTTGGAATGTTGTCTCCCTACAAAGCTAACTAACCGTCACAAGCAGTCCGCTAAAGTAAAGCTTTTCGATTCCATCTACTTAACAAAGCACACAATCCCCCACTCTTGTCGCTTCAAAGCCCCTTGTCAAGGAGAGGGCAAAAGGACAAACCCTCCTTTGAGCAACCCTAACTGAGCATTCTTTGTCTGAAAGACCTATCTCGAGGATTGGGAATAATCCAAAATCGAACCGAAGGTCCTCCCCAATATCGCAAGTTTTGCCAACTTACTCACCTCTACCGCTCCACATTCTGATACATACACACACTACCACTCTTCCATAAGAATTTTTCAAAAAAGAAAGCAACAGTAAGTCGCTGAACAACTTTTGTGACGAACAAATTCTCCAGTATCGAAAAACCGACCCCCTCACCTACCAACCATCAACTAGCTAATCACCAAAATCCTAGAAAAGACGCCAACCAACCAACCAACCAACATGTTCGGGCGCTTTAAAAACATCAACAGGCGCAAGGACGTTGTCGTCGCCGAAAAAAGGTCCTATTTCCAAACCGTGAGGACCAGGACGTGGTTCCACTTCACGATACGCCTGCTCCAAATGGTCGCCGCCCTCGTCGTCGTGGGCATGTACGGTAAATATCTCACCCGCGCCAGGAAGGCGGATGTCTACGCTGATGCGAAATGGGTACGTGAAGACGACTCCTACCCGCCAGAGGTCATCCGGCTGATGTTCACCCTGCAGGTCTACGCCGTCGTGGTCGGTTCCCTCGCGGCCGTGAGCGCCCTCACCTTCATTTCGGCCGCCGGCCTCCTCGTTTTCCACGCCGTTGCCGTCTGCTTCGCGTGGGATTGGGTCCTGGTCGTGCTCTTCGCCGCCCTGTCGGGCATCTTCGGGTCGATGTATCGCGGCGAGCGAGTTGAGATGGACGCGGACATTGCGTACATGAAGGTTGCTTGGGGTTTCGACCTCGCAAACATGTGTCTCTGGTTCGTCACGGCCGTCTGGTCGACCTATACCTTTTGTCGCTCGGACAAGCGGAAGCTGTACAACTCAAGGGCCACAAATGGTGAGTGATTGAGCTATCCATCCATCCATCACCCAGAGCAAACGAAACGAGGCTGGACGCCCACGAGTTGGAAATGCTGACATTGTGCAATGCCAGCGACCTTGCCCCAGTGAGCGGTGATATCCATATTCCTCCGCCCACAGCGCCGAAACGTCAAATCATGTTATTGTTTTGCCCTTGCGTCTTGAAGGAGCCACCCACCATGACCCAGCACCGGAGCACTGCCCCCGACTGCGATGTCAGGTCCCACCTTGTCGTCGAGCGAGAGAGAGAGAAAGCAGAACCCAGCCATTCAAACCCCAGGTAGCGAGTCAGCGAGTCAGCGCGTCGAACACGATAGATACATATCCCCTGATATCATATAGTAACTATTTGCGAGATCATTTTTCTCTCCGTCTCTCTCTCTCTCCAAGCGTCATATCATATACACTTACTAGGGTACTTACCTATGTAGGCAGACCCCAGAATCAAGAATAACCACACCACCGCGCTCGTTCTCATGTGTTCAATGTTATCTGTTGTCAACCCATGTTCCCCCCTCTCCTCGCTATTGATTCGTGTTTCCCCTGTATTAAAACAGCTGCTATATACCTAGTGAGAGGCTCACCTCCCTAAGGGACCTTACCTACCTATAGCCGCGATTGATATGTAAAATCTCTTCACGCATCAGAGAGCGATGCGCTATACGGTTTTTCAGTAGAAACCGTGGGTGTGGTTCGCTCGGGGAGCTGAGTTAGAATCGTCAGGTGTGTACACAGGTGCCTCTTGTGCAGACCTGAGCCGGTCGAACTCGCAAGTTTGAAGTTGGCGTTGCACCAAGCTCAACCGCGTTGACGAATCGATGGATGGATTGTTAGGACCGACCCTACCGGCACCAAGAGCCAACTGCCAGGCCTATGTACCAAATCCCTTGCTGCGGTGCACGTCGATACTTAGTCACTCCTCTCATCTCATCTCACATACCCCCTCTGCCCACCTACCCACGCAACGAGTAAAAGCAAGCACCTGGCTGGCCAAGCGCAAGCCTCCACCGGAAAAGTCTCAAGACGTCGCGAAGGACTCGTGCCCGATACTAAGTACTTACTCGTTAGGTAATTAGATGATCGTACGAGCACGAGTTACTGCTCGCGCAGGTATGTAATTAATATACATCGCCCAAAAAGGAACTAGCGATCGCCGACGACGCCCCTCGGCCCTTTTTTGGGGCTTCATTTCGGGGGTCCTTGGTCGTTTGTATGGTACAGCATCCGTGGTTTTGTGCTTCAATTGCGGCGATTCGATCCCCTTACTTGGTACTTGAAGCCGACGAAGTAGGCAAAGACGAGGCGACGCGAGGCGAGGAGAGTCGCGGAGAGTCGTGGGGAGTCGCGTTTGCTTGAAAGGGCTTGTGTGGCTAGGCTTGGCCAGTTAGGGTGTACCGACGGTCAATTAGCTTTGGTGTCCCGTGTTCGGAGTTCGTGTGTATGCGTGCGGTGATCTCGTATCATGTATGTACGAGGGTTGAGCGATGGGGGGTCATCAGACAGGGCAGATAGACAGACAGATAGACAGACGGTCAGAGATGGACTGGATGAGTCGGTGTGGTGCGAGGCTGGTACTCCGTACAGTGGTTCGGTGGTGTACGAGAATGAAGTACAGGTGCTGGGGTACATAACTAAGTAGCAGAGGACCTTGTGCCTGCAGCGTTATCCACCAACCAACGACTTACTTACCGAGTGCAGGCCTCAGGGTCCGGAACGCTGAACAGGGTATTCCGCAGTACCCCTACAAGCTGTAGAAATAAGTTTGATCTGTACAAGTAACTACTTAGTTAGAGCCGCAAGGACCCTTTTGGACCATTTGAAGGTCTACTTCGTAGCTACTTAGCTGGTCGGTATGGCAATACTGCTTCAATGTTATCAGAAGCTAAACACCCCTGGGGTCTATTTCCCTTTCACGAGGCTTCGCACCGACCTACCTTGGTGGAGGGCCCGAGCAGGGATGGTACATAAGTTAGTTCCACCAGATTAAATAGTAGTACTGTGTACGGTGGTAGTAAGCATGCTCGCGAAAGCGATGTCTTGGGGTAAGGACTTTCATTTGGTCGCGGCCAGGCTACCTTTCCAGGTAGCTAGGACGATGCCTCAAGCGAGACAGCAGAGTAGTCCCGTCGGGGCTGTTGGGTGATGCAGGAACTAGAGGAGGTACTCCGTACTGAGCAAAGCCGTTCTTCACAAACCAATCACCTGGCGAACAGAACGATGAATCGAATGTACATCTTGATCCCCCCTTTCTTGGTAGGCTTGTCGCGCACGGGGAGTATGGGAATGCCTAGAATGCCATGGGGCTGTAATAGTGTCAGTGGCTGGCGAGATTGCAGTAGTAGGATGTAGATCCGGGCTCAACACGATTCTTTCGAGTAATGAGCAGCAGCAGCATCTTGATTTGTCGATTACGTGGGCTGCTTGTACCGGGCATGTTGATTTGCTTAGTGTCCCCTATTTATTACCCGTAACTTAGGTATCTTAGGTGGCCTTTTAAGCGGACGGGGTACCTAAGTAGGTACTCGCCTCGGCATTTCCTTGGTGGGTGCTAGCGGCGGGTCGCCCGTGGGGTGAGATGTGCGAGTATGGAACTTGTACCACGTACCACTGGCCCCTTCCAAGTGGGATGCTGCCCCTCACGAGGTCTCCGCTCTCTGACGTCTTCGCGTCAACAATTTCTTTCCCAAGGCCCAGATGGGTGAAATGTGGTCTAACTGTTGGACGGTGCTTCGAGCTGGTCACTCTTGTCAATGGCCAATTTGTTTCTGATTACTCTTGAGCATTGATACAACCCAGAATAGGTGGGCGGTATTGCTTCCAAGATCATAAAAGCTCGTTGCATAGCATCTTTACTCTAGTCCTGTTGACAAGTCTCGTGGGAGGGACTCGACCAGTTCCAAGCTCACTCTCTGCTTGTGCGGCTCGCAGCGATTGAATTTGTTGATAACGCAGTTCGGAATCAGAAGTTTCTTCTCAGAATTAGCGCTCGCAAAGGTCAGCAGAAATCAACCCTCGTTATCCGGTCTTTCATGGTTGCCCAAGTGTACTTTGAGTTACCTCTAACCAGTCCGCATGAGCCGATAGTTGTGAGAGAAAAACATATCCGAACGTGCCCGCCAGCGAAAGAGCTAGGTGGAAATGAATACTCAAAGCTCACTCAGTCTACTCCGCCGGCTGGGGACGACAGCAACTCGAATCTATCGATCTGCTCCGGCAGCGAGGCCTAGCCCTCGTGTTTTCTCCACAGCCCAGGCTCGCCCTCTACGCATCACATCCCTCTTGAATGACAAATCCGACCCTTACCACAAGGCGAGTACGGAAGCGACAGGGACAAGTGCAGGTCCCCACGAAGGCTCAGCATCACGAACAGATCGCGAGATCATCGTTGAGTACCCAGAGGATGAAAAGGAATTTGACCGGCACGAACGCCCATTAAGAGGCTTTGGAGGAGTGCAGAATGTGAGAACATTGCCAACTTTCTCCCTTGAGGGCCGCACCGCGGTCGTCACTGGTGGTGCAAGAGGTTTGGGTCTTGTTATGGGACAAGCTTTGGTGAATTCCGGAGCTGATTTGGCAATTGTCGATTTGAACAGTGCGTGTGCACCTGCCGGTGCTCACCTAGCCTTTTATATATGTGATGATGCTGACATACCAAACAGAGGAGGAAGGTGAAAAACAAGCGGCTGAAATCATCCGCCTGTTCAAAAAGGATTTTCCAGACGAGGATCCTCCAAAGGTGACAGCACACTATTCAGATGTCTCGGACCCGGAGAGTGTGTCGGACTGCATTCACGAGATTATCTCGAAGCATGGCAAGATTGACCATCTAGTGACGTCTGCTGGCTTTACCGAGAATTTCTCCGCAGAGACATATCCGTACGATCGGATCAAGAAGCTATGGGGAGTGAATGTTGATGGAACATACCTCTTTGCAACTGGAGTTGCACGTCATCTGATGGAGAGAGGTAACATTACTCACGGCAGCATAGTCATGATTGGCAGCATGTCCGGCGCCATTGTCAACGTTCCTCAACCTCAAGCTCCCTACAATGCGGCCAAGGCTGCTGTCCGCCACCTCGCGGCTAGTTTGGCAGTGGAGTGGGCTCACGCTCATATCAGAGTCAACTGCATCTCCCCAGGATATATGCTAACCGCGTTGACAAGAAAAATCCTTGACGATAACCCAGAACTCAACAAGACCTGGACTTCTTTGATACCAGTGGGCAAAATGGGGTCACCGGAGGATTTGCAGGGTGCGGTGGTATACCTTCTTAGCGATGCGAGCCGTTATGTTACTGGAGCTGATCTCCGTGTCGATGGAGGGTAAGTGGTTCTCGTCCCCCGGAGTGCCTGCCCAGATTGTGTCAGCAGACATGCACCTTTGGCTCAGAAGGAATCTTGACTCTTGTCGTCGGCGTTCCTTCCTTTCTAAATGTTTAGAGAAAGCTAACCAAACGCTCACAGGTACACATGCACGTGAGAAATTGTGTCGGTGTTATATTCTCCGTTGCAGGTGCAGCCTGAGGTATTGGGATCATGGGATAAATGGCTTGATCGTTATTCATGCAAAGGCGGGAGAGGTGCTTGAACTCATTTCAAATATTGGCGCCATCTTGCTACAGCCGACGCCAAGAGAGTTTGTAGCAGATACTGTAAATATGTTGGTGTATAGAACAGGGATATTATCGCCATGGCCAGGACGTAGAGTGCAGTCTCGGTAGCAATATTTTAAAACACCATTGTACAACGGACAGGGGACATCCCAAATGATCCTTTGCTGTCAATTGTGGAGGACTAAGCCGCTGGTGCTGGTGGTAGGGGATCCATTGATCGAGTACAGTGCCATGCAAGCTAGGCAGCAGGGAAGTCTGCAACTCAAGCTAAAAGTCAGGCCAGTGGAGGAGTGGTGGGATACTCGAGTGCAGCAGCAGCAGGGAGTAGCTGGTCCATTGTCAATTTCGGTCAAGTTGATGTGATAGCGCCTTGCATATTGGAATGGTGCTAGAATGCTGGATGACCATGGAGACCTTGTGACCATGCTACGACCGCAGGCCATGGCATTTCATCAACAAGAAGGCGCATTCAGGCAACCCAGACCCTCCTGGAGGGTCAATAGTTGCATATTCAATGGTTGATATCCCACGCAACGAGGGTCGCATATGTCCGTTGAGGATACAACGATCAGGGGCATTGTTTCTGTTGCCAATGGTCATTACGTGTCCACCTGAAAGGGAGGTGGTCAAGGGCCCGATGGGAGTCGAGTACATGGTGCGTCTTATATGTGTAGGAAACAGGGTGGTCTAACAGGTGTAAGAAGATGCTCATCGTCGTAGGCTGCGAACGTTTACATTGGTTTCGTTCTGGGTGTTGCGAATCGCTTCGAAGCGCCAGAACGCTCAGTGACTAGCCTAGACTGTGGAGGACATACTCAGTAGCTTTGGACAATGCTTGACGAGTACGAAGAGATCCCGGCCTATTTGGTTGCTTCTTTCGGGTCCGAGGGGCCATGATTCTCAGTGATTCTCAGTTGCGGGCGCGTCAGCAGCTGGTTGGCGAATTGCCACGTGCAGATCTGCAAGGTTGCTGCATCGGTGGAGCAAACTAGCACTACCGGAAGTGCAACCATTATATCTCCGGCGATGCTGTCGGTGAGGCAAGACTGACTAGGGAGTACTTGGGTATAGTACCTAAGTAGGAAGTCAGTCTCAGGCGAAACACCTGTCGCCCTAATGGCTGTCTAACAAGAACCCTAGCCACTACTCAACATTACGAGTAGTCACCACTCCATGGCACAACGGCCCCTCGCCTCAATATTCACAAGATCGGCATGATGACTGTGAGGCCTTAATAGTGGCATGTGCTAACGGAAGGGATATGATTTTACTGCGTCCACTGAGCAGCGCGGGCCTTACCAGGAGCTCGCATGGAGATCCCACAATTTGCCCCCCTTCCATCTCCCTTGCAGCTGACAAGTTGTAAACTACCCAAGCGTCGTCGAGCCATCCTCGTTCAGCCAGTCAGCTAAAGAAAACCAGTCGGGGACTTCCTGCAGTTCTATCGGCCATGCGTTCGTGTTATCATATTCAACATCGAAACTGGACCAATCCAGGTCATCAGTATTTGAGAAGCCAGTCTGGGGCAAAGCAGGCCACAATCCTTGTCCAGAGGCGGCCGTAGGATGCGTCGCAGTGCCCCCGCCTTGACTCACAGGCTTGGGCATCTGCAGCTGCCACGATAATTTAGTGAGTTGCACAAGGGCCTCGAACTTCTGGAGGGCATCGCTGGCCATAGACCAAGTAGTGCTCAGGCTTTTCAGCAGTCGTTTCACTGTGTCCGTGTAATACGTAAATGAGCTTGATGCAGTAACGCTTCTGATCTGTTGGCTGACACAAACGTAATAGTAGATCGTGATGCCCGAGATGAAGACGGTGTGGGCATTCAACCATGAATTGGCAAAACTACCGAATCGGTGCAACTCTGCCTGGGCCTGAATAGTTCCTACTACACTTTTAAAGTAATATTTTAAAGCTAATGCCGAGGGGCGGGGTATGGTAGGGCTCGGCCTGGATAAAAGCATAATTGCCTGATGGTATTTAAGCTCGATCGCTAATACTGCATTGTCGTGCATGCCCCGTAAGTACTCAGAAGCATCCAGGCGATCAAGGTCTTAATGAGCATCCTCTAAGAGTCTGGACAAAGTAGTGTGAGTCTTTGTTTGCCATTGGATAAAGTCGGTAGGCCACGGGAATCGCGAAGGTGCCTGGGCAACTCTATACAGCATGAGCTTTATCTCTGCGAAGAGGCGATCGAAGCGAAACGAGTAGGCCGCTAGTGTTCCGGGATTCAACGTAACTCATTGTCTCTTTCGCACTGGCTCTTCTGGCGTCGATATAGTTGTGTAAACTTAGCTGGCTTCGCGGTTAACTTCATCTAATCCTCGTCCGCCAGGGAATTCAATGTCTAAGGCCTCGTCACGAAGTGTCAGAGGCCTCCCTAAGACTACACTTAATGTTCGGTCGAGGGAGTAGGTAGACCAGAATATACCACTTCGAATCTCGTGTTCCTCGAGGGCTGAAGGTATCGATTCGGCTGCAAGATCATATTATAAGTACTTGCTGGTATTAAGAAGGCATTGAAAGAATGATACTCACAAGTACTACTCTTCCGCTGCAGGCCAAGGTCAATATAACCAGCCAGGATAGTTGATTTAAGGAACTAGGCATTCA
>Ga0105239_10003988_pt1 | contig 17881 bp, 14 predicted proteins | sample KBSC44metaG_FD_92761 | JGI IMG/M metagenome (GOLD analysis project Ga0105239, IMG submission 92761) | Corn rhizosphere microbial communities from Kellogg Biological Station, Michigan, USA - KBS C4-4 metaG | ecosystem: Host-associated > Plants > Roots > Rhizosphere > Soil | place: Michigan, USA...
CGTCCGGACGTGGCGATGACGTTGGCGCGGATCATCCGGTCCATGCCGGCGATGCCGATGGCCGAGAGCAGGGCGCCGATGGTGGTGGGAATCAGGCACACCAGCAGGGCGATCAGCACGGTGAGCGTGATCGGACTGCCCACGCCGGCCGCCTGCACGCTGTAGATCGAGTACGGCAGCAGCGTGGCGCAGGCCAGCAGGAAGATCAGCGTGAACTTGGCCAGCAGGATGGTCAGCGCGATCTCGTTGGGCGTCTTGCGCCGCGAGGCGCCTTCCACCATCGAGATCATGCGGTCGAGGAAGCTCTCGCCCGGGTTGCTGGTGATGCGCACCACCAGCCAGTCGGAGAGCACGCGGGTACCGCCGGTCACCGCGCTGCGGTCGCCACCGGATTCGCGGATCACGGGCGCGGATTCGCCGGTGATGGCGCTCTCGTCCACGCTGGCCGCGCCGACCACTACTTCACCGTCGCCCGGCACGGTATCGCCGGCGTCGACCAGTACGAAGTGGCCGGTGCGCAGCTCGCTCGACGGCGTGAAAGTGATCGCCGCCTCGCGATCGGCGGAGGCGAGCTTCTTCGCGGAGACATCGCGGCGCGAACCGCGCAACGCGTCGGCCTGGGCCTTGCCGCGGCCTTCGGCCAGCGCCTCGGCGAAGTTGGCGAACAACAGGGTGAACCACAGCCACAGCGCCACCCAGAACACGAAGGTGGCGGAGGCTTCGCCGTGGCCGGCCAGTGCCTGCACCCACAAAAGGGTGGTCAGCACGCTGCAGACGAAGACGACGAACATCACCGGGTTGCGGAACTGCAGGCGCGGCGAGAGCTTGCGGAAGGCGTCACCGAGGGCGCGGGTCACCAGCGCGCGGTCGAAACCGCGCGGTGTGTCGTGAGCTTGCGTAGTCATGGATCAGTGGCCCGTGGCGGACATCAGTTGTTCGGCGATGGGCCCGAGGGCCAGTGCCGGAAGGAAGGTAAGCGCGCCGACGACGATGACGACGCAGGCCAGCAGCGCGACGAACAGCGGCGTGTGCGTCGGCAGGGTTCCGCTGGACGCGGGAACGTGGCGCTTGGCGGCGAGCGACCCGGCCATGGCCAGCATGGCGATGGCCAGCGGGAAGCGCGCCAGGAACATGCAGATTCCGAGCAGCACGTTCCAGAAGGGCGTGTTGGCCGAGAGTCCACCGAAGGCGCTGCCGTTGTTGTTCGACGCCGAGCTGACCGCATAGAGCATTTCGCTGAAACCGTGCGCGCCCGGGTTGGACACGCCGGCCACACCGGCGGGTGACATCACCGCGACGGCGGTGCCGATCACCACCAGGGCGCAGGGCAACAGCACGGCCAGGCTGGCCATCTTCATCTCGTAGGCCTCGATCTTCTTGCCGAGGTATTCCGGCGTGCGACCGACCATCAGCCCTGCGATGAACACGGCGACCACCGCGAAGGCCAGCATGCCGTACAGGCCGGAGCCGACGCCGCCGAAGATCACCTCACCCAGCTGCATCAGCCACATCGGCACCAGGCCGCCCAGCGGGGTGAGCGAATCGTGCATCGCATTGACCGCGCCGCACGACGCGGCCGTGGTGATTGCCGCGAACAGGCCGGAGCCGGCGATGCCGAAGCGGGTTTCCTTGCCTTCCATGTTGCCGCCGGCCTGGGTGGCCGAGGCCTGCGCGTCGATGGCCAGGCCGTGCAGCACCGGGTTGCCGGCCTGTTCCGCAGCCACCAGGCCCACGGCCAGCGGCACGAAGATGAGCAGCATGGTGGCCAGGATGGCCCAGCCCTGGCGACGATCGCCGACCATGCGGCCGAAGGTGTAGCAGAGCGATGCGGGGATCAGGAAGATCGACAGCATCTGCAGGAAGTTGGAGAACGGCGTGGGGTTCTCGAACGGGTGCGCCGAGTTGGCGTTGAAGAAACCGCCACCGTTGGTGCCGAGCATCTTGATGGCGATCTGCGAGGCGGCCGGACCCATCGGCAGGGTCTGCGTGCCGTGCTGCAGCGTGGTGACATCCACGTAGGTGGCCAGGTTCTGCACCACGCCCTGCGATACCAGCAGCAGCGCCAGCAGCAGCGAGAACGGCAGCAGCACGTAGAGGGTGGCCCGGGTCACATCGACCCAGAAGTTGCCCACGGCCGCGGCGGCGCGGCGGCTGAAGCCACGGACCACGGCGATGAGCACGGCGATACCGGTGGCCGCCGAGAGGAAGTTCTGCACCGACAGGCCGAGCGCCTGGGTGAGGTAGCTCATGGTCGACTCGCCGGCATAGCCCTGCCAGTTGGTGTTGCTGGCGAAGCTGATGGCGGTGTTCATCGCCGAATCGGGCGCGACGGCCGCGAAGTGCTGCGGGTTCAGCGGCAACCACTGCTGCGTGCGCTGCAGCAGGTAGACGATGGCCAGGCCCGCCACGTTGAACACCAGCATGGCGATGGCGTAGCGCGTCCAGCGCATGTCCTCGTCGGCACGGATGCCGGCCAGGCGATACAGGAAACGCTCGATGCCGCCGCCGAAACGGGTGACCCGGTTCGGCTCGTCGGAGAAGACCAGGGCCATGTACTGGCCCACCGGCTTGACCAGGGCGAGCAGCACGGCGAAGAAAAGACCCATCTGGAGCATGCCGTTGGCGGTCATTCGAACCACTCCGGCTTGAGCAGGGCCACGCACAGGTAGCCGGTCAGGGCGACCGCGATGGCCGTGGCCACGATGTAGACGAGGGACATAGGGGATTCCTCAGCGCCGGCCAAGCCGGTCGCAGATCATGAGGAAGCCGATCGTCAGCGCGCACAGCACGATGACGAGAAGGACGTACAGAAGTTCCACGGGTGCGTTCCGGCGGAGAGGACGGAGCGCATTGTTCGTCTTACGCAATATTTACGGTGTATCGCGCCGGCATGGGGGCGTAACGTCTTCGTAAAATCTGGCGTCTGGCGTACCCTGAGGCCCGGTCCCGTACGGTCGACCCCTGCATGCGGTCCGGCCCCATGTAGGAGCGCGCGATGCGCGCGACATGTCTTGAGGCCATGCCCCGGAGCTGGCGCGCCAGCCCCGGGGTGTCGCGAAAACATGTCGCGCGCATCGCGCGCTCCTACACGGCATGATTGACGCAGCGTTTTCGTTTCACGCATCGTGTGCCGTTCGCATTTCCCTTCCGTTCCGGAGTAGAGAGTCCATGCGCGCCTTCGTTCCCCGTCTGCTTGCCGTCAGCCTCTTCGTCGCCTGCGGCGCCCACGCAGCCACCGCGGCGACCACCCCTCCGCCGCCGGCCACGCCGAAGCACATGGTCTCGGAGACCCTGGCGGGGCAGGCGATCAACGATCCGTACCGCTGGCTGGAAAACCCCGATGCGCCGGACGTGAAGCAGTGGATCGACGCGCAGAACGCCTACACCGAAGCCACCATCGGCGCGATGCCGCTGGCCAAGGCCCTCAGCGCACGGGTGCGCGAACTGGCCATCACGTCCACCACGCGCAGTTCGCCGACCCTGGCCGGCGGCACGCTGTTCTATTTCGAGAACACGCCGCCGCAGGCGCAGCCGCTGCTGGTGGCCAAGGCCTGGCCGGATGGCCCGACCCGCACGCTGGTCGATCCCAACCAGGGCGATGGCAACACCGCCATCACCGAGTACTGGCCCTCGCCGAGCGGCCGTTACCTGGCCTACGGTACGGCCGAGGGCGGTAGCGAGCTGACCACCATCCATGTGCTGGACACCACGACCGGCAAGGCGCTGCCCGACCTGCTGCCGCTGGCCGGCGGCGGCACCACCCCGCAGGCGCTGGCCTGGGATGCCGACGAGAAGGGTGTCACCTACGCGCGCTTCGAGGCCCCCGCCAAGGGGCAACCGCTGCGCGAGTTCGACGCCGTGCTGGCGCATCACACGCTCGGCCAGCCCGCCACCGCCGACCGCGTGGTCTTCGGCAAGGGCTATTCGCACGTGGCCGAATACATCCTGCTGGAAGGCAAGGGCGGCGCCTCGACCGCGTTGCTCGCCAACGAAGGCGACGGCGGGCCCGCCGAGGTCTACCTGCGCCGGGGCACCGGCACGTTCCAGCGCGTTCTCGGCCGCGACGCCGACGCGCGCTCGGCCGCCTGGGTAGGCGATCGCCTGGTCGTCGCCAGCTTTGCCGGCGCGCCGCGCGGCAAGCTGGTGGCCATCGGCACGGACGGCAAGGCCACCGACCTGCTCGCCCAGGGCGAAGGCGCCATCCAGCATGTCTCCGCGCTGGGCAACGGCTTCCTGGTGGTCCGCAGTGTCGGGCCGGACTGGTGGGCCGACCAGTACGACGGCAAGGCCGGTTTCGTGCGCCGCGTGCCCCTGCCTGCCAGCGGCATCACCATCGGCGGCGTGGCCTCCGAGGCCGGCCAGGACAAAGCCCTGCTCAGTTATGCCGGATGGACCATGCCCACGCACTGGGTGGAATACGACGGCGCCAGCGGTGCCCTGAAGACCGTCTTCGAGGTGAAGGCGGCGGCCGACTACTCGAAGGTGAAGGTGTCGCGCATCGACGGCGTGTCGAAGGATGGCACGAAGATCCCCGTGACCGTCATCGCCATGGAAGGCACCACGCCCAACGGCAAGCGTCCGACCATCCTCTACAGCTACGGCGGTTTCGGGCTGCCGGTGACGCCGGTGTTCGTCGGCGCCAACCTCGCCTGGCTGGAGCGCGGCGGCGTGCTGGCCTATGCGAACATCCGCGGCGGCAACGAGTTCGGCGAGGCCTGGCACGCGCAGGGCCAGAAGCAGAACAAGCAGAACGTGTTCGACGACTTCTATGCCGCATCGCAGGCGCTGCTGGACACGAAGTGGACCGATCGCGCGCACCTGGGCATCCTGGGCGGCAGCAACGGCGGCCTGCTGATGGGTGCGGCGCTGACGCAGCACCCGGAGCAGTACCGTGCCGTGGTGGGCGCCGTGGGCATCTACGATGTGCCGCGCCACATGACCGCCTTCGCCAACGGCCCCTACAACGTCAGCGAGTACGGCAGCACGACGGACCCTGCCGTCGCCCGGGCCATGCTGGCCTATTCCCCGCTGCACAACGTCAAGCCGGGCACGAAGTATCCGGCCGTGCTGCTGGCCACCGGCGCCAACGACCCGCGCGTGGCGCCGTGGCAATCGCGCAAGTTCGCGGCCGCATTGCAGGATGCCACGACCTCGGGCCAGCCGGTGCTGCTGCTGACCCGCATGAACGCCGGCCACGGCATCGGGGCGCCCTTCAGCCAGCGTGTCGGCAACGCCGCGTTGCAGCTGACGTTCTTCGCCACCGAGCTGGGCCTGGGCGAATAAGCCCGGGCCGAACCGAAGGCCGCCATCCCCACCGCGAGGTAGGGGGATGGCGTGCCGGCTGCGTTATAGCTTCCGGTGATGTCATGTCGGGTGAGGTGCGAGCGCGTCGATGCATAAGCTGTGCGTGGTCCCGGGCAGGGCGTCCTGCTGACAGGTGGTGCGGGTGACCGCTGAGGAACGCCAGGCCGGGATGGCCTTCGACCAGTTCGTGCGCGAACAGCGTGCGCCGCTGGCGGGATTCCTGCGCCATCGCGTCGCCACCGAGGACGAAGCCCAGGAAGTGGCCCAGGAAAGTTTCGTGCGCCTGATCCGCTACCGGGACGAACCGCCGGAGTCGTGGCCGGCGCTGCTGTATCGCATCGCCGTGAACGTCATGACCGATCGCGCGCGGCGGGCGCAGTCGCACCATGCCGCGCACCATGTGGATGTGGATATCTACGCCGAGGCCATCGCGGCCCCGGGGCCCGACCCGGGTCAGGCCCTGGATACGCTGCGTGCACTGGAGGAGGTGCAGCGCGCCCTGTTGTGCCTGCCGTCGCGCTGCCGAGACATCTACCTGCTCAACCGCATCGAGGGCATGAGTTATACGGAAGTGGCGGTGCATTGCGGCATCTCCGTCAAGGCCGTCGAAAAGCACATCGGCAAGGCCCTGGGCCTTCTTCGTAAACAGGTCGGGCATCACCTCTCATCCGTGGTTTCGCAAGCATGACACCCTCAGACAAAGCGGATAGTCCCGACACGGCCGAAGGCTGGGTAGCCCGGCTGGACGCGCCGCACGCGGGTCCGGCGGAAGCCGCGGCGTTCGACGCCTGGTGCGCGCGAGACCCGGCCCACCGGCCGGCCTACCGTGCCGCGCGCCAGCTGCACGACATGGCGCGTCGCCTGCGCGACAACGACATGCTTCGCGCGGCCTCGCGCAAGGCCCTGCGCGACACGGCCCGGCGGCGGACGGCGCGCCGCTGGTGGTTCGGCGGCGCGGCCGTGGCCGCCGCGTTGCTGGTCGCCCTGCCCGCCGTGTGGTGGTACCTGCGCACGCCGCTGGTATCCGCCGAATACGCCACGCAAACCCGCATTGCCGCGGTGACGCTACCCGACGGCACCCGCATGGTGATGGACGCGGGCACGCAGGCCGCCATCCGGTTCGACGGACAGTCGCGCCAGGTGCTGCTGGAGCGGGGGCGCGTCCAGTTCCAGGTCGGCAAGGCCGAGGCGCCCTTCGAGGTGCGCGCGGGCGACGTGCGCGTGCACGACATCGGGACCACGTTCCAGGTGGACCGGAACGATGCCGGCACGCGTGTCGCGCTGCTGGAGGGTCAGGTGACGGTGTCCGATGCGCGGCTGCCGGCCACGCGCACGCTCACCCACACTCAGTCGGTGCGCGTGGCGGCGGACGGCCACCTGGACGAGACGCTGCCCCTGGATACCGCGGAAGCCGAAGGCTGGACCAACGGCCGGCTGGTCTTTCGCGGCGAGCGACTGGCCGACCTGCTGGCCACGATGAACCGTTACGCGTCGCGCCGGATCACCCTTGCCAACGCCGGCATGGGCGAGCTGCGCGTCAGCGGCAGTTTTCACGCCGGCGACCAGGATGCCCTGGTCAGTGCGCTGGTGACGGGCTGGCAGTTGCGGCCCGAGCGACTCGGAGACGGCACGGTGGTGCTGCACGATGGCGCCGCCGCGGTGCTGCGCTGAGCGGCGGTCACAGTCGGAACGATACCGTGCCCAACCAGGCCCGGCCGATGACATCGTCGAATAGCGGGTTGTAGGCGATACCGGGGGAGCCGTAGTAGACGGGGGCGTGGTCGAACACGTTGTGCAGGTTGAGCGCGAATGTCCAGCGCGGCACACCGCGATAGGCGAGGCCCGCATCCACGAGGATGAAATCCGGCGTGGAACAGTGCACGGCGGTGCCGCCGTCCGTTTCGCAACCCAGCGGGTCGATCGACGACTGCGCATTGCGATAGCGGCCCGTGTAACGCGCGTTGGCGGACACGGTCCAGTCGCCCGTGTGCAGCACGACCTCGGCCAGGCCGGTCCAGCGCGGTTGCGAGGCGTAGCCGGCACCCTGGGCGACGGGCGTGCCATCGAAGGTCTGCCGGTCCAGCTGCCACAGGTAGCTGCCCGTGACTTTCAGGTCCACGCCCCAGGCCGGCCGGTCGACCAGTCGGAACTCGCCGTCCACATCGAGGGTGCGGGCGCTGGTGTGACCCAGGTTCACCCATTGTTGCCGTAGCCCGGTCAGTTCACCGGACGCATCACGTGCGAAGGCTTGCGGGTACGCCTCCGGATGGGTGAGGGCGTACGACAACGGCAGGCTGTCGATCTCGTGGTCGCGACGCAGTGCGAAATAGTCCAGCGCGAGACTGGCCGCCGGCGACGGGGCCCATACCAGGCCGAGCGTGTGGCTGTGCGAGGTTTCCGGCCGCAGGTCCCGGTTACGTACCGTGGACATCGTCAGGTAGCAGGTGTTGGCGTCGGTGGCGGGCACCGCCAGCACCCGGCACGGCAGCAGGCTGTCCGGTACGTCAAGCAGGAAGCCGTTCGGGTAGCTGGGCGACGCACGACTGAGGTCCAGGGTGGCGGGCGCACGGTAGCCGCGAGCCCATGTCGCGCGCGCCGTGAGTGTCCCGGTCACGTTCCAGCGTAGCGTCGCCTTGGGCGAAAACGCGTTGCCGTAGCCCTCGGACCGGTCGACCCGCCACGCCAGGCCGACCTCCAGCCGCGACGTCAGCGGTGCATTGGCTTCCGCATAAGCCGATGTGGTCCAGCGGCTGGCCGAGCGATCGCTTGGACTGACGAACTGGAACACCCGGCCGGAGGTCAGCAGCGCATCCGGTCGGTCGTCGAGGCGATCGCTGGCGACTTCCGCACCGGCCGTGACCACGAGCGGGCCGCCCGCCAGGGTCGCCAGCGGGTGGGTCGTCTGGAAACGCAGGGCATCGCGCGCGCTGCGTGCATGCCGGTTCGCCGTGGGTGACAGGGTGGTGAGCAGGGACGGGGCGTTGCGTCGCTTCAGCTGGTAGCTGCCATCGTCCAGCGCACGGGTCAGGCTGTCGGACGGCAAGAGGCCGCCGAGATAGTCGTCGTAGCTGCCGCGTTGCCCGTCCACATCGACGTGCCAGTCGCCTTCACCCCAGAGTCCGTGCACGCCGGCAGTGAACACGTACGTGTCCGACGTGGTGACATCGCGCACGGGCCCCACGTCGTCGAAGCGATAGCCATAGAAAATGCGCGAGGCGTCATCCGGATTGTCCGACGTGCCGGCGGGAAGCACCACGTTGTACTTCAGCGGCGCGGTCTGCTGGCGCTGCTTCTGCGACGTCCAGCGAAGATCCGCATAGGCCTGCACCTCACCGATCGTCCGGTCCGCATGCAGGTACATCGCGTGGCTACGCATGCCGGTCTGCACCGTGGTCTGCGCGGACGATGCATCGACGCAGCGGCTATCGCCCGTCGGGATGGGTCCCGTGCAGTCGGCCGCCTGCGAGCGCAGCTGCGCTCCCTGCAGGTAGAAGTCGTCGGCCGCCTCGGGGCCGTTCGACGCCGTCGCCGCCTGCGCCGGGCGGCTCCATGCACGGTCACGACCCAGCGTGGGTGCCCGGTCGAGGCTGTCCACCATCAGCAGGAGGTTGCCATGCTCGCCGAGGCGACCGCCCAGGCTGGCCGAGACGCGACGCTGCAAGGCGTCACCGCGCGTGGAAAGACCCGTGGCCAACGAGGCGCGCACGCCGTCCAGCTTCTTGCGCAGCACGATGTTGATGACGCCGGCCATGGCGTCGGAGCCGTAGATGGCCGAGGCGCCGTCGCGCAGGATGTCGACGTGGTCCACCATGGCCAGCGGTATGCCGTTGAGGTCGGTGACCGTACCCAGGTCATCCCGCGCGAGGCCGTAACCCGCCAGCCGGTGCCCGTCCACCAGCACCAGGGTGGCGTACGAGCCCAGGCCACGCAGGTCCGCGGACGACGCGCCGGTGGCGCCGGCCAGTCCGTTGTTCTGGAACAGCGCGACATTGGCCACGCCCACGCCGGCGTTCGCCACGCGCAGACCGGGCTGCGCGCGAAGCAGGTCGTAGAGGGTTTCGTAGCCGCCGCGATCGATCTGCTCGCGGCTGATCACCGTGACGGGCGACGCCGTTTCCATCTCGGTGCGACGGATATGGGTGCCGGTAACCTCCACCGGTTCCAGCGGTACGGCGACGGGCGCCTTGCTCGGGGCTCGCGCACCGGGCGGATGGATACCGAGCGGACTGGCGCGCAGGACGAAGGCCCGTTCGCCCGCGGGAACCACGGCCAGGCCGGTACCGCGGAGCAGGCGATCCAAGGCGTCGCGATCGGTGGTGACGGCGGTGACGCCCGGGCTGTCCAGGGTATGCACCGTGTCGGCGGGATACAGCAACTCGATGCCGCTGTCGCGAGTGAACGCCTGTAGCACATCGTCCAGTTTGCCCGCGGCGATATGGAAGGCGCGCGGCGGGGACGATTCCCCGGCGACCGCGGAACACGGGGCAGCCGCCATGGTCACGACCAGGGCCATGCGGCAAAACGGACGTCCCCTGGGTCGCAACGGCATGCGTGTGGCATCCCCTCCGTGGACCCCGTATTCAGCGCGGGTCGCGCGAGGCTGTCAACCTCGGCGCGACCCGCCCTGTTTACGCATGCGGCTTTAGTTGGATTCGCTGAACTGGATCGCCGGCGACGAGCCGCCGGAGGCCGTGCAGGAACCGAGTGCCAGGTTGTTCTGCTCGAACGTCGTACCGGCGCCCGACAGGCAGGTGGGCGCGCTGGTGCTGCCGTCCGTCACGCCGACACGCACGTTCAACTTCGAGCCACGGTTGAACGACACCAGGGGCTGCGACGAATCGTTACCGAAAATATTGAACTCGGACTGCTTCCAGATCTTGCCGATGTTAAGCGTGGTGGCCGATTCGGACACCGTGTGGGCCGTGCCGTTGATGGTGAAGGTCACGCTGTCCTTGCCGCTCTGGTTGGCCGCACCGGTCAGTCGGATGCTGGCGAGGTTGGCAAGCGGCACGTAGCTCACCGACACGGCGTTGCTGTTCCTGTAGCAGGCGTCCTGGTCCGGGTAGGCGTTCCAGCCCGACGGGCAACCCTGGCTGTTGTATTCGGAATCGCTACCGGCGAAGAACCAGTTCTGGATGAACGCGACGGGGCCGTTGCCATCGTCGGTGGCATAGATGAACTGCTCCCAGGTCTGGCAGCTGCTGTAGCCGAACTGGCTGCAGGTGGTCGGGTTGCTGCCGATGTCGGTGTTGATCTGCAACGAATAGTTCTGCGAGCCGCCACTGTTGACGCCGGTCACCGTCGGGAACGTACCCACCGCGGTTTTCGTGAAGCCGCCGGTCTTCGCGGCGTAGTCGTTGCCGTTGCCGGTGGTGAGGGTACCGCTCGTCGCGGCCTGCGGGGTGACACGACCCTTGTGCGCCGCGACGGCCGCCTTCGTGGCAGCGGTCAGGATGGCGGCCGACATGAGCTTCGGCGGCGGCGCGCACTGTTCGGCCGTCCACGTGTTGCTGGGGAACGAGGCGCGGTAGCAGCCGGTGCTGGGCGCGCCCTGCGCGGTGAGGTTGTCGTGCCAGCCGGCGACGGCCTGGGCATGGGCCTGCGCGGCCATCTGGTCGGTAGCCGGCTGCGCGAACGCGGCAGCGCCGGGAAGGCCGGCAACGATGGCGGCCAGCAGCGCACGGCGGATGAACGGCGTCGCACAGAAGCGATTGCTCGAAAGCATGGTGAGTCCTCACTAGCGAATAAAAGGTTGCCCTGGTCTTTCCCCTTCTCCTGAAACGGGAGCCGGAGGCGTCCACCCCGTGAACTGCGTCACACTTTCGTGCGTGCCGGGCAGCGCATGTCCTGCCCCGGAGGCGACTGGTAGCATCGGGGGTCTTCGAATCCGGAAACACGCCATGCTCCCCACTGTCGAGAAGGAAACCGGCCCGTCGCCCACCTGGACGGTCCTCTGGCTGCACGGGCTCGGCGCCGATGGCAACGACTTCGCGCCCATCGTGCCCGAGCTGGTCGATCCGTCCTGGCCCCCCATCCGCTTCGTCTTCCCGCACGCGCCGGTGCGCCCGGTCACGGTGAACAACGGCGTGCCGATGCGGGCGTGGTACGACATCAAGGGCGTGTCCATCGCGGATAAACAGGATGCCGAGGGCATCCATGCGTCGATCCACGAGGTGGATACGCTGATCGCACGTGAGGTCGACCGCGGGGTGCCGGCCGACCACATCATCCTCGCCGGTTTCTCGCAGGGCGGCGCCATGACCCTCTGCGCCGGCCTGCGCCACAGAGAGGCGCTGGCCGGCCTGCTCGTTCTGTCGGCCTATCTGCCCCTGGCGGATACGCTGGAAGCGGAACGCAGCGACGCGAACCGCTCCACGCCCCTTTTCTGGGGCCACGGCAGCGCCGACCCCGTCGTGCCGATGGCACTGGCCGAGCACTCGCGACAGGCGCTCGAAGCGCTGGGCCACCACGTGGACTGGCACAGCTACCCCATGGCCCACCAGGTCAGCCTGCCGGAGATCGCGGACATCCGTGCCTGGCTGGGGCACCGCTTCACCGACCGCTGAAGCCGCGCGAGGTCAGCGGGCCTTCCGGCATACTCCCGCCATGCCCGCCGCTCCCGACGACACCGCCCCGGTTCCGCGCCCGCCCTCGGCGCCGCTGCCCGATTTCTGCAGCCTGCCGGTGCTGTTCGCGTTACTGGTGGTCGGCGCGCTCACCGTCACGCTGATGTGGCTGGCGCCCGGCAGCCGGGGCGACCTCGGCGATTACGGCACGGCGGTGCTTTTCACCAGCTGGCTGGCGGTGCTGCTGACCGTGGCCCTGTGCAAGCTGACCCCCTGGATGCAACGGCTGCCCGGCCTGCTGCCGTATGCCGCCGTGTGGCTGCTGCTGGTGCTGCTCGTCGGCGTGAGCGCCGCGGTGATCGGCTGGGTGGACCACAGCATCCACACGGGCATGACCCCGGTCTCCCGCGTGCGCTTCGTCCGTGATGCCAGCATCGCCACCGGCCTGCTCGGAGCGGGGCTGCTTCGTTATTTCTACGTGGTGGCGCAGTGGCAGGTGCGCGTGGCGACCGCCGCGCAGGCGCAGGTGGCGGCCTTGCAGGCGCGCATCCGGCCCCATTTCCTGTTCAACAGCATGAACGCGGTGGCCGCCCTGATCCGGGTCGATCCGGATGCCGCCGAGCGCACCGTGGAAAACCTGGCCGAGCTGTTCCGCGCGGCACTGGGCACCGATCACGAGTCCCTCGGTACGCTGGGCGAGGAGTGGATGCTGGTGGATCGCTACCTGGATATCGAAGCGCTGCGCCTGGGCGACCGCCTGCACGTCGAACGCGCCATCGACGTCCCGGTCGACCTGCCGCTGCCACGCCTGTTGCTGCAACCGCTGGTGGAAAATGCGGTCCGCCACGGTATCCAGCCCAGCCGCCATGGCGGGCGCATCCGCCTCGCCGGGCATCGCGTGCCCGGCGGGGTGGAAATCGTCATCGAAAACACGCTGCCCGGGTCATCCGCCAACCCCGGCACGGGGCACGGGTTGCGCAACGTCCGCGAGCGCGTCGCCTACCATTTCGGACAACGCGCCAGCGTACGCACGGAACGCCATGACGACAGGTTCGTCGTCACGGTGTTCCTCCCGGAGCCCGGTCAGCGGTTGCTTCCCCGCCGCGCTAGTTGGACTCGCTGAACTGGATATTCGGTGACGTGCCGCCGGCGGCGGTGCACGGACCGAGGTTTAGGTTGTTCGTTTCCGCCGTCGTGCCGGCGTTGGCCAGGCAGGCCGGCGCATTGGTGGTGCCGTCGACCACGTCGAGGCGCACGTTCACGTGGGATCCCGAGTTGAACGACACGGCGGGAGGCGTTCCCCCGATGACGTTGAACTCCGTCTCTTTCCAGATCTTGCCGATGTTGAGCGTGCTGGAGGGCTGGGACACGGCATGCACGGTGCCGTTGACGGTGAACGTCACCACGTCCTTGCCGTTCTGGTTGGCGGCGCCGGCCAGGCGTACGCTGCCGAGGCTGGACAGGGGCACGTAGGCCAGCGCCACTTCCTTGCTGTTGCGATAGCACGCTTGCTGTTCCGCGTAGGCACCCCAGCCATCCGGGCACCCCTTGCTCTTGTACTCCGATGCGCTGCCGACGTAGAACCAGTCCTGCATGTAGATGCCGATGCCGGTGGCGCTGCCGTCGTTGGTATCGTAGATGAACTGCTGCCAGGTCTCGCAGGTGGAAAAGCCGTATTGCGTGCATGCACCCGGATTGCTTGCGGAGGTGGTGTTCATCTGCAAGGTGTAGGTCTGCGAGCCGCCGCTGTCGACGCCGCTCACCTTCGGAAAACTGCCCACGGCGCTGCGCGTCAGGCCGGTGGTCTGTGCGGCATAGTCGACGCCGTTGCCTGCGTCCAGCGGTTGGACGGCCGCCTGAGTCACCTGCCCGGCCCGCGTGTCGCGTGTCGTTCTGTGACCCGACGGAAACATGCGCTTCGGCGGCGGGGCGCACGTTTCGGCGGTCCATGCATAGCTGGGAAACGAGGCGCGATAGCAGCCGGTACTCGGCGGCCCCTGGGCGATCAGCGTGTCATGCCAGTGCGTCATGGCCTGTGCCCGGGCTTCGACGGCCACGGTATCGACGGGCACCTGCGCCATGGCGGCGAAGGGGGAGCCGCTGATGATGGCGATCAACAGGGCCCGACGAACGGTCGGCGCAGCGTGGTGGTTCTTACTCGAGATCATGGCGGTTCCTCAGGAAGTGGTATGGCGTGATGGCACCGCCCCTGCGCAGGCAGGAACGGTGACTGACCCTGTCGTTAGTTGGACTCGCTGAACTGGATGCCCGGAGACGTGCCGCCCGAAGCCGTGCAGCTACCCAGCGTGAGGTTGTTCTGCTCGAAGGTCGTACCGGCGTTCTGCAGGCAGCTCGGTGCGTTGGTGCTACCGTCGACGACGTTCAGGCGCACGTTCACCGTGGAGCCCGGATTGAACGTCACCAGCGGTTTGTCCCCGCCGTAGCCGAAGACGTTGAACTCCGACTGCTTCCAGATCCTGGCGATGTCAAGGGTGGTGGCCGGCTGCGAGGCCGTGAATGACTTTCCGTTTACCGTCAGCGTTACGACATCCCTGCCGTTCTGGTTGGCAACACCGCTGAGACGCATGCTGCCCAGGCTGGCGAGCGGGAAGTAGCCGACGGAGATCGCATCGCTGTTGCGATAGCAGGCCTGATCGTCCGCGTAAGGCGTCCAGTCCGCCGGGCAACCCTTGCTGGCGTACTCGGAGGCACTGCCCACGTAGAGCCAGTCCTGGATATAGACCGAAGCGCCTTCGCCATCGCCGGTGTCATAGAGGAACTGCTGCCAGGTACTGCACGATGAGTAACCGTACTGGGGACACGCGGCCGGATTGCTGCCCGTGGTCGTGTTGATCTGCAGCGTGTAGGGCTGCGTACCGCCGGCGTTAACGCCCGTGACCGCCGGGAAACTACCCACGGCGCTGCGGGTAAGACCGTTCGTCTGCGCGGCGTAATCGTTGCCGTTGCCGGTGGTCGGTGCGACGGCCTGCAGGGTGACCCGGCCCGTACGGGAGTCCACGACCTTATGGACGGGCGGCGACACGTGCTTCGGTGGCGGCGCGCACCGTTCAGGCGTCCATATGGCACTGGGGAACAACGCGCTGTAGCAGCCCGCGTCAGGAGGACCCTGGACGGTAAGCGTATCGTGCCAGCGGGCGGACGCCTGGGCCTGGGCCTGCGCCGGGATGGAAGGCATGCCCGCTTGCGCTTGCACTGTCGCCGCGGCGACAGCAAGCACGCCGACGGCGGCCAGCGATACGGCACGACAGGCCGATCGCGCGGAAGGACTACGCTTGCTCGATATCATCATGAATCCTCGGATAGGTAGCGTGATGTGTCCCCTCTCCAGGAGAACAACGCGGGCCGGGCCTGCCCACACCGTGACCCGCGTCTCACTCCCGCACCCGCCTGCCGGTCACGTGCGTCGCCGGCGACGCTGATAGCATCGACGCTTTCCACCCGGAGCCCGGCGCATGCGCGTCCTGATCGCCGATGACGAGCCGCTGGCCCGTGCGCGCCTGAGGGTGCTGCTGGCGGCGCGTGGCGAGGTCGAGATCGTCGGCGAGTCCGCCGACGGCGACGCCACGCTCGACGCCTGCCTGTCGCTGCGGCCCGACGTGGTGCTGCTGGACGTGGAGATGCCCGGCCTGTCCGGCACGGCCGTGGCCCGGCAGCTGGCGGCCATGGCGGAACGGCCGCAGGTGATCTTCTGCACCGCCTACGAACAGCACGCCGTGAGCGCCTTCGACCTCGGCGCCACCGACTACCTGCTCAAGCCGGTGCGCGCCGAACGACTGGGCGACGCGCTGGACCGCGCCGCCGCGCGCCGCCCCCAGGCATCGCTACCCACGCGCGGGGCCTGGCTGCGCGCGCGCAGCGGCAACGATGAGGTACGGGTGGCACTGGGCGATGTGCTGTACCTGCTCGCCGACGACAAATACGTCGAGGTACACCACGCGGCCGGCATGTGGCTGATCGACGAGTCGCTGCGCCAGCTGGAGACCGCGCATCCCGACCGCCTGGTTCGCCTGCACCGCAACTGCCTGGTGCCGCGCACGCGCCTGCTGGGCCTGAAGTCGCTGGCCGACGGGCGCGTGCTGGCGCGCCTGGCAGGCACGGAGGTGACCCCGGAAGTCAGCCGGCGCAACCTGCCCGCCGTGCGCCAGCTGCTGCGAGCCGAAGGCGGCTGAATGCCCCGCGCGACACCCCGTCGCGCTGCACGCGATGGCGGTTTGCGGGACAATCACCGTTTCGCCCGAGCCGCCGCCAGGATCCCATGACCCCACCGCTTCGTATCGCCACGCGCAAGAGCGCGCTGGCCCTGTGGCAGGCCGAGCACGTGGCCGTCCTCCTGCGCCAGGCGCATCCGGGACTCGTGGTGGAGCTGGTGCCGCTGTCCACGCGCGGCGACGAGATCCTCGACCGCTCGCTGGCCACCATCGGCGGCAAGGGCCTGTTCCTCAAGGAGCTGGAAGTGGCGATGCAGGACGGCCGCGCGGACATCGCGGTGCACTCGCTCAAGGATGTGCCGGCCGCGCTGGAGCCGGGCTTCGAGTTGTCGGCCATCCTGCCGCGCGCGGACGCGGCCGACGCCTTCATCAGCAACCACTACGCGACATTGGCCGACCTGCCCAACGGCGCGCGCGTGGGCACCTCGTCGCTGCGCCGGCAGGCCCAGCTGCGCGCGGTACGGGGCGACCTGCAACTGCTCGACCTTCGCGGCAACGTCAACACGCGGCTGGCGAAACTGGACGAAGGCCACTACGACGCGATCATCCTGGCCTGCGCGGGCGTGGAGCGCCTGGGTATGGCCCATCGCATCACCACGCGGCTGGCCAGCCCCGACTGGCTGCCCGCCCCCGGGCAGGGCGCCATCGCCGTGGAATCGCGCCTGGGCGATGCACGGGTGGCCGGACTGCTGGGCGCCCTGACCGACCCCGACACCTTGCTGGCGGTGAACGCCGAGCGCGCCATGAACGAGCGCCTGGGTGGCAGCTGTGCCGTCGCCATCGGCGCGTGGTGCGTCGTGGCCGAGTACGGCCTGACCCTGCATGGGATGGTGGGCGACGCGCTGACCGGCGAACTGCTGCACGCCCAGGCCGACAGCACCACCGACGATCCCGTGACCCTGGGTCACCAGGTGGCCGCCATGCTGCTCGACCAGGGCGCTGCCGCCCTGCTTCAGCCGCAGCGGTAGGAGCGCGGCAGGCCGCGCTCCGGCGCCGTCAGAAGTTGTAGACGAGGTTGGTCGTGGTCAGCTTGTCGGTGCTGACCGTGCCGGGCAGCGTGTCGCTGTTGTAGCGAATCTGGTAACCGATCTTCAGCGCCAGCTTCTTGGTCATGCTGACCGAGAGGCCGATGTCGTTCTGGTAGTACTGGTTCTTCGAGCCCGCTTCCACCAGCAGCGTGTCTTCCACCGCCGTGTTGTCGGTAATGCGGTACTTAGCGTTGATCAGGCTGCGGCCGACCACTTCGCTTTCGGCATCGGGCTTGTAGGTTTCTTCCAGGGGCACGACGCCGCCGGGCTCGAAAGCCGGCGTGCCGTCCGGGTTGGTCGCCTGCCGGGTGGTCTTCGCGGGCTGGTAGCGCTTGAAACCGGGACCGATTTCGAAGGAGAGCTCCGCACGCTCGTTCTTCAGGGCGATGTAGCCGTAGCCTACCGAGATGATGCCCTGCCACAGGTTGGCGCCGAAATCGTCGTGCTCGTAGCGGGCGGCCGTGACCACGTAGCTGCGCGGGTCGAACTTGTAGCCCACCGAGGCACCGGTGTCGTAGCGGTTGGCGGTGGTGCTGAACTTGTCGATGGGGTTGCCGTTCTGGTCGTCCACCGTGACCTCACCCTTGGAGCGCAGGCCGTTGAGGTAGAAGTTGTTCTTCCACAGGTCGTTCTCCTGGCTGACGCCGAGCTTGGCGTTGATGTTTTCCGAACGGGAATTGCCATAGGAAGACGCGAAACCGAATTCGCCCGAACCCGTCCATCCGCCGTTGTTGGCCGGATTGGATGACGCGTC
>Ga0105239_10003991_pt1 | contig 17876 bp, 14 predicted proteins | sample KBSC44metaG_FD_92761 | JGI IMG/M metagenome (GOLD analysis project Ga0105239, IMG submission 92761) | Corn rhizosphere microbial communities from Kellogg Biological Station, Michigan, USA - KBS C4-4 metaG | ecosystem: Host-associated > Plants > Roots > Rhizosphere > Soil | place: Michigan, USA...
AAGGATCGACAAAAAGAATTTCAGAGGCGCGGGCCATGACTGGCTCCTGTTGGCTTCGAATTCAGTTCAAGGGAAAACCGCCCGACGGCTAGGCCGGCGTGCAGTCGCGATAACGATAAGGAGGTTGGGCGGTCATCTTCCTGACGGGCCGAGGGCGCCGTCGGGACGATCGACAGCGGGGCTCTCTACGCGGAGGAAGCTGCAGGCCTGGAAATTCCCGCCATCGTCAAACGTGCCGATCGCAAATGAGCCGGCTGCGGCCGGAACCTTGACGGTGACAGCGACGGCGAGGCTTCGCTTGACGGCCTTGGGAAGAATGACCTGACCGACGATGGCGCTCTTGGCTGTGTCCAGAATAAAATAAGGCACATTTTCGGTCGCGTCGCCGATGGGCAAGACGCCTCTAACGGCAACTTCCATGACCGCAAACCCTGCTATGTAGCTCATAGTACTCTCCCTGGTCAGCGACGAATGCGCCGCGGCGTTTTTCTGTCCTCACCCTCAATTTGCAGTCGCCGCCGATCGCCTGCGCCGGACAAGGTCGTCGGCGGGATCGAGCGGGCGGATAGTCTCTGTCGGATTGGTGGCGTCGTGGCATCGAACGGCGCCGCATCGTGGGGCGGGCCAGCGAAGCGTGGACGACCCGGCCGTGAGCCGCCTGCAACTGCCATGAAGGGATGGCCGCCGATGTCCAAAGCATCAGTTGCAGCGTCTGGCCGATCGTTTCCAGCGCTTGTCCGCAAATGGATTTGCGCCGTCCGAAACGGGGTGCTGCACCACAGCACCACCGGTCGGCAGGCGATATCATCCCACCCACTACGCAATCCCTCCAGGCTACGCCGAAGGCTCGGCGACAGCTCGTCAGAAAACTCCGAGACTCGAAGCCCGTCGTCCTTCAAATGAATGACGTTCAACGACAAGTGATCTGCGACAATCGAGGTCGCCACCGCCGGGTCGGCATCGAGTTCGCAGACGCGGCCGATGGCGAAGCCGGTCTGGTTTAGGCCGGGTTCAGGCTGATGGCCGGTTGCGTCCAGCGCGGGGGGCTCGCGCGCATATCGGTGCTCACCGAACCGGATATCCGGGCGATCGGCCGCCTGATGGTTTTGCGGCCAGCCGAACCGAGGCTCTACACCCCTCCCGTGCGCACATGGCAACACTCGACTCAACACCCACTCCCGTCAACGATGGCGCCGATGCTTGGCGACAACTCTCAAGGGAATGGGAAGCCGTCCGCCTCCAAACCAAGGGAAGACATAGTCACGACATATGATCGGCACGCCCGGTGGACGCGCCTTCCTATCCGCGAAACGACCTTGATAACCCAGACCCTTCTAACTCAACTCCCTGAGAAAGAATTTCGCAGGCCGTCCAATCCGCGAGCGCCACTTAAGCAACTACTAAATTAACTGAAAGCAGGTAGTGTCGCTGTAGCTATAGCAGCGGGCTGGGTGAGAGAATCGTTATGAAAATCATATGCTTAATAGGCCTTCCTGCAATCGCGCCTGCTTCAGGCCGCAGTTGAAGGCCGCCATCTTCCATGCAAACCCATCGGCGATGGCGCTCCCAGACGACGCCATGCGGGTTGGCAATGTGCTAGCTGATGTGGGTGCCTCAATCTTGACGGCAGCCTGCAAATGGCGCCGAAATACACAAGCTAAACCGGTCAACGGGACGGAAGTGGTGGATGCCGGCGGTTGCAGTTCGGGCACGATCCTTTCACGGTAGCGGTTACCGCCCGCTGGCGCGGCGACTGGCTGCTAACCATGATGGATAAGGTTAAACGCGGTTTCCAGAGGAGGACCTGCATGATCCGTGAGAAAGAATGGTCGGATCTTTGGGAAGTGCAGGCTGTTCCGGCGACCGGACCGGAAGAGGGTAGGGGCAGCGGGGGAAATGCATGAACGATCGAAGCCCGGCAAATCTGCATCGAAGCGGATCCGGCAAGGCGCGGCGGCACGCAAGCCGTCCCCGTCATCAACAGTCATATCGAGAGCCTAGAGATCACGAATGACGAACGGCAAACGGCTCTGCCTCAACATGATCGTCAAAAACGAGATGGCGAATCTTCAACGCTGTCTCGGAGCGGTTGTCGACCACATCGACTGCTGGGTCATCGGTGATACCGGCTCGACCGACGGGACCCAGGATTTCATCAAATCGTTCTTCGCTGCACGCAACTTGCCGGGCGAGCTGCACGAATTCCCATTCCACAATTTCGAGCAGGCGCGCAACGCAGCGCTCGATCACGCCTACGCCTCGCCACTCGCTTACGACTATCTGCTGTTTGACGACGCCGACATGGAACTTGTGGTCGAGGACGCGGGCTTCCGATCGCGGCTCGACGGCTCCGGCTACCGTCTGCTGCAGCGGGCGGATTCCGGCTTGGCCTATTGGAACACGCGTCTGGTCAGGCGCGACGCCGGCGCGCGCTACCACGGCGTGACCCACGAATATCTCGACGTGCCCGAGGGCGTGCAGGAGCTGCGCGGCGCCTGGTACAAGGACCACGCCAGCGGATCGAACCGGATCGACAAATTCGAACGTGATGCGAAACTTTTGCTCGAGGCGCTCGAGAAGGATCCGGAAAATCAACGCTACTGGTTTTACCTGGCGCAATCCTATCGCGACGCCGGGCGGACGGCGGAGGCCGCGGTGGCCTACGCCAAACGCGCCGCCATGGGCGGCTGGGACGAGGAGGCGTGGAATGCCCGGCTGCAAGGGGCTCGCTGCCTGCGCAAACTCGGCGACGAGCCTGGCTTCATTGAGCAGGCGCTTGCCGCTTTCAATCAACGACCGCAACGTGCCGAGCCGCTCTATGACCTGGCCCGGTTCTACCGCGACAAGGGGATGAACGACGCCAGCGTACTGTTTTCGGAAGCGGGACTGGCGATCAAGCGACCAGAGCAGGACATCCTGTTTATCGAGGATTACATCTATACAACGGGCCTGATGGAGGAGTTTGCGATCGCGGCAAACTACGCGCGCGATCCCGTGCGCAAGGACCGTGGTTTCGCGGCATGCAACTGGCTGGCGCTGAACCGGACAATCGACGACGGACCGAGGGAGCTGGCGCGGTCGAATTTGTATTTCTACATGCAGTCGGCAAAAGCGATGATGCCGTCCTTCTCGGCGCTGCGGGTCGATTTCACGGCGCCTGACGGCTATCTGCCGATCAATCCGTCGGTGACGCGATTGGGCGAACGGATTGTGCTGTTGCAGCGAAGCGTGAACTACAGGCTGAACGAGGCCGGCCAGTACTCCACGCCCGACGACGAGCCGATCCGCACACGGAATTTCTTGCTTCGACTAAGCGACGATCTCGGCGTTCAATCGGCTAGTGAAGTACTCGCGCCGGCCGATATGCCCGAGCCCGCTTACGACTTGGTGCGCGGCTTAGAGGACATGCGCCTCTTTGCCTGGGGCGGTCAGTTGTGGGCGATCGCCTGTGTGCGCGAAATGACGCCGGAGGGCTGGTGCGAACAGGTGCTCGGGCGCATCGATGACGACGGGCCTGGGCCACGGCGCTTGACCGATTGGCGCGTCCTGCACCCCCCGGGACCTAGGCTGCACGAGAAGAACTGGATGCCGCAGGTCAAGCCGGCCGCCGACGGCGGCGGCGAGCAATTACGGTTCATCTATCAGTGCGATCCGACCAGAATCATCGATGAGCGCGCGCAGATCATCTTCGAGCAGGCGCCGGCGATCTCCGCACCGCAGTTCAGCGGAGGCTCGCAGGCGATTGCCTTTGACGGCGGGTGGCTGGCAATCGTCCATGAGGCACGCACCAGACCCGGCGAAACGCGGCGATATTATCAGCACCGCTTTGTCTGGTTCGACGAACTGAACAGCCTGGCGAAGGTCAGTCGACCGTTTTTCTTCAACCGGAAGGGTGTCGAATTCGCCGCTGGCCTGGCCTGGCATCCCGACGCAAAGCGACTGCTGATCTCTTATGGCGTAAACGACAGCGAGTCGTGGATCGCAGCCGTGGAGGCAGCGGAGGTACGATGGCTGCTCGAGGAAGTGGAGCGCTTTGCATCCATTGCGTCGGGAAAACTGCCAAGTAGCATTCCCGCAGCGATGCGCGAGCGCGCCCGGAAGAATGCTGAATTCACAAACCTCGCTAGTGTCTCGAAGGGGACCACGCTTATGCAGTCAGACTCTTCGTGGACACCTCCCGCGCCAGCCGCAGGCACAGAGTTGATGGTAGCGGGCCTCAAGGATCGCATTCCAGATATGCTCGCGCGCATCCAGCTTCATATCAACTTGTTCCCCGATAACCCGTCGGACGAAAAGCCACTCGTGATGTGGATGCATCACGATGTGAATCAGAACGCCGTTCAATGGTGCCGGAACCGCGCACTTGTCGACCGGGTGGCATGCTTTGCCTTCGTATCGCACTGGCAGCGTGAACGTTACCAATCCGAGTTTGGAATTTCACCAAGCAGATGTGTAGTTCTGCACAACGCAACGACAGTCGCACAAAAACGGCGGGTTTGGACGAAAGCCGATCCACTACGGTTCGCATATACCAGCACGCCATTCCGAGGACTTTCCGTACTCCTTGATGCATGGGAACAACTGAGACTAAAACGGGCGGAGCTTCACATATGGTCGTCGATGAGACTATATCATCACGACGATTCAAAGTATCAACCATTATTTGCCCGTGCCCGAGCACTTGAGGGCGTGAGCTATCATGGAATTGTCCCCAATCCAGAGCTCAAATCTGCGCTTCGTGACATTCACTACCTGGCCTACCCCAGCACGTTCGAAGAAACGTCTTGTCTTGCTGTCATCGAAGCAATGGCTGCAGGGTGCCGCGTGATAGTACCCGCCCTTGGTGCATTACCGGAGACGACAAGCGGCTTCGCTCACGTATACCCATGGAGCGCCGACGTGGTCGAGCACGCTACCTTGTTCGCCTCAGCCATGGCTAAGGAGGCAGAAAGCCCGTGGTTTGATGCTCCAGAAATGTCTCTGACACAGCAAAATTACTGCGAGCTATTTTTTGATTGGAAGGAGCGCGTCAAAGAGTGGACACGGCTCATCGAAAACTTGACCGATCGCGAGCGCAACCGTCGCTCGCCGCACAACGAACAGGAACACGGCCTGCTAGCGCTTCTTGATGCTGATCGCGATGTGCCGAGACCTGATCAATGATATTCGTCATGATTTCCACCCACAAGTCGCAGGCCTTCACAAGGCCCTCTCTCGATTCTTTGCTCAAAAAGACTAATTTTCGATCTGACGACAAGATTATTATCATAGACAATGACGGGTCATTGCAGGATCTCCCACCGTCAACTATTATTCGGAATGAGAGACCAAGAAGTTTCGCCGAAAACGCCAATTTCGCAATTGGAATTTCTAACATACTTAAGGACGACTTAATTCTTTTAAATAATGATATAATATATACCAGAAATTGGCTTGATTTTCTTTTGTCTGGTGAAAATAGTAGAGAGAGTATCGTAATTCCTTATTGCAATCAAAATGTGCAATATCGGGTAGGCTCTCTAGATATTAGAATCGCGATGGACTATGAGGACTACGCTGATCAAGAAGAAGAACTCGAAGAAATAGCTCGCATTCACCGGCGAGAACTGACTGGACCCGATTACGACGCCGGCATATTGATGAGTTTTTTTTGTGTCTACATTCCGTGGAAAGTCTCGACGGCGGTCGGATATTTTGACGAACGGTTCGGGCGGGGAGGTGGCGAGGACGTAGACTACCGACTTCGCGCACTCAGAGCCGGAGTTGAGGTGTTGCACTCGCGTCAGTCCTACCTTTTGCATTTCATGGGAAAGTCAACGTGGCGAAGCGGCGAGCCCATTGAGGAAACGCGGTCTGCCGACAGCGCCTATCAACGCCACTTCGTCGAAAAATGGGGCAGACCGGTCGCCGAATTTTTTCTATCTGGTTCGAACAAACAAGAGATTGCAAATCGATACGGCCTCATACCACATCTTCAGCGCCATGATTTCCGCGCTATTCTAGAGCGGCTTGAGGACTGCGCTTTGGAGGAACGCGAGAGGGCGACTGATGAAAGTTCCTGATCCGGAAAAAACGATTGTATTTTGCACGGCTTTTGTGCCGATCGAGGGCGACCAATACTATACGTGGAATATTCGTTATCGTATCTGGGTGGAAGCGGTACGCCGCCTGGGGATCCGGATCGATCAAATCCTCCTTGTCGATGACGGATCGGAAATACTCCCAGACTGGCCCGACCTTACGATAATAAACGAAGGAGATGATCTGCGTTGCGACGCCCCTTTGGTGCTATACCATTTCAGGCATCGCCTTGGTCGACGGGATATTTCAGATTTTCCAGGTTGGGTCAGATCCTTCTTCTCCGTTTCACGCTACGCTGACGCCAATGATTTTCAAAAGATCGTTCATCTGGAAGCCGACGCCTTTTTGATCTCAAGCCGAGCCTGTGACTATGTCAACGGGTTTCGGGACGGGTGGATAGCGCCGTGGTGCAAGCGACATGAGAGGCCGGAGAGCGGTATACAGATTATCGCAGGCTCTGGTCTTGAGACTTATAAGAACTGGTCAGAAAGGCCGGTCGAGAGTTTCGCCAACAAGGTAATCGAGACGACCTTGCCCTTCTCCCAGATTGCCTACGAACTGCTAGGGGATCGTTACGGGGAATATGAGTCTAGGGTGCCCAGGAGCGCTGATTGGTGCATGCAGGCCTTTCCTTCAAGTCTAGTAAGTCTTGAAGAGTATTTTTGGTGGATGCCTTGGTTCACCGCAATTTTTCCGGAATTGGCTCTAGCGTCGAACTTGATCGCAGCGGAAGTGATATCGAGACCGCGGAATGAGTTCACACACACCGGCATTCACTATACGAGATGGCTCAAAGAGGCGGCACAAGCTCTTGATGCCCAGATTTATTTCGAGATCGGAAATAATGGGGGTGAGTCAATCAGGATGATACAGTGTGATGCAGTTTGCGTTCACCCATTCTTGGAATCCGCTAGCGTACTGACGCGGCGGAAAAATACGCATTTTTATCAGGGCACGCCAGATGAGTTTTTTTCCGATCCAGCGGCGGTTGACCGTCTGTTTCCAGAAGGAATCGATCTGGCATTCTTAGATGGACTTCACCTAGTCGAAGTTTTGTTGCGCGATTTTATCAATACCGAGCAGCTAGCGAATGCGCGTTCCATGTTCGTTTTGCATGATTGCTTGCCGTTGAATGAGCGTATGGCGCAAAGGAAACGCTACTTAGGAGATGACTCGGAGCCCAAGGAAATTCGCGGTTTTTGGACTGGTGATGTCTGGAAGATTGTACCCTTGCTCGCGAAGTATCGGCCTGAATTGCATATCTCTTATGTCGACTGCCCGCCGACTGGATTGGTCGTTTGCACCGGTCTCGATCGCGCTAATAGAGTTCTGATAGAGAGTTACGATCAGATCGTTCGAGAAGCAGAAGCTCTAAGCCTGACTTCTTTCGGCTTGGACAATTTGTGGGGCCTATTTCCATTTTATAAAAGCGATCAGGTCTTCAAGACACGACATTTATTTGACAAGGCATATTTCGCCGAAAGGCGCGGTCCTATGTTCCGTTCTGATTGGCGCGACCTTAGCCGTCGCTCATGAAGGAACCATCATGAATGGCCGATTTTTGCCCTGACTTTAACACGACAAGGATCTGATTTTTGATGTTGCGGCGTTCACATGCCGAATGAGATGCAGCGACGAGACTTTATGACGATAGCACTCGGCCTGGCGGCCTCGGGTGCAACTGTTGTGTCGCCAGCGCGTTGGTTTGGGTTAGACAGGAACGACGCCCCGATGCTGCAGCGAATTTCATCGACCACCATCACCCTCCTCTCCGCCCCGATCGAACTCGCGGGCAACTGGGGCCACATGCTGCCGCGCTCAGCCGAGCAAGTCGTTGAGCGCATGCGGCACGCCTGCCTGGATGGCGTCCGCCTGGTCTCCGATCGCCAGCCGACGCGGCTTCGCGTCGACGAGCATTCGTCAGGCCCACCGTCCATCTGGCTGCATCCGGACGGCAGCACCATGGCGTGGATCATTGTGGATGTTGGCGAACGCGACTGGTCGAAGCTTGCCTACCAGTTCGGACATGAGCTCGGCCATGTCGCGGCCAACAGCTGGCAGGCCGACGCCAAGCCGGCAGCGCCCTGCCAATGGCTCGAGGAAGCGATGGTGGAAGCCTTCTCGCTGCGCGGCCTGGGGCGCCTGGCGAAAAGCTGGAAGGAGTCCCCGCCCTTCGCAGGCGACAACGCTTTCGGCGATGCCATCGCTGAATATCGCGAGAACATCATCCGTAACTATACCGACCTAGCTGACAGCCAAGGGTTCACCCCTGGAGCCGCGGCGTGGTTCGAGGTGCATCGCGGCGAGATCGAAGCCACCGCGCTTGTTCCTTACGGGCAGGCGATGTCCTTGGCCATTCTCGCCGAGTACGAGGCGGCGCCCGACTGCGTCGAGGCATTGGGCGCACTCAATCGCTGGCCCGGCCGCACCGGCCTCCCGATCGCCGAGTATCTGAAGCGATGGGAGGGGAGCTGTGCCGAACTGCAAGCCTCGCCCCGATTGCCGATCCGCCTGCGCGAGCTATTGCGCATCGCGTAGTCAGCCCAAGCCCGCGACCTGTGATCTTTGGAAACCCGCACCGAGCCAGTGGGAGGCAAAACCGCCTTGGCGACCGCGAAATGAGACCCCGGTTTCGCCCCGGCAAAGGGGTCTAGTCCAGGCTGAACGCAAGGTCGGCTTTCTGACCCAATTTTCGCCAAAGCGGATGCGCACGCGGCCTTCGATCTGGGCGATGGTGACAAGGCGGCTTGCGCTGAGGTAGCGAAACAGCAGTGCGATCGCTGCTTCGTGCCGATATTCTTTGATCTTGGTGACGTCGACGTGTGAGATGAAGAAGTCGGGAACGGAGCTTCTGAACACGAGTACCTTGAGGGCACTATTGGCCTCGGACTGCTGAATGAGGGAAACCAGGTCGCGCACCAGTGCAGGCCCTAGCAGATTCATGGACGGGGCAGCTATGTCGGCGAAAAGGACGGCGCCTTCCTGGCTTACGTTCAACGTCTCGAAAACTGTCGGGCTCTCGGGCGAGGCCACTTCTGAGTTGACGGACTGCCGACAGGCCGATCGCCTTCGTGATCGAAGGTGTCGTCCACGGTACGCGTTCGCATCCGCCTGTCTGCAGAGTCTCAAGGGTGCGCAGTGGGAAAGCCGTACGCCCCGCGCTCTGAAAGCGCCTGAATCTGAAGGCGCTCTTCAAGCGGCGGAACAATCGGGCGCATCGTTTCAAGCGACGCTTTCCGTTGAGGCGGCGTGTGGACTGAAGCAACGAATTGGTAGCCACGCCCTGGGATGTTGATGATGAACCGATTTCCATCTCGTCCGTCGCGCAAAACACGGCGCAATGCGGAGATGTGGACGGTGAGATTGGTGGGCACGACAAAGACATCGGGCCAAACGCGGGCCATCAGTTCCTGCTTGCTGACCAGCTCGCCTGGGCGTTCAAGCAAGGCGATCAGGATGCCCAGCGCGCGACTTCCTAGCGGTACCGGTTTGTCTCCCTCCAACAGAAGAAACTGCCTCGGGAACAGACGAAACGGTCCGAATGCAATTTCGCCTGTCACGCTTGGTTGGGGCCCGGGATCAAGTTGCGTGAGCGCTGTCGGCCTGGACGAGGGCAAGCGGTCAAAGATCATAGTCAATCCTGATGTTCTCATGGTGACCTCGCTTGCGTTAGGGACCCATTTTCTGCCTCAGCATCTACTCCGACGCCGCGAGAAGCGCCCGTTATAGGATGTGATGCTTTGTTAGATCCTGCGAGGCTCACGGTGTGCTGATCAAAAGCTGGAGGAAAAGAGCCAGCTGGGCAAACGGGCAATGACTGCGGCGAGTCGGCCCAATTGCACGGTCAGATCAAGCTGATCGTCACGCCGATGTTGCCGCGCGTTGCTTTCGAGTACGCGCAGATCTGATGCGCTTCGTTCACCAGAGCCTGGGCGACCGTTCGATCAACACCGGGCAAGCTAATATTGAGCCGAGCACTGATGAAGTAACTGTCGTTTTTCATTTTTAGGTCTACTTCAGCGTCGATAGCGGGAGAGGCCGGCAAGGCAATTTTCTGTTTGCGGGCCACTTGCACGATTGCTGTTTGAAAGCAGGCCGACCAAGCCACAGCAAATAATTGCTCCGGGTTGGTGCCGATGCGAGCCGATCCAGGGGCCGCAAGCCTTATGTCGAGTTGCCCATCGGAGCTGCGTGCGATGCCATTCTCTCGTCCCTGAGAGGTCCGTGTCTTGGCCGTATAGAGCAGCTTTCCCGTGGTGCGCATCTTGCAGTCCTTGTCTCGCGAGCGCGGTGGCGCTGAGGCCATGCTGCGCATGCAAGCAAGTCGCAGCGAAATCGATCACCTGCAGAAGCCGCAGGCACACGCGGGGAGGCTACGGCTTATGCCCGCCCGCCGATACGTCCCGTGCGCCCATAGTCGTCGTAGCCTCACCATCCTGCGCTCTCCTTTGGCTCCGTCTTCCGGACGCCTTGTCAGCGGCTCGCTGCGTTCATGGCGGTATTTTGGTCACTCTCCGCCTAGAGCTACGCCTGCCTTGCGGGGGCCGCCCGTTATGGCTTGTGAGGAGGTGTTAGAAGCTGTCAGCAGCTCTATATTCCCGGACAGTGGGAGCTCGGTAGCCGAGAGCGAAACCCTCGACTTGCGTGCACTCTTCTGGCAGGGACGCAGGGCAAGATTTCGGTTAAAATTGTTGTCAGCGAGACAGTTCAGAGGAAGGCATGGCGGCTGTGGAGGACCACACCAAAGACGGTATTTCGTTTGGTGCCTTTACCCTATTTGCAGGTGAGAGGCTGCTCACCAGAGAAGGCGTTCCCGTCAAGCTGGGGGCGCGCGCTCTCGATATCTTGGTCACCCTGACTTCGGCGCCGAACGAAGTCTGCAGCAAAGAAGAGCTGATGTCGCGGGTCTGGCCCGGAGTTACCGTTGAAGAAGGTAGCGTGCGCTTTCATATAGCCAGTCTCCGAAAAGCGCTGGGAGACGGAAAGGATGGCGCGCGATTCATTGCGACTCTGCCGGGGAGGGGCTACTGCTTTGTCGCCGCGGTTTCGCAAGCCGGTAGTCGACGCAATGACGAGAAGATCGCCGCCTCAAACTTTCCGCACGCTAATATCCCTACCCGCTTGAGCCGAATGCTCGGACGCGATGAGGATGTGCTCAAGTTATCGGTTAGCCTGACCGCATCGCGCTTCGTCACCGTCGTAGGACCTGGTGGCGTCGGCAAGACGACTGTCGCGGTAGCCGTCGCACACCATTTGATGTCCGCTTTCGCTGGTTCCGTTCTCTTCGTCGATCTTGGAGTCGTTACGGATCCTGAACTTGTGCCAACGGCTGTGGCCTCAATATTAGGGTTGTCGGTTCATTCCGACGACGCGATACCGAGTTTGGTGGCCTACCTGCGTGACAAGCGCATCCTTCTGGTCCTCGATACATGCGAGCACCTCATAGAAGCGGTTGCCACGCTGGCGGTAAGCATCGTGGAAGCCGGACTCCAAGTGCATATCATCGCGACCAGCCGAGAGGCGCTTCGAGTTGAAGGCGAGCACGTCTATCGGCTGGATGCCCTTGCATGCCCCCCGGACAGGCGGGGGCTAACTGCCGCAACCGTGCAGAAATTTCCGGCAACGCAACTGTTCATGGAACGGGCTGTCGCAAGCGGCGCGCCTCTGATTGTGAGTGATCTCGAAGCGCCGATAGTCGCAGATATCTGCCGAAAGTTGGACGGCGTGGCACTTGCGATCGAGCTTGCGGCCAGACGTGTTGAATCTTACGGCCTGAAGCAGACCGCTGCGTTGCTCGACGAACGCCTGACGTTGCTATGGCAGGGGTCGCGTAACGCTCCACCGCGTCACAAGACCCTGCACGCGGCTCTCGACTGGAGCTACGGGCTTCTCTCCGAGCCGGAACGCTTGGTCCTTCGCCGCCTCGCGATATTCATCGGATATTTCACCCTCGATGCGGCGCTGGAGGTTGTGACAAGCACAACCCTGGACCGCCCGGCTGTCTTCGAAGCGATTGATAGCCTCGTCGCAAAGTCGATGGTGGCGACCCACCCTCTCGGCGCGATGGTGCGCTACCGGCTGTTGGATACCACCCGCGCATACGCGCTCGACATCGACATTGACGACACCGAGGCAACCGCCTTGTCGGTACGACACGCGACTTACTACCGCCGATGGCTCGAACAGACCGGGATCGAATGGCCGACCCTGTCGGCTGGAGCCGAACGCACGCCCCACTTTGCCGCGCTGAACAACGCCCGTGCGGCATTGGAATGGTGCTTCGGAAAAGGCGGCGACTTGGCCATTGGTGTCGGATTGGCCGCCGCCGCCGCGCCCGTTTTCTTGTCAATGTCACTGCTTCCCGAATGCCATCGCTGGTCGGAACGCGCTATCGCTTGTGTCGCTCCTTCGGCCCGTGGCGGACAACAGGAGATGAGACTTCAGGCGGCCCTTGGGGTCTCACTGATGTTTATGCGCGGCGGGCGCGATGCTGCGCGCGAAGCCTTGGAGAGAGGCTTGGCGATCGCTGAAAACAATGGCGATACGCTTGATCAAATACGCCTGTTGGCCCCACTTCATCTGTTTCACCGACGCAGAGGGAACTTCACGCGTGCTCTCGAATACGCGACGCGTTGTTCTGCTGCCGCGGCGACTGTCAGCGACCCCGTCGCGATGGCACTAGCCCATTCGAATTTAGGGCTCGCGCTTCATCTCGACGGCAGACTTGTCGACGCCCACAGCGAACTCGAGGCGACCCTGGCGGGCGACTATCTTCCCGAGCAGACCACGACGGTCTACCTTGGCGTTGAAGGCAGAATCCTGGCCACGGCCGTTCTCGCCAGAAATCTTTGGCTGCAGGGTTATGCCGCTCTGGCGACTGAATGCGCGCGCGAGGCTGTGGAAGAGGCCCGCAATATCGACCACTCATTATCGCTGGCAATCACCTTGGTGTGGGCGGCGACGGTGTTCCTTTGGACAGGCGATCTGCAGAGCGCTGAAGCAGATCTAGATGAGCTTATTGCTCTGTCCGAAGCTCATTCCATGGCACCTTATGTCTTGGTTGGAAAAGGCTTCCGAGGCGAATTGGCTATTCGTCGGGGGGACGCGAATGCGGGCATAGAAGCCTTGCAGAGCTCTCGTCAAAAGCTGCACGCGCTCCCTTACGAGCTGGTCACCACCGAACTTAGCCTTGCGCTTGCGAAGGGATTTTCCGTGTCGCACCGCCTCGATGAAGGCCTCAGAACGATTAACGAGACAATCGAACTGATCGAAGCGAGTGGCGACTTTTTGTACATGCCAGAGGCGTTGCGAACGAAAGGTGTGATCCTTTTGTCGATGTCCCGGGACTCGAACGAGGGGGCCGAATCCTGCTTCGCACAGTCGCTGGAATGGAGTCGTCGTCAGGGTGCATTGTCCTGGGAATTGCGGACAACGACGGAACTGGCGAAGCTCGCCCTCTCTCGCGGACAATCGAAAAAGGCGCGCGCTCTGTTGCTGCCAGTCTTTGAGCAGTTTGCCGAAGGTTTTGATACAGCCGATCTGAAAGCTGCTGAACAGCTGTTAAGCGCGATCGCCTAGCTGCACCTTCCGTCAGCTGTTCGACGTTGTCACGCTCATACCTGGCCGTCGCAACGCGCGCGTGTGCTGAGCGGCTCGCCGCCTGCGTCCCCCAGCACCAGCAAGATCCCACCGGTGTCGTGTGTGCCAGGTGACAAGTGGGTTTGGCTGTGCTGCAGCGGAGCTCACGGCGAAGGATGTGATAGAGCTACAGGGGCGCGACCGCCCAGTAAGCGCCCCAGCCGGTCCGCCACCCCACATGCCCTCCCGCCGATCTCTCACGCGCTCTACGTCCGGCCGAGTGCCCGTCAATCATCCGACCGGGCGAAATCTCGGATCTGTATCGAACGATCGGCTGTAAGAATCCCAAATGCGGCAGCTCGCAAAGATTCGCATCTCTTAGCGCCTCTTAACTCGCTTCGACGACAGCAGCAGCGCACTTTGGCCGTGTCACAACGAAGCAGCCGTCGATGTCGGCGGCAATCCTGGATGGGTTGGCACAGGAGGGTCCCATGTCTGCGCGCTTGCCATCACCAACACGGCGGGAAGTCTTGATCACCGCGGCTGCCATAGGAGCCATCAGCATGCTTTCGTCAAAATCCAAAGCGGCTGCGGAGGCCGCGTCAATCCATCCCTTCCAGTTCAGGGCTTCCGATGAGGATCTCGCCGATCTGAAGCGGCGTGTCGCGGCGACGCGCTGGCCGGACAGGGAGACGGTGCCGGACCAGTCGCAGGGCGTGCAACTCGACATCGCGCGCCAGATCCAGGCGCACTGGGCCAATCATGATTGGCGCAAGGTCGAGGCCAGGATGATGGCGTATCCGCACTTCATCACCGAGATCGATGGGCTCGACATCCACTTCATTCACGTGAAGTCGAAGCACAAAAACGCGCTGCCGATGATCGTGACCCATGGCTGGCCGGGCTCGGTTATCGAGCAGTTGAAGATCATCGAACCGCTCACCGACCCGACCGCGCATGGCGGCACCGAAGCAGATGCATTCGATCTCGTGGTTCCGTCATTGCCCGGCTACGGATTCTCCGGCAAGCCGACGGCACCAGGATGGGAGCCTGTCCGTATCGCCAAGGCGTGGGCAACCCTTATGGAACGCCTCGGCTACAACAAATATGTGGCCCAGGGCGGCGACTGGGGCAATGCGGTTACCGAGAACATGGCGCTACAGGAGCCGCCGGGACTGCTTGGCATCCACACCAACATGGCGGCGACGCTTCCACCTGAAATCTCCAAGGCGCTTGGGACCGGCACGCCGCCGCCAGGGCTCGGTCCCGACGAGAAGCGCGCTTTCGACCAGCTCATCTATTTCAATCAGCATGGGCTCGGCTATGCCATCGAGATGAACCAACGTCCTCAGACGCTCTACGGCATCGTCGACTCGCCCGTCGGCCTCGCCGCCTGGATGCTGGACCACGACGCCGACAGTCACGCCCTGATCGCCCGCTCCTTTAGCGGGAAGCCCGAGGGCATCACGCCGGACGACTTTCTCGACAACGTCACCTTCTACTGGCTGACGAACACCGCGATCTCGTCGGGACGGCTTTACTGGGACAATGCGCGGGTCGCGAAAGGCGGTTTCTTCGACGCGCGTGGCATCAGGATACCGGTCGCGGTGAGCGCTTTCGCCAACGAGATCTACCAGGCGCCGGAGAGCTGGGCGAAGACAGCCTATCCAAAGCTTCTCCATTACGGCCGCTTCCCCATTGGCTGCCATTTCGCCGCCTGGGAGCAGCCCGAAATCTTTGTCGAGGAGATGCGTGCGTCGTTCAAGGCGCTACGCGCGTCCTGAGGACTGCGACGGAAAAATAGTCTCCATTCTTAGCGCCGCCTCGGTGGTACTCAGATGGTCAGCGTAACAGGACAAGACGCTCCCGCACCCCGGCGTGCGGGCCGTTCCATCAGATTCTAACGAGTGACCGAACCATGCTGGAAGTGATCAGTCATCAACGTCGCCACCTTTTGCGTGTTGCAGCTCTGGCTGTCGCTGCCGCCGAGCTTTTTGCGACCAGCGGGGCGCGATCAGGATCAAGCGACACCTCTGCAACGAATGCTGCAAGCGGTTCGCAGGCGAGCAATTCGCTTAAGGTCAAACAGGTCGACGCCGGCGACCTGAATATCGGCTACGCGGAGTTTGGCCCTGCCGAGGGTCCGCCGGTCCTCCTCCTTCATGGATGGCCCTATGACATCCACGCGTTTGCCGAGGTCGCGCCGCGGCTTGAGTCCGCAGGCTATCGCGTCATTGTACCGCATTTGCGCGGCTATGGCACAACGCGGTTTCTGTCCGCCAATGCGCCTCGCAACGGGCAGCAAGCGGCCCTTGCCGTCGACGCCGTCAATCTGATGGACGCACTGAAGATTCGGACGCCGATCATCGCCGGTTTCGATTGGGGCGCGCGCACCGCCAACATCGTCGCGGCGCTTTGGCCAGAGCGTTGCAAGGCGCTTGTATCGGTGAGCGGCTATCTGATCGGCAGCCAGGCGGCCAATCAGATGCCGCTGCCGCCGGCCGCCGAGTTGCAGTGGTGGTACCAGTACTATTTTGCGACCGAGCGCGGCCGCGCCGGCTATGACAAATACCGGCGCGACTTTTCCAAGCTGATCTGGCAGATCGCCTCGCCGAAGTGGCGCTTCGACGATGCCACCTTCGAGCGGAGCGCTGCCGCCCTTGAGAATCCCGACCACGTCGACATCGTGATCCACAATTACCGCTGGCGACTCGGTTTGGCTGAGGGGGAGGCGAAGTACGACGATCTGGAGAAGCGGCTCGCTCAGGCGCCTACGATCGACGTGCCTGCCATTACGCTCGAGGGTGATGCGAACGGTGCTCCGCATCCGGAGCCTTCGGCCTACGCGAAGAAATTCACCGGCCGATACGAGCATCGCACCATCTCCGGCGGCATCGGACATAATCTTCCGCAGGAAGCACCGCTGGTGTTCGCCCAGGCCGTCATCGACGTTGACCATTTGTCATGAAGCAACAAAGGAGCCCGACATGAAACCGCTCATTGCTGGATTGGCCCTGGCTGGTATGGCGTTCGCAACAATGGCGTCCGCGCAATCGGACAAGCCGACCATCGTCCTTGTGCATGGCGCCTTCGCCGACGCATCGAGCTGGAACGGCGTCGTCCCAATTCTTGAAAAGGATGGCTACCCGGTGGTCGCTGTCGCCAATCCTCTGCGCAGCGTAAAGGCAGATGGCGATTATGTCCGCTCCTTTCTCAATACGATCAAGACGCCAATCGTGCTGGTCGGTCATTCTTATGGCGGCATGGTGATCAGCCAGGCCGCCGACGGGGAGGCGAATGTCAAGGCGCTGGTCTATGTTGCCGGTTTTGCACCGGATAAAGGCGAAAGCGCCGGCGCGCTCGACACCAAGTTTCCAGGAGCCTTGGTTGGACCCGATACCCTGGCGCAGCCGGTGCCTCTCCTGGCTGGCGGCAACGACCTCTATGTCCGGCAGGACAAGTTCCACGAAGCGTTCGCGCCGGATCTGCCCGAGGATGCGGCGAGACTGGCAGCGGCAACACAGCGACCGATCACCGACATCGCTTTCGGCGAACCGGCGACCGCCTCCGCCTGGAAGACCATTCCGTCGTGGTTCATTTACGGTGACGGTGATACTGCCATCCCGCCGAAGGCTCAGGCCTTTATGGCCGAGCGGGCGCACGCCAAGGGCGTCGTGGTCGTGAAGGGCGCGTCGCACGTCGTCATGATCTCGCATCCCGATGCGGTGGCCAAAATCATCGAGGACGCGGCGACCGCGGTTCCTTGATCCTTGCGGCAATGTGCCCCGTCATCGGCAATGCCGCGTCGCCTCAAATTTCACATCGGCGACCCGCATCCTGGATGCTGCCCATGTCACTTTCCTTGCGGTCAGGATCTGGAGAACATGGCCACGCTGGTTGATTGAACTGATAGCGGTCACGATGGCGTCGGCTGCTTCGCAGGCGATCAGGTGGCAGAGATCGACGGGCGTGTTCAGCGTCCAGACAACCTCGTAAAACCGTCGGCACTCCAGCGCTCGCTGCCGACACCGTGATGATTGATGAAAAGGCCGTCCGGATCGTAGCGCTCTTTCGCCGCAAGCAATCGCGGATAGTTCGTTCCCCAGAACGCATCCTGCCAGCGTTCTTCGAAAAAGTCACTTTCGGCTACATAAGAGCCGGGATTCGGAACTAGGCGCCGAACCTCGCTCATCGCCCTGCCGATGGCTTCGACATCC
>Ga0105239_10003992_pt1 | contig 17875 bp, 10 predicted proteins | sample KBSC44metaG_FD_92761 | JGI IMG/M metagenome (GOLD analysis project Ga0105239, IMG submission 92761) | Corn rhizosphere microbial communities from Kellogg Biological Station, Michigan, USA - KBS C4-4 metaG | ecosystem: Host-associated > Plants > Roots > Rhizosphere > Soil | place: Michigan, USA...
AAGCCGCGGCGCTGGCGGCCGGCTCCGTCGTGGCGATGATGCCCAGGATGCCGCGCACGGAGGCCGGGGCGTGGCGGCCGAACTCGCGAAACATCATCCCATCAAAGTCCCGGAAGACTTGCCTTGCCCGGGTCATTTGTCCACGCTCGACGAGACGCCGAATCAGACTGACGTTGGCGTCGGTATCGAGTGGGTCCTGACGAACTGCCTGGACGGTAGCGGTAAGCGCCTCTTCCGCCGCGCCGAGGGCTTGGTGCACGTCGGCGAGATCTAGCCAAGCACGGCGTGCCTTCTCTTCGTAGTTACGCCGCATCGCGAGAACCCAGGGCTCCTGGAATCCGGCGAGAAACGTACCGGTCACAAGTTCAACGGCCCGCCCGAGCGCACGCGCTTTCTCGGGGAGGTCTTCGGCGGCGAGCGAGCCGCGAATGGCGGCATCGAATGCGGCGATGTCGGTCGTGAGTCGGCCGGGTTCGATTTCGACCCATTGCCGGTCCGCGCGGATGTAGTCTCCGAGGGGTTCGAGAGCCTGCTTCAGGCGGCGGATTTCTTGACGCAAGCGGACGCGCGTAATGTCGATGAAATCGTCCGGCCATAGAAAACTGGCGAGTTCATCTCTCCCCAGGCGCTGTTCGGGTTCGACCGCCAGGCGGGCAAGGATAAGCGCCGACCGCTTGGTTGGAAATTTTGTCTGGCGCCGATCCGCGCTCTCCAGCGTCATCGCGCCAAACATTCGCAAAACGAATATGGCGGACATCAGAAATCAGTTTGGACAAGATTCCGCGCGGGATGGTAGGTTGTGGGCAATTGGACGGACGCAGAATTACCAGGAATTGGCCGAACGTCCACGGGGAAAAGCAAAAGGACGGCAGCAAGCTCTCTCCCAGCCGCTTCCGTCCCTTTGCTCTCTCCCCTTGAGTCGTTAATTTTTCGGCTTAGGTTTGTGCGGCGCGCTCACATGGTGGTCAAGCCAGTGCTCGGCATGCATTGCGGCGTGGTGAACCGATCCGCTGTGAGCCTTCTTGTACATTTCCGGCTTGGTCTTCTTGCGCTTGTGGGGGGCGCTGACGTGGTGCTTAACCCACTTTTCCGCGTGAATGGCGTTGTGATGGACCGTGTGCTCGGCATGCATCGCGGCGTGGTGGACCGACTTGTCGTCCTTGTCTTGTTGACCACCGAAGGCCACGGAGGCGACAAGGAGAGCGGATCCGATAACGAAACTCTTCAACATTTCATATCGCAAGACCGACGCTCTCGCATTTCGGTTCCACTGCAAATCGTAGACGCACCGATACTCACGTAGTTTTACTAGCCGCCGGGCGCCGGTCAAAGCCACACCACGCCCAGACCTTCACGGTAGGTGAACGAAGCGGACTCGATTTTCTCTTAGCCACGGATCCAACTTTGCCGCGAGCTTCGGCAGGTTGTGGCTCGGGACGCGGGGGTAGAGGTGATGCTCCAGGTGATAAGCCAACGGACGAAAGAGCCTCGGAAAGAAGAATCCTCGCACCGTCCAGGCCGGCAACATTCGCCCCTCGAGGAAGTCCCGGTGAGGCAACCAGACGGCGAAGACGGGATAGAGCCAACTTGCCAACACCACGGTCAAGGAGAAAACGAGCGGCCCCGAAGTAATCCGCCATATGCACGCTCCCCCAACCAAGGCGAAGATAGGAACGAGTGCCTCGATCGTAAGCCACCGCCGATCTCGACCCCTCTTCCACGCCCAAAGCCAAAGGCGGGGGAGAAACGCGGGCCCGGAAAGAAGAACCTTCCAGAGCGGCAGATGGGCGGCCTCTCCCTCGATATCGTCCTCGTGAGGAAACCGGCGGTGGTGCTCCAAGTGGGTTGCGCGGTAGGAGTGACCGCTCTCCAGGATGCTTGCCCCGATCAAGAAGAGCGCCCACTCGGTCTGCTTCCTCCCCATTCCGAGTGAGCCATGCAACACGTCATGCGCGGAGGTCGAAGCCGCCGAGAAAAGTAGGAGGATCGCGCCAGGACAAAGGATCAACCGATACCTGGTTTCCCACCCGACGAGGAAAACCAAAACCCAGATAAACGGCGACGCGACCGCCTCGATCCGCTGGCGCGGCGTCGTCGCCATCAGATCTCGCCCCAGTTCCGCCAGCGCCGGCCGTTTCATGTGTTTCAGTATATCTTGAAATCAATGAAACTACCATCGCCCGTCTGCCCTGGCGCTGAGGGCATGGTGGCTGATTGGTTTTGCCGGCACCACCCTCGGAAAAAGGCGAACTATCGCACCCCGGCTTCTTTGCCCCGCCGGAACTGACAACAACCCGGATGAGCAGCCGCCCGATTGACACCCTCGCACCCTTCAACTCTTAAAAGGAAAGCTTCACCAGTAGATTGGTAGCCGAGACCTCAGTCAAGCGGTAGCGTCACAAAGCCTGACATCTCAGTAGAGAACGCGAGAGAAGACCTGGACCACGATCCAGTCTTTGGCCTTTCTTCTCAGTAGAAACGCTACGTGGGCCGGATGTGTGTAGGCGATCGACCAACCTTTTAGTAAGGCGAACTGACCGTCCGGCGAATACCCAGGCGCCTGAAGCGTAAAGGGAACACGAATCGTAAGTTTCGGATCCCGATTCTTAACATGGAATCGCCCCGGCTCCCAACCAAAGTCCGGCTCCTGCGGAGTTTCCTTAGCAAACTCTCCCACCAAGATTCGCGAGTTAAGTCTCATCGATCGAAGCGGGAACGGAACCGGCGGCTTCCACGACGGCTTACGTTTGAGAGATCGCTGCAAATCAGACGCGTCCAGTGACGGCTCTTTCAGGCCGCCCTCCGCGATAACCTCGGCTAAGGTTTTGCCAAAAGGGGTGCGTTTCTTAGAAGCCCATTCAGGCTCAATCAGTACCACGTCACCCCGCTTCCAATCTTCACTAATCCAAGAGGCATCCGAGAAGAGCGTCTCCATCGACACGGCAACGACCTTCTCATCGTCAAACGACAACTGGGCGGATGAAAACGACGCCAAACCCGCCACGAAAGCAACGGACACAAATCGGCTCATTGCAGCAGCCCCTCTAAACATAAAAGATCTCAACTTTCCGAATCACTGACCAACCCGTTCCCACCTTCTTTAAAAAGAAGCGAATTACGCCGGAATGCATGCTCCACGGAAAAGATCCCCTTAATACCGCATAGTTCCCATCCGGGGAATATCCCGGAGGTTCAAGATCGTAGTCCGCGATTGCCGTCAACCAAGAGCTCGCTCCCTTTATATGGTGCCCCTCGGATCGCCAAGACCCCTCCATCTCACCAACCACGACATTTGACCCAAGTGCCATCGACATGGGGCTCACTGGCGCGGGAGGACTCCAACTGCTCGGGCGGTGCAAAGCGCTGCTGATTTCGGAGACAGAGGTACGATCCTTCGTTCGAGCGGCCTCCTCCTCTAGGTCTTTCAAGCCGTCGGAAAACGACGACCGCTTAGGAGAGCTCCACTTTGACTCAACAAGGATTACTTGATTGAACTTTAGAGGAGAACCAGCTTTGGCAAAGTCCGCTTTGATCGCGGAAAGAACCGTCTCAATAACCTTTTCGTCTTCCGAGGCCTTTTTAGCGCACGAAGTAGAAGCAAGAAGCGCCAAGAAAACAAGACCAGTTGACTTGACAAGGTGCTTATACATGAAACTCCGGGTTAACCCTGGTTACCGCCCAATTCGCGCCCGACCTCTTAAGAAAGAAGAATATATCGGCATCGTGAATACTCCAAGGAGCCCGTCCCATGACTACCGCGTATTGGCCGCTCGGCGAATATCCGGGGGCTTCAAGTGCGAAGGGTACGCGAACGGTGAATCCCGACTTGCCCCCAAGAACGCGATGCCGGCCCGGAAACCAACCGTAGGACCGCTCATGTTCGGGCTGCATTTCCCCAACGACCACCCTCGGTCCCAGCATCATCGTTTTCAGATCTGACGGTTCTCTGCGCAACCACGAATTGGGTTCATTTTCCGCCTTACGAAGCTCTTGAAAAACTTTGCGATCCTTTGCGTCGCGCGTGAAGTGACCAAATCTATCGACGGCCTCCCGAAAAGACGTTCGTCCCCTCGAATGCCATTTAGGATCGACGAGTACGACGTCCCCTCTATTCCAACTCGGACTGGTCCACTCGGACGGAACGAAAAGAGTCGCCATCGACGCGGATACGACCTTTTCGTCGTCGAACGACAACTGCGCGTTCGAAAGGGAAACAATGCCGGCCAGACCGACGATAAAAGATCCTCTGCTTAGTTTCAAGTTCATTTGGGCCTGACCACGCTAAAGGTGGTAGATGGGAACAATCTTGAAGACTTTCCATCCGGCGGTGGATCTCTTAAGAAAGAAGTAGATATTTGAATTGTGCATTGAGAAAGGCGCCTCTGCTCGGAGCACCGCGTAGTTTCCATCGGCCGAGTACCCCGGGGCTTGAAGATCCAGGGGCACTCGTATAGTTCGCCTCTGCCCCCTTTCCTTGACGCGACGTTTGCCTGGTGTCCAGCCTGGAAATTCCTCCTCGTTCCCTGGGGCAATCTCTCCAACGACGACCCGATGATCTAGACTCATGCTTTTGAGATGGGGCGCTGCCGTTGGCTTCCAATTGCCGGTAAGGCCAGAAAGCTTTCGAAATTCCTTCTCTTCAGAAGAGGTTTGCTTCCGGAACATTGGGTCGCGCAATGCAGCTAAGGCGTCGTTGAACGAGGTTCGGCCTTTCGGATACCAGTCGGGCCACACGAGTACGACCTGTCCTTTACCGTACGGTTGAGCCGCACCGGAGGTATCGGCGATGAAGGCCAACATCGACGACGCAACGATTTTCTCGTCATCCGTAACTTGACCTACATGACCGATCGAGGCAAAGCCAATCGTAACGGCGATGTAGGTTAATCGGTTCATATTTCAAGGAGCGGCAAAAGCCGCAACTTGGTTCGATAGCAGCCCATCAGCAGTTACGCTCCACATTCAGGCACCGCTACTAACGAGGGGAACGCGCCGCGCCAGGCGGCCATCACCCCACCCCAAAACCATTTGGACCGGACCAAACGCCCCCACAAAAACAACCTACGCTGGTAGCCGAGACCAAAGGTGTCAAATACCTCAACCAAAGCCGGTCTGAGCGCCACAAGGGCACGCAAATATGCGGTACCGTCACCGAATAAGCACGGTCGCTTAGCCCGAGTTTTTCCGAACCATGAAAGCCCTTTCCAGACCGTTTCGTAGCGGATACCGAGCGACCCTTGCTCGTATCGTTTTGCCCACCTTCGTCGTGGCCACTCTCGCCATCCCGATGACGGCTCCGGCATCGACCACCAAGCCGACCGCCGGCCACAAGAAGGCGAAAAAGGTCGTTAAGAAGGTCCAGCAGGCCCGCGACCTGAGCAAGGGCAACACCATGTACGTGGTGCCCTACGCCCACCTCGACACCCAGTGGCGATGGGCGTACCCGCAGGTCATCAAGGAGTTCATCGCGAACACCCTGAACCGGAACTTCGACCTGATCGACAAGTATCCGAACTACGTTTTCAACTTCAGCGGATCTCGGCGCTACGAGATGATGAAGGAGTACTACCCGGCGGAGTACACGCGGCTGAAGGACTACATCAAGCAGGGCCGATGGTTCCCGTGCGGTTCCTCGGTCGACGAGGGCGACGCCAACGTACCGAGCGCCGAGTCGCTCGTCCGCCACGTTCTCTACGGCAACCACTACTTCAAGAAGGAATTCGGAATCGCGAGCGAGGAGTTCATGCTCCCCGACTGCTTCGGCTTCCCCTACGCGCTGCCCAGCATCCTTAACTACTGCGGCGTGAAGGGCTTCTCCACCCAGAAGCTGACGTGGGGTTCGAGCGCCGGCATCCCCTTCAAGGTCGGCACCTGGGAAGGACCGGACGGCAAGAGCATCATCGCCGCCCTCGACCCAGGATCCTACGGCGGCGACGTCCGCGAGGACCTGAGCCAGAACACTAGCTGGCTCGCCCGCATCCAGAACACCGGCAAGCAGTCCGGAGCGTACGTCGACTACCACTATTACGGCACCGGCGACCGCGGCGGCGCGCCGAACGGTCAATCCGTCGATTGGGTCGAGAAGAGCATCAAGGGCACGGGTCCCATCACCGTCGTCTCCAGTAAAGCCGACCAGATGTTCAAGGACTTGACCCCGGGTCAGGTTCAGAAGCTTCCCCACTACAAGGGTGAACTGCTCCTCACCCAGCACTCCGCCGGCTCCATCAGCTCGCAGGCCTACATGAAGCGCTGGAATCGCAAGAGCGAGCTGCTCGCCGATGCGGCCGAGAAGGCTTCCGTTGCGGCGGCTTGGCTGGGCGCGACGCCCTATCCCAGCGAGCGCCTCTACAGCGGCTGGGACCTCGTGCTTGGCTCGCAGATGCACGACATGTTGCCGGGCACGAGTATTCCGAAAGCCTACGAGTTCTGCTGGAACGACTTCAACCTCGCCCAGAACACCTTCGCCGCCGTCGAAAAAGACGCGGTCGGAGCTGTCACCGCGTCGATGGACACCCGAGGCTCGGGGATTCCGCTCGTCGTCTACAACCCGCTGGCGACGGCCCGCGAGGATGTAGTCGATGCGAGCGTTGCGGGCTCTGGCGACAGCGTCTCTGTGGTCGGTCCGGACGGGCGAACGGTGCCCTCGCAAGTCCAGTCCCACGACGGCAAGACGATCAAGTTCATCTTCCTTGCCAAGGTTCCTTCGGCTGGCTTTGCGTCCTACCAAGTCAAGACCGGATCGGCTGCCGCCAGTTCGAATGGACTCAAGGTGAGCGAGAGCGGCCTCGAGAACGACCGGTTCAAGGTCACCCTGAACGCGGACGGCGACATCGCCTCGATCTACGACAAGGCCAACCGCCGCGAAGTGCTCAAAGCGCCCGCCCAGTTGGAGATGCAGTATCACAACCCCTCGCAGTACCCGGCCTGGAACATGGACTGGGACGACGCCAAGCTTCCCCCGCGCGACATCGTCCACGGCCCCGCCAAGGTGCGAATCGTCGAAAACGGCCCCGTCCGCGTCGCGATCGCGGTGGAAAGAGAAACCGCAGGCTCTAAGTTCGTCCAGACGATTCGTCTTTCGAAGGGCAGCAACCGCGTCGAAGTGGTCGCCGACATCGACTGGCAAACCAAGGAGCGCGCGCTCAAGGCCTCCTTCCCGCTAACCTGCGGCGGCCCCGAGGCGACCTACGATCTCCAACTCGGCGCGGTCAAGCGCGGAAACGCCGAACCGAAGAAGTACGAGGTTCCCCAGCACCAGTGGCTGGACCTCTCGACCCCGGACAACTCCTACGGCGCAGGCATCCTTAACGATGGGAAGTTCGCCTCCGATAAGCCGAACGACGACACCGTCCGCCTGACCTTGCTCTACACCCCGGGTGTCCGCGCCGGCTTCAACGACCAGGCCACCCAAGACTTCGGCAAGCACGAGATCCTGTACGCCATCGCTCCGCACGCGGGCAGCTGGCAGAAGGGGAACGTCGCGTGGGAAGCGAAGCGGCTCAACCAGCCCCTCCGCTCCTTCCTTGTACCGAGCCACGCCGGCCGGTTGGGTAAGCAGTTCTCGATCGTCTCCGCCAATAGCGGCCAGGTCGAGATCTCCGCGCTGAAGAAGGCAGAGGACAGCAACGAGATCGTGGTCCGGCTCCGCGAGCTCACGGGTTCGGACGCAAAGGGCGTCCGCGTGAACTTCCTCGGCGGCATTCAAGCCGCCCGCGAGGTAAACGGTCAGGAAGCAGAGATCGGCTCCGCGAGAGTCAACGACGGCGCGCTGGTTACGGACGTGCCTGGCTTCTCGCTCCGCTCCTTCGCGGTGACCCCGGTTAGCTCGTCCACGAAGGTCGTGAAGACGGAGAGCGAAGCAGTTGCTCTTCCCTTCGACCAGGATGTCGTTTCGACGGTTGCGAATCCGGCCGATGGCGACTTCGCGAAGGGTTTGTCCTACTCGGCTGAGCAGTTCCCCGCCAAGCTGGACGTCGATAACGTCCACTTCAACCTCGGTCCGACCGAGGACGGCGCCAAGAACGCCGTCGCTGCCGCAGGCCAGACCATTCAGCTCCCCGCCGGCTATTCAAAGGTTTACGTCCTCGCCGCCGCCGATGGTGACGTCCCCGCGACGTTCAGCCTCGACGGCAAAGAAGTCAAGCGAACCGTCCAAGACTGGAACGGCTACATCGGCCAATGGGACAACCGAGTTTGGAGCGCGACCCAAGACGCGAACTACAACAACTACGGCGAGATGACCGGCCTCACCCCCGGCTACGTCAAGCCGAGCGAGGTCGCCTGGTACTGCTCGCACCGCCACGACGCGAAGGCGGGCAACACCTACTACGACTACAGCTACCTGTTCAAGTACGGCTTCGACGTCCCTGCCGGCGCCCACTCGATCACGCTGCCGAATGACTCTCGCATCCGAGTCTTCGCGATCTCGGTCGCTAAAGACGGTCATGACACCGTGATGCCGGCCGCGCCGCTGCACGACACGCTCGCCGATCACCGCGATGCGACCGCCCCGATGATCTCGCCTTCCAGCGGAATCATGTCGGACGCGACCTACGTGACGATCACTGCGCCGATCTACCACCAGCCCGGCGGTCTCCGGTACACGCTCGATGGCCAAGAGCCATCGGCTTCCTCCCCGTTGGTCAAGGGTCCGATCCTCGTGACCGACCCGACGACGATCAAGGTCGCGGAATTCGCGTTGGACGGAACCAAAGGCCCCTCCACCACGGCGAACCTAGAAGTTCACGATACGACCCCTCCGCACGTCACCCAGGCACTGGCGACGAAGTCGCTCGGCTTTCTTCGATTGAAGTTCTCGGAGCCGGTAACTCGTGAATCGGCGGAGAACATCGCGAACTACAAGCTCGCTTCCGGCGCGCAGGTGACGGCGGCTCACCTCACCCCGGACGGTTGCGGCGCCGAGCTGACCATCGACCATCCGGCCGCGGCAAGCTCGACGGATTCGATCGCCGTCTCCGGGATCCAGGATCAGTCGCACAGCCATAACACGCTGACCGCGACCACGACGGCGCTGGAAGACCGCGAGGCGTTGTTCACCAGCCCCGCCGTCCCCACCGGCACCGGCAAGATGTTCCGCGTCGATAATCTGCCGATCAAAGCCGCGCAGTCCTGGACCCTGAACATGTTCTGCAAGATCGACACGATGCCGGAAGATCGAACCATGATCGCCGGCTTCGGCCGATCAACCGACGGCGAAGAGGGCACCGGCCGCTACTTCACCAAGTTCAACAAAGGCATCAACTTCTGGATCACGGGCCGCGACGTGGAAACCACGGTCCCGCTCGATCTCGGTAAGTGGCAGATGCTCACCGCCACGTACGACGGAACCACGGTTCGGGTTTACAAGAACGGCGAGCTGATCGCCAGCCAAGCCGAGGCCCTCGAAGACGACGCCTCCCGTGTCAACGTCATGCCCCTCGACGCCTGGGAGCGCAAGCGCCGCTTCGGCGGCGATGTCAAGGATCTCACCATCTGGAACCAAGACCTGGCTCCGGATGCCGTGAAGAAGCTCTGGGCGATGTCCCAGCACTAAGTCGATCCCAAAAAGCCCCGTCCGGCATGTGCCGGGCGGGGCTTTTTTTGTTTCTGACGGGGCGCTCACGTCAATCTGCCCCCACACAAAGAGCTGCCGTAAAAAAGGCTTCGCGAATTCATATTAAGATTGCTAATAAATTCAACTCACATCGGTTACACTCCGCAGGTGATATTAGCGACGCTTTTAGGTTTAACCGCGGCCGCGACCCGTCAGTCGAGCGCCGCGGAGGGCGTCGCACGGGGACCAGGCAGCGAACTTAGGTTCACCGAAAACAAGGGGCAGTGGAACGCCAAGGCAAAGTTCCTCGCCCAGACCAAGCAAGTCGACTTCTGGGTGACCGGGACCGGACTCGTTTACAACTGGCACGGCGCGGACAAAACCTATGCGGTCGGCGTCGAATTCGTCGGAGCCACTGGTCTCGGCCAAGCGAAAGGCATCAAACCCCGGCCGGGTCACACGAACTACTACCTCGGCGCGCGCAAAGCCACGAACGTAAGGAGCTTCGCCGAAGCCACCATCCAAGACCTCTACAAGGGAATCGACCTCGTCACCTACTTCGACGTCCAAGAGCACCGGCCGCGCTACGACCTAGTCGTCCACCCTGGCGCCGACCCGAATCAGATCAAGATGCGGTTCACCAACGCAAAGAATCTGGCGGTCACCAAAGAGGGCAGCGTCCAATACGACACCCCCTTCGGCAAGATTGAAGAGCAACGGCAAATGGCTTACCAGAAAGCCGACGCCGGCCCCGACTTCCACTTCTTCCCCGCCCAGGTCAAGAATCCGGACGGAACCGTCGGCTTCGATACGCGGGGTTACTTGAAGGACCGAACCCTCGTTATTGACCCTATTGTCTACGCGACTTACATCGGCGGCTCGACGAGCGATTCTGTCACCGCGATCAAGGCCGACGCGAACGGCAACGTATATGTCGGTGGAACCACGTCCGACAGCGACTTCCCGGTCCTCACCTCCGCGACGGTTTACGCGACCATCAATAGCTTTACCAATGCCTTCGCCGCCAAGTTCGGGCCCGACGGAACGTGTCTGTTCACTACCCTCTACGGGGGAAGCTCCAACGAAGCCGCGACAAACGTCGGCTTTGACGCGTCCGGGAACACCTACCTCGCCGGCAGCACCCTTTCCTCAGACCTGCCCCTATCCACGACTACGATTCCGGCCGTTCCGACTTCCAAGTTGTTCGTTGCCAAATTCGATACCTTGGGAGCGTTATCCTACGCGTTGAAGCCCTCCACTTTCTCGGACCGGGCGCCATACGCCTTCGCGGTAAACCCGGACGGCTCGGCGGCCTTCGCCGCGACCGTCTTTAAGAACGATAATAGTGCCGGTTCTTTTCAAGGGCACTACGAAATCTACTGCGACACGATCGATCCGTCAGGGGTTCTTGGGAACCTTCCGTTTTCCTACGCCCTTACGACCGTAAGCTCGAATGCGTCTGACGATACGAATATCGCCCTCACGATGGACGCCTCGGGCAACATTTACGTAGCCGCCCCGAGCAGCCTCCAGTCCGGTTCCCCCCTTGCTGGCGGGTACCAAGTCAATGCGGGGAGTGGAGAGAATATCGTGGTCGTGAAGTTTACGGGAACGTCCGGAAACAACGGGCCGGCGCCGAACGGGACGTACTTCGGAGGATCGAACTTTGTCGTGCCGACCGGTATCGCCGTCGATTCGAGCGGCAACGTGTTTGTTTCCGGCCATCCTTCCATAGGTCAATTCAATGCCCCAGCCACGGGCGTCAACTACGGCGCCAGCGGCTTTGTTGCGAAGTTTTCAAACGACTTAGGCGGTCTCGAGGCCCTCGGCAAACTCAACACCGACGTAACCTCCGTCACCACCGACGCCAACGGCTGTCCGATTCTTTTCGGCCAGGGTGCGGCGCCCTTGACCTGGGACGCGTTCTCCGGCCACTACGGCGGAACCTACATCCAGCGCCTGTCGGCTGACCTGGCGACCAATCTCTACTGCACCTACCTCGGCGATACGTCGGCTCCCATTAACTGCCTTGACCTCGGGGCGAACGGCTACTTCTACGCGGGCGGCGTTTCGAATGGCGACCTGGTCATCACGACGGCGGGCGCGTTCCAAACCACCTATCCCGGCGGAAGTTCGAGCGGCTACTTTGAGATCCTGAATCCCGCGCCACCTGCCCCCGGCTTAACGAGAATCACCTCGAACCGCGGCGCCGCTCCCTCCCTCGCCGGAGGCGTCGGGAAGCAAGTCACCGTCAGCGTCTACTTCAACGAGCCGGACAGCGCGAACATTACGCTGTCTTCTCCGGACCCTAAGGTTCAAATCAACGGCTTCGCTTCCGCGAGCGTCGCGACGAACGACCAGACCGTGGCCGGCGCCACTCACGTCGCCACCTTCGCCATAACCGCGAGCGACGTCGCGACTCCTCAGACCTTCACGCTCACCGCGACGGACGGCACGAGCACCCTGACCATCCCCGTAACCGTCCAACCCTTTGTCCGCGTGGAAGTACTGCGACCCGGCGCGGTAATGCCCGGCCAGCCCCTGACTGTTTACGTCACTCCGTACGAAGTCCCGGCAACGGACCAGACGATCAACATCTCTGCTAGCACCCCGAGTGATCTCCTCGGAACCCCATCGCTTACGATCAAGGGCATCGCGAGCGGCCAACAGATCAGCGGCGCCACCACGACGACGGTCACGATCGGCGACTTTGCTGCCTCCCACGTCGGGACAATCAATGCGTCTCTTGCCGGTGGCGCAAGCACGGCGTCCTCGTCGCTCCAATTCAAAGCGGCCGGATTCTCCACCCTGACGTTCGACCAACCAAACGTGAACTCGGAAGGCTCGTCGAACCTCGCCCTCACGATGACCGCGACCCGGCCCTCCGACCAGACCTACACGCTAACCAGCAACAACCCCGCCGTCGCAGGCAGCGTGGACATTCTCATTCCCGCGAACACTCTGACCGGGACCTCGCCGGTCACCGTTGGCACGGTCTTCAGCACCGCGTTGACCGCGTCGGTAACGTTCTCGACGGCGTTGAACGGAGCCACTAAGTCGGCCGCGCTCAAGGTCACCACCAACCACCTCGTCTCCGTGGATCCCACTTCGGCGGTGGTCGTGGAAGGGGACAGTTTTAGCCTCCTCGGCACCCTGCTCTTACCGTCGTCGAACGCACCTGCGTTCACCTGGGTAAGCACGTATCCGGACTCGATTCCTTCGGGCGTCCTTACGGCCACGCCTGGGACCACCGGCCTGAGTGGAGTCGTGCAGACGAAGAACGTTGCCCTAACCGCATCCAGGTCGGCCCGGCTGACCCTCCAAACGGCCGGCGGAGCGGCCAAGTTCGTCACCGTCACCGTCCTCCCGCTCCTAACCTCAATCGCCATGCCCAATATGGGCGTGCAAGGGGGAACCGACATCACGGGAACGATAACACTCGCCGAGCCGAACAACACGACTACCTCGAGCTTCTCGATAGTCAGCAGCAGCCCGCTCGCCTACTTCGACGCCACGGCTCCATCCACGGTGAGCACGGGAACCAACACTTCCATCCCATTCGCCATTCACACTCTGCCGGTGACGAAGCCGACAAAGGTCGTCATCACCCTCCCGACCCCGCTCGGATATCGGACGAAACAATTCAACGTAACCCTCTACCCAGGCTCCCCGCCGTAGGAAATGCCGCGAGGGCGTAACGCTCGACTAGCGTTACGCCCTCGCGGCGGTCCGGTCAACGGCCGTTAGGTCAACTACAACCTAGTTCCCCTGACCCACCGCCGGCAATTTCGACTTGTTCGGATAAGCCGGGATCTTCGGAACCAAAGGCGGATGCGAGGCCATTTGCTTGTTCAACTCGGCGATCGCCGCCTCCAACTGCGCGTCCCGGCCCTGACGCCACAGGTACGGATCCAACTCGACTTCGATGTCCGGTGCAGTGCCGTACCCTTCGATGATCCACTTACCCGTGACGGGGTTGTACATCGCATCGTCGGGCGCGTTGATGGCGCCTCCGTCGATAATTCCGAAGCCGTAGGCGGAGAGCATCGCGCCCCACGTCCGCTTACCGATCAGCGCTCCGACCTTATGCTGGCGGAAGAGGTGCGGGAAGATGTCGCCGCCAGAGCCGGCCATCTCGTTGATGAGCATCACCTTCGGACCCATCACCGCCGCCACCGGCATCCGGACCTCGGAGCCATAGCGCGTGTGCGAGTAGTAGTCGATCGGCTTCTCCATCTCGCGCACCATCCAGTCGTTGACGTACCCGCCGTGGTTGAAGCGGTCGTCCACGATCATTCCGTTCTTATCGGCCTGGGTGTAGTAATAGCGGTTGAAGGCGGCGAAACCGGGAGGCGAGGTATCCGGGACGTGGACGTAACCACCCTTTCCGCCCGTCATCTTCGCGACGATTCGACGATTATCTTCCTCCCAAGCCTTCTCGCGCAGGCCGTAGTCACTCCCGACGGGCAGGACCGTCACCTCGCGGGCGTCCTTCCCTTCGGGATCCGAGCCCAGCTTCAGGCGCACCTGCTTGCCGGCTTTTCCTTCGAGGGCGAGGTACAGGTCCGTCGCTTGCTGCAAATCCTGACCGTCGATGGCGAGCAAGTACTCGCCGACCTTGGCATTGACTCCAGGTTGAGCCAATGGCGAGTAGAGTTCCGGATTCCATCGCTCACCGTCATAGATCCGAGTAAGCCGGTAGCGACCATGATCGAACGTCACGTCCGCTCCGAGCAAGCCGCCGGAGATGTTGCGTCCGCGCGGCATGTCTCCTCCGTTTGCCCACATGTGCCCGATCGAGATCTCACCGAGCATGTCCGTAAAGAGGTAGTTCAGGTCGTCACGCGTCATCACGTTCTGAACGAACGGCTCATAGCGCTTCTCCATCACCGCCGAGTCGATGCCGTGCATCCCGGGGTCGTAAAGGAGCAGACGCTCCTTCCGCCAGACCTCCCGATACATTGCGTTCCACTCTACGCGCGGGTCGATCTTGACTTGCAGATCGGTCAGGCTAATCGGGCCGTCGCCGCTCTTAGTGGGGCCGGCGGTGGAATAGATGCCGGTTCGGTCAAGCAAAACCTGGCTCCCGTCCGCACTCACCTGGCAGCTTCGGACGCCCTCACTGAAGACGGTGTCCTTCCGATCGGCGAAGTTGAATTTGTGAAGAGAGCCGCTTCCTGTGCCCGCAACCGTCATGAATAGGCTGTCGGCAGGTCCGGCTTCCAGGCTGGTGTAACGGCTTCGAGGCACTGGCACCGTGATGATTCGGCTCTCGATTCCGTCCAAGTCGATGTCGGTTTTCACCGCCGCCTCGGGTTTTGTCGCGTCCTTCTTCGCGGCATCCGGCTTGGGGGCTTCAGGTTTCTTCGCGACGCTTTCTTCGTCGCTTTCCGGCGCCAGCGGGTTAGGGAGATCCTTTCGGAGCACTACGGCATAAACGTTGCTTGTCGAATCGTGGGCATTGAGCGCCGAGAGATCCTCGAAGTCCGAACCCAATCCGACGTCCGTGCTCGCACGAAAGTAAAGACGCTTGCCACCTCGGTCAAAAACCGGATCAGAAGCTTCCGCTAGACCGTCGGTGATCGCGGTGTTCTTGCCCGTCACATTGCTGTGGAGCATAACCGCCTGCACATTGCTGGGAAGATCCTTCGTGTAAACGAGCCACTGGGAATCCGGGGACCAGTTACAGTCCAATTGGTCACGACCCCGGTAGGTTCCGTGGTCGATCATCGTGTTAGCGCCCGAAGCAACGTCGACGACCCAAATCTGAAGCTTGTTGTCGTGGTAGGCAACCTTCTTACTGTCCGGCGACCAAACCAAGCCGTGGTAGGTGGCGGGAGCATCACCCAAGGTCAAAGCTTTCTCTTTGGCCGTCGCCAAATCGTAAAGCGCCATGTGCTCGCTACCGCCTTCATCCGAAATGTAAGCGATCGCTTTCCCATCGGGCGACCAGACCGGGTCGGTACGGTGCAGACCTTGAGGTCCATCGAGGAGGTGCGCGTCGCCCTTCTTGGCGGGGACGGTAAAGATCCAGCCCCTCGCGGCGACCACAACGCGTTTGCCAGTTGGAGAAATGGCCACCGAACTGATGGATCGCGAGACGTCTTTGAAAGCGGTTCTTACTTGCGGGAAATCGCCGTGGATCTCGATCGGAACGCGGACCGCTCGCTTCCACTGCAGGTCGTAGCGCCAGATCGAGCCAAGCTTCTCAAGCACGATCGCGCCGGGCCCGGCGGAGGCGTATTTAAGGTCGAAGCCCACACCCGGGATTTCCTCGTGCAGAGCTTTCGTGCCGATGTCGTAACGGCTGAGCCCCATCGGCCCTTTGGGGTCGCTCAGGAAATAGATCGAGTTGCCGATCCACATCGGGCAGCTATCGTCGGTGTTGTTTCGGGCGATGGGATGGACCTTCGAATCCGCCAGAGTGGTCATCCAGATCGCGCCGGCTTGGCCGCCACGGTATCGCTTCCAGGCGAGCTCCCACTTGGTCATCGGGAGGTACGCCATCTGCGTGCCGTCCGGAGAAAAACTTGCTTGCGTCCCGACCGGGTAGGGCAACGCCTGCGGAAAGCCCCCATTCACGCTCACCGTCAGCAGCCGTGGATGGTCCGTGTTCGAGAGCATCGACGACGTGAACACGACCGACTTGCCGTCCGGAGTCCAGGCGACGGGGATGTCGGCGTCCGGGTGGGAGGTTAGCCGCTTCGGCACGCCACCCTCTGAAGGCATCACGTAGACGTCCACGTTGCCATCGTAGGCGCCGCTGAACGCGATCTGAGATCCATCCGGCGAGAACAAGGGGTTCGCGTCGTGGCCTCCCGAATCGGTGAGCCGGTGCGCCTCGCCGCCGTCGCGGGAAACCGACCAGATTTCGCCCGCGAACTGGAAGGCGATCGAGTCTTTGCTGATCGTCGGATGCCGCATCAGCATCGGGTTCGGCCCCGGGTCGAAATCACCGGCGGTTTGGGCATGAAACACGGCCCAAAAAGACATGGCAAGAAGCATGAGCCGAAGCTTATCACGATGGCTTTACGAATCAATAATCGCAACAAACTTTGGGAAGCTAGCCTCAATTTTTCCGCAACGCCCAACGTTCGACCCCATTAAGGAACTCACGCAGAAAACTAACGATTCATTAGCAAAGACATGTTAAGGCGCCGAATTTTCGCCCGAGGTCTGCGCGGAAAGGTATATCCATTGGGTGGAACTCGACGACCTCGACAGCGCCATCTTGGATGCGCTGCATGACAATGCCCGCGCCACCCATGCCGCGATCGGCAGAGAAATTGGCATTACGGGGCCGGCGGTCTATGCGCGGATCAAGCGCATGGAAGAGAGCGGGGTAATCCTCGGCTACCGCCCGGTCGTGGAGCCCTCCGCGATCGGCCAAGGGATGACCGCCATCGTGCGCGTAGTGACCCGCCCAACCCCGAACGAAGCGGAATTCGAGGAGTTCATCCTACAAGACAAGCGGGTCTTCGAGTGCTTCGACGTGGACGGCGAGGACAGTTTCATCCTCAAAATCCGCTGCCGCAATCCTAAGGAATTACAAGAGTTCCTGCGCCAGATCCGGACCATGCCGGTAGTGGTGCGGACCATTTCGAACATCGTGCTCAAGGCCGTCAAGGAGGAAATGTGAAGAGATTTTTGCCCGAGTTTGCCCTCGCCATGGTGACCCTCCTCTGGGGCGGCACCTTCCTCGCTTCCCGGATGGCCCTTGCCGAGACCTCTCCCACCACGTTGGTCGCTTTCCGCTTTGCCGTCGGGGCTCTGGCGCTGCTGCTGTTCGTTCGAAAACGTCCGACTCGCGGCGAGATGATCGCAGGAGGCGCCGTCGGTCTGAGCATGGTCGCCGGATATCTGCTGCAGGCTTACGGCCTGCAACACACGACCAGCTCGAAGTCGGCGTTCATCACGTCGCTTTACGTGCCTCTGGTCCCACTCCTTCAGATCCCTTTCTCTCGTTCGAAGCCGGGGCCTTGGATTTGGGTCGGAGTGTTGTTGTCCTTCTTGGGGATGGCTTTGCTCTCCTTCCGCCCCGGCGTCGGTCTTGAGTTCGGGCTTGGCGAGTGGCTGACCTTCGGCGCGGCGGTAGCAAGCGCGGCGCAGATCATCCTCATCGGCCGGATGGCGAACAAGGGAGATACGACCCGGATCGTAGCGATCCAGTTGACGGTCGTGGCGTTGGCCTGCTCCATGTGCCTGCCCTTCCAAGGTCCGATTCATCTGGGCCCACATGCCGCAGTCGTGGCGGCCGTGCTTGGGCTCGGCGCGACGGCGGGGGCGCTGTGGCTAATGAACTGGGCCCAGAAGTTTGTAACC
>Ga0105239_10003993_pt1 | contig 17866 bp, 18 predicted proteins | sample KBSC44metaG_FD_92761 | JGI IMG/M metagenome (GOLD analysis project Ga0105239, IMG submission 92761) | Corn rhizosphere microbial communities from Kellogg Biological Station, Michigan, USA - KBS C4-4 metaG | ecosystem: Host-associated > Plants > Roots > Rhizosphere > Soil | place: Michigan, USA...
CGCGAACCCTGCTCTCGCGGCGGCGCGTCATCGCGCGTCGGGCCAAGGGCCGAATCGTGGGTGCAATGCAAAACGGGCCTGAAGGCCCGTTTTGCTTGGACATCTGGCGGAGAGAGCGTCCGTCCTCCGCCAAAGTCAGGCCGCGACAGGCCGGGTCAGTTTTCTGCGGCTGTCATAGAAGAAACCGGCCTTTGGAGGTGACTTGTCCGCACTTGTCAAAACCTGACTCGCGCCGCTCAAAGGGGGGTAGACTGGGGGGTAGGAAACTGCGGCGGACCGTTCTCATCCCATGTGCGCGACAAAGAAACTTCGAGGCCCCGAAGTCGCCCGGCTGACGAAGCCCGGGTACTACTCGGACGGCGGCAATCTGGTCCTGCAAGTGACCGGGACCGGCGCAAAGAGCTGGCTTTTTCGCTACCAGAACGCAGGCAGGAAACGCGAGATGGGCCTCGGCCCGCTTCACCTTGTCTCGCTCGCCGATGCCCGCGCAAGGGCGCTCGAATGCCAGATGCAGTTGCTGGCGGGTGATGACCCGATTGCCCTGCGCACGACCCATGCGAACGCGCGCCGCGCGGCGCTTGCGAAAGCCGTGACGTTCCGGCACTGCGCCGAGCGGTGCATCGAAGACAAGCGTCCTGAATGGAAGAACGCGAAGCATGCGGCGCAGTGGGGCAGCACGCTTGAAGCCTACGCCTACCCGCATATCGGGTCGCTCGATGTGCGGATCATCGATACCGCTCTCGTCCGCAGGTGTCTCGATCCGATCTGGACGACGAAGACCGAGACGGCGTCGCGGCTGCGCCAGCGCATCGAAACCGTTCTTGACTGGGCGAAGGTCCACGGCTACCGCGCAGGCGACAATCCGGCGGCCTGGCGCGGGCACCTGCAAGCGGTGATGCCCGCGCCGCAGAAGATCACCAGGGTCGAGAACCTTGCCGCCCTGCCCTATGCCCGCATGCCGGAATTCATGGCCGTATTGCGCAAGCGTCCCGGCATGGCCGCGTTGGCGCTTGAATTCACGATCAGAACGGCGTGCCGCACCGGCGAAGCGACCGGCGCGATGTGGCCGGAGATTGATCTCAAGGCCGGTCTGTGGACCATCCCGGCGGCGCGGATGAAGGCCGGTGTCGAACACACGGTGCCGCTCGATGCGGCAACGCTGGCGGTACTCGAACGTGCAAAGCCTTTTTCGGGCGGCAAGGGCTGGGTCTTCCCCGGCGCACGGCAGGGCCGCCCGTTGAGCAACATGGCCATGCTGGAACTGGTGCGCGGCATGGGCGCGAAGGACGCCGCAGGCGAAGCCGTCACCGTCCATGGATTTCGCTCGACGTTTCGGCAATGGGCGGCGGAATGCTCGACGCATCCGCGCGAAGTGGCCGAGCATGCCCTCGCCCACCGCCTGCCCGACAAGGTGGAAGCCGCCTATCAGCGCGGGACGATGCTGGAGAAGCGACGGGCGCTGATGAGCGATTGGGCACGCTACATCGACCGGGTCTGACGCGGACACGCTCGGGCCCTGGCGCGGCGCGACATGAAGTTTTTCAAGGGCGTCGCCGGTGGTTGCCCATTGATCCGCACTGCCGGGTGACGGCCTCCGCTTAATCGTGACCGTCACATATAATCAAGTCCATGAACACGCCAAAACGCGGCAGACCCCCAAAGCCTGAAGGCGCGGCGACCGCAGCCGAGCGCAAGCGGGCGCAACGGGCGCGCGATACCGCCGCTCTGTGGGCTGCTGGCGGGTCTATCGATGAGCTGACAACCTCAGCCCTCATTGAACACATCGCGAAGCTCATTCATGACGAACGACCGGGCACCCTCGGCGCGGTGTTGACGGAGCTGGGGCGTCGCGGTGGCGTGGCGGTCACGGCGCGTCCTTACGGCGCGCCGCCAGGCAAGCGCGTCAAATGGTGACAGTCACGATAAATCAGCGACCTTCGCCGTGTCTGAGATCACACGCGGCTTACGTCTTTGGCCGAACGATGACGGGGCCCTGCGGTCCCAACGACTCGGTCGGCCAAGGCATTCCCAAGTCATACGCAAAAACCGGCCTTAGAACGATAGTTTTGCGTATGACTTGGGAATGAGTGGCTGGGAGACCTCAGCCGCCGCCTGCTTAACCTCGCCCTCGCGCCGTGTGAAATCGGAGCGCTTGGCCGCCTGCGCCCGAGTGACTCTGGCTAACCGCGCGACAGATGAAAAGCTGTCTGCCGGGCGCGGCGATGCCGTATGAAAGCCGTGACCCTTGATGGCGGGCTGGAATCGATACGGTCAACCAAGGACAAAATGCTCTTAAGGATTGTAAAAAGCTTTTAATACGCCCTTAAGAGCGTTTTTTCTTGATTCAGACCCTCTGTCGTGGTATCAACAGGCGGACTGACCGTTTTCGCGATGGTGTGCCATGACCGCCCAGAACAAACTTGCGACCGCCCCCCCTACGCCGTTGAGCAAACGCTCAAGCGGCTGGGTGCAAATCTGCGTACAGCGCGCCTGCGGCGAAACCTCACGATTGGCGACATGGCTGCGAAGATTGGCACCGGGCAGCGCGCCGTGGCCGACGCCGAAAAGGGCAAGCCCTCGACGGGCATTGCCGTGTATGCGGCAATGCTGTGGGCGCTCGATCTCCTGGATCACATAGCCGACGTTGCAGCGCCGGAAAAGGACGAGGAAGGCCAGACCCTTGCATTGTCCCGCGAACGCGCCCGCGCACGGCCAAAGACGGGGCTGGACAATGACTTCTAACGTGCCAACCGAATGCTTCGTCTACATCACTCTTCCCGGTCAGACCCGTCCGGTGACAGCCGGGCGTTTTGTACTGAGCGCTGATCGACGAGGAACGCCGGAAGGGCGTTTCGTCTATGGCCGCAGCTACCTTGGGCGCCCGGATGCCGTCGCGCTCGATCCGGTCGAACTGAAACTATCAACCCGGACATACACCACGGCTGCGCTCGGCGGAGTCTTCGGCGCTTTGCGCGATGCAAGTCCGGACTACTGGGGCCGCCGCGTTATTCAGCGACATCTCGGCAAGGTGCAGCCTGGCGAGCTGGACTACCTGCTGTATTCGCCGGACGACCGCGCGGGCGCGCTGGGCTTCGGGCTCAACCAGATACCGCCTGCACCGAAACGCACGTTCAACCAGACCCTCGACCTGGCGCGCTTGCAAAGCATTGCAGATGCCATCGTTGCCGATGAAGAACTCCCGGCTGACGCAGCGCACGCCCAGATTGAAAACCTGATGCTGATCGGCACGTCGATGGGAGGGGCAAGGCCCAAGGCTGTGGTCGAAGACGAAGCCGGGCTGTGGATCGCCAAGTTCAACCGTCCTGACGATGCCTGGAACAGCGCGCGTGTTGAGCACGCCATGCTTGTGCTCGCGCGGGCCTGCGGGCTGACCACGGCAGAAAGCCGTGTTGTGAACATCGGGGGACGCGATGTCCTGCTGGTCAAGCGTTTCGATCGCGAGCGGACACCGGATGGATATCTCCGTGCCCGCATGGTCTCGGCCCTGACGTTGCTCCGCACCGAGGACACCTACCAGTCACGCGACAAATGGTCCTATGTGCTCCTGGCTGAAGAACTCCGGCGCGCCTGCGCCGAACCGGCGCAAAACGCCGCCGAGCTGTTTCGCCGCATGTGCTTCAACGCGCTGATTTCGAACATCGACGATCATCCGCGCAACCACGCCCTGATTGCGAAGGACGCGGCATGGAAGCTCTCACCGGCCTATGACTTGACCCCGGCAGTGCCAGTCAGCATGGAGCGGCGCGATCTGGCGATGGAGTGCGGCGATGCGGGCCGCTTCGCCAGTGCGGCCAACCTGTTGACGCAACGCGCTCGCTTCCTGCTGGAACGCGGCGAAGCCGCATCCATCGTCAGCGCCATGGAAGAGCGGGTCCGTGGAAATTGGTACGCCACGGCGCGTGATGCTGGCGTTTCGGAACGGGATTGCAGTCTGATCGCAACGGCATTCGCTTATCCGGGCTTTAGTCAAGGCAAGTCTGAAACCCTCTGAGGATGACGACATGAGCGAAAGTGCCATGAATGCCGCACTCCGCAAATTTGAAACGGTGGAGGCAAACCTCGTCAAGGCGGAGCGGCTTCTCGATGCCATACGCAACGCGATTCCAAAAGGCGTTGTTTTCGGGAGCAATCCTGACTATGAAAGCAACTGCCACCACTTTGAATCGATCTTCGAGGCGCTACCCAAAATAAAGGGATGGAAGCCGGAGATCCAGCTTATGGAACTGGACGAGATTGCGAAGAACAGATTCGACGTACAGGAGATCGGCGAGATCGAATTCATAATTTCTGTCGAGCAATCAATAGACGCGCCATTGAAGGCGCTGCGCCAATACAGGCTCAGATTCGACCGTATGCGCCGTGATCTTGTCCGTGACGCACTCAGGGAGCTCATTGCCAGCATTGATGAAAACCTTCGACTGCTTGCGGAGCCGTTGGACTCCTGGAGTCCGAGGGAGAAAATCACTCACGAACAGTTCGAGCTTTTGAAGCAGAACATTGCGCAGATCGGTGCGCTTATGGGCAGCAGCATCCCGAAGCCGCCGCGCTGGGGAGACATGAGCCGCCATATTCATTTCGGGCTCGCCGGAGATCTGGAGGACATTAATCAACATGACTGGCCTGCCGTAAAAGAAGGCCTTCGCAAGTCAATGTATGGCGAAAACGAACCTATTCCCTCTGACGTCGATGATCTGGATACCCTCGTCAGCGCAAAGCCCAGGGGACTGGTCGCAACCAAACTGAAGTGGGAGAAACTGACCGAGGAAGACTTTGAGAGACTGGTCTTTGCGTTGGTCGCGGTCGAGCCTGGATATGAGAACGCTGCATGGCTAACAAAAACGACGGCACCTGATCGCGGTCGCGATGTCTCCGTCTATCGCGTCCAGACCGATCCACTTGGCGGAACGACGCGGCAACGCGTCATCATCCAGTGCAAACACTGGCAATCCAGGAGTGTCGGCGCGGCGGAAATTGCGACGCTGCGCGAGCAGATGAAAACCTGGGAGCCCCCAAGGGTGGATGTTCATGTTATTGCTACGTCGGGTCGCTTCACGAGTGACGCAATTACCATTGTTGAACGGCAAAATCACTCCGACAGCGCACTACGAATAGAAATGTGGCCTGAGAGCCATCTGGAGCTTTTACTCGCGTCCAGACCGGCGCTCATCGCTGAATTCGGTTTGCGCTAGTAAACGGAGGAAGTGCGCCACCGGACCTTGTGAGGCAGACGGCAGGCCGTCGCCGCCTATCAACACGGCACATTACGCGCCTTAATGGCCGACTGGGATATTTTATTTACAAGCCGAGTTTCAGAGCGAAAACGCTAAACGTCGACGCCGCAGCTTTACGAGGTAGCGCTTGAATCGGAGTCAACTACCTACCGTTAGACCGCGCGGAAACGGCGAGGAATAGCGCGCCGACTCTCGGCTAACGTCGTTCATCTTAATGGCAGGAGATGAACTATGACTAGAGACTCAAGCGATGCGACCAGTCGGCCCAGCGTTCCGGGAGAAGCGTCAACGGACCGGAGCTCGAAAGAAAGCTTGGCCGGTCAGAGCAAATCCGAAGCAGTACATCAACAGAAGGCCGCGTCGCCGGATCAGCGCGTCCCGGAGCGCATGCGGAAACCGGCTGAATCGAAGTTTGATGCGCTGCGTCGCGAAGTAGCTGAAGGGCGGGAAACGTTGCGTCAAATGCAAAGAGACAGTTGGGACAGCGATGTGGCCGCAAAGCGCAGATACATCAGCGAAGAGTTCCCAAGGGCTGACCCTGCCACGCTGGGGCGCCCTCCGCTCGACGACGGTGACATCATGCGGAGGGCGCTGGCGTATGCGGATCGAGAGATTCCGCTGACGGACAGGGAAATGGATCGCCTGGCCGTCGCCATGGTCAAGCATCATAACGACTGGAACGAGGCTCTTCTGGACTTGCATTACCAGAATAAGTTTGGACTTCACCCGTGCCCGGAAGACTTCGACGAGGCGCACTCGCAAATCAAATCCTTGCCTGAACAAACCTCTGAATACAATATGATGCGTGAATCCGTTGACACGCTCAGTCAATCCAGGTCGCCGGATACCGAATCTGCCTCGCCCGAGGTCACTCCCAGCAAGAATCTTGCGGACGGCCCGGAGCGCGGTCGGTAGCCATCATTTCCGATCGGGGCGGATGTCTTTTTGTGAATCCTTATCCGCTGATCTTGCCCAGTGGCGGTCGCGGTCGCCGCCCTCACCAACACCGTTATCATCGAGATTGGTCGCACGACCGAAGTCGGCTCCGATGCCGGGCACATCGACCCAGCGGCGTTCCTTCGCCCGCTCAAACGCCTCAAGCAAGTCGTGCCGCTCTGGAATGGATTCACGGCGCGGCTCAATGAGATCGCGCAGCAACGGTATCGCCTGCGTCCCGTCGCGGTCGCGGATGCGCTGTTCCTTGCGCTGATCGCGGAGGAAAGCGGCGAGTTCGCGCCGCTCGACGCGCCGTATTGCGCCTTGCTGCCGGTCCAGTTCCTTCGCGTCCAGGGCAATGCGCCGTTCGAGGCTCACCCGCTCCTGCGCCTGACGGGTTCTGAGCTCATCCCGTTGTTTCCTGTAAGCCTCGATGCGCTGCGCATCCTGATGGCGATGCCAGGCCTTGCGCACCAGCGTGACGCCGGTGACGCGCCCGAGGAAAGCCGCCAGCCCTGTCGCCCGGTTTTCGTAGCGCCGGTCTTTGATGGCCTCCATCTCCCGGCGATGCCCGGATCGCAACTGGTCGCGCTCGGCCTTGTGCGTATGGTGCTGCGCCTGCCGGAGATGCTGTCGCTCCTGTACGCCCTCGACGACGGCCTGCTTGAGCTGTTCGCGCCGGTCCTCCTGCTGGTGTTTGAGGGCAGCAAGGTGGGTGGCGTAGTTCTCCTCGGAGAGCGAGGTTTCGATCAGGGCGCGGTGTTTCGCGACCAGGGCTTCCGCTTCCTCGACGCTGGGCAGGGACTCGGGCGGGTAGTCCTTCTCGAGAAAGGCGCGGATGTCCTTGGTGCGGACGGCCTTGTCGTCGATCAGTTTCGGCAAGGCATTCACGTTGCCGTAGAGGTCCACCAGCACATAGGGCCGCTTGCCGGTGGCAAGCATGTAGCCGCGTTCGCCGAGCGCCTGCACGAAAGACCGGGCGCTGTCGCGGTGACGCCAGGCCTCCGTGACTTGCCGGATATGGTCCTCCTTGGACAGTCCGGTCTCACGCTCCTGGACCTTTTCGTAGAGCGAGACCTGCCCGACCTGTCGCGACTTGTCGTAGCCCTTTGGCAGGCTCAGGCCGTGATCGCGGGCGAAGCCGCGCGTCACCCGCATCAGCTTGTCGTGGTCGAACGCCAGATGGACGGCCTTTTGCTGTTCGGCATCGATGCGCGACCAGATCACATGGCAATGCTCGCGCCCGTATTTGGTATGGAAGACGACAGCGCGCGGCTGGTCGGAAAGGCCGAGGGTCTGCTCGACCCGTCCGATGTAGTCCATGTACTGATCACGCGTGAGGGGTCCCTGCGCCGGGTCCGGATTGACGGAGAGGCTGTAGAGGTACTTGTCGCAGCGGGTCAGCGTTTCGGCCTGGACCTGCCATTCCCTGAACGCGCCATGAAGATCCCTGGCGATCGCCCCGCGCACGTTGGAGACCTCGACGATCTCGTTGTCATAGCTGTTGAGCAGATGGGTGGCGAGATCCTGGCCGCCGCCGCGCTGGGAAGCGAAGGGAATCATCGTTCCCGCCCCAGCGCGTCCATCAGGCAGGTGCGGATTGCGGTCAGTTCGTTCTGACACGCCTCCAGCGTCGCAGCGTGGGCTGCCGCATCGCCCGCCACGACATTGAAAGGACTGAGCCGGTCGCTGATCCGGGCCGCCTGCGACAGCAGCATGGCCGCCATCTGCTGATCGATCGGCGATGTCCGGCGGGCGCGCGGTGCCAGCAGGCCGAAGACGGCGCGGGTGATGAAGGCGTTGACACTCAGCCCGGAATTGAACACGCGGTCATGAAATTCCTCGCGCAGATGTTCTGGCGGGCGATACGAAACCGGGGCGTGGCGTCTCTTCCGGGACATGCTCCTCACAGTAAGCGGACGGCTCGCCTGTTTTCCGCGCGGCTTCCACGCCGGGTCCAGCATCGCATGCTGGTCGATGAGTTTCCAAAGGGAGAGCCGACATCTCCCTCTGGTCGAAGCCGGTGCCGAAACACCGGTCTGGGTCCAGGGGCACGAAGGCCCCTGGTCGTGGATGCAAGGGGCGCGACAGCCCTTTGCTCATGGTTTCCAAAGGAGCGCGAAGGCTCCTTGGTCGTGATGCAACGGCGAAGCGTTTGCCCCAGAGGTTCCACAGGAGACTGGAAGTCTCTTTGGCAAGGTGGGCGTGGTATTACCACGCACACCTTGTGGCTCCCTTCGGTCGCCATCTCTGGATTCAGATTGAGGGCGGGATGGTTAAGAAACCGTTGTGGCATGCGCGCGTGTGGGATTTGCGCATGCCTCTTTGCGGACTACCTGTCTGCGGAGACGAGATAGGGCTTGGCTCCAGAGTCTGACCGCCGGGTGATTTCGACGAGCTGCAAGTCTTCAGACGACAGGGGGCGCGGCTGAACTCTGGTCTTGCGCCGCGCTTTGCCCGCCTTGACCATCTGCCGATGGAGCGAGCGGGCATTGAAGTAGGTACCGCAGTGCCGGACAAGAATCAAGGTGAAGAACGCGAACATGCTGGCGTATACGACTGCGATCACGATGACGACGCCGTCGATCGCTCGCACGGTGTTCCAGTCGGCTTTCGTCACGGCGTTCACCGTCCAGACGAAGATGCCGATGCTGGTCAGTCCGGCAACCAAGGCGATGGTGGCGGCGACAAACAGCCGGAGGTGATCGGGACGGCGCAGTTTTCGGACGCGCGCGATATGGCCGGTTGCGATGAGGAAATCCCCGACACCGTGCAGCGTCTTCCAGTCGGCATCCGTGCCGCCGAGACGGCTGTGGCAGCGGATCATGGCTTCGTGACCGGTTGTGCGGTCAATCCCGGTCAGGGCGGCGAAGTTGGCCCGAACTAACTGTTCCTCGCCAAAGGCCTTTTGCCAGTCGGCGCTTCCCTTTTCCTTGAAGTAGGTCGCGCTCTCGATCCGCCGCTGTCTGGCCCGGTCCAGCCACCACGCCTGAAACCGCACCAATCCGGCCAGGGCCGCGCAAACGCTGGCGAGCACCCCCGCTCCGCTGGTCAGGATTTCCGTGGTGAACCAGGTCATGGCCGAAATCGTGAAGTCAAAGTCGGCGCACTCTATCCGATGGCAGGAAGGGGGAAGACAGTAGCTCGCCATCCAGCGGCTGATTTATGCTTTTCAGACCCATTCACCGCTCCGGTTTCGCCCTTAGAGTCGAATTTCAGGAAAGATCTTCCAGGACTCGCGCTACTCTGGATTTTGCGAAGTAGCCGAACTCATCAGTCTCGACAAAGTTCTTTCCGTGAACATTACATACAGGAATTGCGCCGAACTTCTCTCTGAAATCGAGCAAAAGGGCCCGCTCCAGTTTGTGCCACATTTTGACGCGTTGTCTCGGTTTGCACGTGACGGTACGCGCTTCAAACTCGGTCACGCCGTTGAGGCCAAGAATTCGCTTGGCTCTCGTCGCAACACTCTGGGCTATTCGAGATCCGCCGTTCTTTGTCGTGCCGATATAAACGATCCGGGATCGTCCCTCGGGGTAGTCGATTTTCTTGTTCGCGATCAAGACATAGACAAGCTTTTCATCCTTTAGGATGACCCGCCGGGCAATCAGTGCGGGCTCGCGCCTTAAAGAGATATTCGATCTGCGAATTGTCATGACTGTGGCGCTCTAACGCTTGCTCTGCGATGACCGGCTGGAGACCTACTCCTCCGCATGATGGGCTCAAGCTCTGCTGCCCCTGGCCTTCCTGCTTGCCGGGATTTTGGAGGTCCTTGCATAAGCGTTGTTGACGGCGATCTTGAGAAGTTCGACCTTGTACCCATACCCGCGCAGAATCTTTCGCGTGTTGTTCAGGTTCACGCGCGAAAAGAAGGGTAAATGCAATTCGTCGCCAACCGCGTCGCTGATGATGGCATAGACGATTGTGAACTGATCCTGACCAGGCTTCGCATCAACCTCGACCAGATCAACAAATGGCGCGACGAGGTGCCCGCGGACCTTATTCCTGAAATCGGAATCAATCTGGATCAATTGTCCGGAGACGAAGCCCTGCGAAAACAGGTGACTGAAGACGCTCGATTTGCCGTAGATTTTGACGTGCACGAGGTCTCGATTAATCGAAAACAAGTCACACACTTCGATCTGGCCGTGACCGCCGCCATGAGAGATGGGCTTTTTGTCGAGCAAGGCGTAGCGACCCGATTCCGCCTGAACAACGCTTTCGTTGTAGGCCCCTTCGCCGCCGCCCTGATATTCCGGAAAGGACAGCTTTGAATACGGGATCGCCGCAAAATCTGTGTCTGTCCTGGCAACAAAGTCTTTAGCGACATTGAACCATTTGCCGTCGTTCAGGATGAATTTGTTCGTACCGAGATCGACTTCGGCGTAGAGGCATTTGAAGACGGACCACGATTTGAAAACGCGGTTGTGATCGGCATCCGCACAATGAACCTCCCTTTCACGAAGCAGGTCGAGCGTTACCGGCTCTCCGTCCTTGATCGTCTTTCGGAACCCATCCCAGTTAATGTCTGGATGGAGTTCCTTGCGTCCGTAGGTGTACATGAATCCTTTGACGGTCGACCATTCAACGATTTCGGGAATGGCCAGCCACACGCCCTGGAAATCTCCGGCCTCCAGCTTGGTATTGAGCGCGGCCTCAAGCGTGGCAATGATTTCCGCGCTCTTGGTCATCGAGACGTTGTTGACCCATTGGTGGTCTTCCGCACTCAACTCGGACTCGAACTTTCTCCTGTATTCGTTCAGAAGAAACGGCAAGTCAGAAAGGTCCATTCTGACAGACACGGATAATGAATCACTGCCCGTCATCCTGTTGCCAAGGGCCGGATTCACAGGAGAACCGACGATGGCCTTGAGCAGGTCCTGTTCGATATCCAGACCGAATTGATCAGGGGTTGTTTCCTGCCCTGACTGAATCCGGGTATGGCTCTGGATTGCGTCCATGGATTGAACATCGACGCAGCGAAACGTTTTCGGGTCCACCGAATTCAGCGCGCAAAGGAGTCCGAAGCGCTCCTCGAATACGTCTGGCTTGACCAGAAACCTCCCGCCCTGGCCGAACGCGACGACAAAGCAGCGCCCCTGTGTTTCGATGAAGAGGGCCGCCGAAATGCCGGGAACGGCAAGAAGCCCCGGCTCAATGTGCGCCTCGAAGAGGAAGGCCCATTTCGGCGGGCGCGCCTCCGTCTTCCGGACAAAGAGTTGCCCGCTGCCATGTCCGGCGATTGGCACATCCACGGGAGGGCGGCAGGATTCCGTGTTCAGAACCTGAGCGCTTGTCGAATAGGCAGGTTTGATCAGGAAAATGTTGAGGTGATGAACCTTCTTTTCGTCGGCCACGATTTCTCCCGCAGCCGCTCGCGGGCAGCCCCAATGTTGCGCTCCTTAGTCTCGGTCATGCCGGGGGTCTTTTCGGATCGCCGAAAGTCACGGGGGGAATTTTCACGACTGGCACGTATCGCCATCTGCAACCCGAGATATGCCAGGGTGCTTATCTGTGCCATAGTCATCGGCGAGGTGCAGAAATGACGGGCATGGCAGACCCACAAGAGCAGGGTCAAGCGACTGACAACAAGAGCGAACCATCACGCGTCGTCGGCAGTGTTCGCAACATCGGCGAACCGCTCCGGTTTGCCAACGTCGAGGCGTTGGGCGGCTTCTCTATGGAAGCGGCAAAGCCCGGCCAGACGCTCCAGGTTTGCACGCAGCTGGCCCTCACCTCCGACGACCCCCTTTTTCACCGACTTGTCGAAAACCTCGCCGGGGTCGTCAATCACATGGCCCAGCAGGCAGGCATCGGCGTCCGTCTCAGCCGGGCCGACACGGTGCTCCTGGTCTACAAGGCGGACAAGACGGCAGAGCTGTGGCTCGACACGGCAGCAGTCAGTGTCCGCTGCGCCATCAAACGCGACATCGCTGCCGGAACCGCGGTGTTCGCGAACGACATCGCCGACGTGACCGGCATGGGCTTCCCGTGCGTCAACCTTGAGGCCACCGACAAAGTCGTGTGCATCTTCCGGCGGGACTGGCGCTTTGGTCTGGCCTTCGACTTCAATCCGGACGGCAAGCTAGATGTCGAAGCCTTCACCACCACCCTGGGCACGCTGTACCGGGAACTGCGCTATCGCCATCTGTACGAAGCGCTCGACGATCCGGTCATATTCGACCGGCTGGTGGCGACCGGCTGGTTCCCCTTTGCCGAGATCATCACCAGCGAGTTCCGGGACCTCCTGCGGCACTGCGAGGCCGGATTCGATGTGGCTGAAGTGGGGGCCACAGTGCTTGCGAAATTCGACGAAGCGCGGTTGCAGAGGATTTTCGAACGCTGGATCGCCAAGCCCCATTTCGCGGCGAAGGCGTCTTTGCTCAAGGCCGCCATTGATGCTTTTGCGAAGCAAGAGCCTGTGGCCGTCATCAAGATCGTGCTGACCGAGATCGAGGGCGTTCTGAACGATGCACACCGGGCGGCGAACGGTGGGCAAGGAGCGAAGCTGAAACCCCTGCTGGCGTTCGCAAAGGAATCCGCCAAACGGAAGGCCGGTGGACCAAACACCCTGCTCTTCCCGGCGGCCTTTGCGCAGTATCTTGAGGCTCACACCTTCGCGAAATTCGACCCTGTGGCCCAGACAGGCACGGCAGGCTCACGGCATGCGGTCGGCCACGGGGCGGCTGCGCAGGACAGCTACACGATGCCGCGGGCCTTGCAGGCGATCCTGACGCTGGACCAGATCGCCTTCTACACCTGACCCTCGGCGAGCCTCTCCCGGCCACGATGGCGAGGAAAGCGCGTGGAGGGTGCATACCGGCGCATGACAGGGTTGCCTCGTGTTCAACACGAGCGAGCGGATGTCATGGGAAAATTTGACGAAGACTTCATGCGGGATGTGCCGCGAGGGGATAGCACACGCTTTCTCCGGCAGCAGAGCGTGCCGCAGGCGCGGTGGATGCGGGTTGATGAGATCGCAGCCAGCGTTGCCCTTGCCTACGATCCCCGCAAGCCGGGCAGGAAGGTCCTGATCGGCGCGCTGGGTTCCAAGCTGATCGGCATCGAGGACAACCGCCATTTGCTGACTGTCGCCGGGTCACAGTCGGGCAAATCGGTCGGGCTGATTGGTAATCTTCACTTCTATCCGGGGAGCGTGCTGGCGACGGACCCGAAGGGTGAACTGGCGGGGATTACGGCCAAGCGCCGCGCCGCCATGGGTCAGCGCGTTTATGTGCTGGACCCGTTCGGCGCTGCGCCTGCATCGGTCAGGCAATGGCGGGCCGCATACAACCCGATGGACGTGCTTGCGCTGAACAGCCCGACGCTGATGGAAGACGCGGCCCTGATCGCCGAGGCCATGGTGATTCAGTCGGTTGATCCGAGAGAGCCGCACTGGGACGAAAGCGCGAAGAACTTTATTGAGGGCGTCATCGTTCACGTTGCGAGCGCGGACAGGCATGCGCATCGCCGGACCCTGGTGACGGTGCGCGAGCTTTTGAAGAAGGCGCTCTGGGTGGGGCCGCAGGAGGACGATGCCGACGACAAGAAGCCGAAATCCAAGCGCCGCCCCGTCCTGTTCCTGGAAATGATGGAGAACGCCGACGCGCTCGACAGCTCGCCCGAGACCGCCGATATCGGCAGCAAGGTCAGCGGCGCGGCGATGGGGTTTTACGGCAAGGGCGAGAACGAGATTGCGGGGGTGCTGTCCACCGTGGACCGGCACACGCAGTTTCTGGATTACACGGCGTTCCGGAGCATCCTCGGGCGGAGCGATTTCAGGCTGGAAGACCTGAAGACTGCGCCGGAAGGCATGAGCGTCTATCTCTGCTTTCCGGGGATGCGGATGGAGCTGTCAAAGCGCTGGCTGCGGATTTTCGTCAACCAGATGCTGAACGCGATGGAGAGCGAGAAGACGAAGCCCGACGTGCCAGTCCTAGCCTGCCTCGATGAGTTTCCGGTCCTTGGCTATATGAAGTCGCTGGAAATCGCCTCCGGGCTACTTGCCTCCTCGGGCGTAAAGCTCTGGGTCATCCTGCAGGACTGGTCGCAGGGGAAGGCGCTTTACGGCGAGCGCTGGGAAACATTCGCGGGCAATGCCGGAGTCATTCAGTTCTTCGCGAATAACGACCTGACGACGGCGGACTATATTTCGCGGCGTCTTGGCAAGACACCGGTCGAGGTCGCGCGTGTCGGCGAGGTGGCGCAGGATCAGCGCGATAAAGGCGTGCTGGGCCGGTCAGATTCCATCGAGCTGCATGACCTACTCGCCCCCGATGAAGTGATGCGGCAATTCGCGCGAGATGACCGGTTGCAGCGGCAGTTGGTTCTATGGGCCGGGCATCATCCGATGATGGTGCAGCGGGTGCAGTGGTACGACAAAAAGGGACCGCTTGCCGCCTTCCTGTGACTTCGCCCTGTCGAGCGTCGAGCGGGGACGAAAGGCGCGTGGCTGTGTTCGGGGCAGCGCTAAGACGCAGTGCTGCCTCCGCGGCCTGTGCCGGGTGGTAGCCATGCCGGTCTGCCCTCACGGCGCGCCTGCTGAATCTGCTTTCTTGTCAGGAGCCTTGCGACGGCATAGTCCCGCGCCCATTCAATCGCCAGATCGGATGCGTAGCGTCCAAGTCCGTCCTGCAACAGAAAGTCGCAGCGGCCTGCGGCGATAAGGAGCCGGAGGCATGCACGTGCGCCGGTGGCGGCAGCGTGATGCAAGGGCGTCATGCCGTATTCGTCCCGCGCGTTGATATCGGCTGGCCCGGCAAGCAGCGCCTGAAGCGTCTTTGCATCGTCCTCAATCGCCGCCTCGATCAGACGCCGGTCGTCGCCCTGCGGTGCCGGAAACGCAGTGCCTTGATGGGTGGTCAAACGCATGGCGGTTAGTGACGCGACCGGGGCGACGGCGAGGATGAGACCGGCTCGAACTTTCTGACGCCGCAATTGTCGGGCGTCAGCATGCCGCCCCGGAACGAAGGTTCGCGGAACACAGAGTCGCCGCGCCGCCACGGCATGCCGAGACGAACAAGGAATAGATCGCCGGACCCCTCGGGCGACACGCAGGGTTCGACCTGGACGTAGTTGACGCGGTCTTGCGGCGATCCCCCGCGCAAATAGACGTGGAGGAGGTTCATCCGCGTGGAGAAGAACGCGTAGCCCTTGCGCAGGCGCGTTTTCGAAACGTCCTTGACACCCTTGATCTGCGCCAGAGCCGTTTGCTCCAGCAGCCAGGTTTCCTCGACGGTGAAGAGCGGCTCGTCCGCCCGCTTCGTGAAGGTCAGCTCGATCTGCTCATCACCAAAGGTGAAGACAGAGCGGACGATGTAGGGGTCGGGCAGCTGGCCCATGCGCTTTCGACCCGCGTCAACACTGCTGGCCAGGTAGCTGTAGATGGCCAGCATCTCGCCCTGGTCCCCCAGATCGTCATTCAGTTCTTCGTCGCTCAGATACCCTTCGAAGATCAGAAAGACGCGCAGCGCATTGACACGATCGAACCACAGGCCTGCCTTGTTGACTGTGAACCGGCGCAGCCATTCTTCCGGGAATTTGAGCTTCCGTTGCCGGGTTAGCAACACAGGATCGAGCGTCGGGCAGTCCGCGATGCGCTCCATCACGATGCGCAGGGACAGCGGGTCAGTGCCAACGGCCTTGTCCGTCCGGTAGTTGTTCAGACGGGTGCGGATCTTGTCGGCCTTCCAGGCATCGTATTTGTTCTTCCGGTCGAGGGTCATCGGCGTGCGCTCCATCAATATGCAGGTCGGCTACCAGCGTGGAGCCAGTGTGGAAGACGCGTGCCGGAGTCGGCGACTCTGGCGGCACCAAGACTTCGGAGCCGCTCCATGCCAATGCGCACCACCACCTCCCCCCTTTCGGGTTCGCCCCGCACCACAGCGCGGAGCGACAAGGCGGGAAAGCCGATCTTCTCCATAACGACGCGCTCGCTGACGCCGGGACGCGCGAGGGTCGCGGACACCCTCACGACAACGATGTCCGCGCTGTGGGGCGTCCGTTGCGTTTTCGCGGTGCTGAATTGCCCGACCATTGGACTCACCGAGATCTGTGCTGGAGCCGTGATGTACGGTCTGGGCCATGTCGTGATCAGCGCGGCCATTACCTTCGCGCTTCGGACCAAGACCGAGATCACGATGACGACCAGCACGCTGAGCGTCCGGCACTGGGGCCATGGCCGCCCCTACGACCGGAACATGATTCAGGGCTTTGCGCTGCTGCATCACGACGGTGCGGAAGTCGAGCGTTTCAAGCAGGAGTTCGAAACGCGGCAGGCGGCGGCGAAGGGGAAGGTCATCCAGCCGACGCCCTACTACATGCGGTCGTTCCATGTCGTCGCCGTGCATGCCGGGCAGCGGGTCGACCTTCTGACCGTTTACGGGCAGAAGGAGGCCGCGGCGATTGCGGCGCGGCTGACGCTCTGCAACCAGTTGCTGAACGAAGCGATGGGCATGCGAACGGGGCCCGGCGTCGCGCAGAAGCCGGGGCGCGAATGGCACGGGTTGCCGGGCGGGGTGTCTCATGAATGATCTGGCCGGGGCCGCTGGATTGCTGGCGCTGATCGTCATCGTGGTGATCTTAATCGGCGGCGTGATGGGATTTGCGCGCTGGGCGGTATCCCGTCTGGTCAGCGGGGCGGTCTGGAGCGTGCGCGCCCTGCTCTGGCTGATCGCCGCCGGGTCGCGGTGGCTGGCCGGGGCGCTGCAAAGGGCAGCCACCTATGCGGCATTGATGGCGTGGCGGGCCTGCCGGGCCGTGTTCCGGAAAGCAGGCATCGTCCTTCGCGACAGCCTGTCCGGACTCGGCGCGGCCATCCGCGGCGGCTGGAAGGCCTCGTCGGCGGGCCGCGAGGAAAAGACGGCCGATCCGTCAAGCGAAGGCGAGGCGGAAAGCCCGGATGACGGTGCAGCGGGTGACGACACGCGCGACGCGCACAGCGAAGCCGAGGCGGCGTATCGGCAGGCCCTTGCGGTGATGGGCCTGACCGGCGTCGAGCCGCTCACCAATGCGCTGCTGCGGCAGCGCTATGGCGAGCTGATCCGCATCGTTCATCCGGGCAACGGCTTTCCCAGCAATGCCTTCGCGCAGCAGATCAACGCGGCGGTGATGACGATCAGGAAGGCGCATGGCTGGCGGTGAAGGCTCAGGCCTGCCCCTGCGTGTCGAGGGACCCGAGCCGGGCATCGAGCGCCTGCTTGATGGCAGGCGGCTCGACATGCACTTCGAACCGGGCGTCGCGGTAGAGACGCGCGGTGCGGGCCATGAATTTCCGGACCCATCTTCGGCGCATCGAGAAGGCTTTGGCCTGAAGCCGCTTGCCCGCGCCTTCGAGCATGTCATCGACCCAGCCGAAATGCGCCGCATGCCTGCCCTTGTCGACACAGAAGCCGAGCAGCACGCGCGACAGGGCCTTGGCAATGGCGCGTTCCTTGATGCCTGCGCGTTCCAGTTCGGCGACGACGGCGAGAAGACAGTCTTCGGCGCGTTTTCCGTCGGGGTCGCCCATCAACTCAATCAGGGCCTGGGGAAGTTTGTTCATTCTTTCCTCCTTTCTGGAGAGTGCCTCGTTCTCCTACGCGACCAAGGCGCGCGTTTGATCGAAGTCAGAGTGCAAGTCGTGGCGGTAGTAGGTGTCAGCGATTTCCTTGAGTTGCGGGACTAACGCGCAGGCCGAG
>Ga0105239_10003994_pt1 | contig 17864 bp, 16 predicted proteins | sample KBSC44metaG_FD_92761 | JGI IMG/M metagenome (GOLD analysis project Ga0105239, IMG submission 92761) | Corn rhizosphere microbial communities from Kellogg Biological Station, Michigan, USA - KBS C4-4 metaG | ecosystem: Host-associated > Plants > Roots > Rhizosphere > Soil | place: Michigan, USA...
AACGCTTCGTAGCCACGCCCATGCGCCGCACAGACTTCCTTCTGGCCATCGCCACCAGCCGCATCCTGATGATGATTATCGAGGTCGTCCTGATGCTCACCTTCGGTATCCTGCTCTTTCACATGCTGGTGTTGGGGTCGTGGGCCGCAGTTGTGTTTTGGGGGTTGCTAGGATCGTTCACCTTCGGATCACTGGGCCTGCTGACCGCCAGCCGCGCTCAGAAACTCGAAACCATCAGCGGTCTGATCAATCTGGTGATGATGCCGATGTGGATTTTTTCCGGTGTGTTCTTTTCCTATGAACGATTCCCCTCAGCGGTACAACCACTAATACGCCTGCTCCCATTGACTGCGCTGAATGACGGACTTCGGGCAACAATTCTGGAAGGAACACCGCTATTGGCGCAGGGTGGACGTTTGCTGGTTTTGTTAATTTGGGGAGGCGTTTCCTTCATCCTCGCGGTCCGCTGGTTCCGATGGACGTAAGATCAGGCGACAACCCCTTTTGCAGTTCGGTCAACACTTGCAGTAGCGCTGGCTGACGATTGTGCCGGTGTTTCGGGGATGCACTATAATGTGATGGGTTTGAAAAGCTTTGACCCAAAAGAAAATTGAGCGGGAGTAGTTCAGCGGTAGAACGCCAGCTTCCCAAGCTGGATGTCGCCGGTTCGATCCCGGTCTCCCGCTCCACTTTTCAATTTCTATTCTAAAAACTAAAATTGATCTCCGATGCTGCTGGACCAGGATGCCATCAGCAGGGAAGCACAAATTGCAAGCAGCAACTTCATTTGGTCGCTCCTTCTAGTAAGATAAATTTCAAAACACTTGTGACCCCGTAGGGGTCGTAAAAATCGCCCGCCAGTCCACTGGCGGGGAAACATGTTTGCAATGGATGACGTGCCGTAGGCACGCCTCAATTGATCGCGCGAGGTATGAAATGTCAGAACCGACTTACGAAGAACTGAAAGCCAAACTGGCTGAACTTGAAAAACAGCAAGGAACTCGCCGCACCGGCAGTCTGGAGTTTCGTGTGGGCGAAAAAGGCGGAGTCAGCGTCTACGGCTTGGGGCGCTTCCCGGTCACTCTTTACTACGAACAATGGAACCGTCTGCTCGACGCCTCCGACAAACTCAAGGAATTCCTTGAACAGAACAAATCCAAACTCAAGCTCAAAGACCAGTAACTTCGATCAGGGAACATATCTCTACCTAACGACGCGCGGCCGCAAGACTGGACGGCCGCGCGAGATCGAAATCTGGTTCACGTATCAGCAGGACTGCTTCTACGTGATTGCAGAATATGGGACTTCCAACTGGGTGAAAAACTTGCAGGCAGATCCAGCGGTCGAAGTCAGAGTAGCCGAGCGAAGTTTTTCCGCACAGGCGCGCGTGCTGCGAGCGGAATCTGACGCCGAGCTTGTAAGAACCGTGCAAGATCTTTCCAGCAAAAAATACGGTTGGGGCGATGGCTTAGTAGTGCAGCTGACACCGAAACAATAGGCATTTCAAATTTATTTTTAGAAAGTGGGGTGGCGGGTCTGCCCGGAGAGAAGTCGAATGGGACTGCCCGCCAGTCGCGAAGCGACGAAACAGAAAACAATGCCTCCATCAACGGTTATAGAAATCTGTATAGACGCTGTAGATTCCGCCCTCGCTGCGCAGAACGGCGGAGCCCAACGAGTAGAGCTTTGCAGCAATCTCCTCGAAGGAGGCGTAACTCCCAGCGCCGGCCTAGTCACCATCGTCCGCAAGAAAATTTCTATCGGCCTTCAAGTCATAGTTCGGCCCAGAGGCGGCGACTTCTGCTACAACGAGGATGAATTCGACACCATGAAGCAAGACATCGTTACGGCAAAGTCTTGCGGCGCGGATGGAATTGCGGTCGGCCTGCTAAATCTGGATGGCACCGTGGACATTCCAAGAACAACTGAGCTTGTGGAGTTGTCCAATCCACTTCCAGTAACTTTTCATCGTGCGTTCGATGTGTCAACCGATCTTTCAAAATCATTGGAAGATGTGATCACCACCGGAGCCAAACGAATCCTAACTTCCGGCGGTGAACCATCAGCGCTCAAAGGAGCGGAATCCCTGGCGAAGCTGGTGCGCCAGTCTGCGGGCCGAATCATCATCCTCGCCGCAGGTAGCATCAAGGGCAGCAACGCCCGAGAAATTGTAGAGAAAACCGGAGTCCAGGAAGTTCACGCCGGATTAAGAACTGTAATCTCCGGCCGTATGAAACAAAGCAACAAAAACATTTCTCCGGGCGTAACCGGAATGGACGAAAGCCAACGCTTCGTAGTTCTGGAAGAAAATGTAAAGAAATTGAAACAGGCGTTGATCTAAGCCAGCCAAAAAAACACTGTCATCTCGACCGGAGCAAAAAATCATTCACAAAGCCAATGATTTGGTGGAGTGGAGAGAGCTTGTGTTTCGATAGGTTGGGTGATGTCTACGCGTAATTCCGAAGCACCAGGGCAGAGTTCTTAGACCCAAACGCAATGCAATTACAAACCGCGTGTTCTATCGTGCGCTTTCGTCCCAAATCTGGCACATAATCCAAATCGCACTCCGGGTCTGGATTCTCCAAATTAATCGTTGGCGGAATCTGTGACTGCCGCATCGCCACGATCGTAGAAGCAACTCCAGCCGCCCCACATGCTCCCTGAGGATGTCCAATCTGCGACTTAATCGCCGACATAGGCACGCCGTGCGCATGTTCCCCAAGAACCAGTTTCAAAGCCCGGGTCTCAATCCGGTCATTCAACTGTGTAGAAGTCCCATGCAAATTCACATAATCGACGTTCTGCGACGCAATTCCAGCCTGCTTCATGGCTAACTCAATCGCCCGAGCCGGCTCTTCGCCACACTCCTGCAGGCGAACTCGATGGAAGGCCTCGCAGGTCGAGCCATATCCACAAATCTCCGCCAGGATCTCGGCACCACGGGACCGAGCATGCTCATACTCTTCCACCACAAATATCCACGCCCCTTCACCCACGACAAATCCATCCCGATTCGCTGAAAACGGACGCGATCCGCGTTCCGGCTCATGGTTCCAGGAGTCGGTCAAAATCTTCATCAGGATGAACCCCTTCACAATCCCCAGAGCAATCGGAGAATCGGCGCCACCGCTGAGGATCATGTCCGCGCGCCCAGCTTGAATTTGCCGCATGGAATAACCCAGAGCATCGGTTGAAGAGGTGCACCCGGTAGTGATCACGTGACTCGCCCCGCGCAATCCAAAGCGCACGCTGAGTTCACTCGAAAGTGTCCCCATGACTCCAGTAGGCACGCAAAACAAACTCATCGATTTGTACTGTTGATGAAAGAACAGTCGGTACTGCTCCTCGGTAAACTCCTGTGACCCGCCGCCCGATCCGAGCACGACTCCAAACCGCCGCCGCTCATCCAAAGACAAAGCAGCCGTATCGACACCCGCGCCTCGTAAAGCCTCAGTAGCTGCGGCCAAAGCTAAGGGCAACACCCGGGAAACATGTTTGCGCTCCCGTTTCTCCACCCAGGCCAGCTCATCAAACCCTCGAACCTCTCCGGCAATCTGCACGGGAATTTCTGACGGGTCAAATCGTGAAATCCGTCCCACTCCACTCTTACCCTTCAAAATCGCTGCACTGAACTCCTGGTTCCCAATTCCATTCGGACTAACCACGCCCATCCCGGTGATGACGACACGTTTTTTCAAAAGCTTACCTCACACGAAAGCGCGAACCAATATATACGAGTTTCACGTCGGGACGTTAGATGCTAATCCGGCTCTAAGGCGAAAACTGCCGTCAAAGTTCAGCGCCTCCCGTAACTTTCCCCCAATTTTTTCCCGTCTAGAATCTAGCTAGGACAACTTCGCAAATTTTGCATGGACAAGCAACAAAATCAACAAGATACGCTTGTTGCAGGGCAGCAGTATTCACTAGTCCCAAGGCGGGAAATCGACATCCGCGAATGGTGGCTTTGGATTCTGGCTGTTGTTGTCACTTTGGTCTTGTTGGCGGGTATCGTTGCCCTGACGATTCCCGGCTTCAACCTTGGCGCCTCTACTGATTGGTTCGATCTCACGCAGGCAGTTCGCGGTTTAGCTGCCTTGGTCTTGATCTTCGACGTTTATACGCTCTACCAACATTTTCAATTGCAGCGTATCCGCCGCGCTTTAGCAGAGCGCGATCAGTTATTCCAATTGATCACGGAAAACGCCGCCGACCTGATCGCCGTAGTGGATACTCAAGGCCGGCGTCTTTACAACAGCCCTGCATATCAACGGGTCCTCGGCTATACCGAGGAAGAATTGAAGTCTCCCTCGCTGGACCAGATTCATCCCGACGACCAGCAACGCGTAATGGAAGCCGGTCAAAAAGCGCACACTACCGGTCGCGGTGAACGCCTCGAATATCGCATCCGCCATAAGGACGGTTCCTGGCGCGTGTTGGAATCGACGGCTAGCGCGGTAAAAAACAACAAAGGCGAAACCACAAAACTGGTCATTGTCAACCGCGATATCACCCAGCGCAAACGCGCGGAAGAGCTTCTTGCTCATAACGCATTCCATGACACTCTTACCACACTGCCGAACCGCGCACTTTTCGTAGATCGCCTGGATCACGCACTGACGCTCGCCAAGCGCCACTCCGACTACAAATTCGCGGTCTTCATCATCGACGTGGACGAATTCAAAGTCTTCAACGACAGTCTCGGACATGCCAACGGCGATCAGTTGTTGATCGAAATCAGCAAGAGACTGACCACGTCTCTCCGCAACATAGACACAATTTCCCGTTCCAACATAACCAAACGCAGGGAAGTACCTAAACCCGACGATACTCTAGCCCGGCTCGGCGGCGACGAATTCACGGTTCTGCTAGACGACATTCGCAACCCATCCGACGCGATCCGCGTGGCCCAGCGCATTCAGGAAAAATGGGACGCGCCTTTCATCATCAACGGTCAGGAAGTAGTCGTAACCATTAGTGTCGGGATCGCCCTGAGCGACGTAGCCTATTCCTCCGCTGACGATCTGCTACGCGATGCTGAAATCGCCATGTACCGCGCCAAGCAGAGCGGCAAAGGCAGCTTCGAGATTTTTGATCCCAACAAACACGCGTCAGCATTCCAGCGTTTGAAACTCGAAACCGACATCCGCAAAGGTTTGGAGCAGGGAGAATTCAAGGTCTTCTATCAACCTATCGTTTCCCTGAAAAACGGCCGCATTATCGGTTTTGAAGCCCTAAGCCGTTGGCAGCGCCCCACAGGGATTGTTCCTCCTAACGACTTCATAGCGGTCGCCGACGAAAGCGGCCTGATCATCCCCATGAACCGCCAGCTCATGCAGGACGCGGCCCGCCAGCTGAAATCCTGGCAAGAACAGTTTCCCTCCGACCCCAATCTGTACATGAGTGTGAACATTACCTCTAAGCAATTCGCGCTGCCAAACTTGAGTTCAGAAATCGCGCAGATTGTGGAAAAGGCTGGGCTGAAGCCGCAGGATTTTCAGTTGGAGATTACCGAAACCATCACCATGACGGACCCCATTCATGCTTTGACTCTCTTGACCCAGCTTAGGGAATTTGGGTTCCGCATCAGCATCGACGACTTCGGCACGGGCTATTCGTCCCTGAGCCGCTTGCAACGTTTTCCAGCAGACTCGCTGAAAATCGATCGCGCTTTCATTTCCAAGATGGATACCGACGCCGACAGCGAGCAGATTGTTAAGCTGATCGTCACCCTGGGCCACCAACTCCGAATGAAGGTAGTCGGCGAGGGAACCGAAACCGAAGACCACGTAAACCGCCTGAAAAACATGGACTGCGAAATGGCCCAGGGCTATTTCTTCTCCAAGCCTGTAGACGATCAAGCGATAAGCCAGCTTCTCTCCAAATTCACCTGGGCAAGAAAAACGCAAGCCGCGTCACAGGCCACCTAGGCAGAGGTGCCTCGCCTGGGTGAGCGACGCGAAGCGAACGGGCAGTGCAGTTTCCTCTCCGCTATAATGACGCTTCACCCAAAGAGGAACTCTTGCCCTACAACGACCTCCGAGACTGGATCGCCTCACTAGACCGGGCCGGCGAACTAAAAAAAATCCAAACCGAAGTCGACCCAATCCTGGAAATCGCCGAGATCACTGACCGCGTAAGCAAGAAAAAGCCCGCGGGGCCAGCCCTGCTATTCCAAAACGTGAAGGGCCACCTCGGCGCTCAAGTGCTGATCAACCAGTTTGGCTCGCCGCGCCGCATGAACATGGCGCTGGAAGTAAATTCGTTGGACGAAGTCGCCAACCGCATCCGAGCCTTCATGGATGTAAAGTCCCCACAAGGCTTCCTCGACAAAATGAAAATGCTCCCGCAGTTAGCGGAGATGGGGAAATTCTTTCCCAAAGAAGTCTCAGCGGGCCCATGTAAAGAAGTAATCCACAAAGATAAGTTTTCGCTGAATCAGTTTCCCATCCTGCAATGCTGGCCAAGGGATGCCGGACGCTTCATCACGTTACCGTGCGTAATAACGCGCGACCCCAAAACCGGAAAACGGAACGTCGGCACATATCGCTTACAAGTTCACGACGACAAAACCCTAGGGGCACACTGGCAGCGTCAAAAGGTCGCGGCAGAACACTACCGCGAGCTGCTTCGTCGTGGGGCCGGGAAGGGGGCGGCGGTTGACATCATGGCTCGGACCTCGGGCGGTTCCGTCCTCGCGGAAAACCTGCCGTCGGGAAAAATGGAAGTGGCGGTCGCTATCGGCACTGATCCTGCCCTCACTTTTTCGTCGATTGTCCCTGCGCCTCCTGATGTCGAGGAATACATCATCGCCGGATTTCTCCGGCAAAAGCCGGTTGAGTTGGTGAAGTGTGAAACGGTCGATCTTGAAGTTCCCGCAAATGCAGAAATCATTCTTGAGGGCTACGTCAACTTGGACGAACTGCGCACCGAGGGACCGTTTGGCGATCACACAGGTTTCTATTCATTGGAAGATTTGTATCCTGTTCTGCACCTGAGCTGCATTACGCACCGTAAAGATCCGATCTACTCAACCACCATCGTTGGCAAGCCGCCGATGGAGGACGCGTACATGGGCAAGGCAGTGGAGCGAATTTTCCTGCCGCTGATGAAATTGACGATCCCCGAACTTGTCGATGTCAACCTTCCGTTTGAAGGCGTGTTTCACAACCTGATGTTGATCTCGATCAGAAAATCCTACCCGGGACAAGCCCGTAAAGTGATGAACGCGGTCTGGTCACTGGGTCAGGCTATGTTCACTAAGTGTGTCATCGTGGTGGATGAAGACGTGAACGTGCATGACATTGGCGAGGTTACATTGAAAGTCCTCAATAACATCGACCCTGAGCGCGATATTCAATTTACCCTCGGCCCAGTCGATTCCCTTGACCACGCCTCACGCCTACCCAACTATGGCTCTAAGATGGGTATTGACGCCACTCGTAAGTGGCCGAGCGAAGGCTTCACTCGGCCATGGCCCGACGAGATTCTAATGGACGAAAAAACGAAAACCCTGGTGGACGGTAAGTGGAAGGAGCTCTCAAAAGAGCTTGGTATTTAGCAATGACGGTTCGTCCGGCACCAGTAGAGATATACCTCAAGCTACGAAATCAAGTCTTTGAGTGGCGGCACAAAATAAAAAGACTCTCGCATGCTCAAGCGCGGTGAGCCATGGGGCGTGGCCATGAATATCGGCCTTCACAACGCTACGGCTACGATCATGGCTCTGATTGAGCCAAAACCGGGCTTGAATGGGCCACCCGACCCTCACCCTCGTTTCATCAGCGCGGCGCGAATTCGCTCTCCCACGATTACATCTTCACCGGGCTGCAACATCCACACCCCGACTACGAGCGTGTTCGCATCCGCCGGGATGCCCTGGTTCGGCTTCTGTCCTGTGTTCGGATTCAGTTCAATCGAAGGCGTACCGCTGCGCAAAACCTCGACGATCTGAGTGGTTGTCATGCCAGTGACCACCGGGTCGAAGCGAATGAGCAGATGTGGAACATGGTTGGCGATCCTTGGAACCACCGTCTCCGTCCGGACCGAAGGGATGCCCTTCACAGCATCGACGATGAGATCGACCCGTCTCTGGTAGTCGCCTTGCATGGACTGTTCCGTGTGCGAGAGGACCCAGTCGACTGCCGCGACCATGCCCACAATTTGTTCCTTGGCCACCTTCATGCCGCGGCCGATCCCATCTCCCGGGTTGTTGTTCGTATGGGCCAGGTCGGTCAACACCTTCCGGCCAAGCAACAGTCCCGCGTTTTGTGGACCGCGCATGCCCTTGCCTCCGGAAAATGCAACCAGGTCGAAACCCATTCCGGTGTACTTCCACAGATTCGAGATTGGAGGCATGTCCGCGGCTGCATCCAAGTGGCAGGGGATCCTGTACTCGTGAGCCACTCGCAGCCATTCTTCGCGGCCAATCTGTGCGCTCGCTGCGATGCCATCCTCGTCTTCCGCAGCGTTGAAAAAATTCGTCATCACGGCGTTGCCTGCGCCGCAAGCACGTTTGTAGTCCTCGAGCGTGACCACCTCAGTCACCCGCGCTCCACACAGATACATGGCGCGGTCATATCCATAGCGATGCGCTCGCTGCACAATGACCTGGTTTTTCTTGCCGTCAATCGCCTGCGGCATGTCCAAAAAGTTGAGGTTGTTTGCATACTGCATACAAGCGGCAGTCGCCAGGCTAATGGCTCCCGAAGCCCCCGAAGTCACGACCGCCCCCTCGCACTTCAGGCGACGCGCAATGTACTCCCCGGCCTTCTGTTGGAGATCATGCAAACGCACAGGATGAAGCGCAGCCTTCTGCACCGCCGCTAGAACCTCCGGAGGCATGCAGGCAGCGGTGAACATGGTGTAGGTGCCGGCGGCGTTGATGATGGTCGGGACGCCAAGCTTCGCGTAGTAATCCTCACCCTCTGGCAATGCCGCCGCTGAATGGCCCTGAGCCGCGGAAACCAGCGGCCCCGCCCCTACAGCCGCCGCCAGCAAACTGGAAAAACGAAAGAAGCCGCGACGGGAAAAAAAGCCTGGCGATGATTCAGTCGATCCTGACATGGTGGTCGCTCCTTATGTCCGGAAACTCGCGGACAGAAATAAGGTTTATCGCGCCGGACGGCTTCCACCCAGCTTGAACAAAATTTGCCGTAGCCGCGAAAGGTCAGAAAACCATGGTCCTTGGGCGCGCAATCAAATCCTACGGAATAGCATGGGACAAGGTCAAAAGAGCCGGACCGGTGGCCCACTCAAGCCCGATTTTGGTTCGAGTGGTTGAAGCCAACGGAAAAACAGCGTTGCCACTAATCCACCGGCAAACTGCGCCAATAGAAAGGCAGGCACATCGAGCGGTCTTATTCCCGCGAAAGTATCGCTGAATAATCTGGCTAGAGTCACAGCTGGATTCGCGAATGAAGTTGATGCCGTAAACCAGTACGCCGATGTGATGTACGCTGCAACCGCGAACGGAATGACAGAAGGTCGAGACTTAGAGCAACCCGAAATAACCGCGACCAATCCGAAAGTCGCCACGAATTCGCTTAATATCAATGGAAAGCCACTACGTACATGATGGGAAAACGTCATCATGTTTAATCCAAACATCGCGTGAGCTAGCGCGGTGCCAATTATCCCTCCGATACACTGAACGATGATGTAGGCAAGGGTTTCTGGCCAACTCATTCCTCTATCGAGCGCGTTGGCAAAAGACACGACAGGATTGAAGTGGGCGCCAGAGATTGGCCCGAATGTCAGTATCAGCGTAACCAGCGCAGCCCCGGTCGCAATACTGTTTGCTAGCAACGCTAAACCTATATTGCCGGACGACAGTCTTTCAGCCATGATTCCAGAGCCGATGACAGCTGTGACCAACAGGCCCGTCCCGATGAACTCCACGGCAAGTCGTGTTTGCAGAGTTGGCTTCATTGACGACCGATGTTGTCCAGTTCTTTTTGAATCTTCAGTTTGTCGATACTCGCCAGAGGCAGAGATAGAAATAAACTGATCCTTCGGTCGAGGGTGGTGAATGCGTCGCGATAGGCGCGTTCAACTTGTTTGTTACTACCCGAAACAGCAGCCGGGTCTGCAACTCCCCAATGCGCGGTCATTGGCTGTCCAGGCCATATCGGACAGACCTCGTTTGCGGCGTTGTCACAGACGGTGAACACGAAATCCATCTTCGGCGCATCTTCGCTTGCGAACTCGTCCCAGCTTTTGCTTCGAAGTCCTAGTACGGAAATATGTGCCAGTTCGAGTTGATGGAGGGCCTCGGGTCGGACTATGCCGGAGGGATGGCTTCCGGCACTATACGCCTTGAATGACTTAGTCCCTCTAAAGTTCAAGAGAGCTTCAGCCATGATCGATCGTGCTGAGTTTCCCGTACACAGAAAAAGAACGTTGTACTGTGCTTTCATTGCTTATTCACGGTCTCGTTGCAGCAGGTAGGTCCGCAGCAGTTGCGCGGTTTGACTGCTCGTATAAACGCACTCATAAATTTTCCTTCAACCTCTGCAGCGATAGCATCTATATCAATTCCTTCTGCTGAAAGGAATTGTCGTGCGTCCTCGACTTCATACACGCGAGTCGGCTCAATCTCAATCTGGGCAAATCCCGCACTCGAGAGTTTGTTCTGATATTCGTTCTCTTCCAATGCACCGGCAACACAGCCAACCCAGAGGAGAACGCTGTTCCTAATTTCGGTTCTAACCGCTCCTCTGGTAACCACATCAGATACGGCAAGACGCCCGCCCGGTTTGAGCACACGAAATGCTTCAGCCAGTACCCGATCTTTGTCGGCGGAGAGGTTAATCACACAATTGGAAATGATGACGTCGACAGAGTTATCGGGAAGGGGAATGTGTTCAATTTCTCCTCGTAGAAATTCGACGTTTTCTAAACCGGACTTCTGCTTGTTGGCGTTGGCGAGAGCAAGCATTTCATCGGTCATGTCGAGACCGTAAGCTTTACCGGAAGGACCAACACGTTTGGCAGAAAGCAGCACGTCAATACCGCCTCCAGAACCTAGATCGAGGACAATTTCACCTGGGATAAGTTTGGCCAGTGCGGTTGGGTTCCCGCAGCCGAGTGACGCAAGCATTGCTTCTTCAGGAATTTCATTTGCCTGAAGCGGGTCATAAAGATTGGAGGTGATGGGGTCATTACAGCCGCTGCTGGGGCTCGATCCGCAACACGAACTGCCTCCGGTCGTTGCTCTGAGTGCGGCTTGGCCATACTTTTCTTTCACGGCCTCCTTGACATTGGCGCTATCCATGGACTCCTCCTATTTACAAAGTTGGGCGATCTGCTCCGGTTGGAGCGCTTTGTTTCGGGTGCAACATTCCGCGTATAAGAATTGCAGTAGTTCTTGCAGAGCATGGGTGTTCGCGGTATAGCGAAGAAAGGTGCTCTCGCGGCGAACACTCACGAGATCCTCGGCTCTTAGTTTGTCGAGATGATGGGACAGCGTAGAGTTGGGGATATCCAACTCTTGCTGAATTTCCCCGACGACCAATCCCTCAGGATGTGCCGACAAAAGTAATTGCATGATTCGCAAACGTGCCTCTGTTCCCATGGCTGAGAACATGTCGGCAAATTTGGTGATGTGGACGGCCGATTTCTTAGGCTGAAGCGTGATCATATTTCCATATTTGCAGAAATATGGACGCAAGTCAATGCAGGATGAAGCCATCCGCGGACGAAAATCAGTGGTTTTGAATATACCGATGTCGTTGAATCGGCAATAAAGCCATTGCTTTCAAAACGGTTCGTTGACATGTTTCGCGCAACTTAACGCATTTCCATTCTCGCCCTGTAAATCTGCGTAAACGCGCATGACAATTGCGCTCGAGACGGGTTAGCATCATAGGGTAATGGCCTACAACTCAAACGCCGCTGAAGCGTGGTTTCCGGAGTCTGCGGCTACCTCGCAAGAAGAGATCCATATTGATTTGCTTCCCCCTGCATCGTTGAACCAGCCTTTGCGGACGAGGTTGCTCGCCAGTCTACGGGATACTTTGGCGCCGGAAAAACTGCCTCCACTGCAGCTTTCGTCGCGTCCGCTTGATCTAGGTGTGCCACTTGGCGAACGCCTGCGGATGCCTTGGTTTCGCACCGTGTTCACCAATATTGGAGATGTCGTTTCTCCCGAGGCTCTGCCGCCGCTGGAATTGGAATCTGTTCCCGTCGACGTCGGAGAAATCATCAGCGACCAGCTTAGCCACATTTGGTTTAGTTTGCTGCTGCGCAATCTCGCGGACCGCCTGGTCCCTGAGCGCTTACCGAAACTCGATTTGATGTCTAAGCCGATTGAGAACATTGTTCCCGACACCTGGATGCTGCTGCCTCGGTGGTCGGAGGTAATCAGTACGCGGAAGGTGTTTTATGCGGATAAGCCGAGTACACCAACTCCCTCGGTGACGATTCCGCGGCCAGCTGCTGGACTACCTGCGACCGCACCATATGTGCCGGCCCGTCCTCCAGTCGAAGCAGGACTGCTTCGCGATTTGCGGTGGTCCCGGGTTCGCGGATTTGTCTGGATGGGAGTCGCCGCGGTGCAGGTGATCTATCTGGTCGTGAGCATCGTTCACCAGTAGCGTTCGTCACAGCGACTATCCAAAGTCTGTCGCCTTTCCTTCTCAATCCCCGATTTATACTTCTGACCGATACTTCCAAGACTATTGTCCTGAAGGGTGACGATGAAAATTGATCTGGCGCATACCAAAGACCCACTGATTGGCTGGAACATTCAAGTGAAGGCTGTAGCGGGAAAGGGTGAACGAATCTCCGCTGTGAGGATTTCTGTAAACGGGTTCGACGTGTTGGACAAGAAAGTCGATTCGCCCGCAGACCAATGGCAGACCGAGCTGTCACAGAAGGGGCAATTCCCCGGAGAAAATGAAGCGCGCGTGACGGTCACTGATGAGAAGGGGAGTGAAACCAGAGCAGTCGACTTATGGTGGTAAATGAGAGTCGCTCCAAAGAGCCGAGCCCATTTTTTCAAATGCCCCTAACCGGGCAATCTTGACAAACTTACCCATTACCCAATCGAGTTTGAGTTTCATGATTTCTTAAAAGACGTTAGAATCTCCGCCATGGACAGACGAACTCTATTGCAATCCATTCCGGCGGCAGCGTTGCTTGGTAAAATTGCTCTCGCCGATCCGGCAGCACCTTCTACCATGGTTTACGAACTGCGTATCTATCACACGTATGATGGCAAGTTGGACGATCTGCTGGCACGCTTCCGCGATCACACCATGCAACTGTTCGAGAAGCACGGTATGAAGAATGTGGCTTATTGGACTCCGACCGATGATCCGCTCAAGGGAAAAACGTTGGTGTATATCCTTGCTCATCCGAGTCGCGAAGCAGCCACCGCCAATTGGGATGCGTTTCGCAATGATCCGGAGTGGGTGAGTGTGCGTGATAAATCCGAGGCGAACGGGAAGATTGTGGAGAAAGTGGATTCCACTTATATGACCATGACGGATTTCTCACCGAAGCTAGCCTGAGTTGATTCCTTTGTGTCCTCTGTGGTTAGGTTTTAAAACCTTTAACCACAAAGGACACGAAGTTTCATGAAAGAAACCTGATTCGCCACAAAACACTCCGCTGGTGTATCTTTTCTGCCAGACTCCCATGAACACAATCCTGTTTCGTCTGTTTGTTGTTCTGTTCTTAGCTTCATTATTGGTTAAACCGGCATCAGCTCAAACAGCACCGCAATATCCGAATTACCCCAGCGAAACCCCGGAACATTTTCAGGAAAAGACCGACAGTTTCGACTATACCCGCCGCGAAGTCATGATTCCCATGCGCGACGGCGTCAAACTGTTCACGGTGATTCTGGTTCCGAAAGGCGCCAAGGACGCGCCGATCCTCCTCACACGAACTCCCTACAATGCCCACGATCTCACCACGCTTGACGCCCGCGGCGGAGAAGGCAGGGATTCCGCGATGAGTTCGCACTTCGGGCAAAATCTGCACGGCTACGACAATGCCACCGAGGTCATCATTGATGGCGGATACATCCGCGTGGTTCAGGACGTGCGCGGCAAGTACGGATCAGAAGGCGACTATGTAATGAACCGTCCGCTGCACGGTCCGCAGAATCCAACGCCGGTAGATCATGCCACCGACACTTACGACACCATCGACTGGCTGGTGAAAAATATCCCCGAAAGTAACGGCAAGGTAGGCATCCTGGGAATTTCCTACGACGGCTTTCTGCCGCTGATGGCACTAGTAAATCCGCATCCAGCCCTGAAAGTTTCAGTCCCCATGAACCCCATGGTCGACGGCTGGATGGGAGACGACTGGTTTCATAACGGCGCGTTTCGCCAGCAGAACATGTCGTATATCTACGAGCAGGCTGGCTCGCGCAAGAATGAAAAGAAATGGTGGTCGAGCAATTATGACGACTATGACATGTTCATGGCGGCAGGGTCGGCGGGAGAGTTAGGACGGAGGCGCGGGCTTGAGCAGGTCGGTTTTTGGCGGAAGATCCTGGATCATCCCAGCTACGACAAGTTTTGGCAGGACCAGGCTATGGACAAAATCCTGGCTGCGCAGCCGCTGAAGGTTCCGGTGATGTTGGTGCATAGTTTGTGGGATCAGGAAGATATTTATGGCGCCCCTGCGGTTTATAAGGCGATCAAGCCCAAAGACACAAATAACGACAAAGTTTTTCTGGTGATGGGGCCGTGGCATCACGGGCAGGAAATCGATGATGCCAGCACATTGGGTGCGCTGAAGTTTAACAGCGACACAGGCTATTACTTCCGTACAAAAATTCTACGCCCATTCCTCGACCATTACTTGAAAAATGATGCTCCAAAGATTGACATAGCCGCAGTTACAGCATTCGAAACTGGAACCAATACATGGGAGCGGTTATCGTCGTGGCCTTCGGGATGTGCGAGCGGATGTTCCATTAATGCGAAGCCGCTTTATCTTGAAGCGGGTTCGAAACTCAGCTTCGATCAGCCGAAATCCGGCGATACTGCGTTTGATGAATATGTCTCCGATCCGGCTAAGCCTGTGCCGTTCCGTGTTCGTCCGATTCAGCCAGTTGGCTACGGCACCGGTTATAGCTGGGCTGACTGGTTGGTGGATGATCAACGGGAGGCATCAGGCCGGCCGGATGTGTTGTCGTTTGCTTCCGAGGTGTTGACTGCGCCTTTGAAAATTAGTGGCCAGCCCGTAGCGAATCTTGTGGCGTCGACCAGCGGAACTGATTCTGATTGGGTGGTCAAGCTGATTGATGTGTATCCGGACGAAGTTCCGACCCAGCCGTCCATGGGTGGATATCAATTGATGGTATCAGCTGACATTCTGCGGGGTCGCTATCGCGAGGGGTTTGAAACTGCGCAGCCTATTGCCGCGGACAAGCCTCTTGCGTATCGGCTGGTTTTGCCAACAGCCAACCACGTATTCCTGCCCGGCCACCGAATCATGGTGCAGATCCAGTCGAGCTGGTTCCCGCTGTATGACCGCAATCCGCAGACGTTTGTTCCGAGTATCTTCTGGGCCAAGCCGGAAGATTACAAGAAAGCTACGCAACGCATCTACCACGCGCCGGGGCAGGCCAGTTTTGTCGAGCTTCCGGTTGTGGCGAAGCCGTAACGATGAGTGATTGCCAAATCTGGAAACGGTCCGCCGCTATCTTAAGACGATTGAGGATGGCGAATTCACCGTGATTCGTGACCTCTTTGCGCCCGATGCGTCGATAGTGCAGTTTCCCAACCGGATTTACCCGCAAGGTCTAAGCGCCAGTGTTTTGCAAATAGCTGAGGCGTTCGAGAAAGGGCGCAAATTGCTGGCGAGTCAGACCTACAAAATCAAGAATGAACTTGTGAACCGCGATTCCGTCGCCGTGGAAGTGCTATGGGTAGGGAAGCTCGCGGTTTCATTCGGTAGTATGGCTGCGGGATCAGAGATGCGGGCACACTCTGCCATGTTTTTTGCATTCAAAGATGGAAAGATTGTGACTCAGAAAAACTACGACTGTTTCGTTCCTGGGTAACGATAGTTGCGAATTACCGCTAAACGTTCTTATCTCTAAAACACTGCTCCAAGAGGTCTTCTACGTGAGACATTTCACATCGCCATGTTTGGCAATCGCGCTATTCGCCGCTTTTATCAGCACAAACTCATCTGCACAAGCTATCAAGCTCAGCGTCGATCTTACAGATGCGTCGCGCAATATTTTTCATGAGCATCTGAGCATTCCGACCCGCTCCGGCCCGCAAACCTTCGTTTATCCAAAATGGATTCCGGGGAATCATCGTCCAAGCGGTCCCATTACGAACCTGGTTGGAATCAAGTTTTCTGTCAACGGCACCGATCTTCCATGGGAACGTGATCCAGTAGATATGTATGCCTTTCATGTGAACGTGCCCGCCGGTGTGCAGCAAATTGAAGTAGGGATGGATACGACGACGTTTAGTGACAGTGCTGGATCGTCTGGCGCTGCAACTTCGGCGAATGTGCTGGATTTGAATTGGAACCAAGTCGTGCTCTATCCGCAAAACTCCAATTCGGATGACTTACAGTTTGTGGCTTCGGTACATCTTCCATCTGGATGGAAGTTCGGCACAGCGCTGCCAGTCACTCAGGCTTCACAAGATAACGTTGATTTTTCTCCGGTTTCGCTGACGACCTTGATCGATTCCCCACTGATTGCCGGGAGCCACTACCGAAAAATTGAGCTTACCGACGGACACGATGGTCCTTCGCATGTGATCGATATGGTGAGTGAAAGCGAATATGGCCTTGCCATGTCTGATAGTGACATTGCCGCGTATCGTTCGTTAGTACGGGAAACCAGCGCACTTTTCGGCGCCCGTCATTACACGCAGTATCACTTCCTGTACACACTGAGCGACGAGGTTGCTTCGCACGGGCTTGAGCACCATCAATCGAGTGACAACGCCACGGCTGAACGTACCCTGACTGATCCCGGGCTACACCTGCTCGATGCCGATCTGCTGCCGCATGAATTTGTGCACTCATGGAATGGAAAATACCGCCGTCCAGCGGGTCTTGCGACTCGCAACTATCAAGAGCCGATGGTTGGAGACTTATTGTGGGTCTACGAAGGTCTCACCGACTACTTAGGCGGCGTTCTTGCCGCGCGGTCAGGTTTGCGGTCGCAGGAAGAGTTTCGTGAGGAGTTGGCTTCGACTGCCGCGATGCTGGACCATCGCGCGGGACGGACCTGGCGCTCGCTTGACGATACGGCGCGGTCGGTGCAGATCCTTCGACTCGCTGGAGCGACATACCAGAATTGGCGGCGCGGACTTGACTATTACACCGAGGGAATCTTCATCTGGCTAGAAGTTGATACCAAAATTCGTCAGCTCACGAACGGACAGAAGTCGCTCGACGATTTCTGTCATGTATTTCATGGAGGACAAAGCGGGCCAGCGATGGTCGTGTCTTACGAATTCAACGATGTAGTGCGGGCGTTGCATGAGGTAGCTCCTTATGATTGGGCATCTTTACTGAGGCAGCGTACGACGGAACACGCATCGCATGCACCGCTTGCGGGAATTAATGGATCGGGCTGGAAGTTGGTGTACACGGACAAGCCAAATCTGCTCATCCAAGCGGGAGAAAAGCAGCGGAAATCGTTGAATGCATACTATTCGCTTGGATTCGCGATCAACGAAAGTGGAACATTGGAGGATGTGATTCCCGGATTGCCTGCCGAAGTGGCGGGAATTGGTCCCGGCATGAAACTAGTGGCGGTCAATGGGCGGCGTTGGTCCAAAGACGTGCTTCGAGAGGCACTGCGCGAAACCAAGAACAGCAATAGACCGTTGGAGTTACTGATGGAGAATCGTGAATTTTTCAAAACTTAC
>Ga0105239_10003996_pt1 | contig 17861 bp, 15 predicted proteins | sample KBSC44metaG_FD_92761 | JGI IMG/M metagenome (GOLD analysis project Ga0105239, IMG submission 92761) | Corn rhizosphere microbial communities from Kellogg Biological Station, Michigan, USA - KBS C4-4 metaG | ecosystem: Host-associated > Plants > Roots > Rhizosphere > Soil | place: Michigan, USA...
GACAGCAACGGCGTAATACCCCCCGCCTGCTGCATTCCTAATAAATGGATATATCAGTAGTAGTACCACTTTACGACGAAATAGAATCATTGCCCGAGCTTACCTCATGGATAAGCCGTGTAATGGACGAGAACCGGTTTACTTACGAAGTTATACTTGTTGACGATGGCAGCAAAGACGGCTCGTGGGAAATGATTCGCAAGCTACATGCCGGAAACCCTTTTATAAAGGGTATTAAATTCAGGCGCAATTATGGCAAATCGGCGGCATTAAATACCGGCTTTGAGGCAACTAAAGGCAATGTGGTAATTACCATGGATGCCGATCTGCAGGACAGCCCCGACGAAATACCTGAGCTTTACCGCCGCATTACCGAAGAAAAATACGACCTGGTATCGGGCTGGAAAGCCAAACGGCACGATCCGCTTAGCAAAACCATACCGACGAAATTATTTAATGCAGCCACGCGCCGCATGTCGGGCATCAATAACCTGCATGATTTTAATTGCGGATTGAAAGCCTACCGCAGCGCCGTGGTTAAAAACATAGAAGTATACGGCGAAATGCACCGTTACATACCGGTAATTGCCAAATGGGCCGGCTTCACAAAAATTGGTGAGCAAGTAGTTGAACATCGCCCCCGCAAATACGGTAAAACAAAATTTGGCCTTAACCGCTTTATAAACGGCCTGCTCGATTTGATGTCGATATTTTTTGTGGGCAAATTTGGCAAACGCCCAATGCACTTTTTTGGTGCGCTTGGCACGTTGAGCTTTTTGGCAGGAACTATAATTACCATCTGGATGATTGTTGATAAACTGAGAGCTATTGCCAAAGGAGTACACTACAGGGACGTTACCACCCAGCCCCTATTTTACATTGCCCTGGTAGCCGTAATATTAGGCTCTCAGTTATTTTTAACTGGCTTTGTAGCCGAACTGGTAGCACGCAGCGCTCACGAACGCAACAAGTACCAGGTGGAGGAAGTTATTTAAGTTTAGATTTGAGAAGTGAGATTGGAGATATGAGATTGCAGAATTGGAGAAAACTATTACAGCTATTTCAAAACTCAATTTCATCTTTTCGTTACTCGTTTTCCCCCTCTTTTTCTGTGTCTCACATCTCAAATCTCATATCTCACATCTAACAAAACATGTTTTTCTCCATCATCATACCTTTATACAATCGCCCGCAGGAGATAAAAGAACTGTTGGAAACCCTTGTGCTGCAAACCTACAAGCAGTTCGAGGTTTTAGTGATTGAGGATGGTTCGAAAGATGATGCTGCCGATATTGTAAAAAGCTTTGCGGGCAAACTCGACGTTAAATATTTTGTAAAACAAAACGAAGGCCAGGGCTTTACCCGTAACTACGGCTTCGAACGGGCTAAAGGTGACTACTTTGTTATTTTCGACTCAGATTGCCTGATACCCGAAGATTACCTGGAAATTGTTAACAATTCGCTCAACGAAAACTGGCTGGACGCCTATGGCGGTCCGGATGCTGCCCATCCGTCATTCACCCCGGTACAGAAAGCTATCAGTTATTCTATGACCTCGCCATTTACAACGGGAGGCATCAGGGGTAACAAAAAAGGGATAGGCCAATTTCATCCGCGCAGCTTTAATATGGGCATTTCGCGCGGGGTTTGGGAAAAGGCGGGCGGCTTTATCATCACCCGTTCGGGCGAGGATATTGAGTATAGTATCCGTATACATTCCATGGGCTTTAAAATAGGATTGATACCCGAGGCTAAGGTTTACCACAAGCGCCGAACCAATTTTTTACAGTTTTACAAACAGATACATTTTTTCGGGAGGGCCCGCATAAATGTTTATAAGTTTTTTCCTGCCGAGCTAAAGGCCGTTCACTTTTTTCCTGCTATATTTACGTTATCCCTAATGTTTACAGCCGTAGCCAATGTGTTTGGCTGGCCGATAGCGCTGTTGTGTAACTTTATACTTGCGCTTATTATTTTGTTGATATTTTTTCATTCGTTGGTGAAAAATAAGTCGGTAAAAATTGCATTTTTGAGCCTTATAGCATCTTTCATACAATTAACGGCATATGGCTTAGGTTTTATGCAGGATTTTATAAAGCGGGTAATATTAAAAATATCATAATTGTATGTACCATCCATTTTCGGTAACAGAAACACTAAGTATTGCATGGCATATCCTGAAAAGGAATTTTGCCACTGTTGCTGTATATACCCTGCTTTCGGTAGCGATTGTTTTTGGTACCGGGCTGTTGGTAAAGTTCATTTTAATTGATATGGTTATTGCCACTATCAGCGGCATTTTTTCCATATTCCTCATTAGCTTTATCTTCCTGGGCTTCATCAAGCTTATTTTCCAGCTTATCGACAAAGAATATTATGAGTTTGGCTTTGGCGATATTGTACCCACTATAAAAATGCTGTTGAGCTACATCCTTTTACTGGTGATAGTAAGTACCGTAACAGTATTTATTTCGGCAGGTATAAAAACGCTGGACGAAGGGATAGTACAAAGCATACTGGGTATCTTCTCTGCAATATTTTTTGAGGTTTTCTTTCTTTTTTACTTCCCGATATGCGCATGCTTCATTGTCGATGACAATTCAGGCCCGTTTGAATCAGTTGTACAGAGCTTCCAATTAATAAAAGGTAACTTTTTAAAATACCTTTTGTTATTCCTGCTGATTGAAGCAATGGTGTTTGTGGGCTCAATAACCGTTATCGGAATGGTGTTTGTCGTACCTTTTGTAAACATTCTCCTGGTTGTTGCCTACCGCAAACTAGTTTACAGCCACCTGGATGTAGATGATGACATTACCGAAACTGTATAATTTATGGGAATAAAGGCAGCACTAAGCAAACCTTTTGCCGCTATAGTAAACAGCCGGTTAAATAAACTCCGCCAAAATGCGGTCGCCCTACAGCAAAAAACTTTTCAACATCTTATTGCCACAGCCCAAAGCACCGCTTTTGGTATAGATCATCACTTTAGCCAAATCAGCAGATACGACGATTTCAAAAAAAACGTCCCGATAAAAGACTATGAGCAGCTTCGCCCCTATATTGATAGGGTAACTAAAGGCGAGGAAAATGTTTTGTGGCCCGGCAAACCGGCTTATCTTTCAAAAACTTCAGGCACTACATCGGGCGTAAAATATATCCCTATCTCGAAGGAAAGTATGCCCGAGCATATAAAAGCCGCCCGCAATGCGCTTTTAAGTTATATTCACGAAACCGGCAACGCTGACTTTGTTGATGGGAAACTAATATTTCTGCAAGGCAGCCCTGTGCTCGACGTTAAGGCCGGCATACCAACCGGCAGGCTTTCGGGCATAGTGGCGCACCACGTTCCCAACTACCTGCAAAAAAACAGGATGCCGAGCTATGATACCAATTGCATTGATGATTGGGAGCAAAAGGTTGACGCCATTGTTGAAGAAACAAAAAACCAGGATATGCGCCTGATATCCGGTATACCACCATGGTGCCAGATGTATTTCGACAGGCTATCAGCGGTGTCTGGTGATAAAAAAATAAAAGACATTTTCCCAAATTTTAAGCTGTTTGTGCACGGCGGCGTTAATTACGAACCTTACCGCGCACGCATGGAAGAAAGCATCGGGTTTAAAATAGATTCTATTGAGACCTACCCTGCATCCGAAGGCTTTATTGCTTTCCAGGATTCGCAAAAAGAAAAAGGTTTGTTGTTGATGGTCGACTCCGGTATATTTTATGAGTTTATCCCGACCGACGAATACTTTAATGAAAACCCAACCCGCATTAGCCTTGCAGATGTGGAGCTCGACAGAAACTATGCGCTAATACTAAACACCAGCGCCGGCTTATGGGGCTACAGTTTGGGCGATACGGTTAAGTTCGTTTCCAAAAACCCTTACAAAATTGTGGTTACCGGTCGCATCAAACACTACATTTCTGCTTTTGGCGAGCACGTTATAGGTGAGGAAGTGGAGCAGGCATTGATGAGCGTGGCTAATCAGCAAGGAGTTGACGTAATTGAATTTACAGTTGCCCCACAAGTTAACCCACCGGCAAGCCAACTACCTTACCACGAATGGTTTATAGAGTTTGGTAAAGCTCCTGCAGATATAGGCGCATTTGCTATTGAAGTTGATAAGGCCCTGCAGAAAAAAAATATTTACTATTTCGACCTGATTACCGGTAACATTTTGCGCCCCCTGGTAATCCAAAGCGTAAAAAAAGATACCTTTATAAACTATATGCGCAGCCAGGGAAAGCTGGGAGGACAGATTAAGGTGCCGCGACTTTCGAACGATCGAAAGATTGCGGATGAGTTGAAGGAATATATTGTTTGATTGTTGTATTGTTTGATTGTTGTGTTGTTTGGCTGATCGTTAATTAGATAACTTAATATATGGAAAAGAGATTTCTACAGTTAAACGATTTGACTTCCTATAAAACGGCTTTTTCTTTCGCTAATATTGTTTGGGATATTGTTATTAAATGGGATTATTTTGCAAGGGACACTATTGGTAAACAATTTGTTAACGCTGCCGATTCAATTTCAGCGAATATTGCAGAGGGTTTTGGCAGGTATCATAAAAAGGATAAAGTAAAATTTTATTATTATAGTTTGGGATCTGTAAAAGAATGCACCGACTGGCTCAATAAAGCTAAAATTAGAAATTTGCTGCCGGACGAATTATTTCTATCTCTCAATGATATGATTGAAAGACTGCCAAGAGAAGTGCATCAATTAATTAAGTTTACGAATGAACGATTGTCCGTGTGATTTACACTAACCGCACAATTCAGCAATAAAACACAGCTTTGAACAACAATTCAACAATAAAGCAATACAACAATAAAACCTATGTAGCCATATTAGGTTCCACTGGTAGCATTGGAACGCAGTCGCTCGAAGTGATAAGTAATAACCCTGAACTTTTTCAGGCCTATCTTTTAACAGCCCAAAGCAACGCCGACTTATTAATCGCCCAAGCCTTACAATTCGACCCGCAGTATGTAGTTATTTGCGACAAAAGCAAATACCAATACGTAAAGGATGCACTTGCTAAAACGGATGTTAAGGTATTAGCCGGTGCTGAAGCCATTGTCGAAACCGTTACCCACAAAAAAATAGACATTGTTTTAACGGCAATGGTTGGTTTTGCCGGTCTTGAGCCAACGATAGCCGCTATAAAAGCCGGCAAAGACATTGCGTTAGCAAATAAAGAAACATTGGTGGTTGCCGGTGAATTAATAACTGGCCTGGCAAAAAAACACAAGGTTAAAATCTTACCTGTCGATTCGGAGCATTCTGCAATTTTTCAATGCCTTGCAGGTGAAGAGAACAATAGGATTGAAAAAATAATACTAACAGCCTCAGGCGGCCCCTTCAGGAATAAATCGCTGGCATTTTTGGAGAATGTAACCCGCGAGGATGCGCTTAAGCATCCCAACTGGGTTATGGGTGCCAAAATCACTATCGACTCGGCTTCCTTAATGAATAAAGGACTGGAAGTAATAGAGGCTAAATGGCTTTTTGACTTGGAAGCCGAACAGATTGATGTAATTGTGCACCCGCAGTCTGTCATTCACTCAATGGTGCAGTTCCAGGATGGCTCGATAAAAGCGCAAATGGGTTTGCCGGATATGAAGTTGCCCATACAATATGCCCTTACCTATCCGGGCCGGGTAAAAAACGATTTTAAACGGTTCGATTTTACCGGCTACCCTAACCTTACGTTCGAAAAACCAGACATGATTACGTTCCGTAATTTAGCTTTGGCTTTCGAAGCCTTAAAACAAGGCGGCAATATGCCTTGCATAATTAACGCTGCAAATGAAATTGCAGTAGCCGGTTTTTTAAGCAAAAGTATAGGCTTTTTAGCTATGAGCAGCGTTATTGAACAATGCATGCAACATATTGCCTTTATTAAGAGTCCTGTTTTGGACGACTATTTGAATACTGATAAAGAAACACGCATCTTTGCGCAAAATTTAATACACCAAATGCCGTTAAAAGCATTACAATTTTAATATAACATATAAATGAGTATAGTGATTATGGTTGGCCAGCTAATACTGGGCCTTTCTATTTTAGTAATTCTGCACGAACTTGGCCATTTCCTGGCCGCCAGGGCCTTCGGCATTAAGGTAGATAAGTTCTACCTGTTTTTTGATGCCTGGGGCTTTAGTCTTTTTAAATTTAACTATAAAGGTGTTGAATATGGCATTGGCTGGCTGCCACTGGGCGGCTATGTAAAAATCGCCGGCATGATTGACGAATCGATGGATACCGAACAATTGGCCGGCCCGCCGCAGCCATGGGAGTTCCGCTCAAAACCAGCCTGGCAGCGCCTCATCGTGATGCTTGGCGGCATATTTGTAAACATAGTATTAGGCATTTTTATATTTTGGGTGCTAACCATAAAATATGGCGAAACCTATATGCCAAACGATTCGCTTAAGTATGGCATTGTGCCCGGTAAATTAGGAATGAAGATAGGTTTGCAACCCGGCGATAATATTACCGCTATCAACGGTAAAAAAGTAGTACGTTTTGAAGAGCTTACCAGCACAAAAGTTATTTTAGGTAATACCGATTTAACCGTGTTGCGTAACGGGCAAACCTTTCACGTTAGGGTGCCCGGCAATTTAATTAACGACCTTGGCGATGTTAACTCCACTATAGAAGATTTTATAAGCAGGGCACCCCGGTTTAAATTTGCTGTCGACTCTGTTTCGCCAAAATTAGGCGCCAGTAAAGCGGGGCTGGCTAAGGGTGATAGCATCCTGGCTATTAATGCAGTTAAAATCAGCTTTTTCGATCAATTACAGGCTCAGTTGCAACAATTGAAAGACAAACAGGTGCAACTAACAATAAAGCATGGCGATAGTATTGAACATAAAATTGCCCAGGTAAATAAAGATGGCGTTTTAGGATTTTTCCCAAAGGACGACCTGCCTAAAACTGAAAGGTTGACATACGGCTTTTTTGGCTCATTGCCGGTTGGCGCTACCAAGGCCTGGGGAACATTTACCGATAATGCAAAAGGCATTGGCAAAATGATTAAGGGCGAAGTTAAGTTAAATAAAGCCGTTAGCGGCCCGGTAGCAATTGCAACCATGTTTGGCGGTCATCTCGACTGGATCCGTTTCTGGAGCCTGGTAGGCTTTTTATCTATGGTACTGGCCTTAACCAACCTGTTGCCGATACCCGCCCTTGACGGCGGCCACGCGGTGTTCCTGGTAATTGAAATGATAAAGGGCAAACCATTAAGCGATAAGTTTTTGGAGCGTGCTCAGATAGTGGGTTTCGTGCTGCTGATAACACTTATGGTATTTGTGTTTGGCAACGATATCGTGAGGCAGGTGATGAAGAAATAAATTTCAAACTGATAGTAAACAAAACAGGCCGCTTCAAAATTGGAGCGGCCTGTTTTGTTTAAATTTAGCTTTCGCTACAGGTTCAATCATTAATTTTCGTCTACAGGTGTAGCGTATAACGGCGCTTTCTTTTTAATGCACGCACCGATTATCAAAGCTATTACGATATATAAGATCAATGCAAAAACAATAGACTTTAATTCGTTTGATAGTGTTGGCTGCAACTTACCAATAAATTCGCCATTTTTAAAGGTCTTAGTATATTCATCTATTTTATCCTCGCTCATATTCGACTTGCTCAATTGGGCAGTAAGGCTTTCCAGCATCGCATTGTTTGCCTTTACAGGTAATTCAGGATTTACAAACTTAAAAATTATGAAGTTGTAGGTTACGCCAATAACTGCTATTATAGCACCCATAATGACTTCGCTTTTAAACGCATCTGGGAACGACCAATATCCGCCAATTTTTTTTCTTATATCAATGCCTAAAACTACCAGCAACACAATCACTAAAATAAAAACAAGTATACCTATCCACCAGCTGGTGAACTGCATTGTTGGGTCCATTATATATAAAACGACGTTTAGGACGACTGTGACGGCAGCAATAAGTAATCCATTCTTAAAAGAAAGATTAGCTATTGAATCATTTGGGCTTTGTTCGGTCATAACAATAGGATTTAAATAGTTAATGAAGGTTACATATTTAAAATTAAGAAATAATTCGGATATCTAAGTAAGAATGCGAAATTGATTGATCTAACCCGATGGAAGGAATGAAATTGGTTAAATTATTTGATGGCGACAATTCCAGGTGGGTCTCTCTTAAACAACGCCCCAAATACCAGCGCCAAAACAAATATTAAGATGATATATTCAATTATTCCTTGAATCGACTTGATAACGGTAGTATTCTCTTTATTACTAAAATCCTTTTTCAAATCACCAATCACGCCCTGTATCGTTTTCGGGTCTGTGCCGTTCTTTTGTAATATTGCAATTTTCTTTTGTATGGTAGCGTTTTCTGTTTTCAGTATATTATTTGGCTCAATAAATTTGCTAAATGCTAAACCGAATCCTAAGAGATAAATCACATAGGCAGAAAGAAACATAATAAAAACACCCGTAGTCGCTTGTCTAAAACTCCAAAAGCCGCCTATTTTTTGCCTAAACCGAAAACATAAATATGTAATAGCAAAGAACGGCAGCATGTAAGAAAAAGCCACCTGGCCCATAGCTAACGTTATCGCAGACTCGGCAATATCAACTAAAAAGTAAAAATAAAATATGTACAGCGCGGTTATAATCAGCCCCAAAACAAGACCGCTTTTTAAGCCATTTATCCTTATAGTTTGTCCAATATTACTCATCAATTTCCGACTATTTAAAGCTGATAAGTATCTCTAAAACAGCCATATCAAACTCCACTTCAACAGCGTTGGCGGCTATACTGTTCTTTGCTTCTTCGGTTGGCTCTGTATTGTGGAAAAAGCACATGATAGGGTAAAACAGTTCTTTCAATTCCGAATCACCCGGTAGTTTATTGGCTACTTTGGTTATTTCGGCAACCGGGCTTTCCATCAGCACCTGGTGCGCTATAACCGGCTCATAAATGCGGTATTCGTCCTGGAACTCGTCTTCATCAACTAGCAAGAATTCTTTTAAATAGTCTTCCAGTCCCGGCTCAATATCTTCGTCCTCGCATTCGTTCAGATAAAGCAGCAGGTTTAAAAGTTCGGTGCCACGGTCGAGGGTTTCCTCTTCAATGGCCTCCCACTCTGGTGTATCAAGGTAATCTTCTTCCAGTTTTTTAACATCAGCGCTGAAAAAATTAACCAGCAGCAAATCAAAAAACACCTCGCGTAATACTTCCAGTTTCGGAAAATCATCAAACACCTCGTCGAGCAGGGCAACTTTGCTCATAAAATCTTCTTCCGAGTCGAAAACCTCGTCGATCACGCTGGAAAAAGGTGTAGCGTCAAAGCTGCTATATTTCGAAAAAGCCGTTAAGGCGGCCTCAATGGCTGATCCTACTTTTGAGTCTATCATGTTTTTATTGTTTATAAAGGTGGTTGTTATTGGTGGTTAACAATACTTTGCCTTTTAAGTTCTGCCCTATGTATGGCGAGTTATATGATTTTGATTTATTGTTAGCTTTAGTGTATTCCCATTCTTCACCCAGGTCAAACAGCACCAGGTTAGCGTCATTCCCTTCAGCAATGGAAGGTATTTCAACGTTTAGTATCTCACGCGGAGCAATGGCGAGTTTTTCGATAATAAGCTCAATATCCAGGCCTGCTTTTAATGCCAGCGCAAACGCTGTTTGCAAACCTATTATACCAAATTCGGCAACTTCGAACTCAACGTCTTTAAACTCCACCTCGTGCGGTGTATGTTGCGATACTATGGCGTCGATGGTGCCGTCTTTCAGCCCTTTTAACAACGCGTTTACATCGTCGCGGGTGCGCAGCGGGGGTTTAACTTTATACAGGCTGTCGAAGCCCATTAGCGCCTCGTCGGTCAGTACCAAATGGTGTGCAGCCACGTCGCAGGTAACTTCGAGGCCTTTGCGCTTAGCTTCCCTTATCAGTTCAACCGAGCGGGTGGTAGAGATGGTTGTAAAGTGTATTCTTGAGCCTGTATATTCAGCCAGGTAAAGGTCGCGCGCTATCATCAGTTCTTCGGCCAGCGGCGGGATGCCTTTCATACCTAATATGGTGCTTATTTCGCCCTCATTAACCTTGGCCTTACCTGCAATGGCAGTATCTTCCGGGTACGACATTATCAGCGCATCAAAACCCTGTGCGTACAGTAAAGCACGCTCCATAAGCCCTGCATCCTGCACCGGGCGGTTACCATCGGTAAATGCTTTGGCGCCGCTCAAAAACATGTCGTACATCTCTGCAAGGTCTTTACCCTCACGTTTGTGTGATATTGCACCAAGCGGGTACACATCAACCAGGTTTCTTTTTGCCCGGTTCATTAAATACTCTATCTCTGCTTTTGAATGTACCGGCGGAATGGTGTTTGGCATTAAAGCAACCCCGGTAAAACCGCCTGCTGTGGCGGCAGCGGTACCCGTCTTTAAGTCTTCTTTTGTCTCAAGGCCGAGTTCGCCAATATTACAGTTCAAATCAAAAAAGCCCGGCGATACAAATAACCCTTCTGCTTCAACCAATTCCGCATCGGCTTCCAGTTCGGGGGCTATTTTGGTGATAATCCCTTTCTCTATTAAAATATCAACAACCTTTTGGTTAAACGGTGAGTTTGGGTCAATAACGGTAGCGGACTTAATAAGCAAATTCATTTATTATGCTTTAATGGTGGGTTTTTTATCCATTTAAACCTGTTGCTCTACGTTGCGATAGGTGGTTTTGTAAAACCTAATCAGCAGTATTTCGGCAGCCAGGAAAATTAATGCCAAAATTATACAAAGTTTCCATAATTGTAACCCGAAATTTGTTTCAGTTACGTTCCCTTTTAACGAGCCCTTGCCGCTTTCCATTATTTCGGCAACCTGCGGCACGGCTATGGCCATTTGGGCGTTGGTCAAATAGCTTAAGTCCGACTCACTCCTGTTATCGTTAAAGGCAAGCACGGCAACGGTGCTATCCACTTTTTTCAAATCGTAAATTCCTGTTTCGTGCAATTGGTCGGCAACGTAAACCAGTGTACTTCCCTCCTGCTGTTTTGTATCGGGGATAATACTTTGTGTGCCTTTTACCAGCTTAAGTAATTGCTTTTCGTTGGTTTGTATAGGCAGGGTCTCAATATTTTCGTCTTTGCCAAGGGTATAAAACAACGGTTGGTCGTGCCCGCTTAACAAGGCTATCCTGAACATTACAGGTACAAACAGCGCATGGCGTGGCAGGTTGCTAAAATCTTCGTTAAGGGGTACCGCCGAAAGAAATACTTTGCCTTTTCCGCTTGTGTACCCGGCCCAAAAAACTTTATTACCAGGCATCCCCATCAATGTTTCTGCACGGTTGCCGGTTGATGAGCTTAGCTCATAATATTTTTTCACCAGCGGCAGATCAGGGTTTTGCGGAAAACTCTCGAAGATGCTTTTAAAAACCTGGCTTTGCTGGTTAATGGCGGTCACTTTTGTTTCCTCGGTAGTTATTTTCTGCGGATAAGCGGCGTTTAACGGTTGCAGCAACGACTGATAGCTGGCAACATCGGCATTAACCGACGGAAAAACAACCAATGTGCCGCCCTTGCTCACATAACTCTTTAATTGCTGTGAAAGACCAGTAGAAATGGCATCTACATCGCTTAAAATAATCAATGGGTAGGTATTTAGTGCTGCATAATCAACATTGCCATCAGGCACACGTTTGGCGGCAAAAAATGGGTCGGCAGCAAATACGGCTTTTAAATAAGGGTTGGCTGTGCCGCCATCAATCAACAATACCGGCATCTGCTGCGCGGCATTAAAGGCAAAGTAAAACTGGTTATCAAAAGTTACCGGGTTATCCTGCAAGGTTATTTCGGCCCGCTGCCAGCCTGGCTTCAGGCCCGAAAACGTTAAAGTATCATATTGAACCGACCGCGCGTTAACCGTATAACTGCCCAATGCCTTTTGTTCACCGTTTATCACCAGCTTAAGCGGAACCTTTTCTGCAGATTTATCGGCGTAGTTATGCAGCCGCACTACAAGTTTTTCACTTTCACCGGGGCGGTGTATAGCGCTAAGTAATGCAACTGAATCCACCGCAACGTTTGGCAGGGTGCTGGCTTTTAGCTGTACCATCGTTATCCGGGTTCCTGTATCAGCCTTAACCGGCCGGCCGGCAGCCATGTTGTCCTGGAAATCAGAAACGATATAAATTGAACGAACGCCGCCGCGATGCATGTCCAGCAGGCTTTGCTGCCTGCTGATTATTTGCTGCAAATTGCGGCTTTGCGGACTGATCTTCACCGCATCAACAGCATCATTAAACTCATCGCGACTCAGCAGCCGTTGGTGCTTGCCCTCAAAATCCTGCGTAAGCAACTGGAAATTATCGTTTATGCTATAGGCCGACGCAATTTCCTTGGCGCGGCGTTTGGCCTCATCAAGCAGTGTGCCCTCGCGGTTAAGGGTTTGCATGGAATATGAGTTGTCGACAAAAATGCTTACGGCCTGCTGTTTGCCTGCATTGGCTGCGTTTTTTCCGGGGACAAACGGCCTGGCAAATGCCAGCACCAGGAACAATAAAGCCAATAACCTTGAGGCCAGTATGAGCCGTTCTTTTAAGTTCCGCCGGTGCGATTGCTGCTCCTGCACGTCCTTTAAAAACTGCACATTACTAAAATATACTTTCTGATACCTGCGGAAATTAAACAGGTGTATAAGAATGGGTATGGCCAGCGTTACCAGTGCAAATAGGAAGGCAGGATATAAAAAATGCATACTATTGTGCGGGATTGGCACTATACAAAAGTACAAAAAATAAAAAAAAGTAAACCATAAATACCGTGAATGTGTATAATTACTTTCTTTTTTGGCGCAACTTTTTTCTTTATTTGTACTGCATCAAAGGGCGTTCAGGCGATTATTTGTTTGATAAAAATCTCATCTTAAAAAACACAATACGCCATTACTTCTACTACTTGTTTTGGTTTTGGTTTTCTGTTTTTATTTAGTGTAACGCTACCCGGAACAGAACCTGGATCACTACCTGTATCAGCACCTGAACATCGCTTACCTATAAAAAGCTGTTATTCAACCAGATATACACGCTAAAATCATTGTTGTTTTACAGTGCGTTAAACCGGCTATTTTGAGTGTCGTTTTTGTCAAATTTTGAAGGCATCAAGTGGTTATTGAACAAAATTTTGCCGAAAAACGTTCATTGTAGTCATTTTAGCTATATTTCCTCGCCTATCCCCAAAATGCCGCGCTCCTGTACTTTATCTTTTTTGTTGCCAATAATTTCGTTGCTTTGATTAATATATTAGTTGAAACAACAATTGAACCCTAAAATAAACATATCGCTTTACTGGAAATGCCAGCTTATTGGCTGGAGCGTTGCAGCGTTATATTGGGAGTACCGTGGGTTCACGCTTAGTACGCACTTTAGCTGGTTATTGGCGGCGCTTCAATTTATAAGCGATGTGGTTATATACGTTTTGCTTACACACGCATACCGCAATTTTGCGTTAAAGCATAACTTCCAAAACCTAAACTTAGGGAATTTACTTAAACGCATTATCCCTGGCGCCGTTGTTATGGGCTTTGCTTACACGCTTGCAACTACTGTTAAACTGTACCTCTTTCAGTTGTGGTTTTTCCAGTCGCCGGTACAGCCTTATGCCGCTTTTTTCAAACAAAATGCCGAAGCGATTTTTATAGGCGGCACCAGGCTGATGTCTATCTGGTTGCTGGCTTATCACATGTACCACTACGCACAACGGGAAATACGCACAAGCAGGGAAAATGCACGATTGGCAATTATAACGCGAGAGGCACAATTAAGCAATTTATCGGCCCAGCTTAACCCGCACTTTTTGTTCAACTCATTAAATAATATTAAGGCGCTGGTTATTGATAACCCCAAATCGGCAAGGCGGGCAATCGATTTGCTATCGGACCTGTTACGCACCAGTCTTTACAACGGTGAGGTAATGCAAATTAGCCTGCAAGACGAAATTAATTTAGTTAAAGACTACCTTGAACTGGAAAAACTAAGATTTGAAGAAAGGCTGCAATTTGATATTAAGGTGGATGATAGTTTAGATGCTATGCAGATCCCCCGGCTTAGTATACAAACCCTTGTAGAAAACGCAATAAAGCATGGTATAGCCAAAAGAAAGGACGGTGGAGTAATTACTATATGTGCGGCAAAAACCGGGGGGCTTGTTAAAATTACCGTACAAAATCCAGGCATTTTGAAAGCTGGAGACGATGGTGTTGGTCTTAAAAATTTGAGAGAGCGACTGGCGCTCGAATATAAAGGCCGGGCCACTTTCGATATAACAGGCGAACTGCATGATATTGTTTTAGCCACCATAAGCATCCCATCAGCATGAAAAAATTAAGAGTTTTAATTATTGATGATGAGCGCAATGCCCGCGAGGAGATCAAGCTTTTATTGAAAAGCTACCCGGACATTGAAATAATTGGCGAAGCAAAGAATGCAGATGATGCAAAAGAACAAATCGAGATAAAAAAGCCCGATTTATTGTTTTTAGATATCCAGATGCCGGAAAAGACAGGGTTCGACTTACTGGAATCATTGGATAATGTACCGCAGGTGATATTTACCACCGCATACGACCAATACGCCGTAAAAGCTTTCGAGGTAAGCGCAATTGACTACCTGATGAAACCCATCCGCGAGGAACGTTTTGCAAAAGCAATGGAACAGTTGAAAGTGAAATCGACGAAAGAAAAAGATGACAGGATATTTGTTAAGGACAGGCAGCAATACCATTTCATCAGCTGGAACAAAGTGCATCTGATCGAGTCGATGGATAATTATGCGCGCTTATTTTTTGACGATAAGAATGTGTTTTTAAAAACTTCTTTGAATTTATTGGAACAAAAACTTGATGAAGTCTTGTTTTTCCGGGTGAACAGGGCACAAATTATCAACCTTAATTATATCGATAAAATAATACCGTTACCAGGCGGCAAACTTAAAGTATTACTAAAAACCGGCGATGCGATTGAGGCGTCGGACAGGCAATCGGTAAAGCTGAAAAAGCTGGTGAAAACATAAATCAAATTAACATTTAATTAAAAAATTATGAACAGGAAACTCTGTATGGCATTGCTATGCCTTTTTATAAGTGCTTTTAGTCGCGCACAAAATGTCTATTTTCCGGGAATAAACGGTACCGACAGCATTGCCGTTGCCAAACAAATGCAGGTTTTGGCGAATAAAGTGATTAACCAATACCAAACAAACGACGATAAAAAGACTCACCTCGATAATTTATTTAAGCTCCAAATTATTGCAGGTAAGTATACTAATGCGATAAGCAGCATAGTGGCATTGCGCCAAATTGCAAAAACCGATGGCACGCAATACCCCGCTTTATTGTATGCACAATACGAATTGTTCTGCCGGGCCGAACTCGCAAAACAAACCAAAGAAATTTCGTTTAGGCAAGCATTTAATGCTTCGGCCGGCGACTTTTTCAGAACCCTGGATGATAAAAGCGCGGTTTCATTGTCGTTTTTGTTCACCAGCAGAAGCGGTATAAATGACTTAAAATCAGACTTTAAAAGCCTCTTAACTAAACAAAAACAAAAGGATAGCCTGGATATTAAGGATGCGATTGAACTTTGCAAAACCTACAATCTCATGCATGTCCTCGAAAACATAGAACCGCTTAGTAAAACGATACAAAAGGCTGATGATAATCGCCGTTACATTATACAGGATAGTATTTTTATAAAAGCGAAAAACGGCGTAGTACTCTCAGCAGTCGTGGTTCGTAAAAGAGGCGTCAAGACACCTCAGCCTGCCGTAATGCTGTTTTTTATTTACTCAAATCTTGAACGTAGTTTGTACGAAGCGAAGAATGCCGCGGCCCGTGGCTATGCAGGCATTGTAGCCGATACGCGCGGCAAAAGGCTAAGCCCTGGCCCTATCGAACCTTACGAGCATGAGAATGAAGACGTAAATACAGTGATCGATTGGATAAGCCACCAACCCTGGAACAACGGCAAAGTTGGCATGTACGGCGGCAGCTACTCTGGCTTTGCGCAGTGGGCGGCAACAAAACACATGAACAAAGCCCTTAAAACCATAGTGCCCTATGTGGCAGCTATACCGGGGCAGGGTTTGCCTATGGAAAATAACATCTTCCTGAATGTAAATTACCAGTGGGCTTTTTATGTAACCAACAACAAATACACCGACGATGCAGTAAACAACGACAACCAGCGCTGGAACAACCTTCGCAATAACTGGTACAGCAGCGGCGCCGCATTCAATAAAATCGACAGCATCGATGGCACACCAAACCCATGGTTGCAAAAATGGCTAAAACATCCGTCGTTCGATAAATACTGGCAGGACATGGTGCCCTATAAAACTGATTTCGCCAAAATAAATATACCGGTGTTAACCTTTGAGGGTTATTATGATGACGGACAGATTTCAGGGATGCAATATGTGCTCGATCATTATAAATATAACCCTAAAGCCAACCATTATCTTATTATAGGCCCATACGACCATTTTGGTACACAGCAAGGCGGCACTGCAATTTTGAGAGATTACCATCTCGATCCTGTGGCGCCGATGCACACCCGTGATATTACTTTCGAGTGGTTTGATTACATACTTAAAGGCCGCAAAAAACCTGCTATTTTAAAGGATAAAATAAATTACGAGGTAATGGGTGCCAATGTTTGGCAACATGTGCCATCGTTAGCTAAAATGTACAACAGTACGCTAAAACTGTACCTTACCAATATTAAAGCCGATAGTAACTACCTGATGGTTGATAAAAAACCAATCAAACCAGCATCCCTGTACCAGGAAGTTAACCTTGCCGACCGCACGACTTCAAATAACGATTATTACCCCGACCCAATTATTAAAAAACAACTCGACCGCAGCAATGGCCTGTTCTTCATCAGCAAGCCGTTTGATAAGCCTATACAAGTGAACGGCATATTTACAGGTGAGCTAAAGGCCATCATCAATAAAAAAGATATGGATATTGGGGTTGTGCTTTACGAAGTGATGCCAAACGGCGATTGTTTTGAACTGTCGTATTACTTAGGCCGTGCGAGCTATGCTAAAGATGCAAGCGTACGCCACTTGATGCACCCGGGTGTTAAGGAAACTATACCATTTACCCGTACGCGCTTGGTGAGCAGGCAGCTAAGCAAAGGCAGCCGGCTGCTGGTTGTTTTAAATATAGATAAAAACCCGTTTGCCCAGGTCAATTATGGAACCGGTAAAGATGTAAGTGAAGAAACTATTAAAGATGCCGGCGAACCTCTGAAAATCTGGTGGGGGAACGATAGTTTTATAAATGTGCCGGTGATGCGATAAAACAAAAAGCAGCATTGCCAATGACAATGCTGCTTTTTTTAATTGGTTTACTTAACCACCGAAAACTTATAAATTGATTGCGTTTTATAAACCTGTCCCGGTTTCAACAATGTTGAGGGGAACGAAGGCTGATTTGGTGAATCAGGATAATGTTGTGTTTCCAGCGCGAACGAGGTGCGGAATTCATCTTTTTTGCCGTTCTTCATGGCATTGGCGCCCTTCATAAAGTTACCGCTATAAAACTGCAGACCTGGCTCTTCAGTAAATATTTCCATTTTCACGCCGCTTTTGTCGCCGGTGATGGCAGCAATCGGGGTTTTCATATCATGTTTATTCAGCACAAAATTATGATCGTAACCTTTACCGTTTTTTAGCTGCACGTTATTATCGTTTATGCGCGCGCCTATTGCTGTTGGCTTGCGGAAGTCGAACGGTGTGTTGGCAACGGTTTCTATTTTGCCAAACGGAATAAGTGTTGAGTCAACCGGGA
>Ga0105239_10003997_pt1 | contig 17860 bp, 7 predicted proteins | sample KBSC44metaG_FD_92761 | JGI IMG/M metagenome (GOLD analysis project Ga0105239, IMG submission 92761) | Corn rhizosphere microbial communities from Kellogg Biological Station, Michigan, USA - KBS C4-4 metaG | ecosystem: Host-associated > Plants > Roots > Rhizosphere > Soil | place: Michigan, USA...
ACTTTTAATTTTTCAATAGCTTTTCCGAGCTGATTTTGAACAGTCTTCCTGGTAATTCCTAACTGCGTTGCAATGTCTTTGGTGGGTAAATCATTTTGAAAGTGAAGACGAAAGATAATTTGTCTTTTTGGGGGAAGTGCATTTAAAAGCGCTTCATAGGATATTAAAAACTCCTTCCAATGCAAACTATCGTCAGCCCGCAGATGGGTCGCAGGCATATCCTCGAGGATCTCAAAGAACGGATGGATGAATTTCTGTTTTTCTACCAATTTAAATACCTTATTACGTATCGCGATATTTAAATAAGCTGGTAAATTATTAATGTGGAGACTTTCTCTTTTGAGCCAAATATGGGTAAATACTTCCTGGACTATATCTTTTGCCTGATCTGGATCTTTTAAACGTTTGTATGCCTCTGCGTATGCTTTCCCCCAATGTTTTTCAAATAATAAATTAAATGCATGTTTATTGCCCTGTTCAATTTGCTCCAATAATAGTACATCGTCAGTACAATTTGACACAATTGGCTTCATGATTTATTTAAATATTTACAATAATCATTGTACAGCCACATCTCCACTGAAAATTACGAAATCATCATCAGTCAGTAAAATTCAGTGCGTACGGCGGTACTACTTATCAGGTTATAATTGTAGTACTAATTTAAATTTATTAATTTGATAACCAAATTATATTTGAAATTAATTGTTAAAAAAACACTAATTATCAACTCGACCTGTATAAACAAAAAGCAAAACTCAACTTCTTCTTCAAGTAACTTAAATGTTTTTAACAGCTTTTTTTTATGTAAAATTAAAATTGTTATTTAAACACCAATAACAGCGCTTGCCGTACCTGATACGCGATTGCCTGCAATGCAAAGGCATCTTACTTCCCCAACTAAAATTTTGACAGTTGTTGACATTGCAGATGCTCCTGCGAGCGGTAACACCGGCCGGGCAAAACGTTAAAAACATGCCTGACAATTAGGTTTCCGTTTGAATGAACATATCCCTGGCACCCCGGATGATCGCTAGTGCATTCATCTATCCAACTTTTAGCAACTACCCCGTCATTACCATCTATTCAGCAAGGCTTAGTCAGCCAACCTTACCCGTATCACATTGAAGGAATACGGTTTCAGCTTTAATTTTAGATGATTATCATTAAACAGTATTTCACTTTTTAGCGGGCTAACGGTTAACGGTTTATCCAATGAGTTTACGCTGGTCAAATCGTCACTTTGTAACAATGTCAGCGTTCCTTTTGATCCTGTTTTTACGCCATTCACAACAAAATCAGCGCCTTGCTCCCCTTTACCTGTATTCACCATTTTAATGATCAGTTCGTGTGTATGCATATCTAAAGCTGCGGTGGCAAAACATCCGTCCTGGCCGGTTACAGATTCATTGTTCAGGGTAAGCGGAACCACATCTGTCCCTTTATTTAAAGAGTATAACTGCTGTACATAATAATTTGGCGTGCCATAGGACCGCAGGTTATCAAACCAGATCAGGTCAGGCGTCCATTGCCATCCTTCAACATTAGCAAAAAGCGGTGCATAAGAAGCCATACTTACCACGTCGGCATTACGTTCCAAACCGGTCATAAAAGCCGCTTCAGCCATGGCACATTCCCAGTTATTTTTATTTTCAGGACTACCTGTTGAAACGCTTTGCGCTGCATATTCACCTGCAAAAATTTTGGGACCGTTCCGGTCATAGTTATCATAACGCTTTACATTTTGTAAGAACCATTTAGGCGAGGCATAATAATGTTCATCTAAAATAGATGCTTTAAGTTTGCGAAAGGTTTCATTTGCAAAATTAAATATATCGCCACCAGGGAATGGCCCAAGACTGCTAACCAATTTGATCTGCGGGTATTTGGCGTGAATTGCCTTCTCAAATATCTTATATCTTTCAATGTATTGTTCGCCCCATTGCTCATTGCCAACTCCCAGCATCTTTAAATTAAATGGTGCCGGGTGACCAAGATCGGCGCGTTTTTTACCCCATTTTGTATGAACTGATCCATTTGCAAACTCAATCAGGTCCAGCGCATCCTGAACATAAGGACCAAGCTGATTTACAGGCACAAGTTCGCAGGTGTTAAACTGGCAGGCCATCCCGCAATTGATAATCGGCAGCGGTGATGCGCCTATGTCCTCGGCAATCTCAAAGTACTCCAGGAAACCCAACCCGAAACTCTGGTAGTAATCGGGAGCCGGGCGATGTGCAAATTCAGTATTCCAGCGATTGATGATCATCCTGCGGTTTGCTACATCTCCTATGGTTTTCTTCCATTGATAACGGGTATCCAATTCACGCCCTTCAACGATACAGCCACCCGGGAAACGTAAGAATCCGGGTTTCATATCCGCAAGTTTTTGAACAAGATCGGCACGTAAACCACCAGGGCGCTGCTTCCATGTATCCTGCGGAAAAAGTGAGATCATATCCAGATCAATCGATCCGGCGCCTTTTAATAAAACCTTAAGGGTGGCTTTAGGCTCAGTTTCTTTTGCAGTAAAACTGGCCGCATATTTTTTCCATTCTTTTGAAGAGGGAGTAACAGAGGTGCTGCCGATAACTTCTCCCTTTGAATTGATCAATTCTATCTGCAGGCTGATGTTACTACCCGCGACCTTTTTTGCTAAAACAGAGAAATTATACTGGTTATCTTTTTTAACGCCCATACCATGAAAGCCTTCGTTACTTAAACCGTAACCCTTAGCTGACTTGGATGTGACATGTATAAATTTGGGATTATCAGGATTGACTGCCCCCCTGTTTAATATAAGGATATCGCCATTGGCGCCGTCCTGTTTTAATTCGTTCCAACCCATTAAAGGTTCTTTGAACTCAAACGAACGATTTTTTACCAACTCCGCATACACCCCGCCATCAGCACCCATATTAATGTCTTCAAAAAATATCCCGTACATAGTAGGCTGCACATGAGCCTTTATCTTACCGGCTTCGATGGTATAAACTTTTTCTGCACTGTTTGACTGGCTATAGGCCGGCAAATAAAACACAGCTATGAAGAGTGTTAGAATGTATCTTTTCACGACGATAAATTTTTGCTAATTGTTTGTTTCAGGCTACTCCGTAAAAGTTCATAAGTAGTACTGGTATTAATATCTGGAAAACGTGGTTATTCAGCTTATAATAATTCAGACACCTATGGCGCTTAATTAAAACCTAAGGTAATATAAAAATATTTTAATTGTTAAACAAACACTTAAAATAAATTCAAATACATATTTTATGTAGTACAAGATGATATCAATTTAAGTCGCCCTGAAATTCATAAATATGAATTAGCTTTTTGAGTAGCAGCAAAAAAAAACTTCAGAATTCGTTAAGACCGAAAATGGTGTTATAAAAGCTATGGTTTCAATCCGACGATTTAATAGACAAATAAAATTGCAAACTTATTGCTAAATGATATTTGCAGGAGGCTATGCCATTTGCCAGGAAAAATAAAAACGTGAAACCCGGCTCATTCCTGATATTTGCATGTTGCCGAATCTGAAATGTAATTCTGACGCCCTGCTTCACTTTTGGTCATCAAACCTGACCCTTTTAGTGTACGCATGTTGGTTACGGAAAATGACGATTTCTGCCGATGTCCCAATGACCGACAGCTTTGCTTTTTGCAATTCCTCCAGGCTGTTCGTCGGTCTTTTGTTCAGTGACATAATTACGTCGTTTACCTGGAAAAATTGGTTCGGCCGGCCGGGCGCTACAGATAAAACCAAAACACCCCGGATATCATCCATTCCTGTTGCCGATTGCTCCCCGGGAGTAGCCAGCTTTTTTACTTTTGCGCCGAGAAAATCAATCGTTTCACTTTCTACCGCATGGTCAGGATCTGCAATATTAGAAAATGTCACTTTCTTTGCTCTTCTTTTTAAACCTGGGGAAACCACGCCAAAGCTGTCCATTGCAATATTTTTGAAGCCAACAGAAAATGCAGCGGCGCCGGCCTTAAGCCGAAAATCGCCTTTTGCCGGGTTTTTGAATACTTGCGGCGTGTATACCGAATGCTCATCAGTCCCTCTCGCCCGTGCTTCGGATAAGGAGGCTGAGTCAGGAAACACATTGTAGTCAACTTCTTTCCCCCATACAGAAATCCCAATCGGAAGATAGCTTCTGCCGACGATATTATGCTTGAATATGTCATTACTGTTTTTAAACCATACGTGGGGATGAAAAGTATTATTTATCATGATATTATTTTCGACAACACGGTTCACACCTTCTCTCAACTTAATGCCTCCGTTTAAACACACGTTGTTGTAAATAATGTAATTGCTTGAGCCATCATCCAGGTCAATATCCCACCCATGGTCGCAACGAAACCTGTTGTTGCGCAGGATGATTGGCCGGGTAACATCAAGCAGTGCCAATTCCGGGTATGCCGCCACAATCGAATCCAGTTTTCTTTTGTCTGGATGCCAATAACGGTCACGGCCCCAGGAATTAAAAGATCCGTGATCGCCGGTTTCTTTAACTGTATTAAAAACGTCGTTGTACTCAATAACATGACCGCCCCACGTTCCTTCGCTTACATTTATGCCTGCTCGGGGAACATCATAAATGGTATTGTGGCTAAGGGTGATATTTTGACACATGGACAATTCTACACCGGCAGATTGTTTTTCCACAAGGCCAAGGTTAAACATAAGGTTGTCGTATACACTGCAATCCTTCGGATAATTGTTCGTTTTGGGTCCAGGCGTGCGATCCATTTTCGCTATCGGAACAAACTCGTTATATTCAAAACTAGGCGAACGAACCGCAGCCGGATCGCCGACAAAACAAATCGCACTTGCTCCCGCATCCGAAACCTGGCACTGCGATACCACACAATTACGGTTATAGTTACTGAAAAATACAGCGTTACCGCCAACGTTAACCAACCGGCAATTTAGCAGCCGGCAATTTACAGCCCCTTCATACATAACAGCGCCACCGCGATAAATCGTCCAGTCGCTTCGCAGCAAGGGCTCCTTATTTTGCATAAAAGTCCGTGCCGTTTGGGTTAAGGTCAAACCGGATACGGTTATGTTTTTCACTGGTTTCGTTTCCGTGCCGCAGAATTCAAACAGGCTGGCTATCTGAGGCGTCTCAAATTTTGCCGCCCTAAGGTCAAGGCCGGCAGGTGGATAATAGTACAGTGTTTTGGCCTTCTTATCATAATACCATTCATTCGCCGTATCCAATTCCTCAAAAACATTCTCAACAAACCGGTATTTTTCACTCATACCCATGCGGCGGTTGTTTTGCCATCCGCCTTCCAATGCAAGCTCCCCTTTGTCATTTTTCCCGGTAATCCTGTAATGAACATCGCCCCATTGCGACGGGTGCAATGCGTGTACATACCCACCTTCCGGCGATTTCCAGCGAGCGATACGCTGTGGTGATAACACATCCTCCGCAGTCCCACCCAAATAATGGGCAGCAGGATCATAATTGGGATAACGAGCCATGTGCTGTAGCTGCCCATTGACGAACAGTTCATCGAACTGAACATTTTGCGCTACGCTGGCTTTCCAAATACCATCTTTGTAAGGCGCCCATTTCAGGTGAAGCACTGCACCACCGGTGATAATTACTTTTTGCTTTTTGTAGCTGGTAAGCGTAAGTGTGCTGCCGTCTTGCCTTGAATCCTGGCCGGTGAAAACAACGGGGCGGTCTAAACGATAGGTTCCCCCCATCAGATACACGTTAATTTTACCGCTTTGCCCCCTGGCTTTTTCTACCGCCTTTGAAATGGAGGCTAAAGGTTTTTCCTGCGTACCTGGACCGGTATCATTTCCATGGGGTGACACGAAATAATTTGTCTGCGAAAACAATCGCGCCGGACAAACCAGCGTGACTGCAATCACCATGATTATTTTAAGTTTATTCATAAATAATATTCAGCATCCTAAAAACAATGCTGCTATAGTGTTACTATATCTATTTCTGCATAACCCACCTCATTGCTATTTTCGGTGTTTTTCACAGCTCTTAATTTGATATACCGGGCCTTTTTACGGGCAAATTTTATCGTTTGCCACAGGGGATTATTTTTAATATTAGGAAATTCACCATGGCTAACCAGTTTCCAGTCTGCGTTGTTTTCCGAAACGTAAAACTCATATCCAGCAATAATACCTGGATTCCAAATACTTTGATCGGGCAGGTACCTGAAGCCGGCGATATTTTCTTCCTGCCCTAAATCAATAACGATATCCTGGGGTAGTTTTTTGTCTTTGCCCTGGTGCCATGCCGTAGCTGGATCACCGTCTAAAACAGCATCGGCTTTTTTGTCATCAATACCAACAATTTTCCAGCCTTTTCTTGCAATATCAAATTTTTCATGCGTCTCGGGGCTGCTTTTATGGGTAGCCGGGTCGTAAACTATCGCGCGAATCTCCGGCTTACCGTCAGCCATAAAGGGGCTCTTATATTTTTTTGAACCGGGAACCGGGGTGTTGCCATCTGTTGTATAATAAACTACCGATTCCTTATCTGCCGGCGTTATAGTTATTTCACCGGCCTGGTTCCTGGTAACGGCAGGAGCGGCAAGTATCGGAGGCGCGTAATAAGCACCGACATTAGAAATAACCAGGCAAGCTTTGGCATCCGTAATATGGAGCCGCACTTTGGTGGCCTTAACAGTCGGGAAGCTTAGGATGCGTTTATATCCGATAGTTGTCCCTTTTCCCAATTCCTGCCATTTGCCATCAACAAGCGCGTCAACGGTAAACGCTTTTACACGCTGCCCCGATTGAATGTGTTCCTGAGCCAAAAAGCGGTTAAACTTTGTTGGCCGGCCGAAATTAATCGTAAGTGAAGCCACCGTGACACTGTCATCTGTGGCCCAATAAGTATTTTTATTATTGTCGGTCGCGTTGCCTGCACTAAAATCTTTGCTTCCTGCGCGTATATTGGACGCCATCGCCGACTTGTTTTCAGCAAGATTTACTGAAAATGCAGCTTTTACTGCTTTGCCAAAATCCAATACATTTTTTTCATCTGCAGGATGGATAAGACCGTTGGGCATGATCGGGAAATTGAGCAACAGGTTACCATTATGGCCAATGGAATTATAGTAGGTATCCATCAGTTGCGGCACCGACTTCACCTTTTTATCTTCACTGCGGTGGTAAAACCATTCAGGCCGGATAGAAGTATTTACTTCTGCAGGCACCCATGCATCTCCGTTTTCGACCCCGTAATGCAACATATCGTAAGGTACATCACCGGTGGCATTCAGCAGGCTCCAATTTGTATCGCCAACCGATCCGCCTTCGGTTCCGACCCATCGCAGATCAGCCCGATCCCCGCCATCATTCCAGATGACAATATTAGGCTGCAGTTTACGTACAAGCTTATAGGTATTGGCCCAGTCGTAATAAGTTTTACGGTCAATCATACGGGTTTCATTAGCACCGCCGTAATAGCCCGAACCGCCGTTGGCGCCATCAAACCAAATCTCGAAAATGGGGCCGTAGTTGGTAAGTAACTCCGTCAGTTGGTTGCGGAAATACGTTATATATTCCGGCTTGCCATAGTCCGCCCGGTTTCTGTCCCAGGGTGACAGGTAAATGCCGAGCTTTAAACCATATTCCTTACAGGCATCTGCCATCTCACGAACCACATCTCCTTTACCATTTTTCCAGGGGGCATTTTTCACGGAATAGTCGGTGTATTTGGAAGGCCAAAGACAGAAACCGCAATGGTGTTTAGCTGTAATTATAATTCCTTTCATCCCGGCATTTTTACAGATGCGAGCCCATTGGCGGCAATCTAACGCTGTTGGGTTGAAGAGTTTAACATCTTCATTACCGAATCCCCAGGACTGATCAGTATAGGTATTCAGCGACATATGCACAAATGCATAGTATTGCATTTCCTGCCATTTCATTTGATTTTCCGAAGGCACAGGGCCGTACGGCGCAGGTGCATTTTTTTGTGCACGGCTGCTAAAACAACAAAGGAAAAAGATGGCGGTAAGTACACAGGTTTTGCTTATTTTACGTATTTTCAATGTTTTACTTTTGAATTTTGAATCTGGCATTTTCTGAACTTTTAGGACTTCCGGATGGGCGATCGTCTTTTGTTTTAAAGCTAATTTATTTTTTTAGAAATGATTTGATATTTAATGTGGCCCCCGATAAACCTTGCGAGCTAACGGTAAGTTTAATATCACCCGCACCATGAGTGCTCCTGATCACAACCAATGCACGCCCGTGCCATGCTTTACGGGTATTTCCTACATATGGGTCCGTGTCTTTCATATCTGCGTTTGCTACTCCTGCAATAGTGCCGGGGCCTTCAATCTTGAAGTCCAGCCGGTTTGCGGCATTTGGTTGAAATATGCCATCCCTGTCAGTTATCTCTATTGTAACATAGGACAAGTCCTGCCCGTTTGCTGCAATTTCTTTTCGGTCTGCCATTAGTTGAATTTTTTCAGCATTGCCGGAAGTTTTCAAAATAGTGGATTCAACTTCCTTACCATTATCCACGCCTGCGGCTTTAAGCACACCGGGCGAATAAGCCACTGCAAATTCAGCTTTATATCCCTGTTCTTCGGTAGTTGACTTTTCTCCAATGAGTTTGTTATTAAGGTAGAGCCTCACCTTAGGATACTTCGAATAAATTTCCACCTGAACGTTCCTTCCGGCGGATTCCGGCCAGGTCCAGCTTTCCCATGTCGGCCATACAGACCACATTGTTTCTTTAATTTCACCTGACAGCGGGTTCGGCTCTTTAACCGCCATATAGATCTTTTCGTTTTCGTTGTAAAGCATACTTCGGTAATGCGAAATTGGCTTTCTCCATCCCGTCAGATCAACGTCTCCGCAATAGGCGCCATGAAACGGATAAAAATCATGTGTCCAATGTTCTCCAGCCGTCTCGCCGGGATAATAATAGCGACCAATACCCGATTCACCCAGATAGTCTATCGCTGCCCACACAAAATCGCCAATGATATATTTATTTTTCCGGACAAGTTGCCAGTTGGCAAATGCGTCGCGCGGATAGGATTCCGTTTGCACAATTACACGGGAAGGGACCCTTATATGATCGGCGGCGGCGCGAAACAATTGATAATTGTACCCGCATACATCATGCGCTGCCATCAGCGGATCGAATATATCCCAGTCCTTATCCCAGGTTGTCATGGCCGATGTTACAGGGCGGGTAGGATCAAGCTCATGGATACAACCTATGAGCATTTTAGCTGTAGCTACAGCTTGCGGTTCTTTTCGTTCTATGATCTCATTGCCAATGCTCCACATAATAACAGATGGATGGTTCAAATCCCGTTTTACCATCGAAGTAAGGTCGGTCTTCCACCAACGGTCAAAATAAACGGAATAGTCATATTTGTTCTTGCCTGTTCTCCACCCATCAAAAGATTCATCTATCACCAACAGCCCTAATCTGTCACACGCATTTAAAAAAGCTTCGGAAGGGGGATTATGTGATGTTCTTACAGCATTGAAACCGGCAGCTTTTAGCAGCTCAACCTTCCGTTCCTCCGCCCTGTCAAATGCAGCAGCGCCCAGGCAGCCGTTATCATGATGCGCACACCCGCCATTAAGTTTAACCGTTTTTCCATTAAGTTGAAAACCGTTTTCGGCAGAAAATTTGAGGGATCGTATACCAAAACTGACTTCAGTCTCGTCAACTATACTATTAATTTTTATGATATGTACCTGCGCATTGTATAAACGAGGCGTTTCCGGTGTCCATAGCAAAGGAGTCGCTACGATTATTTTTTGCGTCACTTCCTTCTCACTATTGGCGGCCACTCTAACATTTATTCGATTATAGCCTGCGTCTTTAGAATTAGCGTCCCGCAAACGGGTGTTAAGTAGTATTTTTTGAGATAAACCAGTTTCGTTTTTTATTAATGTTTTAATTTGAACGGTTGCTTTTTCCGAAGAAACATCTGGCGTTGCAATTGCAACGCCCCATTTAGCAATATGCACTCCATTGGTAACCATCATCCAAACATGACGATAGATACCGGAACCACTGTACCAGCGGCTGTTCAACTGCTGCGAATTGTCAACCTTTACGGCTATCACATTTTCGCTATTAAAATCCAGGTAAGGCGAAAGGTCATAACTGAACGATGAATAGCCATAAGGATAAATTCCAAGCGATTTTCCATTTATAAAAACTTCGGAATTCATATAAACACCTTCAAAATAAATGGAGATTTTTTTGCCTTTCCACTCATTTGGAGTCTTAAAAGTTTTGCGGTACCAGCCAATGCCTGCCGGAAAATATCCGCCTGCGGCCCCCATTGGATTTTTAGGGTTTATTTTCCCTTCAATACTCCAATCATGTGGTAAATCAAGGCTTCGCCAACTTAAGTCGTTAAAATCTTTTGATTTTGCTGCTGCCGTATCTCCCGGGTAAAATTTCCAATTGTAATCAAATAGTTGTTTCCGCTCGATTTTCCCGGGATTTTGAGCCTGACATGCGATATTGCCAGCCAAAAGCAGGAAGGCTACAACCAGTGTTTTCGTGTAATATCCTATATTATAAATATGATGTTGTTTCATAGTGACCTATATTTTTTCTAAGAATCGATATTTCAATCGTTCGAATTTATTGAACTTTTATAACCACTTCGTCTCCTTTAAGCGTTTCAGAAGAAGCTCTTAGCCTAATTTCTCCCACCTCTTTATTTGATTGAACCAGCACTAAGCAATAGCCGTTAAACGCCATCCGCTGGTTGGCTTTATCCGGTTCGTGACTGCTGGGGTTGCCATTGCCTGTGCCAATGATTTTACCCGGCCCTTCGATTGAAAATTTGACCAGGTTGTCTGCTGTCGGGTTAACCCTTCCTTTGTGGTCTTTAATCGCCACCCTTATTACAGCCACATCGCAACCATCTGCCTTAAGTACATTGGTATCGCTTTTGAGAGTTACTTGTGCCGGGGCTGGTGATGTTTCAACAATGTCCCGGGTTACCAGCTTTCCGCCTTTATAACCCCGGGCTTCCAGCTTGCCGGGTTGATATATAAGCTTCCATATCAGTTTGGTATAGGGAACTGCTTTTTGTGTGGCTATTTTTTTGTTATTGAGGAATAACTCCACTTCGTCGCAGTTGGTATAACAATGCACCTGTATGCTGTCTCCTTTTTTACCGGGCCAATTCCAATGCGGAAAAATATGAACCACAGGCTGGTTTGTCCAGGCAGCTTTATATGCATAATATCCGTCTTTGGGGAAGCCGCATATATCCATAAATCCGAAATGTGAGGTAACGCAGGGCCATTGATATGGCGTAGGCTCGCCCCGGTAGTCGAAACCGGTCCATACAAACAATCCTCCGAGGTACGGATATTTGACAATGTCAGCCCAGTCTTCGCCGGGCAGCGGCCCCCAGTTTGGCTGCCATAACCCGAGGTTTGAAACATAACCTTTTTTCCAATCGTTCTGATACTCGCCACGGGTTGAAATAAAACTTGTGGCTTCTGTACAAAACTCAATCCGACGGGGATATTTTTCGTGGTCTTTCACATAGGCCAATCCCTTGTCGCCATAGTTATAGCCCACAACATCCAGCACATCGCTATACCCACCTTCGTTTCTTCCATGATTCATGGCAGCAGTTACCGGGCGGGTTGGGTCAATTTGATGCGTAATGTCAACCAGTGTTTTAAGTATCCTCGCCCCGGTTATCGTGCCCTGGATCCCTTCTTCATTTTCCATACTCCACATAAATATGGACGGATGGTTGCGATCCCGGTATAGCATGGTTGTCAAATCTTTTTTCCCTTCTTCAGAACTCGACAACATGCGATTTTCGTCCAGGACAAGCAAACCCATCCTGTCGCACATATCAAGCAGTTCCGGCGTAGGGGGATGATGGGAACAACGATAGGCGTTGCTTCCCGTTTCTTTGAGCAGCTTTAATTTGTATTCGTTTATTTTATCGGGCAGGGCCACACCAATCCCGGCGAAATCCTGGTGGTTACAGGTACCCTTCACAGGATAAAGCTTTCCGTTAAGAAATACCCCGTTCCGGTTTATTTCGATTGTTCTCACTCCAAAAGTGGTTTCGTAATTGTCCACGATAATCCCGTTTTCAAAAACCTCGGTTAGTACTTTATAAAGGCTTGGTTTTTCAGGCGACCAGAGTAAGGGTTTTTGAATAGCCCCTTTTTGTGAAAATTCAGTTGTGCTAAACGGCTTGATTGCCTGCGATGAAGTTTTTGTATCGAGCACAACCCCTTTATTGTCGACAACCTTAGAAATGAGGGTAATGTTTTTAACTACTCCGTTTTCGTTTTTTATATCCGTTTTTATGTCGACAACTGCTTCATCCGGCGAAACAGACGGTGTAGTAACATAGGTGCCAAATCGGTCAACATGCACCGGGTCGGTTTTGTTGAGCCAAACATGCCGGTAAATTCCACACCCTTCATACCACCAACCTTCGTATTCGGTAGCGTCCACCTTCACAAGAATTACATTTTCCCCCTCGTTACCGTAACGTAAAACATCTGTCAAATCATAGTTTGAGGGGGTATAGCCGCTTTGGTGGTTGCCCATAAGCTGACCATTAACCCAAACGGTACTGTTTCTAAAAATTCCGTCAAATTCTATGGAGATTTTTCTCCCTTTATCGGATTCGGGTACTTCAAATTCCTTTCTATAAAAGCCTATCCCACCAGGCAAATAACCGCTTACCGCAGGCGCGCTCCCGATTGACTTATCGTTAACAAAAGTCCCCTCCACACACCAATCGTGCGGAAGGTCTATTTCTTTCCAGTCTTCAGGTTTGAAAATAGTTGCTTTATCCACATCGGTATAAGCAATAACGGCTTGTTTATTCGTTTCAACTTTTACGTTGATATCCGTTAACCCACCATAACCTGCGGCTTTTACCGCCCGTTTGATGGCTATATCGCCTTTATGAAACTGCCAGTTAAAATCAAAGCACTCCTTCGATCTTTTTGAAAGACTTGTTTGCTGCGCATTTTGCGATATCCCTTTTGTGGCATACAACAGCAAAAAAAAGCAGATAGTGCAATATCTCGTTAATTTCACAATACATGTAAAGTTTTTCATTCCTTAATTTCAATCAGTTCGGGCTCTTCAGACGGTAGCGTAAAACTATCAGTAAAGTCTTTGCCGGTCAGTATACCCTTAAAAGTACCTTTCAAATAAATTTCAACCGGCTTCAGGCCTGTATTAAGATACAGGATATGATTCTTGTCAATTTGCCTGGCCATTACACCATCGGGTACATGGGGACCTCTTTTAATACCAAGTTCATCTATGAGTCCATCAAGCAATGGGTTCAGTACATCGCCGCTGGCGGGCAAGCCAACATAAATTGCCCGGCCTTTGCCGTATTTGTTAGAAGTAATGATCGGGTAATCTTTATCTAAGCTGGTTATACTTCCGAGAACTTCAGCGCCCTTCGATTCGATAACGTCATACCGGGTCGATTCAGTTCCAATAGTTTTTCCTTTATAATTTAATTCAATTTTTTTTCCTTTCAACCCTGCACGGGATATTTCGTTCATCTGTTCTGTCTCTTCATAACTTGCTACCCGTATGCCAAACACATCATTTAAACGGCCCGGATGGGTGGATGCAAACACTTTCCCGGTTTCGTCGACCACGGCGGAATTGCTTGTCATAACAACCGTTCCGCCATTCTTTACAAAATCCCGGATTTTATTGGCCGTTGTTTCATCCATCACGGTTACACCGGGTACAAAAAGTAATTTATACTTTAATGGGCTTTTGCTGATTTCAACAACCCGTGAATCCATATTGCGGTAGTAAAACAGATTCCAACAGGCCTGTAATTGTTGGTCCTGTGTTTCGGGAAAATAGCTGCTGGCTATCTGGCTGGGAAAGGAAAATGCCAGGCCAACTTCGGGGCTGGCCTTGTAGGGGAAAAATTTTTCGATCCTTTTAAACTCAGTGGCTATCTTTTTATATTCCTCATATTTACGGTTCGGGGTTCCGTCCCAATCAAGCATTCCTTCCAGGTATTGTTCTTCGCCTGCCCACATACTTTGCCAGGTCCATCCGCAAACCATTTGATTGCCGTACATGAGCGTGGCATAGGCCGATTTCCTGATGGAATTAGGCACAGCTGTCATTGTTGTAAACTCGCTGCACCAAAAAGGGGTTGTGCTTTCAAACTGAATACGGGATATTCCAAACAACGCGTTCATCACACCCCAATTGGTTACCAGGGAATTGCCGGGATAAAAGCCCGCCCCTTCCCGTGCCATCTTGCCTGAATAAGCCATCTGCGAATAGTCGAAATATTTTAACGAGCTATAATACCAGGCATTAGTATTAGTTAAGGCATTTGGCGCGTTGGTGTTAACCACGGCAATTACTTTAAAAAGCAATTGGTTGACCTCATCAGAAACAAAACGCCTGAAATCAAGCATACGTTCGGGCACATCGGTATTGTGGGTAGCAACAGGCAAACCAATTTCTTCAAACTGGTTGAGCCTTCTCGACCAGCGTTGCGTGGCCCATGCCTTGTTTAAACTATCCAGCGTTGAATATTTATTTTTCAACCAGGTGATAAAGCGCTGCCGCACGGTCTCTGAATAGGAGATCGGGCCGTCACCGGATTCGTTGTCGATACCAAAAGCCAGTAATGCAGGATGATTTACATACCGTTTTGTAAGTGTGTCAGCATAACGCAAGGCGTATTTCTGATACATCGAATCGCCGATATCCTCCATATAACGATGGTTTGGGTAATGCATATCTCCATTGGCGTCAACAATATTTATTGAGGGATATTTATGATGCAGCCATATAGGAGCCGGACGAATGGCAATATCAAGTATTACTTTGATGCCCGCTTTATTCATCATATCCATTACAAAATCAAACCATTGAAAATCGAACTTGCCTTCTGAAGGTTCATAGCTGTCCCAAGCCAGGTGCCCCATCCGAACCGCCTTGAATCCGGCAGCCTTCATCAACATAATGTCTTTTTTTATTTTTTCATGATCTTTATCATCGTGGGGATGATAATTAGCACCGACGTATAATGTTTGAGCTTTAAGGGACAACACCGCAAGCAGTAGCGTTGAAATTATCAAAAGCTGTTTGATTCGGACTTTCATTTATTTAACTTATATTTTTACTGTTTTTGAAATATTACGTAATGAATTACCTAACTGCAGAATAAATTCCTTTGCTATTTGTTTAGCAGGCCATAGCAAATCCAGACAGTAAGAGGCATGGCGGCTAATAATTGGTTCCCCACTACATTCCTTATAAGGAATTAATAATTGGTGTATCAAATTTAGCCTGAAGAAATGCCCTAATGTTTAATTTAAAGGGACTTTTTTTTATACAAAACCGACATTTGTTTATATTGCATCAGTAACAAAAAAAGCAAGCAGGCCTATGTTATCTTTACTATTTTCAACTTCGGTATTACTACCATCATTAATTAACGTTTAATTAGATTTACCAGGATGACATCATTTTCACGGATGTTAAATTCGCTGGTGTACATGGAATTGGATTTTATTTCGATTTGCCGTGTCATGACAGGAGAGCCATTTTCTTCTTTTAACTTTTCAACCTGCTGCTTTTTCAGCTGCCCCGGCCGGCCCATATCTACATAGCCTGTATACGCATCGTTCACCCTGTAGCCTACTTTATAAATTTCCATAGTGTATTTCCCCGCAGGCACTTTCGATAAATTTATTTTCACTTTGCCTTTTGATTTAGCGGGCAAATCCTTGATATAATACGCCTGGTTGTTGACAGAATCGGGTAAAGTATAGGTATAGTCCCACAATAGTACCTGGATATCTCCTTTATCATTTTTACAAGCCCATGAACGTGTATCGGTATTGGCCAATTCAGTTCCTCCAAGCTTATTCATAAACTTATAAGAATAAAAAGCAGGTTTGTTTATGCCTTGAATGTTTAGTAAACCAAAACCGCCGTGAAAAGGCGTAAAGCGCGGGCCGGGTTCTTCAAACACATCGGTAAAAACCCAGTATGACATGGAGTTGGCCGCGTTGCCAACCTGTTTTATTTTTTCCAGGATATAGGCGGCTTCGTGATAGCTGTCGTGCACGGGATCCGCAGGGGTGTAGGATGAACTCCATTCTGTATAATGCAGTTCCAGATTGGGTAGCGCCGACTGAGAGATTTGTTTACGGGAATTCAGCACGTCGCCACTGACTGCCAATGAATCTTTACTTAATACTGTCCCAGAGTTGCCATGCTCATCCAGGAAGCCCTGCTTTACGCCATAAGAATGGGTACTGATGAAGTCGATCGGAACCTTATTTTTGATGCAATGGCTTATCATTTCCGGGACCCATGCTGCTCCCGCTGTGGCCGGCCCGCCAACCTTATATTGAGGGTTTACTCCTTTAACCGCCTTTACAGAATAATCGTACAGTTTGAAATAATCTTCCTGTGTCCCCGTCCAGAATCCCGGGGACAAATTAGGCTCATTCCATACTTCAAAATACCAGGACTTTACTTCTTCGGTGCCATACCGTTCTGTAAAGTGCTCAACAAGGTTGCTGATAAGCGCCTGCCATTTGTTATAATCTTTTGGTGGGGTAACATTGCCGCGCCACCAAAAAATTGTCTGGCTCCCGCTTGCTAAAGCGTTAGGCATAAATCCCAGCTCCACAAAAGGTTTCATACCAATTTTATGCAGAAAATCAAACAGCGCATCTACGTACATGTAATTATACTGAGGGTTTCCTTTACCGTCTTCGGTATAAACAGCCATGTCATCGGTAAGTAGCCCATGCATCCGTATATATTTAAAACCGCATTGCTTTCTTACATATTCCAACTGTTGCTGCCAGTCGGCACGTAAACCCTCATTTGCCCGGCCTGCACCTATGCAGGCGTTAAACATGGCATTAAGTTTACCGGAGCTTTTGTTAAAGTCCACATTGATCGCTCTTTGCCCATTTACATTTGCAAAAAAAACGAATTGCAAAACCACCAATACCCAAATTATTTTTTTCATTTGTTTGTTAATTCTTAATAAAATTATTCTGTCCACACCAGCACGCCTGTGGGCTTTAGTGTTTTATCCCCCATTAAAACTTTTGCAGTACCCGGCAGATTTACGCTTTGATTTTCTGATGAGTAATTTAATGCCAGATAAAAACCATCGCGCCAATAAACAAACACTCCGTGAGGATAGTCCTCCGTTGTAGCACCGGCATCTGTATAAATCTGCTTCAATAAATCCTTTTCTAATTTGGAATCATCGGTATCTACACCGATATAGGTGACATCGCCTTTCCCGATCCGGTGTTTTACAACGGCAGCTTTTCCTTTATAGAACTGATTATTATAAGTAGCCAATACCCCGGTCGAATCATCCGGCTCAAGCAGATCCGCCCAGCTGTGCCAGGTATAATGATTCGAATTCATCAGTATATCCCCTTTACCACGTGATGAAAGCATATCTGTCTGGCTTATATGGGCGCCGATCAGCTTCGAAATTGGCAAGGTTAGCGCTCCTTCCCAAAAATGGCCCCTGCGATCTTTAGTACCCGTACGGCAGGTTATAATCAGGTGACCGCCTTTTGTTACATAGTCGCTCCATTTTTTCACAAGTGCAGAATCAACCATTTCATAGGCCGGAACAATTACGAACTTATACTTTGATATATCTGCAGTTTCCTGAATTACGTCAACAGGCGCCCCCAATGATTTTGCAGTTTCAACAAATTTTACCGGGTAATCCCATGTATTCCATTGTCCCGTTTGTTTTTGCCTGTCAATGCTCCAGTAATTTTCCAGGTTCCAGAGAACTGCTGTCGAGCGTGCAGCCAGCTTGGCCGGCA
>Ga0105239_10003998_pt1 | contig 17859 bp, 17 predicted proteins | sample KBSC44metaG_FD_92761 | JGI IMG/M metagenome (GOLD analysis project Ga0105239, IMG submission 92761) | Corn rhizosphere microbial communities from Kellogg Biological Station, Michigan, USA - KBS C4-4 metaG | ecosystem: Host-associated > Plants > Roots > Rhizosphere > Soil | place: Michigan, USA...
AGTTGGGTCTTTGGAGAAGGACGGCAGCCGCGAGCACGGAGATCATGCCTCCTATTGTTGCGCGCGAATTCCGGTGCACGCCGCGGGGGCGACTACTTAAGGGCTCGCTTGTAAGTTTTCCAAGTCAACCAATAGTCGTTTCGAAACAAAGGCTGCATACCGCTCCTCGAATTGCCCCGCGCCAAAGGCGGCGCCACTGCGCGCCGACGCTCCACCAACAACACCATAGGAACATGAGGATCCGTGGCCAGAGCTTTCGCGGCGCTATCTCGACAAAAGTCGAGCAAGTAGCCGCCATCCTCCAAGGCTTCGTGATACTGAAGAGAGCCCGCACGCTCACCCTTGACGATCGCCTGAAGATTGACGTCCTCCTCGTCGTCGTGCCGCCGAGTCACCGTCGAATTGACCAGCAGAATGATCCCCGAAGCATCGTCCTTCCGAAAAGCTTGAACGGATATTCCGCTCGCGGATTCGGGCAGAGCTTTCATCACGTCTCCGGAAAGCACCCGAAACTTATCCCAAGAAAGCGGCTTGCCCAGCGACTCTTCAAACTCGCTTCTCAAACCCTCCAAAGAGTAAGCGCCTTCCTCCAGCCTCACCTCTTGGACAACGTTTGCTTCACTTGACCCCGAGTCACTCGACACAAACGTTCGCGTGGAAGAATCCGGTCGCACGTCTTTACGGTAAGCGACCATGCTTTGTCGCCTCTGCCTGTCTAGGTCGTCTTGAGAAGCGCTGAGGTTATACGTGTATCGCTTTGGCCAAAGTCGGGCGAGCCGAGCATTCGCATGGTCGCAAGGCCGGGTCATGTACCCGTGGTCTTCGGCAAAGAAGTTCAAGACCCTTTCGGTATCGCTTAACTCATGAACCAGCAGTTCCTCCGCGAGTGCTGAGCAAGCAGCGTAATCCTCATGAACGGGCGACTTCGAGAATGCCGGATTCACCCGAGGACGGTGTCGATCGAGGATGTCGATCAGATCCACCCGCTGATCGGTTAGCAACCGGTCGAAAATACGTCGCAACCCCTTGATCGCTTCGGGCTGACCGCTTTGTGCCAAATACTTGAGGACTATCCTCTGGGACAGCAAATCCAACTGTCGGAAAGTCTCGAAGTTCTGAACTTCCTTTACCATCGCCGCAACGGCGGCATCAGCATCGTAAAGATCGACGACCTGCATCGCCGCGAGCCTCGGCAAAAACTCCGGATCTTCAGACATTTGAGTCTTGGCGAAGCCACGAACCTCGGGCGCCTTACTCTCCCAAAGCGCCGACAACATCTCCGCCCTTTCGTAAGCTCCCTTGGACGTCTTATAGGCAGAAGAAATGTCCTTGAAAGCGCTATTTGGGAACTCATTGATAAGGCGGGCACACGGTTCGGACACCGATTGTTCGGTTCCCGAGATTCTCGCGATCAGCGCCGCCTCCCGTCCCGTACGTTTTGTATCGTCCCACCAACGCCGAATCTTCGTCTCGACCTCGGTAAACGCGGCGTCGTTGTCTGCGGGATATGCCTTCATCGGATCGACAAATCGCACCGTTGCAATTGCCTCGAGAGTCTGTACCGCCAAATCTCGGACCCGAATCACCCGTCCCTGACCCGGATAGCCGATTCCATCCACGCCTAGGGTCGGGTGGATGTCATGCAGCGCCCCAAGCAGCGCCGGGACGGCGTCTGACCCCATTTCCACCAGCTCAGAAGCCGCTTCTTCAGGGCGACCGAGAAGACTTGACCCCATGAACACGTTCGGATTGAACGCCGGATTAAATCCCGCTTGGTTTCGGAGCTCCCAAACGAATTCAACCGCTCGGCGGCTGGCGACGAGCCTCGCAAGCTCGACTTGGGAAAGCTTCCGGTGGGTCTTCTCTTCCTTTGCCATCTGGCGAAAAATGGCCGCATCCTTCAGACAATTCTCCCTCTGAGGAGCGTTCGGAAAGTGTTGAGCCAAGAAAGCAAGCCGATCCGCGACTTCAATCTTTGGTCTATCCCAAGTGAAATACGGACCCAGGGTCTCCAAGTAAAGCCGATGAAAGATGTCATCCTCCGCGACTTGCGCGGACAACTTCTGCGGTTCCCCGTAATCGGCGGTTACGGCATTGGTCTTGGCATAAAACTCGTTGGCTAGGTCGGCATAACCCCTGATGTCGCATAACCCGGTGAGCAACAAGGCATTGGTGCGGAATCGGTATCCCACCCCCTGATCTACCGAAAGAGGTCCCGCCCAGCCGGAAGCAAACGGTACCGAGTTTGCAAGCTTCTCCTTGTTCGCTACCAACCAAGACTTTAAGTCGACGCGATGAAACGCGAAATGCTCCCACTGTCCCTGAGACACTTCATACGGTTCCAAACCGATCCGAAGAATAGAAATCTTCGTCTTGGATTGCTGCCTCAAGAACCCGAAGGTCGATAGCCGATCCGTTTTCTTGCCGCCCGCCTCACGCCAAGTTCGCAGTTCACCGAACTGCCCCATAAGGTTCGCCTCTGGCCCAAGCGACCGCAGCCACCGGTCGAAGTCGCGACGAATCGAGTCCTCCGTTCGCGGTTCCAGTGCCGCATGGGCAACGGAAGCCACAAACCACGCCGCCGCCAAGGCTAGGCAATAGCGAGCAGATGTCATCCCCTTTTGACGGATGATGAAGCAGACAATTTCCGAACCCCGACCGAAATTCCGCAACAACGTATCGAAGAAAGTGCGCGAAGTGCGAGGATCACGACCCGGCCGAACGGGAGGCGCCGTTGGACAGCCTCACGAACTCGCCGACTAACCCACCAACCAGACTGGAGCGTCGACGCAATAGTGTCGCGCTCGAAGATCCGGGACCGCTTCTAGCTCACCGACACTCCCAAACGAAGCCGACCAAGGAGAGCGCCAAAGGCGATAAATATTGATAGCCAGGGTCGAAGGCCCTGGGACACGGGCCAAGGCATCGATGTGGTCCGAAGGACCACAATATTTTCCCCCGGGCACCTACCGGACAAACCTTAAAAGGAAGCCGGATCGACCCATTCCCCTGGCGGTAACCAGAGCAGACGATGCACGAGGCCCGCTTTCGAAAAGGCGGCGGTAATCTCCGCCCGGCCCTCGGAGAAGTGCTTCCACCCTTCGTAGTGCACCGGAACGATCACCGCATCCGGCGCGGCTTGGGCAAATTGCACCGCTTCTTCGGCGGTAAATGTCAGGTGCGAAGGCAATACCGAGATTCGCGCCGCGCCCAAGAAGAGGATCGCGATCTTGATGTCGGGGAATCGTTGGATGATCTCTTCGACGCCCTCGTACCAAACCGTGTCTCCCGAAACATAAACTGTCGGTTCGCCTTCGCTTTGCAAAATGAAGCCCACGCAAGGGCCTCGGTCTCCACCTTCCGGACCGTGCCGCGCCGGCGTCGCGACGATGCCGTCCCGCTCCTCCCAAGGCGCCATCCCGATTGCGTTTCCACCCAAGCGCCCGGCTCCCACCGGAGTCGTGAGGACGACCTCTGCCTTCTTGAGCAACTCCCGGCCCGAAGTGTCCAGGTTGTCGAAGTGATGGTCGTGGCTAAGCAGAACTAGGTCGATCTTGTCTAGCGATTCGACCGTCAAAGCCGGTCCGGCGACCTTGGAGAGGGTCACGTGCCCGGTCCAATAATCCCCACCCGCCGGATCGAAGGTTGGGTCCGTGAGGTAACTCATACCTCCGAAATCGAGAAGCAAAGTCGGACCGCCGACATAGTTCAAACGCATGCTGTCGGGATGGTACCCACGGCAAATTAGACGGCCCTAGGCCCCTGCTGAATCCATTTCAGCAGGGGCATTCCAAAACGGATTCGAGGGAGGGAGGCGCTCAAGGCAGACTGGCTGCCCTTTTGGGAGCCGGCAGGGGTGAGAGTCCTTTTTCATGGCGCCATGTATTTAAATCGTCCCTCATTTGCTTATCGTTTTCCGAGTCGGAGCGCATTCCGTGAAATTGATATTTGGCCGGCAAGAGTTGAGCAAGTTGGAAGCATGCAAGGTCGCAGGGGCGATAAACCTCAAAGCTATATTGGTTTACATTCCGACTACTGTGCGCCACCACTTCCCGGTCGGATAATTCGTCGATAAGCAGCTTTTCTACGATTCGCCGAATACTCTTGCCCTCAGGCGTCGTGACCGGCGCATTACGGAAGAGCATGAACCCACTAAGCATCATGATGGTGTCCGCGCGCTGGTGGGCGGACATAAATTTTAGTTGCGATTCGACGGCCTGAACTCCTTCCGGGCGGCCACTCCTGATGAGAAGGTTCACTACGCTAGTCCGAGCATCCGATGTAGAGGCATCACGATTATTTGCTCTGACCAGTTCCTTAATTGCCGCTTTGACCGCGAGCCTGGCATCGTATTCGCCCACGGTTTCTATGGCTGCAAAGCGTGAACGAAACGACTTCTCCTGAGCCATTTGCTCCTTAGCAAAGGCGAAGATCTCTTGTGATTTCAAATCGCGCAGCGCGAAAAACAGATCCTCTCGCTCGCCATCACTCACCTTCGGATAGATCTCTTGGAAGAATCCGAAAGAATCCCCTGGAAACTCCGAAGCATACTGGTTTGCGGCTTCGCGAAAATGATCGCTCCCGGTCGTTAGCTGTTGCGCAAGAAGCTGCTTGCGGCCTCTACTTTCGGTATCTGCCCACCAGCGCTCAATGTCCCCAGTTACTATTTCATAAGTGGCATCACTATCCTCGACGATCGCCTGATTACGTGGAACGAAATACTTAAGGGCAATCTTCTCGAGAATCTGTTCCGAGATGTCGCGCATCCGCAGCACCCGCCGCTTGCCTTCTCCTGAGTGTGGGTCGGCGGCAAGCGTAGGCCGGCGATCCTTGAGGGCTTCGACAAGCGCCGGCACCGCCGCCATCCCCATTCCGATCAGTCGGGCGGCAGGACCGTCTTGTCGCGTCGCCAACATATCAGGCGCACCAGAGAAGGTATTGAACGGAGCCCGGTAACCATCCTCATCTCTTAAAGCCCAAACAAGCTCGCGGGCTTGCTGGGCTGTCGGCAACTTGGCGAGGCCGGCTTTGTCGAGCGTGGGGTGATGCTTTTCCTCCTCGGCTAGCTGGCGGAACAACTGGCCAAGTTCGGCGCATTCCCGACTCTCAGGTTCGTCCGGGCATGCCTTCGCGAGGTTGGAGTAGAGGTTCGCCAACACATCTTTCGTCCGTTGATAAGCGAACCACGGGCTCTTGAAGTTTGCAAACTTTTCGTTAAAGAGCTCCCACCTGATGGCCGACAACTTGAAAGGTTCGCCAAGACCAAGATACACCTTCTCCAAATCGTCGAAGTGGCGCTGTTCGCATATTCGAGCGGCAACCAATGCGCTGATTTGGGATCCGAAACCGATGCGTGGCTCCAATTGCGAAAACCTGTTCGTGTGGACTAGCTTTTCCGGATTCTTGGCAAGCCAATCTCGGAGGTCTAACGGAATAAAGGTCCAGCGGTCGGTCACTGAATAGGTCCTCGGATCGAAGTTTAGGTCGATCGCATAGAACTTGCCGTTCTCCCGGCGCTGAACGAAACCGTAGTCTCTGGACACGACCTTAGCGTCGCTTCCGTTTCCTTCGATGCCGCGAAATTCGCCAAACTGACCTTTCGCAAACGCGGAGGCGCCAAGGGTATCGAAGAACTTATAAAGCTGAGCGCGAGGCGAAACGGTATTTTGGCGACCGCCTACTCCCGCCCAAACTAGGGGCAAAAGAGCGAGCGATAGCCTCGGCGAGCGTTTCCAATCCATGTCCCGTTAAGTCCTCTTCCTAGGCGTAAACGTTGATCCCGAACAAAAGTTACGCAAGGAAAAACGCTTCCAAAATAAAACCGGCCCGACGAATTCGTCGGGCCGGTTTTCGAAGCAAACTAAACGAAGAGTTACTCTTCGTCCTGCGCAAACTGCACTTTGTGCGCGAGGTGGCGAGTCCGCTCCCAACCATCGAGACGGTTGCCTTGGACCTGCTCGCCAAGCGCCTGCACCAGCGCCTGCAAACTGCGGTCGGACGGATTCACGCAGAGCCACTGTTTGGCAACCGAGAAGGCCTCTTCGCGGCGGTGCATGCGGTCGTAGCACTGGGCAAGCTTCGCGCCGGCTTCCCACATCTTGGGGTCCAGGCACGTAGCACGACGAAACGACTCCGAGGCCAGTTCGTACTCGGCCTTGCGGAAGTAGCACATCCCTAAGTACGCGTGGATGCGTGCGTTTACAGGTGTAACTTGCAGAGCGCTGCGACAAGCCGTGATGGCTTCATCCCATTGCTGATTCTTCATCAATGCTTCGATTCCGGATTGTTCCACGATGACCACCAATGACTTAAACCCGGCAGATCGCAAAGCGTTTCATGTTTTTGGTGTTTTCAACAAAAACCTGAGAACGACTACCAGTTCGGTAGCGTCACGCTCGCGATCGGGAACGGGTCCTTGTCCCCATTGGTTGAGTGATCGACAGGAACAGAAAGGTTCATAGACGCATCCTAAAACCAGGGAACCTCGCGGTGAAGCACGGCGGGAATCCGATGGAGGAGAGCAACAATGAACACCAAACTATTCGGAACTTTCGCCGCGGCGGCCTATATCATGGCGGCCATTCCGGCTTTCGGCCAGGACACCAGCACCGCGGGCGTACAGTTCAACCAAGACGGCCGGCCGGAGCGAATCTTCATCCCGGTCTCCGGCCTGAACAACTCCGACATGAACTTTCTGAAGCAGGCCGCGATCGCGAATATGTTTGAGATCGAGTCGAGCAAGATCGCCCAGGACAAGGGCAGCAGCGCCTTCACGAAGGAATTCTCGAAGGAGATGCTTGCCGACCACACCGCTTCGCTTGAAGAGATGCGATTGATCGCCAACGCGAAGGGTTTCACCCTCCCGCAGGATCTCCCCGGCCCTCAGAAGCGCATGATTGAGAAGCTTCAGAGCCTCAGCGGCGACGCTTTCGACGCGGCCTATGCCAAGTTCCAGAAGGGTGGTCACGAGGATGCCAGCATGGCGTTCAAGCACGAAATCGCGAACGGTCAAGACCAGGACGTAAAGGCTTACGCGGTCACGACTCTCCCGGTCGTCACGATGCACTACAAGATGGTGCTGACCGGCAAGACGATGATGGGCGACACCCGCGTCAAAGACGGTAGTTAAATAAAAACTGGGATGTGGGGCTTCGCCCCACATCCCAGTTTTTATTCATTTCAAGGCGTTAGAGAAGCTTGCGAACAGCCTTCACGACGTCGTTCTCGTCCGGGATGCAGAGCAACTCAAGGTTGCGCGCATACGGCATCGGAACGTTCAGACCGCCGACACGGCCAACCGGCGAGTCCAAATCGTCGAAGCACTCTTCGCTGATTCGCGCGGCAATCTCCGCTCCGAATCCGCCGCTTCGCCAGTCGTCGTACGAAACCAGCGCGCGATGGGTCTTGGCGACGGAGGCAAAGATCGTTTCCGTATCCAAAGGCAGAAGAGAACGAACGTCGACCACTTCCGCGTCGATTCCGTCCTTGGCCAGCAGCTCGGCGGCGGCCAGGTTGACGTGCGTCATGCGGCTGTAGCCGATGAGGCTGATGTCCTTCCCTTCCTTCGCGATCACGGCCTTGCCGAACGGAACGTAGTAGTGGGGATCATCCGGGACCATGCCCTTGATGGAATACAAGCCCGGATTTTCGTAAAAGATGACAGGATTGTCGTCTTCAACGGCGGTCTTGAGCATCCCGTAAGCATCGGCCGGAGTCGCGGGAGCGACGACCTTTAGACCCGGAACGTGGGCGAACCAGCCCTCCATGGAATGGGAGTGTTGGGCCGAAAGCTGCTTTGCCGCGCCACCGGGGCCACGGAAAACGATCGGACATTTGACCACGCCGTTCGACATGTAGTGGATCTTCGCCGTGTGATTGATGATCTGGTCGAGCGCGAGGATCGAGAAGCTCATCGTCATGAACTCGACGATCGGCCGAAGACCCGCCATCGCGGCGCCGGTCGCGATACCCGCGAAGCCCGCTTCCGTAATCGGCGTATCGACAACCCGCGGGTTGAAGTCGTTATCCCGAGCGCCGTACTTCTCAACGAGGCCACGCGTTACTTTGAACGTGCCTTGGTAGCGGCCGATGTCTTCTCCCATAAGGAAGACATCCGCATTCTTGTCCATCTCCTCCTGCATGCTCTTCGTCAGAGCCTCGCGGTAGGTCATTTCTATGCTGTTTGCCATGGTTTAGTGACCGAGGTCCGGCTTCATATCGCTGTAAATGTTGTCGTAAACCTCGTCCGGATCCGGCGCCGGCTGGGCATCCGCATCGGCGTAGATCTTTTCCACGCGCTCTAGCTCTTCGGCGTCGATCGCCTCCAGCACCTCTTCGGTGACCATCTTGTTGGCGAGCAGGTAAGACTTGAGGCGGGCGATCGGATCCCGCTTCATGTTCTCCGCCTCTTCTTCCTTCGTTCGGTAGAGCTGGCGGTCGTTGTCCGCGGCGCCGTGGCCCGCAAACCGGTAGCACATCACTTCGACGAAATACGGCTTCTTGTTCTCGCGCACCCAATCGACGATCCGCTGGGCATCCTTCTTCATCTGGATGACGTCCATGCCGTCGATTCGCTCGGACTTGATGCCGAACGGAATGCCGCGCTTCCAGAGCTCGGGGTCGGCCGCGTGGTACTCAAGGCGCGTTCCCATCGCGAACTCGTTGTTCTCGATGATGAAGATGCAGGGCAGGTCGTACAGACCGGCCATGTTCAAAGTCTCGAAAACGACGCCCTGGTTGGCCGCGCCGTCGCCGAGGAAGTTCAAAACGACGCGATCCTCTTGGCGATACTTCGCCGCGAAGGCGAGGCCGGCGCCGAGCGGAATGTGGCCGCCGACGATTCCCCAGCCGCCAAAGAATCCGTTGTGGGGATCGAAGATGTGCATCGATCCGCCCTTGCCGCCGGCGGTGCCGCCCTTGCGGCCCATCAACTCGGCGAAGACGGCGACCGGATCGGTTCCGAGAATAAGCGCGTGGGCGTGATCGCGGTAAGCGGTGATCACGTAGTCGTGCCCCTTCTGGATGCTGTGTAGCCATCCCGTAGCCAACGCTTCCATACCGATGTAGGTATGCATGTAGCCGCCGATCTTGCCTAGGCGGTACGCAACGTTGCTTTTCTCTTCAAAGTGACGAATGAAGAGCATCTCGCGGTAATAGGCTTCGAGTTGCTCTTTAGATTCTGGTGATTTCTTAACGGCTTGTTTGGCCACGGGTCATTCCTCAATGCGCGATACATGAGAAGGCGCGGAACCAAGGTCGCTCCCGCATCGGAGTTCCGTGGCAGCCTTTCCCTTCTTTTATACCCGTGGGGCGTACCGTCCTCGGCCCTTTAAGCCCCAGAAAATGCCGCACCACCCGAAATCGGGACACCCGATTAGGGCGATTTCGCCACGTCGAAGCAGCTCCGCACGAAGGAAGCCTGGTCGATCAATTCGCACTTCTGGCCAGGCTTTGGCGCCGCCTCGTCCCAACGCTTGGCAATAAACCCTTCGCTCGAACGGCCGTGCTCATGCACGAACTGGAGGGGCTCGACAAACGCTTCCTTGGGAATCGCAAGCGAAGGAATCATTCGCTCCGCCTCGATCCAGGCATCGACGAGAAGATGGGCGAAGCGGCCATCGTCGTGCAACTTCCCTTCCTTGAACCAGTGCGCGAGGCTCGCTTGCACCATCTCTTTCGTGTCGGCCTCGTACTTGGCTTCCTTGGTCAAGCGGGCAAGCTCCGCCGCCGTCCGGATCATGAGGGCAGTGTTGTAGGAGAACTTAGCCTTTCCGATCTTGCCGCTCAGGTTGATGTTGTCCCACATCAGATGGTCTTCGGGATCTTGGAGCGTCCGTTTCGTCCAGTCATAGAGCTCCTCCGCTTTCGCCAAAAGTGTTCCGTCATGAGTGAAACGATAGACCGCCAAACAAGCCGCCGCGGCGGGCGCGTTACTACAGGTGTTCTTCGAGGCCTTGTCGGTCTCACGCCAGTAGATTCCTCCGCCCAGCTTGTCGTCTTCGCCACTTAGGACGTATGCCAAGCCTTGCCGGGCGGCGTGCAGGTATTCCGGAGCGTTCAGGCGCTCCGAAGTTTCGACGAGGCCGAGGACGAGCCACTCGTTGTCGTCGTAGTACCGATCCACATCCTTCGGCGCCGGTAGAACGTCGTAGCCGGGCGTCGGCCCTTTCATGTTCCAATAGACTTGGAGCGCACTCGCGAACTCACGTAGTTCGGGCTTATATTTCGGGTCAAACGAGGATGCCGCGTTCAGGGCCGAGAGCATAACCCCGCAGCCCCAGTTGAACGCCACTTGCTCCGGCGGCTTGCCAGGGGTGACCGCGTCTCCGTAGAGATGCTTCGGCGGCATGTAGTAGGCCTGGCGAATATTCGCCAGCGTTTCGTTGCCCCAGTTGACCAGGGTTGCCCGCGTCTCTTTTGAAATCGTCGAGGCAGGGGGGACGGCGCCGCCCTGCCTCGCACTTGCCGGTCCGCCCTCGGCCGAACTTACTCCCGCAATAGCTACCAGCACTGCCAGCCACACCATGCGCGGAGTCTAACCGAACGCGCGCCCAAAACGCCCCGTTTATGCCTTTTTCAGGTTCATCTTGACCACGAAGATCGTTTTGTCGCCCCCTTTCGCCGTCCAAGTCGTCTCCATCGTGGTTGGTGAGATGAGCTTCAGGGTGGTCGAGTGCATATGGCCATCCTTCGGCCCGATGTTCGCACCCCCGGTGAAGTCGAAGCCGAAATTTGTCGGCGTGGCGTTCGCGGTCAGCTTCATCTGCGGCTGATTTCCCATCTCGCAATAGTGGGTGAGGACGAGCGACTTATGGTCCAGATAGTAGATCGTGACCATCTCATGGTCGGTATGCGGCGCGATCACTTCCTCGACGGCATGACCGCCGGACGTGACCTGGAAGTAAACCGACGTCGGCATGGAAGAGCCCGCGACGACGGCCGTGCCTTTCCAAAATCCGCCAAGCGTCTTAAGCTTCTCAAAGACGGCGGTGTCGTCGGTCTGTTTCGGCGCGTGCGCAGCCGGAGCATGGGTGGCGAAAGCGCTGGCCGAAATAGCTAACGCGATAAGCAAGATTGTATTTTTCATAGTCGTATCCCTCGTACTAGGCTTCTCGTAAAACATAGGCAGACATCCATCCGAGAACGCGGTTCCAACCATCGTTGTGGTCGGCCGTCGCTTCTTCCGTGCGGAATCCGGAGTGAAGGAGCTTGAGAAGCGTGCCTTTTTCGGTCGCGATGAATTCGAGTTCCACGGTCGTCTCCGGCTCCGTGGACCAGCTTGGCTTCCAAGTAAAACTGAGCGCGTGCGGACGGTCGACCTTGAGATAAGTGCCGGTTACGACGAACTCGGTACCGTCTTTCCCAACGCCTCCGGATGACCACGTTTCGCCCTCTTTGACTTCGCCACGCAAGTAGGAAATGCGGTACAAACCTTCCTCTCCCCACCACGTCACACGTTGCTCGGACTTAACCCAGGCATCGAAAACCACTTCGGGCTTTACGTGGATTTCGATTTGTTTGCGAATAGAGTGTGTGTTCATTCGACCACCTGACTTTCCAGATACCGTTTAAGGTTTTGCAAGCTGACTTCCCACATCGTGCGGTACTCGCTCAGCCAATGGTCCACTTCCCTAAGCGGCTCAGTGTTCAGCCGGTACAGGCGATTCTTGCCTCTACGCGTTTCGCGGACAAGGTCGGCTTCACGCAAGAGGCGTAGATGCTTCGAAACCGCGGGACGGCTCATATCGAATTGCTCGGCGATCGCATTCACCGACAAATCGCCGGGGATCAACGTCGACAAAATCGTCCGCCGCGTCTGATCGGCAAGTGCCTTGTAGACGTCTCCTCTCGGCGGTTCACAAGTAACCATATGGTTACGCATCATACACGAACCACGCAAAGAGTGCAAGGTTTAAAAACGCATTCCAAACACGACATTTCTTGACCGCCGAAGACGCGTCAAAAAATGTCAAAGAAACTAAAGGGGCTGTCTCATAAGGCTTTGCCCTTGAGCCAGCCCCAAGAATATTTTGCGGTGTGCCCTGGTTTACTCTGGGATCTGGGGCTGCGCCCAAGATCCCAGAGAGTTTTAGGTTGCAATTTTTGGCCCCGTGCGGGGCCAAAAATTGCTTGAGGGGAATGCGCCGAAGAATACTAGGCGTCGCTCGGCAGAGCTCGGCTTATAAGACTCGCCCCACAGCAAAACCGCCGAATCAAACCGCGCGCATTCGCTCGACGAATTCCGCGAAGTAAGGTCTCGAATCCCAAGGCCCCGGCGCCGCTTCGGGGTGGTACTGAATCGAATTCGCATCCATGCCGGGAATCCGGATTCCCTCGACCGTGCCGTCATTCAGGTTAAGCTGCGTAACTTCGGCGCCGGTGCCCTCAAGCGAGGCCGGATCGACGGCGTACCCATGGTTCTGGCTTGTGATCGTCACCTTGCCCGTAAGCAGATCCTTCACGGGGTGGTTGGAGCCGCGGTGGCCGAACTTCAATTTGTAGGTCGATCCGCCAACGGCGTGGCAAAGAAGTTGGTTGCCTAGACAGATGCCGAACATCGGCCGCTTGCCTAGCAATCCGCGAACCGTCTCGACCACAGGCTCAAGCCGCTTGGGATCGCCCGGGCCAGGGCTCAGCAGGATGCCGTTTGGATTGATCGCCAGAATCTCTTCGGCAGTCGCGGTGGCAGGGAAAACGATAGGCCGGCAGCCGGCTTTGTAGAAGCGGCGGAGGATATTGAACTTCAGGCCGCAGTCGAGAACGGCGAGCCTGACACGGCCCGAATCGTCGGAGGCGTCAAGCGCCTCCTTGCCCGCGCTTCCCCACGCATAGGCCTCGCGAGTGGTTACGTCGTACACGAAGTCGGTGTCATCGTATCCCTTCGCCTTGGCGAGAGCGTCTCGCCCGGCGTCGAGATCATCGGAGATCGCGCCCATCGTGACGCCTGCGCTTCGGATCCGTTTTGTGATGAGGCGGGTATCCAAACCTTGGATAGAAACGGTGCCCCGCTCCAGCAGAAGTTGATGAATCGACTTCGTCGCGCGCCAATTGCTCGGCACCTCGCACGCTTCGCGCACGATCAGGCCGGTGGGCTGAATGCGATCGGATTCAAAGTCGTCCTCGTTGATCCCGTAGTTTCCGATCAACGGATAAGTCAGGAGAACAATCTGCCCCCCGTAGCTTGGATCGGTGAGGATCTCCTGGTAGCCGGTCATGCCGGTGTTGAAGACAACCTCCCCAACTGTCGTACCTGCCGCTCCGAGAGGTTTTCCCTCGAAAATGGACCCGTCGCTGAGGAGGAGATAGCGCTTCAATTCAAGGCAAGAGGATACCCTCTTGCCTTGCGTCGGCGACTACTTCTTGGGCTTGACCAAGACGGAAGCCGGCATCTTGCAGTGGGCGCAGCAATAGAGCACAGGGCCGCCCTTCTTCAGGCGAACCGCGGTCGGGTTCTCCTTGCTCATCTTGGTGGCGAGAGGCATCTTGCAAACCGGGCATGGGGTCGCCTTCGGTGCGGGCTTTGCGCCTTGAGCGGCGGCGGCGCCAACGAGGACGGATAGAACGGAAACGGTAAGGATTATTTTCTTCATGAATTCCCCCACGGCGGACGAGCCGCCTTGTTTTTCTATCCTATCACCAAACCCGAGCCGAAGATCGTTCGGAATACCGTTACTTGCCCATCAAACCGGGAATAAAACCGTTGTGACCCGGGAAGCTGCACTGCGCACCGATTCCGCCCGTGGGAATTGCAACCGTATTGCCGCTGGAATCAAGCATGGTTCCCGTGGATGCGATGGAGTAAGTTCCGCCGTTCGGACAAATCGGAACCGCTCCCATGTCGACGGACAAGAAGGACAAGGTGAGGGTCGAAAAATCCGTTGCTTGCGTCCGCGTCTTCCAGGACATCGCCGCGTTGGTAATACCTTGCAAATTGCTCCGGCAAGCTTTCTTCGCAGAGTCCGTAACGGCGCTCAGGTAAAGCGGCAGCGCCACCGCCATCAGGGTGGCCAGGATGAGCACAACAACCAGCAGCTCCACAAGAGTGAAACCACGGCGAGTGCTCTGAAATTTAACTGTTTTTCCCACGGCAATCACGGTCGTGCATCTAATGTCGGCCAATTAGACGCAAATCCCCACGTCACCTTTTTGCGGTATGTCTGAAATATTCAGTTACGCCAGTCGCGGCGAATTTCATCGATCGCTGACTGGTAACGCCCCGCGATCGCTTGCCGCGAGTAAAGCCGCTGTGCGTTGGCCCCATTACGGGAGAATCGGCGGCGCAGCTCTTCGTCTCTCGCGAGTTGATCGATGGCTTCCAAAAACCCTTTGAGGCACCCTCGGATAAGGGCGATTCCGCCAAGTTCCCGATCCACGCCGCGATAGCTTTCGTAGTCGCACACCACCGAAGGGATGCCGTGGGCGGCGAAGTTTGTGAGCTTGATATTGCTCCGGGTCGTGTCGCGCTGAGTCTCGCGCCGCGTCCAGGCAATTCCGATATCGATTTTTTGGTAGCCGCCGAGCTCGCGTGAGGGGATGGAGATAAATCGCATGCCCATCTTTTCGACCGCCTCCCGAATCTCCTCCGTATCGTGTAGGTGGCAGGGTTCTCCCAGATAGCCAACCACTTTCGGCTTGGCCAGCCGGCTCTCCGGAAGCAGCCAATCCCTGAAGTTGCAGTGGTGATGGGGAACGACCCAAGTCTTCCAACCTTCCGCCGGCTCATCGCCCAGATAGTGCCGTGAGGATTCCGTATTCAGAAACAGGTACCGAAAGGCTCGGTATTGCTCCGTCAACCGGGCGCGATCCCTTTCGCACGGAGGGTTGATGACGTCGAGAATTTGAGGCGCCGACTTCCCCGCCTGCTCCAAGCGGCTTAGGTCCGCCTCGACGATCCAAATCAGGGCCGGACACGACGCAATCGCGGCTTGGGTCAGATAGCGTGAACGAAGACAAAGGCCGCCCATCTCCGCCGCCATCTGATCTCCGCGCACGGTCACGGAAGTCATCCGGCGACGTGTTCCCGAAAACAAAACCCGGCCCCGGGAGAAGCGTCCTCCCGCCCATTCGCGAGCTCGATCAAATGGATTGGTATTCAAGGGCGCTATTTCTGAACGTCGGGGACCCATGCAGTCGTTCGACCGCCGATCGATTCTCGCACGATGGAATGGTTGCCAATCCGCTCCGCACCCTTGTCGCCACCCCATCGGTGATGAAACAGCCATCCCGCCGGAAATTTTTCGTAGTCGGCATCGACCTTCACGGCATGGCCGATCACTGATTTCACGGCGCGGTGGATGGCGCCGACTTCCTCTTCGCTCAGCGAAGCGCCGGTCCGGTTCGGCGCAATCTTGGCGTGGTACAGGATTTCGTCCGCGAGGTAGTTGCCGACGCCCGCAAAAACGCTCTGGTCGAGGAGCACGGCTTTCATGGGAGCTTTGCGTTTGGCGAGGACTTTGCCCAACTCCGCCGAGGTCGGCAATTCTTCATAGGAATCGAATCCCAGCTTCTGGATCGCGGCCACCTTATCGGGTCCCTCCGCCAGCCAAATACGGCCAAGCCGGCGACCATCCGTGAACGCGATACGCGTACCGTCCTCCGCTTCGATCAGCAGCTTCAAAAAGCGCGGCACTCCATCCTCATCGTCCAGGGGGGCGTTCCCATGTGAGTGGAGACGCCGGGATGGAGAATTCAGTTCTCTTATCCATCCGCTCATCCCCAGGTGTCCGAAAACCCACGGTTTTTCGTCCAGTTCGAGCCACCAGTACTTGCCCTTGCGACCGACGTCACGCACGTGGTGACCCATGAGCACTTCCACGACCGCCTCGGGCGGCGTGCCCGAAAGCACGATCTCATCGGGCGCGACGGTTACCGCAACGATCTTCTTCCCTTCGAGTCGGCTACGCATCATGCGCCGCACGCACTCCACTTCTGGCAATTCCGGCATGGGGATTCATTTTGATCGGGAGTTGGCAAGTTTGAATTTTAGAATTCGGCAAGATAGCTCCCACGCAAAATAAACACCGGATATACCGGTGTTATTCCCGACTCTAGCCGAATTTAATTAGAAATATGACCCTTTCGGCGTCATAAAGAACTGGGACAGAATCGTGATTACTCAACTGCTCGCTCTAAGCCTCGCGTCATCGCTCTACGGACAACCATCGAATTTGTCTTCGATCCCGTCGGCGATGGCGATGATTGCCCCGGAGACGAGCGACTGGATGCGGCAAGCTTTGGATGCCCGAAACCATGGCCGGACGGAGTTCGCCCGCGGCGTCTTTCACGCAATCCGCCTGGATGGAGGCATCACGTTGGGCGCATCCGACCTGCACGCGGCCGAAGTCGCAAGGGCAGCTGAAGCCTGGAACGAATCGATCGGGACTAAGGTTTTCCGCGTGGTTCGCGGCGGCGATCCCGACCTTCAGGTGCGCGCCGTTTCGGTTCTCGAAGGCGACGACCAAGGCGAAGTGGATACGGATCTCGAACTTCCGGGCGCTGACCACTACCGGCTAACGGGTGGAATATCCATTTGCGGCCTGGACCATGGGGTTCCCTTGACCGCGGACGAGTTCACTGCGGTCGTCGTTCACGAATTGGGACACGTGCTTGGATTGGATGACTGTTCGAACGGTTCGGGAGCGATGGGGGACTACGATGCCGCCCATCTCGCGTTGCGACCGTCGGCAGACGAAGTAAGCCTCGTCAAATCCATCCGTGCCGAGATGCTTCTTCAGATCCTGAGTTCGACTTCGGCCCGCTGAAGTAAGCGGTACCATTCGATCCGGTGAGACCGATTCGCGCGTTGAAAGTGGCATGGTAACCGTCGTCGGAGGCGGCTTTGCCGGCGTTGAAGCGGCTTGGGCGGCGGCGAGTCGAGGCTGCAAGGTTCGCCTGTTTGAGATGCGTCCCCGCGTACCGACGGGCGCTCATCAGACCGACTTTTTGGCCGAGTTGGTTTGCAGCAATTCTTTCAAATCCCGCCTCCCGACCTCTCCCGCGGGACAATTGAAGCAGGAGATGGCGGCGTTGGGGTCGATTGTCCTCGCTACGGCGGAGGAGCACTCTGTGCCTGGTGGCGAAGCACTCTGCGTGGATCGCGATGCCTTTTCGGCCGCAGTCACCCAATTAGTTTGCGATCATCCGCTGATCGAAGTCGTGCGGGAGGAGTTCGTTCCCGACATGGCGTCCGCGGCGCTGTCGCAAGGTCCGGTGATTTTGGCCACGGGCCCGCTCACTTCCAAGCCTCTTGGCGAGTGGCTTGCGCAGATAACGGGTCGGAAGCATCTCTACTTCTTCGACGCGGTGAGCCCAACCGTCGATGCCTCGACCATCGACCGGGAATTCGCTTTCGCGCAGAGCCGATACGACAAGGGCGGAGACGATTACCTCAACTGCCCAATGGACAAGGCCGAATACTATGCTTTTGTCGAGGCGCTTAAGACGGCCGAACGCGCGCTTCCCCACGGTTTCGCTTCCGAGGAAGAAACTCTTGAGAACATCAAGTACTTCGCGGGCTGTACGCCCATTGAAGCCATCGCCGACGGCGGGGATCGATCTTTGGCCTTCGGCAACTTCAAGCCGGTGGGGCTGACTGACCCGAGAACGGGCCGGCGGCCGTACGCGGTCATTCAGCTCCGGCCGGAAAACCGAGATCGAAGTCTTTTTTCGCTCGTGGCCTGCCAAAACCGCCTGAAATGGGGCGAGCAGAAGCGGGTGTTCCGAATGGTCCCAGGGCTCCAAAACGCCGAGTTCGTCAGGTTCGGCGTCATCCACCGCAACACCTACGTAGAGTCGCCGGCGGTTTTGAACCCTTGGTTGGAGATGCGGGAGACGCCCCAGCTCTATATCGCGGGCCAGTTG
>Ga0105239_10004001_pt1 | contig 17855 bp, 13 predicted proteins | sample KBSC44metaG_FD_92761 | JGI IMG/M metagenome (GOLD analysis project Ga0105239, IMG submission 92761) | Corn rhizosphere microbial communities from Kellogg Biological Station, Michigan, USA - KBS C4-4 metaG | ecosystem: Host-associated > Plants > Roots > Rhizosphere > Soil | place: Michigan, USA...
TAAAAATTTCATCAAAAGCAGTTCTGTCCCCTTGTTTCAATTGCAGCAGTAATTGGCCGTCATCGGGAACAATTGGCTGGAAACTCATATGGCGCAAACTTAGCAATCAAATGTACTACTTAACACAGATGTTGTTTTATGAAATGTTTAAGTTTTTTATGCATGTTTCTGCAACCGCCTTATGCAAACGATTGCGCGAAATCGCTGGCGGGTACCTAAAAGTGCAGTATATAAATTTTATGTAACAAGTAAGTAGCATAAAGTAAGTGGCCGGCGGAAATGATTCCTGCCGGCCACTTGCTACTTATTATGTCAAACTTATTACTGCTTTAACAGCTTAAATTCATTGTCAGCACCGGCTCTGTTTATTTTTAAATAATAGATACCGCGGGGCAACGATTGCAGGTCATTAAAATATTGTGCATTTGCACCGGCTGTAACAAGCGTAGTTTTATGCCAAACGAGTTTTCCTTCGCTGTTAAACAGACGCAGAGAAACCGCTTCATCGGTATTACCATTGATGGTAACAATCAGGTGATCGGTAAACGGATTTGGTGACACGTTTACAGTAAATGCTTTGGTTGTTGTGCGAATGGTAATAATACCACTGTATTTATAACGTCCGTCAGCATCTACCATTTTCAAACGATAATAATTTTCACCGGTTGCCGGTAATGCGTCAACATATGAATAATGTAATAAAGAGGCAGTTGTTGTGGTAGCAGCAGAAATCTGATCAAGCGGTGAAAAATCAGTTCCATTATTGCTTCGCTCAATTATAAAATATGAAAAATCAGTTCCTGCATCTGTTTGCCAGTTAAGCACAGTTTTATTGTTCCTGTACACACCGGTCCATGACTGAAGGGTTATAGGTAAAGTGCCACAGGCTGAGCCTGCATTATTAAGATTTACCATTACAGGGGAGTAGGCTAACAAGGTAGTTTTACCATTCGAACCTGAAAAAGAGCCATAAATATTATCAATAGGTCCGTTGGATGAGGTAGAACGGGTAAGTCCATGCGTGCCACCGGTAACCGTTAGTGAACCCGATGGTATTACGTTGGTAACAATGTAACCACCGCCACCACCACCGCCCGGGCCATGTGCGTAATAATTCGTCATATCGCCTCCTTTGCCGCCTATAGCCGAAGCAGTAATAGTATGTGTACCAACAGCGCCGGTTTGGTTCGTTACTACAACAATAGTTCCACCTGCTCCACCGCCTCCGGCTGCATCTGTTACAGTTACTGCAACGGGGGGATTGGATACATTGTAGGCTGCAGCGCCGTTGGCAGTTATAGTGCCGCTACCACTGTATGATTTGGCACGTATAATAATAATACCACCACCTGCACCACCACTACATACATATTCAGAAGTACTGGTACTATTGTTACTGGAGCCTGCGCCGCCGCCGCCGCCCAATACAAGTTGCCCCAGCGATGCATGTGTAAAAGCGCCGCCACCATATCCACCGGTTGGGTATGTTGCAGGATTACCTGAGCCATTATCCCAACCACTTCCACCTTTTCCGCCGGCACCGCCATTACCACCGCCACCGCCGCCGGGATTATATTTGTTTCCTGAAGGAAGTCCATCTGTTCCGCCGCCCCCGGCATTTCCCGGAGCACCCATACCCATTGAACCATTTATATAACCTTCGGCCGTTCCCGTTGATGTAGTAACAGCACCATTGGTTAATGTATATATGGGCGTACCGGCAATTCCTTCGCCTTTTGCACCGCCGGTGCCATTTTCAGTTGTTGTTACATTAGAATTCCACCTTAAATCGGTATTGGTAATATTGCCGGCGCCGTTGGTATTTCCGGTTGAAACACCTGTAAGATCTTTTCCGCCACCACCTCTGAAGCCAAGTCCGTCGGCAACAACCGATCCGTTTAAAGTAAACGTATTGGCAGCTTCCAGTATAATAACGCCGCCGGTGCTTCCATTCCATGTGGGAGCCGTAATTGAGCTCGACGCATTAATAATTAAATCGTAATATCTGGGCACCCGAATTACCTGATAAGTTTGTATTCCGGTTGAACTGCTGAAACTGCGGGTATAGTAACTATGGGAAAGTGAATTGGTAAATGTAACTACCCCGGTAGAGCTGTTGTAGTTTGAAACAACATTGTATTCGTATTTGCCGGCTACAAGATTTGCAGACAAATAACCATTGGCGTTACCACCTGAAACGCCATCACCATAGGCATCTGTATTACTTGTATTGAAATCTGCCCCCTGCATCTGGATGATTAAAACCATATCGCCGTTGGTTAATGCAGCAGCACTACCTCTGCCATCAATAGCACCAACCGTTAAGGTTGTAGAACCAGCCGATGGATTACCGGTTCCGGGGTAATATGAGTTTACTATATTGCCTGCTGTGCTGATAGTTTGCAAACCACTGGTAGGCGCTGTTCCACACTGACTGCGGGAAGAAAAAGAAAAACAAAGTAAAAAAAACGACAATAGAATTGCGGGTACGGGAATCCTGGGCATTGATGTTTGGGTTTAAAGAGGCCGCAAGGTAATTGTTTTATTATAAATTTCATACAAGTATGCACGTAAGTAATAAAAAAATAATACACATTATTTTTAGATATAAAAATAAATGTATATAAAACATTTATATAATGTCTACGTGTTGTCTCCTCAATGTAGGCATCATGATTATTTTGTGGGTTTCCCCTGATTCAGTAACTTTTTAAAATGAAAATAAAATTGCCATACATATACATTTTACTTTATTGTATATGCGCTATAGCATTATACGGCTATGCCCAACAGCCAGCCAATTCAGAAGGATTTATTATGGCAGGTCATTTAAAAGTACACTATACTGAATATGGGAAAGGCCAGCCGCTGTTCTTTGTGCACGCCGGTTATCTCGATAGCAAAATGTGGAATAAACAGGTTGACTTTTTCAGTAAATATTACAGAGTCATTCTTTTCGATCTGCCCCATCATGGTGAAACTTTGGGAAACGATACCACCATACTTATAGCCGATGTATTTAAAAGAGTAATGGACAGCCTGCACATTGCACAGGCTTCATTTGTAGGATTATCAATGGGCTCATCTACTACCACTGATTTTGCATTGGCTTATCCTGAAAGGATCAATAAACTGGTATTGGTGGCGCCGGGACTAAGCGGCGCCTTCGACGTATTACACGTCGATTCTTTAAGTATGCATTTGTTTGACAGTATGGATTCAGCAGCTGCTACCAATAATAAAGAACTGATCGCGCAGAATTTTGCCGATATCTGGTGTGTAGGGCCGTTCAGAAAAAAGGAAGACGTTGATGCGGGAGCATACCGGTATGTATTCAATACTGTATCATCAGGATACGATAAGCACGTCAACGATTCATGGCCTCAATATGATCCCGTTCGGGCAGCGAAAAGATTGGCTGGTTTTACTAAAAGTACATTAGTGATAGAAGCCGATGCCGACGTACCGATTATACACGACAATGCCACTTATATACATCAGCAGGTAAAAAACTCACGGCTCGTAACCATACATGGTTCAGCACACATGATCAACCTCGAAAAACCCGATGAGTTTAACAGTATTGTGTTGTCTTTTCTGAAAGACAAATAATAAGTGGTAGTAGTTTTTCTACTGGCTTTTATTCGGGGTCCAGCGCCACACTGCTCTAATGGCAAAAGTAACACCAATCCCTATTACAATACCAAGTCCCGGGATTCTAATTTCTGAATCAGTGAGCAACCCATTTACCCAAAGAAGTATAAAGAATATCAGAGAAATTAATAAAAGAGTCAACCCGATTTTAATCCAAAGAATCTTTTTTTGTGACATTAATTAGATTGTTATGCTTTCTTAGGCTTGCCCAGTTTCACTTTATAATCATCGGGCGTACCGGAGATGGTCATGCTCATAAAGCGCACTTTCTTATCCTTATCGCGGTATTCTATCGCATCTACCTGGTCTGGATCAACTTCTTCGCGCTTTTTGCCAAACAACATGTGAAAACCTACCTGGGTTACCATTTTCAATGGAATACGTAAATAGTATTCCATTTTCATGTCGAATCCCTGAGAGCCGGCTATTTCTATAAAACCTAATGATGAATTTATATTCATACTAGGTATTTGCAGCGTATTGTCTTTTAAGGTAAGCACATTGCGCAGGGTATCGAAGCGTATCCTGTTCAGATTTTTGTCTTTAAAATAAGATGACATAGCCGACATAGGCGCAAAATTGATCAGCTCGCCATTGAAGATATTCACGTTTATCTGTGCCTGCAACTGATCGAGCTGCGGCGTAAGGTCAGGATGTACAAGCACATAGCTTTTGATCTGGCCGGTCAGTCTGCCTTTCACATTTTTATTGATCACATAGTCCTGCCCGAAATAATCCAGCTTCAGCATCATTTTTTCCAGATCAACATTATCTACATTAATGCGGCTTCGCAGATAGATCTTATTGGGATCGCTGCCATTGAAGTGGGCTCGTGCATCAATTTTTCCTCCGGCCGTTTCAAGATGCAGGGTATCGAGGTACAGGTGGTGGGTAGACAGCATGCGCAGGTTGGTAGCCACGTTCTTCATCCACAACCGGTGATACCTGATCTTACCTATATTTACCGATGCATTAAAATCAATAAACGGTACCTGAAAAATATTGAATGCTTTGGCATGCACAGATGGTTTTGCACTGGCTGCCGTTGTTACAACGTGCAGCGAATCATTTGAAGCATCCCCATTATTGCCTTTACCTTCGGCGCTCAATGCATAGTTTGTCAACTGATCAATATCCAGAAAGCGGGAAGCGAACTGCAAATAGTTTTCCTTACTTTTTCGTGCACTGTCTTTACCGGTATACAACCGCATGCTAAGATTGAAATCACTATTACCAACCTTTCCGCGCAGGGTATCTATCTTTATAAAATTATCTGTGCCGAATTTTACATTACCACTGATACTATCCAGTTCAATGGCATGTTTTTTCAACCGGCCGGAAATATTTGCTATTTTAATATTGGCAAATTTGAAGGCCGTATCATACCTCAGCATGGTTTTAGAACGCAGCCAGATATTGGATCCTGTTTCATCCCGATAATCTACTGGTACAAAATTCCTGCTTTTCCGACCGAGCACGTCGCTCATGGCCAGATGTTGCGATTTAAAGTCAAAGGCGATCTCGGTCTTTCCCTTTTTCACTTTTTCCATCCACAGCGCATAGTTATTTACGCGGCCGCTGAATAAAAAGTCGCTGCTGTCGATATGGCCGCCGAAGTTTTTCAGTCGCAGCATGGTATCATTAATCGTCAGCTCTGCGCCAATATCGTGAAATGCATGCGGATAATTTTTAAATGAAGCATTCAGATGCGTCAGCTTCAACGACCCATCCGGTAACACCTTTGGGTGCAGCACTTCATCTACCGATGTTTCGAGCGACAGCCCAACATTAAATCCATAGATCTCTTCTTTTCCTTTATGAGTTTTAGCGGTGTCGATATTCATCAGTTCGCGCATGACCATTTTATTGCTGTGCGCATTCAATGTTACTATTACCGGTTTGCTTTTCGCGTGAAAGATCGCCGGCAGGTCACTGATCGATCCGTCGATATAAAAATCTGAATGACCAATATTGCAGGCCATTGAATCGAGGCGTACAAAACCCTCTTTCATGTTGGCATGCAGGTTCAAATGCTCGATATTATAAGGGTAGGAGGGAATACGGAAAGTAAGATTCCGTACAGTAAGCTCGCTCTGTATACCTTCTGTTAGCTTACCCATCGATTTTTCAGGTGCACTGATATCGATCAGGTCTTTAAAATTCATTTTAAGGTCTATTTCACCCGTGATACGCTGCAGGTCTTTTATGCCCAGGAATTTACCAATAAACTCCAGCTCAAGATTCGAATTTACCTGCATGAGTATTTTCGGGTCAGAGAAATCGCGCATAACAAAATTGGCGTCGAAAATACCCTTACCCGGTCTTGCATGCATATTCAGCAGCCGCACTTCAGAAGTTTTCAAAGTCTGCGAATCACCATTGGTATAATATCCCTGGAACGCAATAGAATCGAGCTTTTTATCAGTTTCAGCATTATGCAGCCAGGCTTTGGCGCAGCTAAAGGATACATCAATACGCGGCATATGACCATTGCCCGCACTGCCTTTTACAGTTCCTGTAAAATCGAGAACGCCATCGTATTTAAAATGCTTTAATTCTTTTGCTACGGTTGCCGGCGCAAAGGCAAACAATTGCTTCAGATCGGGCTTATCGCCTGAAAATTTAAAATTAAGCGTGTTGTCGTGGGCCAGATCGGCAGTGCCGGTGATATTGAAAACAGCTTCTTCAACTTTTAACTTGCCAACAGATAATGTAACCAATTGTTTCTTCTTTTCATAATCAACGGCAAAATCTGTTTCAATATGTTTTTGTTTGAACAATGCCGTATTACCGGGGCTTGTATAGTCAATTACCATCTTGCCCTTGAGGTCGGCATTTAGTTTCACACTATCATCTTCCAGCGACGACTGTATTCTTTCTATATGCGAAACCAGTTTTTGGTTGGTTTGCAGATCGTTAAAAGATACCGTCATGTTTTTCAGCACGATCTTTTTTATATCCAGATCAAGTGCCGTAGAAGTTGTATCGGCTTTTTTGGTAGTATCGGGAGCCATCCGGCTTGCTTCCACAATATTCAGTTCACCATTCTTTTCTTCAACCAGATCAAGTTGCCCGTTCTTCATGAAGATCACTTTCACACTATATTTTTGTTTCAGCACATCGGGCAGGCTAAAACCAACAAACAGGCGTTCTGCGGCAAACAGGGGTTTGACGGTAGTTTGTTTGGTAGCGTAAAAGCGTACATTATTTAACCTTATAGATACATAAGGAAAATTCTGGAACAGGGCTATATTGCTGCCATCTATCAGCACTTCGCCGGGAAGTCTCTTGTTGAACTCCTTTATCGCAAGTTTAACCAAACGTTGTTGCTGGGAATATAAAATAGCAAACGCTGTTGCCAGTATCAGAATCAGGGCAATAAGGGGTATTAACAGAAAGCGGACGAGTCTTTTTCTAATCTTGTTTTTCATTGGATAACCACCAGGCATTAACATCAAATAGTACTACAAATCAACGCAAAATAAGGGCAGTTTGCTTAAATCACAAACACCCGGTAGATGAAATTATTGTTTAGATAAGAAGGATTATTTCCAAATAAAAATCTAAAAAATGACAGACGAATGCAGGTAGATGCAATTCTGTCATTCATCTGTTAAAACACAGCACTCACAGAGGGAATGCCCGTATATAGAAAATTGATAATCAGACTTATTTTGAAATATTGATCAGCGCCCTTCTGTTGCGGCTACGCCCATCAGGATTGTCGCGGCCATTGATCAATTCCATTTCAAGCGGGCAGCACGATCCAAACGATTCAAATGTAATACGGCCAGCCTCCACGCCTTTATGAATAAAGTAATCGGCGCAGGTCCTTGCCCGCCTGTCGGATAACTTTTTATTATAATCAACACTGCCCTTGCCATCGGTATAACCTGAGATCTGCAGTGTTGCCGACGGATTTTGCATCATTACATCATATACAGAATCCAGCTTGCGCACTGCTTCCGGTTTCAGATTGCTCTTATCAAAATCAAAAAATACAGTCACTACGTTTTCAACCTTTAGCACAAATTTCTTCTCAGTGATCTTTTCAAGACACAGATCAGCATTGTATAACTCGTCTTTAAGCGCACCTGATTCATCTGTTTTGATAATTTTCACAGCAGCAGCAGTATCGCGCCATGTTCCTTTAGTAACAGAAATGGTAAATTCCTGATCAGTACTATCAACTGTATCGAATGCATATTTACCATTGATATCCGTTGTTGTGCTGCGCGTTTTGCCTGATGCATCTGTTAATACAATGGCAGCATCGGCCACAGGCTCCTTACTTTTACAATCAACCACCAAACCATTTAACCGTTTTGCTTTGGGGGCTTTTGATATAAAATAGCTTTCCAAACAGCAGCCGCAACCTCTATCGGAACCCACAATCGCTTTTGCCAGCAACGCCGTTTTTTCAGGCGCATAGAAATAGATATCGTCTCTGGAAGAATTAAACGGATAACCCAGGTTCACTGGTGTGCTCCAGTTTGCTTCGCTTCCTTTGGCCGAAAACAGATCGTACGATCCCATGCCTTGTCTTCCGTTGGAAGAAAACACCAGCATACCACTGCTGATCTGATAAAACGGCGCCTGTTCATCACCAGATGTATTAATTACTGAACCGGCATTAACAGGGTCACCGGCGCTGCCATCTTCATGCAGAGGAGCATACCAGATATCAAATCCGCCCGATCCACCGGGGCGGTCAGACGCGAAAAACAAATATTTTCCATCAGCAGTACAAAATGGCTGCTGGCTGTTGACGCCTGGTGTATTAACCTGCGACATTACCTGCGGGGCCGACCAGTTGCCATTCGCCTGTTTTGTAATATAACAAATAACAGAAGCGGTGTGGCCATTCTGCTTTTTCCATTGGGTAAAATAAATACGATTGCCATTGGCATTGATGCTGGCGGCTCCGTCATTGATGAATGAAGCTGCAGCAGTAGGTATAACGGCAGTGAGCTTCGCCAGACTATCATGATTCAGTGTGGCAAAGAACAAATGGCTGCGATTAGGATTAACGCCTTTAACGTCGGGCGTATCGGCTTTGGTACTGCTTACCAGATAGCGGTTGCCACCGGCAGGCACTATAGCAAAAGCGCCCTTTTCATAACTGTCGGTTGTATTGATCTTTTGCGTTTGCACTAAAACCGAATCGGGGCGCGCCACTTGTTGGCGGATATATTGCAGTGTTTGTAATTCTTTTCCGGCCGCCTCTGTAAATTGTTTGTTAGGATTTTCTACACTCAGGTATTTACGGATGTTTTCTTCGGCTTCATCATATTGGCCCAGACTGCGTTCACATACTGCACTCCAGTATATTGCATCGATATTACCGGTGCATTTTTTATAGGCAGAATCGGCATTCATATAATAACGGGCAAGCCTATAGCTTTCTGCCTGTTTGTATAAAACAGCGTCGCGGGATACATTTTTGGGCACAGGGTCTTTCTTTCCCTTTTTTGCATATACCGCTATTACCTTTGATTGTATGAATTTCGGAGGATTGAGACATTGTTGATATAAATATGCCGCAGTATAATATTCACCGGCCGCAAAATACTGGTCGGCTAACTGCAGCGGGCTTTTAACCTGCACTATCTGCTGACTTTGCGAAGGCAGGCAACACGCGCAGATAATCAGCAGGCATAAAAATTTATATAAGACAGTACGCATAATTTTAATTTGAAAATTTGAACATGTGCAAATTTGAAAATGGAATACAGAAAGGTTGGTTTTGTATTTTCAAATTCACTCATTTTCAAATTGACTACAATCTCGCACAACGGATAAAGTCAGTAATGCTCCGCGTGCCCGGACGTTTAATATATGAAAGGCTCAGCTCAAAGCTGTTTACATTTTTTGTCATAGCGCCCAGCTTCGACGTGTTGGCATCATAACTTAAGCCGATAACAAAATTTTTATAATCGACGCCTACATAAGGCGCTACCGCATCTTTATTGCGATAATAACCTCCCAGCATAAAATCTGTATCGGGGTCTACATTTATTTGTCCGTATACACCGATCATTGCTTCAGAAGCCGTTCCCTGATGCATATACAGCACATGCGGAATAATACTGGTACGTTCTGATATATTAAAGCTCACACCACCATGAATGGCATAACGTACAGGAATAACGTTCAGCTCTGTACTTTGCATAGAGATGATCGGGTCTTTGGGTTTATTCAGATGATAAACAGAAAAACCGCCGAATATATTGGTTTTCTTTTCGGGTGATGCATCAAAATATAATATGCCCGCGCCTACGTCGGGAACAGTAGAGGCTGTTCGCGCAAATGTTTCTGTTGTTGGATTGGAAGCCTGATATCCGGTGATAGGGTTCCACTGATCGCCCCATTTGAATTTTGAACTATTGACCCTGCGATTTATAAGACCACCCTGAATGGCCATAACAATACGCTGGTTAAAATCCTTTCCGAACTTCACGCCGGTATAGGCAAATGAAAAAGAAGAAGTGAGATAATTAAAACCTGCATCACCAGCGGATTGATCCAGTACGTTTATTCCCAGTGCAACATTTTTATTAGTGCGCACATCGAATGAAGCGCCAATAGTTCTATACGGACTAATGCTGCCCCATTGGTTACGAAAAATAGCAGAAGCCCTGTATTCTCCATCCATACTGCCGGTAAGCGCCGGATTGATATACATGGGGAATGTATAGTTTTGTGTAAAGTGCGGATCTGTCTGGGCAACTGTTTGCAGCGCCGTCACCAGCAGCAAACACACTGTAAGCAACCCATATTGTTTGAACACTTTGTTTCTCATTTTAATTAGTTAGATTATCGTACAAGTGTAACAGATCCTTTCATGTTAACTTTTCTTCCATCTGTCATTTCCGCTCTTAATCCATATATATAAACGCCTACGGGCTGAGGGCTTCCTTTGTATTTGCCATCCCATCCCTGATTTTTATTGGTAATCGTTATCATTCGTTCGCCCCACTGATTAAAAATGCTCATTTCAAGCGTGGCGATATAATTTCCGAAAACAAAAAGCTGGTCATTCTTTCCATCATTATTGGGAGAAAATACATTCGGCACAAAAACGTCTTTGTTCAGCGGTATCACTGTTATTTTATATGATTGCGTTGCACCCTGGCAGCCATTGATAAAAGGTGTTGCGGTAACAACAGCGGTAACCGGTGCATCGCTCATATTGCTTGCCGTAAAAGAAGGAACTGAACCAGTACCTGAAGCAGCCAGACCGATAGATGTATTGGAGTTTTTCCAGTTTACACCTGCACCCGGCCCTATAAGTGTGAATGTATAAGCGGGTAAAACAGAGCCATCCACAACAGTGGTATCTGCTCTGATATTAATAACGGATGGTATAGGATTCACCTGATAAGTAAAAGTAGCTCCAACGGCACACTGACCTGCGTTGGGTGTAAATGTATACGTACCGGAGTTCTGATTATCAACAACTGCAGGGCTCCATGTTCCCGTAACACCGTTTGAAGAAGTAGTTGACAGAACAGGCGGGGTTGTATTTATACAAACAGATTGTGACGTACCAAAAGAGAAAGTGGGTGTAATGATCGGGTTCACTGTAACCGAAAAAGTGTCCGGTGGCGCGCATGGATCAGATGTACTGGTGAATATATACACGCCACTTTTTGTATTACTTACTGTTGCGGGATTCCATGTGCCGGTAATACCGTTATTTGATGTAACAGGTAATGCCGGTACAGTACCTCCTGAACAGATCGTAAGCGTAGGTCCAAAACTAAAACGGGGTGTATCTATAGGATTTACCGTTACGGTAAAAGTTACGGGTGGAGCACAGGGATCAGAAGTACTTGTAAATAAGTATGATCCGCTCGTTGTATTGCTTACTATGGCAGGGGCCCATGTTCCTGTTATTCCGTTGGATGATGTATTGGTCAAAACCGGAACACCATCTCCCTTACAAATGGTCAGGGTGGTGCCGAAACTAAACGTTGGTGTAATGACCGGATTCACTGTAACAGTAAACGTTACAGAAGGGGCGCACGGATCAGAAGAACTGGTAAATGTATATAAACCGCTTGCTGTATTGCTTACTACTGAAGGGCTCCACGTGCCGGTGATGCCATTTAATGAAGTAGTTGATAAAACCGGTACAGTGCCGCCCGAACAGATCGTTAGGGTAGGGCCGAAGCCAAAAACAGGCGTAATGATCGGATGCACTGTTACTGTATATGTAACCGGTACAGAGCACTGACCGGCATCGGGTGTAAATGTATAGGTACCGCTTGTTGTATTGCTTACTACAGCAGGGGCCCATGTACCTGTTATTCCGTTTAATGATGTATTTGGTAAAGCCGGAACGCCATCGCCCGAACAAATAGAGGCGCTGGTACCGAATGAGAAATTAGGTGTGATGGTCGGATTTACCGTAACGGTAAAGCTCGTTCCTGTAACGCATCCCGGAGATGAAGGTGTAAATATATAAGTACCGGAATGGGCCGGATCAACTACAGCCGGGCTCCATGTACCGGTGATGCCATTAGTAGATGTATTGGGCAGAACAGGCACTGATCCGGTTTGACAAATTATAAGCGATGTTCCGAAAGAAAATGTTGGAACTACTTTTGGTTTTACAATAATACTCATGGAAACCGATAAGCCACAGGTACCGGGTGCAGGCGTGAAAACATAAATGCCTGAATTTTGATTATCAACTGTAGCGGGCGTCCAACTGCCAGGGATGCCATTGGTAGAAGTGGTAGGTAAAACCGGTGCAGGATCACCTGCACAAAAAGGTGGAATGGGATTAAAAATAGGAATAAATACCGGGTTAGATAAAATAACCCCTGTTAAAAGCTGAGTGGTACTACCACCGGCAGTGAAGGTAAAATTGGAATACAAGCCTGCATTTAAACCGGTGATCGTTAAGTTACCACTGCTATTGCTGACAATAGTTACAGGGCCTATGGCAGCACCACCATCAGAATAGGATACCTGGTAGGAAGTGTTCGGCGTCAGTCCGCTGAAAGTAATAGATCCTTCAGAACCACCACAGGTTGTAGGGTTGGCGCTGATCTGTAAAACAGGTGACTGCGCAAGGGCATTATTACAAAAAAGCATAATAATGCACCCGATAAGCAGCAAGGGTATTAAGGGTTTCATTTTTCTACGGGTAACTGGGTTCGGCCGAATGGTACACGACCAATCTGCATTAACGGCTCACTACGCGTTAAATTGCCTGTAATCAGTGTCTTTCACCGATATTCAGGCGCCAATCGTCGAAAAACAGCGTTTATGCAACTGGTAGCTTTACGGGGCGTAAAAATAGTAAAAGCACGGTATGTACATCAGAAACTTGATATCTGCGCAGTTTTAACCGATAACCGTGCTGTTTTGAGCAGTAAGCGCGTCGTTAAGTAATAAGTATTCAGTAATAAGTTAGTTTCAGGTTCAGGTTGCATGGCCCCTGCGACCTGAATCTTGTAACTGTAGCCTTATTACTTAAAACTTATTACTTACTACTTTTGACAGATAATCCAGAAAAGGTTCCGGCTCCCAGCTGCCGGTATACTTTTCACCATTGATAAAAAATGTGGGTGTAGCGCTCACGCCACTTCGCATGCCGCTGTAAAAGTCTTTTTCAACTTTCTCTGCCAGTTTAGCGTCTGCCATATCGTTTTCAAACACATCTATATCAAGGCCCATCTCCTTTGCATAGTGCATGATGGAGAAATGGGTAAGTTGATGCTGATGTTCAAAAAGCACATCGTGCATTTCCCAGAATTTGCCTTGCAGGGCCGCTGCTTCGCTCGCTACAGCTGCCTGTTTTGCCTGCGGATGAATTTCAGAAAGTGGAAAATTACGGAAGATAAAACGCAGATCGTCTCCCAGCTGTTGTTGCAGTTGCTTTACAATAGGGTAGGCTCTGCCACAGTAAGGGCATTGATAGTCGCCATATTCAACCAGTTGAATAGGCGCATCGGGGTAACCCTGACTATGATCATTCTCTGATACAGGGGTGCGTAACGCCATACAATAAATATTAGAGGTTAATTAATTCATAGCTTCCAGCGCATCTATAATGCCATCGGCTCCCGGGTTAATGCCAACAGGTGACAAATGCGACCATCTTACAATGCCTTCTTCATCCAGAACATACAGTGCCCTTTTGCATTCGCCGGTCTTTTCGTCGTATGCCTGATACTGCCTGGCTATTGCGCCTTTAGGTTCGAAGTCGGCCAACAGCGGAAAATGCAGTCTGCGATCGGCACTGAACGACATATGACACCATTTTCCATCTACCGAAATTCCCAGTAGCTGCGCATTCAGCTTTTTAAAATAATCCAGCATTTCATTATACAATGCCATCTGATCGCCGCATACAGGGCTCCAGTCTGCGGGATAAAAAGCAAGAATCACTCTCTTTCCTCTGAAATCTGAAAGGCTTACTTCCTGATCGGGTGTAGCATACAGGGTAAAATCCGGTGCTTTTGTTCCATTCGTCAACATACTGTAATTTTTTTATCTCCTTAAATCTACTGATTTATCAGAACATTCCGACAAACCGGGATGGCACAATAATTTTTTATTATTGCATATGCTATCCAATAGCGAAATACGGCGTCTGTTTAACCTGTATGCTGAGCTTCTATTGCTTCATCAGCAGGATGAACGGCTCGCCGCATTGTTGTCAGGAGCAGCCTACCGTATAGGGAATATGAGTGAAGAAGTAATACAGTTAAGTCCGAAAGAATTATCAAAACTCTTTCGTGCTGACATAACAAAAATACTCCGGGAGCTCAAAAATACATCAACCATAGAAGCTGTTGAAGAGCTGATAGAGCTTACCCCACAGGGGCTTTTTGAAATGATGCGCATCCGGGGTTTGGGTGGCAAAAAATTATCAGTGTTATGGAAGAAAGCCGGTATAGATAGTATAGATTCTTTACTTGATGCCTGTAAAAAAGGGACCATCAGCGATATTCCCGGCTTTGGAGTAAAAACACAGAGCAATATCATTGGCGCTATTGAAGCATATCGCAGCAGTGAAGACAGATTCCATTACGCCAGTGTTGCCGATACAGCCGACGCATTGGTTCAAGAGCTGCAACGGATCTTTAAAACAAAGCTGATCGATCTGTGTGGTGAAGTTCGCCGCAAAACGCTTACGGTAGCCACTATTGAAATAGTGGCTGCGGTCCCCGTTAAAAATGTACACAAAACTGCGCTGCGCAGGTTCATAATTGTTCAGTCATCTGCAAAAGGTGAAACAAAAGGACATACCCTCGACGAAATTCCTGTTACCATTTATCACACAACGAAAAATGATTTCTATCATCAGCTTTTTGTACGCACCGGTAACCAAAGGCATGTACAAAAAGTACTCAAAAAAATAAAGGGTGCGCAACAATACCCTTCAGAAAGCGCCATTTATAAAATGGCGCGTTTGCCATACGTTGTTCCTGAAATGCGGGAAGATGTGGCAGAGTGGACATTTAAAAGATCAGCCGATGATCTTTTAACCACAGGAGATATTAAGGGTGTTGTTCATAACCATACCACCTGGAGCGATGGGGTAGATTCGCTCACTGATTTTGTACAGGCCTGTAAGTTGCGCCAATATGAGTATGTGGTAATAAGTGATCATTCAAAAAATGCGCATTATGCAGGCGGACTTAAAGAAGAAAAGGTAGTGCGGCAAATGCAGGAGATTGATAAGCTCAATAAAAAACTGGCGCCTTTCAGAATTTTTAAAAGTATTGAATGCGATATACTCGTCTCCGGCGATCTGGATTACTTAAACGATCTGCTGAAGCAATTCGATCTGGTTATTGTATCGGTGCACCAGTTGTTAAAGATGGATGAAACAAAAGCCACAAAACGTTTAATAAAAGCGATTGAAAATCCTTATACAACCATAATGGGGCATATCAGCGGCAGGCAACTGCTTATTCGTCCGGGTTATCCGCTGAACTATAAAAAGGTCATCGATGCATGTGCTGCCAACAAGGTTATCATTGAAGTAAATGCCAATCCTTACCGGCTCGACATCGACTGGCAGCACATACCTTATGCGCTGCAAAAGGGTGTAATGATCTCTATCAACCCCGATGCCCACAGCATTGCAGAAATAGATAACATACGTTGGGGCGTTGAAGCCGCCCGTAAGGGAGGATTAACAAAAGATATGACCTGGAATGCAATGCCGTTAATGAAAATAGAGCAGTGGCTTAAGGTCAATCGACGGAAGTAGCGGCTAATATAATCTTTCAGCAGGAGGCCTCAAACCAAGCATGCGAATATAAATGGTTGTTTGACCACGATGATGCGTTTGATGTTCAAAGGCTTTGCCCATAAGAGAGAACTTCGTTTCGTTGTATTTATTCCACATCTTTTTTGCATCGAACCAGTTAGCGGTGCTCATATTTTTTACGATATTCAGCGCATAATCGTAGCTGGCCATTACATAATGCATTACAGAGTCTTTATTCTGGGCAGTGCTACGCTGCTCCAAACCAAAATTGATTCCTGCAGGAGGCGTGTCAGTTGACACCTGCGACATTAAAAATATATTACCGCTCGCCAGATGCAGCATCTGCTGGGCAAAAGTGCGGATAGTATCAGTTGGTCTGAAGGAATATTTATCGCCGGGAACCGTATTGAGATATTCTCTGGTATATTCTTTTGCTCTTTCCCAGTCTTTTATCATCTGCGCCTTAACAGGCTCCAGTGACTGCGCTTGCGTATTTACGGCAAACAACGCGATGAATGCGATTGCATAAACAGGCCTTACCAAATTTTTCATATTTACTTAATTAATCTTATTGTCATCGGATAGCGATATAACTTATTTTCACTGGCTTTAATAGTGGCAACAATCACCAATACAAGCACTACTATTCCCACTACCCATAACAGTAGAATACCAACAATGGTAAGACACAGCACAATCGCTATAATACTCATGGTGATCTGAAAATTCAAAGACTCCCTTGCATGAGCTGCCACGAATGCAGATTCATTTTTCTTAATAAGATAAATGATCAGGGGAGGGAAGAGCCAGAAAAACAACGTTAATACGTGACATAGAATAGCTAAAGTTCTTTCATCGCTGGTAGGTGTGGAAACCGGAGTTTCTTCGGAACCTAAAAATGAATTAGGAGAGTAAGTCATAAATTCAGGTTTATATAAAATTATCGATAAAATTCTATATAAACTCACCCTCACGTAAACAGGTCTTTCATAATATGTAAAACAGCCAGATAACGCTCACCATGCGGTTCATATTAAAAAAATATCACACAGTCCTTAAGTTATTAATCCTGTTAAAGAAAACGAAGGATACTGCCCAGATGGCAAAAGAAATCAGCGGACTAAGTGTTGTGGTAATTCCATCCACCGATGTGTGAGCAATAAATGCAGATATAAAAACGATGGCAGTTGCCACATATACCCATTCTTTGATTCTTATTGGTATGCCGGGTATGATCAGTATAAAGGCTCCAATGATCTTTGCCACTCCTAATTCTTTTCTAAAGAATGCAGGAAAACCAAAATGCCTGAAACCTGCAACCATCAGCGGGCTTGTTAAATACATGTATCCGGCCAATATCAAACTCAAACTTAATAAACCCGTTACGATCCAGTAAATTATCCTATCCCTCTTCATGGTAATACCTTATTTTTTGTGGATTCGCCATTAAATAAACATTGCGTATTTTCTTATTTTCATCTATATCGATGGCGATTAAAACACCAGGCTTCGATTTACCTGAAACCTGATAAAACGCGGCGCCGCGTAAGCCATTTATTGATAAAATATCCATTCTGACGTAAGTCAGTTTTTCCATGCCACCTAAAAGAAGCCGCACTACTTTTTCCTTTCCCGAAACCGGATTTACAATAAACTTTGCAGCACCTCCGCTATCGGCATAAACCACCACATCTTCGCGCAAAAGCTCAATAAGACCTTCGAGGTTTTTACTTATACAGGCATTTAAAAATTCGTGTAGAATATTTTCATGATCACTTTTATCAACCTCAAACTTTGTTTTTTCGAGCACTAACTTCTTTTTGGCACGACTAAAATGCTGCCGGCAATTTTCATAAGAGATATCAAAGATTTTTGCGATTTCCGTGTAATCGATATCAAAAGCTTCTTTTAAAATAATAACCCCTCTTTCAATAGGTGTAAGTTTTTCAAGCAGGTACATAAA
>Ga0105239_10004002_pt1 | contig 17851 bp, 13 predicted proteins | sample KBSC44metaG_FD_92761 | JGI IMG/M metagenome (GOLD analysis project Ga0105239, IMG submission 92761) | Corn rhizosphere microbial communities from Kellogg Biological Station, Michigan, USA - KBS C4-4 metaG | ecosystem: Host-associated > Plants > Roots > Rhizosphere > Soil | place: Michigan, USA...
ACGGCGGCGACCTTGTTTCTTTGTCCTAAATCATAGATTCAAAGAATATTACGAAATGTCAGGAAAGAGATCGCGTAAATATGCAAGGATTCCATCGAGGCAAAAGTCTGCGCTTTTTTTGACTTTGAGACCGGATTGTCTCTCCTGTCGTCTACTTATAAGTTGCTCCGGTGAGGGAGCAAGGGAGCAAGGAAGTACTAAGTGACAGTCAGCTATCAGTGTTACATGGATCGGCACTAGGTAGCTTTATTTAACGCGTAGAAGTCGAAAATTCGGAGGGAGATTCTCCGAGGGGTTGCTCTCCACGTGCCAACGCTTGACAGGAGCAGCCCCTCATTATATTTCATCTCAAAATCTCGATCTCGACTGCATTCCGGGGCGATAACGCCCCACAGAGGCGGACGCACAATGGGCAGCAAGCGCATTGTTTTCACGGGAGGAAGCGGCAAAGTTGGGAGCCATGTTGTGCGACAGCTGCTGGGCTACGGATACGAGGTTCTCAACCTGGACATCACACGGCCAACCGACCTTGAAGTCCACACGATCAAATGCGATGTCACCGACAGCGGGCAGGTATTCAGTTGTCTGAACACGTATATGCGCTTCGGCGAACCCTTCCCAGCGCACCCACCACGCATACCCGATGCGGTGGTTCACTTCGCCGGGATTCCCACCCCGATGATCCATTCTGATGGAGAGACGTTCAAAAGCAATGTCCTGGGCATGCACAACATCATCGAGGCTGCATGCAAGATGGGCATCCAGAAAGTCATCATCGCGAGCAGTGTCACGACGTACGGTGTGGCATTCGGGCAAGGGAGCGTCGAGTACCCCTCGTTCCCCATCACGGAAGACCTCGATTCGAACCCGACAGACCCCTACGCGCTCTCCAAACTCTGCGGTGAGAGAATCGCAAGAAGCTTCGCTGCACGGTTTGGTATCGACATTTACTGCCTGCGGATCGGCCGGGTGTTCGAGCCGGATGAGTACGACAGCAGCGACATGTTCTATGGGTACGTCCACGAGCCGGACAAGTGGGCTTCGCATGGCTGGTCGTACACCGACGCCAGGGATCTGGGCCAGATGTGTCATCGTGGCATCCAAGTTTCGGGGCTCGGGTACCAGGTCTTCAATGCCACGAACGACAGCATCACCAACAATCACCGGACGGTGGAGTTTCTGCAAAGGATGTATCCGCACATCGCACACACCAGGGAGATGGATGAATTCGAGGCTCCAATCAGTAACAAGAAGATCAAGGACATGTTGTGTTTCCGAGAAGAACACCCCTGGAAGAAATATTTCACGAAGTATTAGTCAGTCGCAACTAGACTAGGACGCAGCAAAATGCATAAGATTGGATCCAAAGGTAGTGGAGCGTTTTAATAAGACACAGCTGTGAGCACTATGCACTCCTGGTGGCTAATTCGTGATCTGATGGCGCTTATTTATCTGGTGTGGAACCGACCGCGCAGTCGGAACAAGGCTCCATGGCACATGCATGAGGTGAGATCTCCATGCCCGCCAAGCTTCTATCTTTACCGATTACTGATAACTCCCGTACGGATCTTTTGAGTACGTGGAAGGAAAGTGGACAAGAGAAATTGGAGGAATAGAGGGTGTTTCTCGAGCTGCGGACGGACTCGGCCAATTCATTCCAGTTGTGTTGTGACAGTGCGAGATGACTCACTTGTCTTCAACGGGCACCTCCAAGTGTGGGCCCGCTCTGGCTTCCCAAAATTTCACAAGCAGTGTTCCGACGAGGTTGTTCCTTAACTCATTCATGTCCCATCCTATGAAATCTAATGTCTATTACCAATTATTATAGAGCCTTTTTCGTGGTTAATGGTACAATGTTTGCCCGCTCGGTCCTCTTCAATGCCCCATCCGGAAAGCATCGAACCATATCCTAGAATGTCACGGTAGCCTTTTTCTCTCCGTGAGTTGAAGAACATTAGAGGCCATTACTTAGTCGCAAATGTACTTCGCGATCTCAAGACCGCTCCGAATTTCCAAAGACCAAACATGCCGGCGATGCCAACGACAGCTAAGCCTGCCAACAGGCTCACTCCACCACCGACGCCAAGGTTAATAAACATGGGTCGAGAGAAAAGGACACAGCCGGCGGCGAATGCGGCTCTTGAGAGGTCGTTTGCCGCAAAGAGGGATGCGGTGTATTGCGGGTACGACAGGGGGATGTAGACGAAGATACATTGGAAGATGATGAAATTGGAGGCCACCAATATGCCAACGCCGATGACACTGACAATCCAGTGGACAGCGGGGCGGGCAGTCCATCCAAACATAAAGTAGCCCATAGGAAGGGTTATGACCGCGAACAACGCGGGAACCAATCTGTGTTCGGGGCTTCGGAGACCATTCTGTTTGATGTCCGGGATCAAATAGTAGATCTGGTAGACGAGGAAGAATATGAGGCCAACGATGCAGGCAACGCCAATACTCAGGAAGACAAGTCCAGTCTCTCCGAGATTGAAACCGTACATCTTAGGATAGACCAGTGGGAAGACCTCGAAGAAGGAATAGTAAATTCCATAGGTCAAAGAGGTGTAGATATTTGTGAACGTAATTGCAGGATCTTTGATAAAGATCTCGATCGGCTTGATAAGGGCGTCCCAGAAGACTTCAGAAAACTTGAGATTGGCTTGGTCGATCTCAGTCTGGGCTTTGAGGTCGTTTCTGCCGGTGATCTTGCGTAGTCGCTGGGCACGGCGGCGCAGGATGTTCTCCGCCGAGGTTTCTGGAAAGGCGATGATGAAGAGAACCATAATCGGGCCAGTCAGCCAGACGATTTCCCAGAGGCCCCACCTCCAACTGTGTATTGTTAGCATGCTTATCTTGGGGTTTTATGATGGCCTAGGACTTACCCTTTCGCCTGCACCGCAAAACCACTTACAACGGGACCAAGCGCCGGACCCCAGAAGGCGGCAACGGTCCATGACGATAGGTAGATAGGGAGCTCCAAAAATCCATACTATATGAGTGTAAGTTGAGGTCTCTCCCTAGGCGCCGGCATTACCTACAATATCACCCACGGTGGCGCCGCCATTTGCGAGACATGGGCTGCCAAAGAATCCCGTCAAAAATCGCAGGACCAGAAGGCCAGCGTAATTCTTCACCAAAGCGGTCGGGATAGAGAGGATGACAAAGAGGATGAACGTTGGGAGATACACCCAGTTCCTTCCAAAGATCGCAATTTCGGACATGGGGGCAAACAGTAACGGGCCGATGCCATCTTGAAGTTGTTAGACACGCAGATCTTGAGGGGGTTTCAAGTGCAGGCTTACATCCAATGACATATATTGCCAGCCCCATGGCAGCCGCTGTTGGGCCAACCCCAAACTCACGCATTACCCCCTCTTCGCCGCTGACATACATACTGGACGCACCATAGACAGCGCATGTATACAAAGCCAGCTGTAAGAGAACGATCGATTTCTTACTCTGAGACCAGTTCTGGGGGTTTTCTGGATCATCCGTCGTGTACCAGGTGACAAGAATGCTTCCATCAGACGTAGTAGTCGGGGCAATGGGAATGCTCTTTGTTTTGTTCATCGCGAGCCGTTGCTCCTCTTCGAATCGCTCTACTGAGTATCGCGTCGACGTTCTTGTCAGTACTCGCTCCACGCCGCCCCTCTCCGTGTCCCGGACTGTCGTTCTCGATACAGGTCGATGGATTTCCACGTCTTCGGGATTGCGGGAAGCCTCTGTGGCTTTCTCTTGGTCCTCATCTTCAGAGCTAGACCTAGAAGTTGGTGGTTGGGTGTTTGCGTTGGCAGCGTCGCCCGCTTTTTCTGTCTCCGATCCCTCAGTGGGATCCTGTGAACATGATTAGATACGACCTGGACACTGGGAGAGTAGGCTCACGTATGGTGGCCACTTGAATCCCTCCACTTCCTCTGGGTATTGGAGAAGTTTGTTCTTGGACACAAATCTGATGATTTGGCCCAACCACGCGTCTCTGATAATATCCTTCATTTTGAATCGCCAAACTGGAGATTTGACTTTCCGTAGCTAAGTGTAAGGAATTGCAGATTGTAGAACGTTGAATACCATGAAACACTCCATGGCGAGCATGGACGTCCATATATGCATCTGATACTCCCCCCGCCGAGGAATCATGGCTTAGACATTTTGATTAGCAACATTCGAGGTTGTTCGAAAATCGTAAGCATGCAGCCTGTTGGTTTCAGGACGGGGAGATGTTGTTGCTGCACTAGTACAAATTAGATCGAAATGAGATCGATTCTGGGACCATGTGCTGGTGACAAGGGTGGGTTAGTAGCGAGTGGGAGTGTCTGGCTAAAAAATAATTTCCTAATTGAGGCAAAGGATTCCACGGACACCAGAGGGGATTTCACAGCCATTCAAATCAGGAAGGTTTTGATATTCGGGGAATGGCTTCTTCTGGCTTACTTAGCATATTGTCTCAGCAAAAGCCTAAATAACAAGCATTCACATTGCCGGCTAGCTGGTAGTGTTGGAGACAAGGCTGAGCGGATGTGTTCCAGCACCGCGCACGGCCTTTGGTAAGCCCTACAAACCTAACAAACCGTGGTCCCCGCTAAACGATGACAAACCGATCTATGAGGTGCAGGGACATCCAAGCGGGTTGTTTAGTGAACATCGACGCCCGTTCGTACGATGAACGAAATGTGGGAATGGCATGAGTGGCAGATCCCGGATGTCAGCAGGTTAGTCATCAATCACATCGACGTCATCGACATGTGATTGCGGCCAAGATTCCCCCGCTAAGCTACTTACGGAGGACACTAGCTACTACGGCCGTTTATCTTCCGCACCAGAGCCTTATTTGATAGAGGAACACAAGAGACTGCTGTCCAACCAACGGCTTCCTCAGCCGCTTTTAAGATGGAGTTCTCGCTAACCAATAATGATCTTCCAGTGAAGCCAATCTTAGTCAGAGCCTCGCCCGGGTCGCCTACGAATAGAGCTCATACAAGTGGATCGAAAGGCTTCGTCCGTGCGAACCGCACCAAGATCCCAGCCTGTTCCATGGCATATCAGTAATTGCGTTCTTAAAATCACTGGATGAATCCCGATTTTAGAGTCCGGTAGGGATCAATTGCCTGGACATGGAGTTTCTCATCTCATTATTCGGACTTCCCCAGTTTCAGCTTCCCAACTTCCAACTTCCACGCAGGGACGCTCCCTCACGCTTCGCAATATGAAGAGTAGGTTTCTCGAAGAAGGCGAGATTGGACGCGACACCGACTACTTCTGTCATTCACCAATGACATTCTAAGGAGGCGGGATAATTGATCAGTGCCTGCCCTCCTCACCCACAGCACGTGACCTGCAACTCTCAGTCACGTGACCGGGACACACTGTCGAGAATGTCAGCTCGAAGCCAACCCATATGTGATTGGCAAACTGTTTATTCCCGGTAGAATTGCATCACTTTCCTCGGTGATCTCCAAAGACTGGCCCATTTCGAAATCTGCGGATGTGAGGGTGGTACAACACCCTGCGGTTTCGCGCTTTGTAATGACGGGGAAAGCCCAGCACCCACGCAATACGACTAATGCAGCCTCACCAACCTTCCACACTCCACCTCACGCAGTTTGACTCCTGCAAACACTTCCAGACTCTTTCAGGTTGGCCATGCAAGGAGTTTATCTCAGAACGGCCAGACAATTGGCTTTGAATCTCTCACCGAAATCAGTGAGATGACCTGTCACTCCCCCAGGAGGTAGGATGGTGTCAATATGAACGTAATTGATGGAGCCCGGCCTGGCGAACAATCAAGATTTCCCACCCCTCTTTTTGTTCCCAGCAAACTGGTATCCCAAAGGCGAGGCATCGTACTTACTCACATCGAGGCAGAGACATCTCAATTTATCTCGCATGGCATAATCCCTCTCTTATCCGTTAGCTCATCCCTTTCGCTCCCAGCTCAGCCATCGCCTGAGTCTCCACCTGGCACGCTCAAGGCCTCCTTCGTTTCGAAGAAATTATTATGCGCCTCTTGAATCAACGCACGGCTCCCGATTTAGATGCATATACACATCACCCAATGTTCCTCTTTTGTTAGCTGACACCCTCAACAAAATTCAGTTGTCTCCAGACCGCCTAATGGCTATCAATTGGAAACTGAGGGAGAGTGTGTTTCGCCTGCTTGCTGCTGTTTATGCTGAGCTTGGTGAGGCTGCCGTAAGTGTTCCTGTGGACCACGAAGCATGCCCTCTAGCAGAGCTGATCAATGCCCAGTTTAAAGGTCGATATGCGAGCATTGCTAAATTCTACGGCAACGACGCGACTTACGATGCGGTCAAGTCTTTCTTCGCAAAAGAGATATCTAGAGCCTCAGAGGACCTCCAACGTCAAAATCCAGGCCATCAGCGCACGGGTCGACCTCCAGCACAGAGAACATCAGCTCCCCGATCATCACGGCGGACAATGCATCTTGATTTCAACGAGCAAGATATTAGCTTCGTTAGTGAGAGAGAGGTGGAAGTCCATTCCAGACATGCCTTGCAGAAACCACCAAAACGCCCTCGGTTGGTTGAAGACGCCCAACCGTATGTCGAAGAAGAGGAAGCAGCAGCAGCACCAGAAGTCCAGCTGGCCGATTCCCATGTAGCTCCAGAATTTACTTCAACGGTTGAGATAGCAAACGGTATACATAGCAAGTTCCGGGCTGTGAACGAGCGGCATATCTCTTTACACCCGCAAACTAACGTCAATGGGGTCCATCATTCCAACGTGCGAAACCCACCATTGCAACGCGAGTTCCCAACGCCAACAGCATCGCGCGAACTCACATCAAACTCAACTGATCCAAGCTATGTTCCATCGCCCAGCCCAACATTCGCACCGCCGAGTCGAACGAGGGCGGCGCCCAAGAAACGACCATTCAAAGAAGTTCAAGAATTCGACCTTGAGCATCACACGATCTCGTCGTCGTCGTCGCAACCCACTTCAGACTTGACACGCGAGCCCGAATCGTTTGGCTATGTGTCCAATGCCGGCATGTTTCGCTGTGCACTTTGTTTCAGCCAGCTCCCAACCCAAGAAGCCCTCGACAAGCACGAGGCCAGGAGTCAACTGCACCTAAAGAACCTGCAGAACCCAGCCATTGTCTCCAAGGGGAGGGCAAAGCTCGCACAAGTCACGGCACTGCCTTATCAACCGTCAGACACTCCGACAATATCGAGACCACTGAAACTGGGAGGCTTTGGAGAACGAAGCGGGCCACACCACATGAATGACGATACTCCATCGAGTGGACCAAGCTACGCAAGCGGCTTCACAGATCAATACCAACCGCCGCGGCGTCAAGAGAACCTGCCTAACTCGTCAAGGACCATGGACACGATTGAAGTCCTCCCCCGGAGAACAATGTCGCCTCCGCCATCGCAGATTCATTCGACCACAGAGAGCAATGACACAGTTCCAGACTCGGAGCACTGCTCAGAGATGGAGATGGAGACGGGGATGGATAAACCTATCGACAAGGGGAAACGGCGCGCCTCTCCCTATCCAACGTCCGCCGCTCAGTCGCATCGGACAGCTCCCGCAAACTTGACGTCGCAGGCCACACGGCGCGTCAACGAGGACGACGAGGCCAGCGCGCCGAAACCAGCACAGACCGCGCCCAACGACATTGCACACAACACCACAGATGCCAAGCCTCAGACTACGAAACCACCCTCCCGGCTGCGTCCTCTCGAGGTCGCCGAAATCCTCCGCCTGACTGGCATTCGGCTTGCGCAGGAGTACATCGCAGCACACCCGGACTTGATCGCGCAGACCATGGGAAGGGTGCAGCGCGAATTCACTGCCGCCTCGGCCTCTGCGAATGGTAGTGTAGGGTCTGTCAGTGTGGAACCGGCGGGGAGAGGCGCGGTGGGGGACCTGGGGCCCGATATCTGGAAACGTCGAGACGGCGGCAAGGCCAGGGGGAAAGCCAAGGACGTGGATGTGGTTGTGATTGATTGAGACTCAGAGTCGCAGCGACTCGTATTGGAGTAATTAGCTGTGATATATTATGAGTCCCTTCTGAAAAGTACGGGGCTTACTTATTTGACTATCTATTCGTGGACTACATATGCAAATCCACAAATTATGCTGATACATATTCATCGTCGACATTCGCTTTGGGAGCATTACTGAATCAATCCAGTTGCGAGCCCTAATAATTTAGTATGCGCGTACGTAGGTAGCCTCACGATAAATGCATCTGCGACCTGTAGTCGTCCTTCATGCGCTCACTCACAGGACACACCGTGCCCACTGAACCTGGGCCTGGCGGAGAGCTTCGGGCACTCACCGCTTGGCCAGAGGAAATATCGACGTGGAATAAATAATTCAACCTTGCATCCGAAGGCGACGAAGTGCAGTCAGTCAGCGAGACAAAATCTGGTACTCCGTACATGCAGTGCAAGCATCTATCCATCTATCACGCAGAGGTGATGATGATGATGCACTCTGCGATTGACGTGTCGCAGTCGCTGCCTGGTCTGTGGGCAACGACAGGTTGATGGGGAGTGGTGGGAAAAAGAGGGAGGCTGGGAAACTCAATTTGAGGGGCAAGCTGCAGGACGACGATGTCTCTTCTGGGCCAGAGCGGGGCGCAGATACCATGAGATTTCTGGGTTCCAAGTCCAACGGAAGTGTGATACAATGTGCTCTTCGTGCGAAGGACCCCAGCCGGCTGAGGAGGTGTTCAATCGGTTACTAGGATTGCCTGGGCAGCAGGGTACCGCGAGTGCGAAATGGCGGAGCAAAATTGGGCAAAGCCGTGGAAAATGAGCGAGGTTCGGAGACTCGAGCTGGTTTCCTCTCGCTTCCTCGTGCAGGTCTGTTCTGTTTCTCGCTGTGTGATACGGAAGCATCACGCATGAGGCTATTCTCGAGGAACCATTGCCTGCATCGCGGACGGGTTTAAGTGGTTGCAGAAGTGCGACGCGGGAAGGGGAGACGCAAGCGATGCGTCCCTAAGGTATCCTCTTCCAGCATCCCTGTCACTCTTGCTCTGGTTCAGCCTTGGCTTTAAGCTGATGGGCGAATCATGGGCTCGACTGGGATGCGATGGCATTGCCCGATGACTGTGCTTCGGTTGGAGCGGAATTTCTGTATCGAAGGAGGGTGCATGCTCTGAACTTCGTAGTAGAGTCTCAGGCTTCGGAGGTGTTGCCTAGGCACGGAGGACTAAGTAGGGGCACACCCTCTCGACCCTTGCATCCACCCCAGCGCGCTAATGCAGGTGGAAAGGGACGCTAAAAAACGTACAATTGGACGACAAGTGCTTTCCATAGTGAAGCCAGGCATCAACTTGATATACATTTTACCCTGGGCACCCTCACGGCTTCCAAGCTAGGCCCATGGTGCAGATGGAACCGATGGAACCGATCCTCCGCGCACTCGTTGCTGCAGGCTCTGAAATTAACAGCGGTCAGGAGGGGGGCTTGGTTCCAAGTAGGCTGGCTGGCCTGCCTGGAGTTTGATGCGACTTTCTTTCAGATTTTCAGCCCATCTCCTGATGCGAACGTGCCTCGATTGCTCCGTCCTTTCAAACATGTTGCAGAAAACCCAGACTCCGTCCCACCTTGCTATTGTACACTCAAACCCGCTCCAGATAGCTTCCACCAGCATAACTGCCGCTCATGTTCATGCTCAGATTGCTACTGGCCATGCTGCTCTCTGGGGTGATTTGACCATAGCCATTCTTGAAGAAATCAGCCGGCATATAGAATGTTTCGTCAGTGGGATACATGTCAGTTTTGACCTTGAGCTCCACCACCGCTGCCTCCTCCTCTGGCTTGACACCTTGGGACACTGGACTGCTCATGTCTGAGAAAGGCTCGCCGTCAAGCATTTCCAGTTTGACCGCTTGCTTGGATCGCTTTGTTGGCGTCTTGACTTCGCCTTCTCGCTTGCGCTTGGTCGGCGTAGATGGCACTGAGATGCTCTGGCCGCTTCCTTGTAGCTTCTTATCTGATTCGTTTCGCAATTTGTAGTACTTTTGGCTGCTTCGGTATCAGTGGCGGGCGCTCTCTCGGGCGTGAACATCTGAGGGCATACCTGACGGCAGAAGCGGAGAGACCTCCCCCTAGGAGGGCAGCAACAGCAGTCCATGTGTCCGCTGAGGGTCTCAGATTAGCACGGGAAATAGCTAGCAGGAGCATTTGGCGCTCTCGCTCAGCTGTCCATTGGTAAGGCATGTTTGCGAGCTGTGCAACTGAGGCGAGGAAAACAACGAGCTCCCAAATATTCTGTAAGTGGACGCAGTATGGAGGCTCAGTTGGACACAAAGGAAAGGGAAAAGCAGAGGGAGGCAACGGAGAAAATGGTGTAAATCTAGAAGAAATAGTGAGACCCTCAGAAGAAGAATTGAGGAGGTGGGTGTGGGTCGTTCAGAGGAGAAGGATATCAGCTCGATGGGCCAGTCGCAGGCGCGGCATGGCGGGAGCTGAGATTGTCACACCTGGCGTGCTGGGAGTTACTGGCACAACAGGGACTTTCTCTGGAACGAGGAAAAGGAAGAGAAAGGCTGGGTTTTGCCGATCTCCTTAGGCTGAGATGAAAGGCTGGAGGCGCTTGTAGATGGGGTGTCAAAATGTATGTACATCTGGCCTGGAGAATCCAAGCCAGGACAAATATACACGGCCCCTCGAGCTCGAGAGGATGGAAGGCTAGAAACTGTCCCTCTCGAGGCTATTTTAGCGAAGCTCCAGCGGTGTGCAACGAGCCAGCACGGCTTGTGGCCTGGTCCATTCCTGTTTCTAAAGTCTGCCTAGAGTGTTTGATGAAATTCATGTAATGACAGTAATACGCCGCAGGCAGCGGATGTTTCGTCCTCCATCAGCAGTGCGTACCTAGTCTTATACCTTTGGCGATCAGGCTGAGGACCACTCGACCACTTCACACCAGCTTGCGCCAGCTGTATAAATAAGCTCCAAACCATTCTCTTTTTATTTCAATCATCATCATCATCATGTCTTGTCTTCCAAGAACTCCAATCACAAAGGTCCAGACCAGTCCCCGATCCAAGGAATTACAGAGCAAGACCACAGCGATGTCGAAACTCGACATCAAGGAATCCGACATTGCAATTCTGATTGCCGCAATTCAGAATTCCGTTGGACCCGTTCAGGTTTGTTGCACTCCTCGAGACTCTACGCTGCAATGAAATCCTCGTCAAAACTGATAACATCCATCAGGTCGATGCCGAGAAGGTTGCGAGACAACTGGGGATGAGTCTGTCGACCATTCCGCCCAAGTTCACAACCCTTCGGAAACGATACAACATCGACATCAAAGTCATCAACTCGGGTGCGCTTCAGCGCAATCGGTCCAATACGCCTAAGAAGGCCAAATCGCGAAGCAATCTGCAAGCTGTCAAGCCAGCCGAGCCCGTGCCCTGGCCAGAGGATGCCCTCGAAGGAGTCGAAGTCCAGAGTCCGTCGCCTATCAAGAGCGAAGAGAGCAACTCTCCTTGAGGGATAGGCCGGGTCTGGTAGATATGAATATGATACGATTGCTACTCAATCGTCCGAGGCCGTGTCGGAGGTTGGGCGTCAGGAAAATCTGAAACCAATGTCTAGCAATGCGATGCTTGGGTTCGTAGAGCTGACACATTTAAAATGGTCAACTGGATGGTTTTCCCCTTGATTCGTATTCAAGAATTGTAATCGGAAGTCCACATGTGAAGTGTCAGCCCAGTTGAATAGCAGCGGAATGAGAACCAGGGGCTCGAGAAACTACAGTCTTGCCATTTGTAGAATGAATTTCTAAAATATACATGGTACTATGTTACAGAGCCTGGTCGACATAGCGAACCATATTCCGAGTCGCATCCGGAGGTAAGCCAGTGATTGACGGGCTGAGGAGTGTATAGAGGGCATTCTTTTCAATGACGACGCGCCGCTTCTCCAGGAGATCCTTCACGTCCACATCGTTAATGTCTTTTAGCGCTGCGTGATGGCTGATGAGGCGCATCTTCCGAAAGACCTCAGGATTTGACTCTTCTGCCAAGCTGGTAACAACCGTGGCTCCTCCATTCTCTCGGGCCCATTTATTCGCTAGAAACACGTTCAGGAGCCAGCGGTCAGTTTCCCCCTCCATCACACTGATGTCATTATCCAAGATAATAAGTTCTCCCTTCCGGTAGCGATAACTCAGGGCTGTGCGAAATGCTTGAGCGTACACTTTTGCCTGAAGCTCGGTCGAGAAATCTCGAGGATGTGGCCCAAAGGCAACGCCTCCTCCTCTTCTGATAGGCGACTTCTTGGTGCCTGCACGAGCTTTGCCCGTTCCCTTCTGTTGGAGGATCTTGCGATTACTACCATGAACCTCGGTCTTCCATTTTGTACTCGCTGTCCCTTGCCGCGATCCATCAGCCTCAAAGATAACTGCCCGGTGCAAGATATCGCGCCGGAGTGGAACATTGAGGAACTGGGGATGGTAGAGGGCGTAGCCACTTGGTTCGAGACGGGGAAATTTGTACAAGGTTGCAACAACGGGCTGCTCAAATGCGTTCAAAGAAAGCGGACTTTGGTTTCGAGTTTCGTTTTTCTCGCTTGTCCGTGGTACTGGGGAATTGATATGATGGGTTTCGCGCTCGATCGAGCTTGTAGAGCTTGCATCCTCGGTGAGTGGTAGCTGGGTCTCTGTAGCGTACGGCCGACAAAGTCGTGGAGCAAGACATTGCTGTAAGATAATTAGCTGCACAGCTAGAAATGATGTTTCCAGAGATGACCTACCATTAATGGATCAGCTGAATGGAGGCGGCCGAACCCTCTGGCGAGCCCCAGAAGGTTCCGAGTAGTAGAAGAGTGCGCCATACCACTGCTCGAAGGTGCAGCGCAGCCTAGGATACGATGGAGGAATTGTCCCTTCCACGGTTGAACATCTCGAGAAAAGTTACGGCGCGAACCACCGGCTCGATATTGATCTTTTACGGGCAGGTTTACCGAGTCTGCTCCCTATCACGTGGCCGGCCAGAGAGGTGATGCACGTGATATGCATTTTTGGTTGATTTTAACTTGCTACTTAGCGCTACTAATAATAACATGTTGCTCACTATTACCTACAGAGGTAGCATCCATAACCTGTGGTGGTCTCAGTCAAGAAACAGGCTTCGCCGCTATGCCACCTCCCACTGATAGAAGGACACAGGTTGGGCACAACTATTATTAGTGACAAAAAGGTGGATAGAGAAGACGATTGATAATTCTCTTCCTTACAGTAAGAACTTGGAGATACTCCCATATCCAGATAGTTACGCCTTAAGGACTCATAGAGAATCTGCAAACTTCGTGCGAACGAGACCGCCTGGTCGAGTATTTTCTATTTTAATATTTAACCACTACTGGCATCCTCAGTCCATACTCCATGCAACAGTTCTTTAGCATCCGAGTATATGTCGGCTCTATCCTTAGCACCCAAACGCCTTGCGTTCCATAACCTATGCCGGAGGTTTAACATCGATCCTGAAATCCTTCGTCATCCTCAGGTACTCTTCCCCAGGATTCTGGCCGATTAAATCTTCGTTCGAACCCTCATGAGCACCCACCGCGGTCATAATGCTGTTTCCATGTTCGTACCACCAGCCCATTCTGAACAGCTTGTCAGTCCAGACTCCTTCTTTCTCCCACTCTCTGTCACTCCACCACTCTGCTCCTGGTGGGGGTGCATTACCAGACTTCTCGTCCACTAATGTACTGCTAGCCAACAAGGTTGCAGTCACAGCAATAGTGCCTAGTGGCTTTGAAAGCACCTTCCTCGCGTCCACGAGAACGATTACAATGAGACCACACACTAGGAGACTGGCAAGCAGACCTTGCAGGATACGACTGGAGACTTCGGACTGGAACAGGCGGAGGCGATTCGTTTTGGCTAGTGTCGCCTGTTGGACGGCGGGAATGGAAAGTGCTCGACTTTGATTCTGAGGCAGATCGTCCCAGGGCGAGCGGAAGTCCGTATTGAATATCTGCGCTGCGTAGACACGGTACAATTTCGTGTATGATGCGATGAGGGTGGCACTGTCTGCAAGCTCACTTATGGGCACACCGTCTTTCCCGGCAACCATAGCACTAAACTCTGGACTGACACTCCCGCTCGTGATGTTGAGGTCACCATATGATGGATAAGGATCGTACCAACCAGAAAAGAACACTGATGAGTCCTCGTTGACAATGGGAGCTTCGGTGATAGAGAAATCTGGAAGATTAAATGTGGCGTTGACCTCTACCATCTCAACGGATGGGGAACAAAGGTGGACGGACAGCTCTTCCAACTCCTCCTTTTCGTTGATAAGAGCATACGTCAACGCCCAAACGGGGCATGGAATGCTGTTGCCTAAGGAAGATATAGATCCGAGATACCACGGGGTTTGTTGATAACTGTATATAGTAGTTTGCGAGTTTAAGCCGTCATCCGTCGTAATAGAACCGCAAACTGCATATGTGTAATTAACCGTGAGGCTACTATCAGTCAAATTGAGGGTAATCTCGTTCAGTTGGTCATTCGGGATGTGCGTGCAATTCATGCCAGCGCGCAGAGCCGATGTTTTCAGCAAAACAGTACCTTGTATGCCGGTTGAGTTTCTGCCCCCTTGCATCCCAAGATCTGAGAGTGAGAATTGTGGAAGTGCCAGTTCATCATATGTCCATGCCGGGTATGACAGATTGCCCTGGATGATCAACCCTGGGATACTTCGGGCCTTGTGGCTAGTATATAGAGGTTCACAGCCATCACCACAACCCGTTGTGTTGAACCAACTCAGACTTTGGAGGTCGGAAGGTATGATCTGGGTGGTTTCCTGTGGCAAAAACAGCCCACTCACAACAATTGTGAGTAGAGGCGAGATTATGATGGAGAGGGAAGCCGCTGCAAGGGCAATTTTGCGTTTCCGGAGTGCCTGCCAAACCCTTTGGAGCGCGATTCCCTGGAAATGGTTGTAGAACATGCTTGATTGCGCGTCGCAATATTCTTTGGAGAGTGCGTAATAAGGTGCAGATAGCCGTAGCTCAAAGTCGATGGTGTTATATAGCGTTCCTATCAGCACAAATACCAGAGTTGGAATGTAAATCCAAGCATATCTGGTCAAGGATTCAGCGTCGACATCGCCAAGCCCATCATTCTTGTCAGATTGGCGAAGGGTAATTTCGATGGCGATGATGGCCGCCAGCGTCGTGATAAAGCAGGCCATCATGGCACGACGGGTGAGTATCCAAGGACGCCACCACTGGAACGTTTCTAGAGTACGAGACCTTTCCATATCGCGCCCTTCTCGATGTGCAGTATCCTTTGGAAGGGCCTTGATCGAGAATGCGGGTATGCCTGATCGGTCCTCTAAGGCGGTTTTGTACTCGTATTGGGAAAGGAGGTTACGCAGGTCTTCCATATTGAGATGACCAACCATGCGTAGCTGTCTCTGTAATGTCGAACTTCGAGCTATTATCGCTGCCAAGGGAGCAATTGCATCGATGTTCCGAGGAACTACTCCCCGAGGAACGATAAAAGACATGATCGTGGCGAAAACGCATGTTGCAGCGGCCAAGCCCTGCATGATCCGGCATGGCAATTGGCGGACGACGAGGCGGAACTCGTTCTTCGATACTGTGCCAGGGCTAGCGGTGATATCTCCACTGGCAGCAGAAGTCTCCAGGAACGTATGAGCCATCTGTGCAGAAAGCCGTTGGTAGGTGCGCTTGCCTAATCTCTCCAGGATGTCGGGATCCAGGAGCTCCTGCATATCGACAATGTTCATCTCTGTAACACCCAGTTGAATGAAAGCGTCCAAAACTACATCTCCATAATCGCTGGGAGGGACATTGACAGCCAGCTGATTTGTGTTTTCGACGCCTTTTGTAATATCAGCATCGGTCACTCCTGCCAGTTGGTGAGATGGTTCTTTGGAAAGGAGCACGTCCAGGATATTATTGAACGAATCCACGGTGACTTGTGCAGGCTGAATGCTATATTTCGGGATACAAACCAGTCCCAACCCTTCGAGGACTTCGTTTTGGTTCTGTCTGATTCCTTTGGCGTGCACAGCGCCCACCATAAACCTCCACTTTGCCGGATCGTCGTTAGCAAGATTCGAGCAGTTGACCGGCTGGAAGTTCGCATAGTAACCATATCTCGGCTCAGGATCATCCTCGGAAACGTTGTACATCCAGGATGGGGAGTCCAAATAAGCTTCGTAGATTTCACACCCAGGAAGGGACACCGTTGTGTTCCAGTAACTTGCAACGGGAGCATTGCTATTATGGCTGTAGCTGAGCGTATAATTCAGCGACCCAACCTCACAATCGACGTTAGTGCTGAAGACGTCCACCACAGCGGTAGAGGATTCTATCGCGCTCGTATTCGCCACTTGAGAGAATCGCTGCACAGCATAGATGTCTGTTGTTCCAGCTGGGTAACTCATGTTGAATGATTGAATGGCATACAAAGTGTATGCGGGTCTCGAATCAACGACCGAGCCTTTCTCAAAGCCTGTGCCATTGAAGAAGGTGTCGGAAGTAATCGTAGCTCCAATGTGGTCGATGCGAAGGGGTTGTAGAGCCAACAAGCCGGTCGAGACAACAGTGAGAACTTTAGTCAGGAAGAAGGTTGCGATTGACAGAGCAATAACATAATATCCACTGAATGCTGCACGGAACAGTGCGACTCCTTGAAAGGGTGTAACGTAGTCAAGGAGAAGACTTCTTTCTGCAGATACTGGGCCACTTGCCATCTCAGCCCACGGCTGCAAAGACTTTACTTCACAATCCACCTGGCGCCATACCACTGTAAACAAGATGAGAATAGCGGTTGGGCCATAGGTCCAGAGGTAATGCAGATTGTCGCTCGTTTGCGCAATACCTTGGTTGCCTTGAGAATAGCTATATATACCTTGTAAGGATGCAACAACTCCAGCTGAGAAGAAAGCGAAGGCAAGAAGGACGGGTCGGCTCAATATTTGCGGGTTCCATTCCGTATTTGTAGGTTGGTTGTCGATTTGATTATCCGGATCTTCTTTATTCGAAATCTCAATGGTCGCAGGGAACTTTCGATCCTGTGTGGGAGTTCTCACATCGTTACTCAATGGGATATTGTCGTAATGTTGCTGTGGAGGTCGACTTCGTCTCGTAAAAGCAGTGAAGGAGCGATATTTCTCCATTTGAGCCCAAACCTTCAGCTAGCCCACGTGCTGTTCTTTTTGCATGCGCAGAGGGCAACTTGATAGTGAAGCGCCCGCTCCTCCCAATATATATGGGATTCCAAGGCCTTCGCAGTGATATGGCCTCTCAGGAAGGCATGGGGCCAGAATCGACCATGCAGGGTGTCGTGTTCCATTTCAGGTCGCCACCAGTAGGAGGGAGAATTCGGATGGGATATTTTCTACGGAGTACACGTAGCCCGTCCATACCAGTAAATCATTATTATGCAACGATCTCTGCCGAGCACCAGAGGCACGAAATTGTCCAACCCTCAGTGGAGCGATAAGTTCAAGCGGCCATAATGGCGCGACGGATAATGTCGAATAAAATATCAGACAATCCAATCATGGTGGACACGCCATAACCCATCGTAAGGCTGTGCGAGGGGCCTGGAATTGCTAGTGGTCAGGCGCCCAAGGAGGTGGGAACTGGGGTTGACATTGGTAAGCCTCCTTGGCCTTGTAGGGCAAGATTTGTCGCAAGGGTAGCCCCAATAGGTTCGTAGAAGTGTGCTCTGTCTGGCCTAGCATCCTCAAATCAGCCTTGTTTGCTCGGCACCCAGCGGATGACAGAATTCGTTGATAACCCGATATTTAGCCGAAATATGAAATGCCTCCTGACCCCTATAAACTACCAATCCTGCCCTTTGATGCGCT
>Ga0105239_10004005_pt1 | contig 17844 bp, 13 predicted proteins | sample KBSC44metaG_FD_92761 | JGI IMG/M metagenome (GOLD analysis project Ga0105239, IMG submission 92761) | Corn rhizosphere microbial communities from Kellogg Biological Station, Michigan, USA - KBS C4-4 metaG | ecosystem: Host-associated > Plants > Roots > Rhizosphere > Soil | place: Michigan, USA...
ATAGTGTGCGTTTCTTCCAGTGAATGATACACACGTGAATTGTATGTTTTACGCACCTGGCTCACCAGGCTTTGAGAATCGTTGGCATTACCAAACACGATGGCATCAGCAGAACAAGCCTGTTGACAAGCTGTTTTGATATCATCATCCTGTAAAGGACGGTTTTGCTTTTTAGCTTCCAGTTTACCAGCCTGAGTTCTTTGAACACAGAATGAACATTTTTCCATAACACCACGGCTGCGTACTGTAACATCAGGGTTCAGTACCATGCGGGTAAGGTCATCGTTCATCATCAGAACAACATCGTCCAGGTTGCCCTCATCAACAAGTGGTTGCTGGTTGTTAGGGAAGCTGTCTGCGCCGGTGTAATCGGCCCAGTTGAAACGACGTACTTTATAAGGACAGTTGTTAGCGCAATAGCGGGTTCCGATACAACGGTTATAAGCCATCATATTTATGCCTTCGCTGCTGTGGTGGGTTGCGGCAACCGGACAAACGTTTTCGCAAGGCGCGTTGTCGCAATGTTGACACAGCATTGGCTGGAACACAGTTTGAATGCTTTCTGCATCATTGGGGTTACCACTGAAGTAACGGTCAATACGCAACCAGTGCATATCGTGGAAACGAGCTACTTCATGTTTACCAACAATAGGAACGTTGTTTTCGATATGACAGGCTACCACACAGGCGCCGCAACCAAAACAACTGTTCAGGTCAATACTCATACCCCATTTAATACCGGGACGGTCGTAAACAGGATAGATAGTACCCTCTTTCTGGAAGTTTTCCAAACCACCGAAATCCTTCAGTTCCTCTTCTCTTTCCTTTAAAACTTTGAGAGGTTCTTTTTTATATTCCTCAAAAGTAAGCTCACGAACTACTGCCTCACGGCCTTCGTAGCTGTTGTGATTTTGAACCTGAGCTATTTTGTAGGTTTTATCGGTGGTGGCAATTTCAACAGGAGCCGACCACTCGATGGTAGAACCATTATAACTTAATAAGGGATAAGCATTTTTACCCAAAGTACCACCGCCTATAGCTTTTACAGAGCGGCCTACATTTTCATCGCGACCGTAACCAACAGCTACCGCAATGGTATTAACCTGTGTTCCGGGGATAATGATGATGGGAAGTTCAACTTCTTTATTATGAACCTTTAATTTGATAACCGGCTTCATCACCTCTACTTCATATTTATCAGCAGATCTTCTGTCGCCGAGGTCGATGCCAAATTTTTCTTTTGCCAGATTGGGTGAAATAACAGCGTAGTTGTCCCATGATACACGGGTGATAGGATCGGGCATTTCAAGTAACCAGGGGTTGTTAGCCTGTTTACCGCTGCCTACACCTACTTTCTGATAAACCACTACTTCATATTCACTGTTCTTTTTCATTGCGCTGGCAGCTGAAACAGCCTGAGCTACAGGGCCTGCGTTGAATGAAGCGCCGGCAGCAGCAGCAGCAGTTTCTATTACACCATCCTGCAATGCCTTATTATATGTTTCCTGGTTACCACCTAATTTGGCAACCCAGTAATTTTTATGGTATACATCCCATGCAGTGTTATTGCCGGTCCATTTTAATAATGACTGTTCGAAAGGTCTTGTATCGAACAAGGGATTAATGGTAGGCTGAATCAGGCTCACATAGCCTGCTTTGGGTTCTGCATCGCCCCAGCTTTCAAGGAAGTGAGGAGCAGGTAAAGCATATTTACACAGTTGGGTTGTTTCGTCTTTTCTGTCGTTGAAAGAGATAGACAGTTTAACAGATTTCAACCCTTTATTGAAACGTTCTGCGTCAAAATATTCGTAAGAGGGGTTAGCGCCATATAAAAGTAAAGCGCCCACGCGACCGGCTTCCATATCCTTAACGAGGGCAGCCATGTCTGCATCGATACCCTGGTGCAATTGAATAGGAGCAGCCCAGTTAATGGTTGTTCCATTAGCGCCGATGGCTTCGTTAATAGCGTTTACTATTATCTGAACCTGGGTGTTGTTGCTGCCGCAAACTACCAGTGCTTTGCCTTTATTGGCAACCAGTTCTTTTGCTGCTTTTTCAATACCTTCTTTTAATTTACCGGTTACGCCGGTTGCTCCCTGGCCATTTACAGCACTTAATAAAGCGGCTGCCACAATACCTGTTTCAGAAGGACGGTGAGTGAAGCGTTCATCGGCAGCAGCACCAGTTGTACTTACCATGCTTTCGAAATGGTAGTGCTTGCTCATTTCAATCTTCTTTTCATTCACCTTGCGTCCTTTGCTGTAGCCTTGCTGAAATTCAGTGGGGCTTAACCAGGTACACAGGAAGTCTGCGCCGAGGCTCACAATAGTTTGAGCATTCTCGAATTGGTAAGATGGGATGGCGCGTTTTCCGTAAGTAGCTTCATTTGCCAGCAACATGCCGCTATACGATACTGCATCGTATTGAACATGTTTGCTGTTGGGATATTTTGCTAAAAATTCTGCAATAACCTGTTTGGTAGAAGGCGAAGTAATAGTAGAAGTAAGTAATACCAGCTGACCGCCTCCTAAACCTGCAAGAGCTTCGCCGATCATTCTGTCAACTGCCTCGTAACTGGTAGCCGTGTTATTAGCTATAGGGTGACGTAAACGGGCCGTATCGTATAAATCGAGCACAGACGCCTGCATGCGGGCAGAAGAACCACCTTTAGTGAATGTAGACAGGGTATTGCCTTCTAATTTAATAGGACGTCCATCGCGCACTTTTGCTACAACCGGTATAGCTTCACCACCACTTACATAAGTAGTAGCATAATAATCAGCTACACCCGGCACCATATCCTGAGGCTTATTTACATATGGAATTGCCTTTCTAACTTTTGTTTCGCAACTGGCTGCGGCTATTGCGGCCGCTGTACTAAAACCGAGATATTTCAAAAAGTCTCTGCGGGAGGCAGGAGTGTTAGCCAATCCTTTTTTATCTGCACTTTCAAACGGTAATTCTTCTTTGAACTCGTTTGAAATCGACTTTTCATAGGCCTCACTGTTATTGAGCTCTCCGAAACTCTGCCAGTACTTTTTTTTAGCCATTTATCTTATAATTTGAAAATTTGTGAATTTGAGAATTTGAAAAGGAAGCTTTGTTTTATGCTACAATTTCAAATTTTATGTTGCTCTTGTACGGTTGTGAAAATTTGAATTTCAGGGGTTTCCTCATTTCCAAATTTCCAAATGCTCACATTTTAGTAGTGACATTTCTGACACTCGGTACCTCCGATATCAGCCACGGTTACGCTGTCTCTTTTACCTTCTTTGATCTCATCGTGGAACTTCTGGTAAATGCTATAGAATTTATTGCCTTCACCATCTTTGGTATCGAAGTTAACTTTAGTTGTACGGTGACAGTTGATACACCAGCCCATGCTTAAATCAGCAAACTGATATACTTCATCCATTTTAGTGATTTCACCATGGCAGGTTTGACACTGTACTTTACCTGCATTCACGTGCTGGGCGTGGCTGAAGAATACGTGATCGGGCAGGTTATGGATCTTAACCCATTGAACTTCATGACCCGGATTTGTATATTGCTTTTTGGAAGCATCCCAACCGGTAGCAGCATAGATCTTTTGAATTTCAGCTGTACCGTTTACTTCAGTACCATCTTCGCGAAACAGTTTACCGGCGCTGCCGCTGTATTCATTGATGGTCATGTGACAGTTCATACAGATATTCAGAGAAGGAATATTTGCATGCTTGCCTTCCATAGCACCACCGTGGCAATACAAACAGTTTATCTGGTTTACACCGGCGTGTACTTTGTGAGAGTAAAAGATAGGTTGTTCAGGCTGATAATTCTGACTGTGGCCTAAACCAATTGCTCCTTTTACCACATAGTAACCACCAATTACAAAAAGAACCAGTGTTATTAAAGTAATGTAACTTTTGTTGCGGTAGAAAGGAATAGGCTCGCCTGTAGGAATGCCGTCTTTGTCGTCGGCCAGCTTTTTAAGGTTGCTGTTTACCTGCAACATGATTAACGCTACAACTGCGAGGATCAGCGTTAATACACCATATAAGATGGAGTTGTCTTTTTCATCGACTACCTGTGCACCATTAGGGGCGCCCTGTGGTTGTGCTGCAGCAGCAGCCGCTGTCTTATTAATGTACTCGATAACTGCATCGATCTCTTTTTCAGATAAGTCTGCAAAAGGAGTCATCACAATGCCAAACTTTGCTTTCAAACCCTGTGTGTAGGGATTTGAAGCCATAAACTTCGACGGATTATGAACCCACGCGTAAATGTTTTTACGATCGGTCCAGGGGCCACGTGTTGTTACTCCAGCTAATGCCGGGCCGGTGAGATCTTTTGTAACAGAGTGACAGGAGGCGCAGTTATTCTGAAAGATTGACTTTCCATCCTGAGCTGCTAACTTATTTCCGACCGACAATAACAAAAAGAACAATGCACTGAGAAGGGTTCGCTTAACGTTTGCTCTATGATCAATCATATTGCTGGATATGATGAAATTATGTGGAAAAATTTCCCGAATTGGGTGCAAAAATAAGTCAGGAAATTAACAAAATCACAACCTGTTTAAAATTTTTTTAACGCAGTCCTGGCGCGGGTTTCAGAGGATTTTACTACGTCTCTTAAATGGGTTCAGTCAGAAATGTCACGTTTTTGTCAACTTGACAACGATAATTTTACTCACATAAAAAACGACACTGATCACTTAAAATAATAACTGTCGTTAGCCAAAAAAAATGACTTCCGTTACACAATATTTTCCTGCACTTTTGCACGCACGTTTTATTGCTTAAACAAAAGCGGAATGTAAACGGTATACAACTATTTTTAATTGTGTGTCTTTTTGCTATTACCTTGAATAACATTCCTTTCAAGTAATTCAATTTTTTCTGGAAGTATGAAAGATTTTGATGAGAATGCAATTACTGAAAAAACTGGCAACTGATAATTATCAAACGGAATGAGATAACAGCGCATATGAAACCCGATATACATCAACAATCAGCAACAGGTGAGTCAACCCCACATTCTATTAATGTTGCCATATTCGCTTCGGGAGCAGGAAGCAATGCCCAAAAGCTGATTGATTATTTTTGTAATCACAGCAATATTAAAATAGCATTAATTGTCTGCAACAAACCGGGTGCAGGAGTATTAACTATTGCCGATAAAGAACACATACCTTATATATTAATAGAGAAAGAAAAATTCTTCCGGGGTAATGCATATGTAGATGAATTAAAGCAGTACAACATTCAGTTTATTGTTCTGGCCGGTTTTTTATGGAAGATCCCTTCATTATTGGTATCAGCTTTTCCGCAACGTATTATTAATATACATCCGGCTCTGTTGCCCAGCTATGGAGGTAAAGGCATGTATGGCCGTTTTGTGCATGAAGCGGTAATTGCAGCAAATGATAAAGAAAGCGGTATAAGTATTCACTATGTAGATGAATTATACGATCATGGGCAATTGATCTTTCAGGCCCGCTGTACTATAGAACCGGGTGAAACGGCCGATACTCTGGCACAGAAAATTCATGCACTGGAGCATGAGCACTACCCGCTTATAGTAGAAAAAGCAATCCATGAACTGCAAAATCGCCGTTAAAACATTTGCAGTATTTAGGTATATCAATATCTTGCTGTAATATCACAACCTTAATTTCACCAGTTTGATCCTCCAACGGTATATAATATTAATATGTGCAACCCTTGTTTCAGGTTCGGCTATTTGCCAGATACAAATAAGGGGAAAGGTATTTGACATGTCGCAGCAAATACCCCTGGCGTTGGTAAGCGTATTAAGCACTGGCGGGGCTGGTACAGTAACCGATTCATTAGGCCGGTATTCGATTGTTGCCGGTGAAAATGATTCTATCTGGTTTTCGTACCTGGGTAAAGGCACACCCAAATACCCGGTTAAAAGTATTCCCAACCCGCAGAATTTTGAAATTTCCCTGCATGTAAATGTTACCGAGCTAAAACAGGTAATGGTAAAGCCACCCAATTATCACCTCGATTCTATAGCCAATCGGCAGGAATATGCGAAGGCTTTTAATTTTAGAAAACCCGGTCTTGGAGTAGTTTCGCCAACAGGCCCGGGCGCTGCGGTTGGCGTCGATCTGGACCAACTTATTGAGGTATTTAATTTCAAGCGTAACCGCCGTATGGCCGCTTTTAGAGACAGACTGTTGTTTGAAGAAAAAGAAAAATTCATTGAACACCGTTTTAGCCGGGCACTCGTAATAAAACTCACCCAATTACATGGCGTCGACCTCGATACTTTTATGGTTCGCTATAAACCCGATCTGATCTTTACTGAAACTGCCACCGACTACGAATTCCAGTCATATATCAAAAAATGCTACGAGAAATTTCTGAAGATGAAAGAAATAATGGGTGAATTAAAAAAGACCGACGAATAGAGAAAATAGTGCGATAGAAAGCATTTAAGTATTAACTTTCTACACTAAACTATTTTCTGTGGCTATGAAAAAGTTTATTCTTACGCTTACAGGTATTCTTGTTTTTACCATTGCTTTTTGTCAGCTAAAACACCCTGTTATTACAACCGCTGCAACACCCGAAGCAGCCGGCTTTTCTTCCCAACGGCTTAAACGAATAGATACAGTTTTAAAGGAGTATGTTGATCGGGGGCGCATGAACGGCGCTGTTGCTATGATCGTACACGACGGCAAAATTGCCTACTACAAAAGCTTTGGCTACAATGATGTTGATACCAAAACTCCCCTCCCCAAAGATGATATCTTTCGCATAGCTTCCCAAACCAAGGCCATTACCAGCGTAGCCATTATGATGTTATATGAAGAAGGAAAGTTTATGCTGGATGATCCTATTTCGGAATTTATTCCTGAGTTTAAGCATCCGCGGGTATTGGATAAATATAACAAGGCCGATACTACTTATACAACAGTGCCTGCAAAAAGAGAGATCACCATTCGTGATCTGCTTACCCATACTTCAGGAATAGGTTATGCGCAGATAGGCTCACCCGAAGCCAACGCTATTTATGCCAAAGCAGGCATAGTAGGTGGTATTGGTGTAGATAAGATTTTATTGGCCGATAAAATGAAATTACTGGGCAGCATGCCGCTGTTTCATCAGCCCGGTGAAAGATGGACCTACGGATTAAATATCGACCTGCTGGGTTATCTGGTTGAAGTAGTATCAGGTATGAACCTGAATGATTTTTTCCGCAAGCGCATATTTGAGCCGCTCGGCATGAAAGACACTTACTTCTATTTGCCCAAAGAAAAATACAACCGGCTGGCCATGCTGTATACGGAAGACAGCGTTACCAAAAAAGCCGTTAAGATGAAGGAAAAAATAAACGTAAGCGGCGACATGTATCGTGATTACCCGAAAATGCAGGGCACTTATTATTCAGGCGGTGGCGGCCTCTCTTCTACCATTTATGACTATGCCATTTTTCTACAAATGTTGCTCAATGGTGGTGAGTACAATGGTAAACGCTTACTCAGCCGCAACAGCGTTCGTATGATGACTATGAACCAGATCGGCGACTTAAACAGAGGACCAAACAAATTCGGATTAGGCTTTGGCATTACCACCGGAAAAGGCAGTGCTGTTTTACCCACACAGGAAGGTACTTTTGAATGGGGCGGTATGTTCAGCACTACATATTGGGTAGACCCAAAAGAAAAATTGATTGGTTTGATCTATCGCAATATATGGCCCACAAGCTGGGGTAACCTTGGAAACTTATATAAGGTGCTGGTATATCAGGCCATGACTGATTAAGATCTATTTAACTCTTCAACTTACGGCAACATGAAAAAACACCTATCCTTATTAGTATTCAACATTGTTTTATTATGCAGCGTTACTGTTGCACAGGAAACGCCTTCTTTTGTAAAAGACAGCCTCGATGCTTACGTAGAACAGGCATTAACTACCTGGCAAATTCCCGGTGTAGCAGTTTGTGTAGTAAAGGATGGGAAAGTTGTAGTAATGAAGGGATATGGAGTAAAAGAAATGGGAACTACTGATAAAGTAGATGAAAATACTTTATTCATGATCGGTTCCAATACAAAAGCATTTACTGCCACAGCTCTGGCAATGCTTAATTCTGAAAAAAAATTATCGCTCGACGATCATGTACAAAAATGGCTTCCCGATTTTAAGCTGTACGATCCATGGGTAAGCAAAGAAGCCACTATTCGCGATCTGTTATGTCACCGGCTTGGATTTGAAACTTTTCAGGGCGACTTTATGTATTTCGATTCTGATCTGTCACTTGCCGAAGTGCGGGAAAAATTCGGCAAAGTGAAACCAATGTATAGTTTTCGTAGCAGGTGGGGATATACTAATGCCGCTTTTATGACGGCCGGCGAAGTTATACCGAAAGTAACCGGTAAATCGTGGGCTGAGTTTGTAAAGGAAAAAATATTCACGCCACTTGAAATGAACAATACGCTGGCGTTGACGAAAGATATTAAAAGCGCTTCCAATAAAGCAACGGCCCATACGGTAGTACATGGTGTACTCGAAAAAATTCCTTACGGACAGATTGATAATCTGGCCCCGGCCGGCAGTATTTCTTCCAGCATACATGATTTGAGCCATTGGGTAATGATGCAACTGAATAATGGCACGTATAACAATAACCAGGTGGTGCCTCTATCTGCCATTGTTGAAACCAGAACGCCTAATTCTATTTTGGGTAATGGAGGGCACCGATTTAACCGCGCTCACTTTGCTTTGTATGGGCTCGGCTGGTTTTTACAGGAATACAGCGGTCGTAAAATTGTTGCCCATACCGGTGGTGTAAATGGTTTTGTAACCAGCGTAACCCTGGTACCTGAAGAGAAGCTGGGTATTATTGTATTAACCAATACAGATGCCAACCAGTTTTATGAAGCATTGAAAGAGGAAATACTCGATGCCTACCTAAGCCTACCCTATCGCAATTACAGTAGAGGTTACTTCGGCGCCTATAAACAACAGCAGCAAAATGAAGAAAACTGGCTGAAGAAAATGAAGGACACCATTGCCATGCACATGGCCACTACTCTGCCTGTTGCGTCTTATGCAGGCACCTATGAACATGAAGTATATGGAAAAATGACCATCGCTTCTGAAAACGGAAAACTGGTAGCCCGTTTTGAACATCACCACGGTCGTTTTGCTACGCTGGAACCATTGGGCAAGGATAGGTTTCTGGCTACTTTTAACGACCCTATGTATGGCACTAAAGTATGGCCATTTACAACGGCCAATGGAAAAGTAAAATCAGTAACTGCTACGGTAGCTGATTTTGTAGAATTTACACCATACGAGTTTTACAAGAAATAGAAATGGAACGCTGATTCACAAATGTGTATCACTTTTTTAAATTTCACTTTGTAAATTTCCGTTGTAAATTAAATAATCATGGACCAGCTCAATCTCGGCATCGGCACCCGTTTACAACATACTCAATTAGGCCCTGGTGTAATTGTTGGCATCAGGTATGCCACCTATCTCATTACTTTTATAAATCACGGAGTAAAAGAAATTGATAAAAACGATAGTAATCTCGAAGAGATTATTCCGGAAAATGTAACGGAAGAAATTGAAACGCATAGCGATGTTGAAAAATCGCTGTTGAAGATCCTTCGTTTGTGGGGTGGCTTTTCAGAAATTGTTCCTCTGGGCGATCGCTGGAAGGGTGGTACTATGTTGTTACAACCAGCCGATAAATCTCAAAAGCCAAAAGATATTCCTATCGATGTATTCTTTCATAAAATTGTAATGCTTCGCGACCGGCTGCGTGTGCTGGAGCAACAAATCAATGCGCACAAACAGCTGAGCGACGAAGAGAAGGTAAACCTGCAACAATACATTACCCGCATTTATGGCTCACTAACTACCTTTAATGTATTGTTTAAAAACAAAGAACATTGGTTTATTGGAGAAAAAGGGGCAACTACCGATTAAGACAATAAGAAAAATATCGCTATATGAGCAGGAATGAACTTAATTCATTCCTGCCACATTATTTGTTGAATTGCTTACTACAATCCCCGTCCTGTTCGCCTTACTACCTCGTTATAGCTTTAGATAGCGGGTATGTTTTTTGTAGCTTTTGTTGTTTGTTAATGTACATGTGGCATGGATAAAGAGGAGATTTATTTAGGGGACTGGAAGCGCATTTTGTTTGGTAACGCACCTGTTGAGTTTCTGCTGGAAGCTGTAATCAGAACGATTTTCATTTATTGTTTATTACTTGTTGTTATAAGGCTGCTTGGTAAAAGAATGAGCGGCCAGTTAACTATTACCGAACTGGCTATCATGCTTACATTGGGTGCCATTGTATCTACGCCTATGCAGATACCTGATCGTGGCTTATTACCCGGCGCATTGCTTTTGTTTGTAATTCTATTCTTCGATCGCGCACTTGCTACTCTTATTTACCGAAACAAAAAAATAGAAGATTTAACGCAAAGCAAAATGAGTCTTTTGGTAAAAGACGGCATATTGCAATTGAAGGAAGTAGATAGGTTAAAAATATCGCGCGAGCAATTGTTTGCAGTGTTGCGTAATAATAATGTTTTTAACCTGGGAAAAGTAAAACGTTTGTATCAGGAAGCTACCGGAATATTCAGTCTTTTTGAGCAACAAAAGCCTACACCGGGTTTACGAATATTACCTCAAAGTGATCAAAGCATACAAAAAGTATTGCAGGCCGCACCTGACAATGTTATGGTATGCATCAATTGCGGAAATACCACCAATCACATAAACACTCTGCCGGTTTGCCCTGTATGTGGCGATACTCATTGGGAAAATGCTGTTGTATAAAGCTTTACACTATGGAAAAGTATAAGATCCATTTGTACGATTTAAACAGAATATTACAGGGACAGGTTCCTGCCTCGTTCTTTATAGAAGTAATCATTCGCGCCTTGGCTGTATATCTCATTCTGATAATAGCTTTACGACTAATGGGCAAACGAATGACTATGCGTTTAAACAGAACGGAACTTGGCGCATTATCAACTATAGCAGCGGCTGTAGGTGCGCCTATTCAATCGCCCGAAAGAGGATTGATACCGTCAGCCCTGATTGTTGCACTCGTTATTTTAATGCAACGATGGGTGAATGGTTATTCAGCAAAAAACCAGCGTTTTGAAGAACTTGTTCTTGGTAAAATTCACACGCTTGTTCAGGATGGATACCTGCAACTTAAAAATATGAAAAAAGTGCGCGTAAGCCGCGAGCGCATTTTTGCCCAATTAAGATCAGGTCAAATGACCAATCTGGGGCAGATACAACGCATGTATATGGAGGCCAATGGTTCTTTTACATCTATCAAAAGCGAAGAAAGAAAATCAGGGCTTTCTGTAATACCTGAATGGGATAAAGAATTCATCGATGAACAACAAAAAGATCATGGTAAAATAATTTGTTCGTACTGCGGATTTGAAAAGCAAAATGAACATGTACACCAATGTCCCAATTGCAAAAAAATAACATGGATAACAGCCAGTTATTAGCAATATCTGGCATTAAATTTTCATAAGTAATCTCGTAAATTTTTGGCTATATGCAATCAGATCTTAATCAAACGCAAAACACAATACAACAACAGAACAGTAATTCAAGTCAAAAAAGCCAACCTCTGCAACGCGTCGTCAATAACGTAAACAAGCAACCATCGTCCCCGTCAGAAGAAAGTGATGAAGACCCACTTTTGAAAGAAGGCTATTTACCTGAGATTTACTTTTCATTAAAAAGCGATAATCCGGCTGACTGGTAGATGAAGAAAAGGCCGTGGCATAAATTTTTAGCTGTTTATTGTAAACAGTTTTTATGGACAAATTAGAAATTAAAGGCAACTGGAATAAGATGAAGGGCAAAGTGAAGCAAGCCTATGCAGATCTTACAGATGATGATCTGAAATATGAAGAAGGGAAAGATGATGAACTGCTCGGTCGCCTTCAAACAAAAACAGGCAAGAGCAAAGATGAACTGGTGAAATGGCTTAAATCACTTGGCTGATCACTTATTCAATATAGTAAAGGAAAAGGAGCCCCGTAAGGCTCCTTTCTTCTTTTCAGGTATATATAACTACTATAAAATTATCGTTTTAATGAATCTTTAGCATGGCTCGAATCTACCGTTGTACCCGTTACGGGTGGTTCAGGATATGCAGTAGCAGGGTCCCTTAAATCTCCAACATGGTTGGAATCTGTTTTTGCACCTGTTGAACCACCTGATTGTATGTCGTTGCCAGATTGATTGTTGTTATTACCACTGCAAAACATAAGACTGCACAAGCCCCAAACGATGAGCATGTGGTAAAAAAAGTTAGTCTTCTTCATAAGAAATAATTTTAATAAAATTACCTGTACCTCCCTCTCAAAAAGCGCTCCCCTCCTCTCTTCTAACATTTAAATAATCGTTCCATCCCTGTCCTTTTCATTTAATTAAAGGAACGCATGTGGAATTTTTTCAACATAACTCTTGCTGCCAGCAAAAAAACGCAACGGTTTTTTTGAAAATGGTTATTTAAATTTAAGGTCGCTTTAATCATATGTCACGGTCCATCATGGTCCTAAAACAAAACCAAACACATTTATGAGAGGGGTATTAACTGCAATTATTATTACATTATTTTTTTGTACGAGCTCCTTTGCCCAAAATAGCTGTGATATATTGATCCGCAACGGACGTATTATTGATGGTACCGGTAACTCATGGTTTTATGGAGATGTGGCAGTAAAGGGTGGCAAAATTATAGCTATAGGAAAGTTGGCTGATTATACTTCTGCAAAAACGATCGATGCCGGAAAAATGATTGTGGCGCCTGGCTTTATTGATGTGCACGCCCATGTGGAAGGAGCCATTTTTCAGTGGCCTACAGCCGACAATTATATTTACGATGGAGTAACCACTGTAATTACGGGTAACTGTGGTGGCTCGTCCTCCAATCTCAGGCGCTTCTTTAATAGCATCGACAGTCTTCATCCTTCTATAAACATAGCTTCTTTGATTGGCCATAATACCGTTCGGGAAGAGATTATGAAAAGAGATAACCGTGCCCCAACCCCGGAAGAACAGCAAAAAATGGAAGCACTGGTAGCTCAGGCAATGAAAGATGGCGCAGTTGGCCTGAGCACAGGCTTGATTTATATACCCGGCACCTTTGCAAAAACTGAAGAAGTAGTAGGACTGGCAAAAATTGCAGCGCGATATAACGGTGTATATGCCTCTCACATTCGTAATGAAGAAAATAAAGCGGTAGAAGCCATTAATGAGGCTATTAATATTGGAAAGGAAGCTAATATTCCGGTAGAGATTTCACACTTTAAGATCGGGGGCAGAATAAACTGGGGTAAGTCAAACATTACGCTAGGTCTTGTTGAGCAGGCACGGCTCGAAGGTTGGGATGTAACGATTGATCAATATCCCTACACTGCCAGCAGCACCAACCTAGGCGTGCGTCTGCCAGACTGGGCATTTGCAGGAGGAAACGATTCACTAAAAATACGTCTGCACGATCCTGCTATACGGGCACAAATAAAAAAAGAAATGCTGGAACAACTGCACAACTACAAATACAAAAATTACAGTTATGCCGTAGTAGCCAGTTATGGGGCCGACAGCACCATGAACGGTAAAAGTATTACCGACATTAATAAACAGATGGGCCGTAAATCAAAAGCCCCATTTGAAGCAGAAACCATTATGGACATGATTGAGAAGGGCGGCGCCCAAATGGTTTACCATAGCATGAATGAAGATGATGTTCGCTATATCATGCGCTATCCTTTTTGCATGAGTGGCGCAGATGCCGGTGTACCCATTCCAGGTAAAGGGATGCCTCATCCAAGAGGTTATGGCACCAATGCCCGGGTTTTAGGTAAATATGTGCGCGATGAAAAGATCATTTCGCTGGAAGAAGCTATTCGCCGCATGACCTCCCTCGCAGCCCAAAAATTTCAGTTGAAAGATCGTGGTTTACTCAAAGAAGGAATGGCTGCCGATATTGTAATATTTGATGAAAAAGAAATAAGCGATCATGCCACATTTGAGCAACCACACCAATACTCAACCGGTTTTCATTATGTACTGGTAAACGGACAGCTGGTTGTTGAAAACAGTAAACACACCGGCGCTCGCAGCGGTATAGCGTTATATGGACCGGCAAGACAGTAAAAAGACCGCAAGTCAGAAAGTTGGAAAGACGGAAAGAAATATAAGTAACTTTCGAACTTCCTAACTTATCGGCTTCCGGACTTATATCATTAATTATGAAATTCATTTTATTTCTGTTCTTTCCCTTGTCATTATGCGCACAAACTTTTTCAAAAGAAGAAGTCAGCCGCTGGCAGCAACAGGCAAAAAGTGTTACTATTATCAGGGATAATTGGGGCATTCCGCATATTTATGGCAAAACCGATGCAGATTGCGTTTTTGGGTTACTGTATGCTCAATGCGAAGACGATTTTAAAAGAGTAGAACATAATTATATTGACATTCTGGGAAGAAACGCTGAAATAACCGATGAAAGTAATTTGTATAACGACCTATATACAAAACTGCTGATTGATTCGGCAGGTGCTGTTGCAGATTATAAAAATAGTCCGGATTGGTTACAAAAGCTATTACAGGCATATGCTGATGGTATCAATTTCTATCTCTATAAACATCCAACTGTTAAACCAGCATTACTAACACATTTTGAACCATGGTACCAACTGATGTGGACAGATGGCAGTATTGCAGCTATTCAATCGGGTGGTTTAACTGCCGAAGAATTGAAAAGCTTTTATACCGGTAACCCTGCTCCGCTTGCTGCAATAAAAAAACAGGAAGAAGAATTGCCTTCTGGCTCCAATGGTTTTGCGCTGGCTCCTGCCCATACTGCTTCTGGCAATGCCATATTGTATATTAATCCGCATGTTGCCTTTTATTTCAGACCCGAAGTACATGTTGTAAGTGAAGAAGGATTGAATGCCTATGGCGCCGTAACATGGGGCCAGTTGTTCGTTTATCAGGGTTTCAACGAACACTGTGGCTGGATGCATACCTCAGGATATTCTGACGTTTCTGACCTTTATGTAGAACAGGTAGTTAAACAGGGAAGCAAATTATACTACAAATACGATAAGAAATTATTGCCGGTAACAGAACATGCAATTACTGTTCGCTATAAAGAAGGAAACGCCATAAAAAGTAAAACAATTAAAACCTTTGCTACCCACCACGGACCAGTAATGGCACTTCGTAACGGGCAATGGATCAGCGTTAAAGCGAATAACCGGTCAATGAATTCGCTGATACAATCGTGGGTGCGAACCAAAGCAAATGGGTTTGAGGCATTCAAAAAAAATATGCAGTTGCTGTCGAATGCCTCTAACAATACAGTGTTTGCCGATGATAAGGGAAATATCGCCTATTGGCATGGCAACTTTATTCCACGCCGCGATACATCATTTAACTGGTCGAAACCGGTAGACGGTACTACAAAAGCTACTGAATGGAAAGGGCTTCATTCATTGGATGAAACCATACATCTGTATAATCCTGCCAGTGGCTGGATCCAGAACTGTAACTCAACGCCCTTTACTTCTTCAGGAGCCAGCAGTCCTAAAAAAGAAGAATATCCTGCGTATATGGCTACAGAGGCTCAAAACTTTCGTGGAATTAACGCGGCCAGGTTATTAAGTAAGGCGAACGGATTTACCATTGATTCGATGATCACTATGGGGTATAATACTTACCTCGCCGCATTTGAAGAATTAATACCGGCTTTTGTAAATGGGTTTGAAAGTTCTGTTCCAAAAAATGAATCTTTATACACTACGCTGGCGCAACCGGTGCAGGTATTAAAAAACTGGGATCTGCATACAAGTGAATCATCGATTGCTACTACGCTGGCTATTGAGTGGATGCAGAAATTATTACCATATATCAATCAGATAAAAGTGAATGGCAAAGATGCGGACTTTGTAACCCGTGTGCATGTATATTCTGCCACAGCATCTGTTACTGAATTAGCTCAAACTTTGCAGACTGTTATAAATGAATTAACGGGCAAATTTGGTAGCTGGCAAATTCCGTGGGGATCGATAAACCGCTATCAACGGTTAACCGGAGAATTACAGGAAACTTACGACGATGCTCAACCAAGTCTACCAGATGGCATGGCTGCTTCTACATGGGGTTGTATTCCGTCTTTTGTTAGCCGTTACATGAATGGCACGCAAAAGAGATATGGATATAATGGCAATAGTTTTATTTGTGCTGTTGAATTTGGTAAACGGGTAAAAGCAAAATCGCTGTTAACCGGTGGAGAAAGTGGTAACCCCGCTTCACCTCATTTTAATGATCAGGCCGAAATGTATACCAAAGGCAGATTTAAAGATGTGCTCTTTTATAAAGAAGATGTGCTGAAGCACGCGGAACGAACTTATCATCCGGGAGAGTAATACATACTTAAGCATTTAATAATTTATCAACTTTTCTACCGTTTCATGCAATCTTGCCTTTGCAAGAAAATTGTTTTCCAGTTCTGTATTGAAAGGTACGGGGGTATCGAGAGAAGCACAACGCATAACAGGTGCGTCGAGCAGGTTAAAGCAATGTTCACCGATCCAGGCTGCAATTTCACCACCGATGCCACCTGTAAGGGTATCTTCATGCAATATTATTACACGACCTGTTCTTTTTACTGCTGTTCGAATAGCTTCATAATCGAGCGGTAATAAAGTGCGCAGATCGAGTATGTCGATAGAAGTTTCGGGATGTTCTGCTGCATATTCTTCGGCCCATATTACACCAAAACCATAGGTAATAATGCTTATTTCGTCACCGGAACGAACATGACGTGCTTTGCCGATCTCTGTTTCATAATATTCATCAGACACATCGCCGCTAACACTACGGTACAATGCTTTGTGTTCAAAGTATAGTACCGGATTAGGATCATTAATAGCAGCAATGAGTAATCCCTTTGCATCAGCAGGCGTTGAAGGATATACTACTTTTAAACCGGGTGTATGAACAAACCAGGCTTCATTGCTTTGTGAGTGAAAAGGCCCTGCACCAACACCTGCGCCTGTAGGCATGCGAATGACTACATTGGCAGACTGACCCCAGCGATAATGAATTTTAGCCAGGTTGTTTACAATCTGATTAAAACCCATGGTAACAAAATCGGCAAACTGCATTTCGATGACACTCTTAAACCCTTCAAGGCTTAAACCCAGCGATGCACCGATAACGGCGCTTTCGCAAAGCGGTGTATTACGCACTCTGTCTTTACCAAACTCTTCCAGAAAACCTTCTGTTATTTTAAATACGCCACCATATTCAGCAATATCCTGCCCCATCAAGATGAGGTTGGGGTGCTCGTGCATACTCTGGCGCAATCCATCTTTAAGGGCATCAATAAAACGAAGCTCTCCGGCAGATTCAGCACCGGGATGTTTAAGATCAGATGTTTGCGAACCAACATATGGATCAGCGCCGGCATCACCTCCCACTGTTTCTACTCCTGCCATTACACCGGCAATTTCAGCCTTCCGGCTTCTTACTTCAGATTTCTTACTTCCAACCTCAGCCTTTGCATACACATCCTGCAATTCTTTTTCTGTATCCGGCACCATTGGTTTTGCATTAAAGGCAATGCTCAATTCTACATCAATGTATTCTCTCAAATCCTGGCGAATTGTTTCTACCAGTTCTTTGGTGAGAACCTGCTTCGACATTAAAAACTGTTCAAAGTTTTTAATGGGATCTTTCATCTCCCATATTTCAAATAAATAAGAGGGAATGTATTTGGTGCCGCTGGCTTCTTCATGGCCACGCATGCGGAAGG
>Ga0105239_10004006_pt1 | contig 17838 bp, 16 predicted proteins | sample KBSC44metaG_FD_92761 | JGI IMG/M metagenome (GOLD analysis project Ga0105239, IMG submission 92761) | Corn rhizosphere microbial communities from Kellogg Biological Station, Michigan, USA - KBS C4-4 metaG | ecosystem: Host-associated > Plants > Roots > Rhizosphere > Soil | place: Michigan, USA...
AGCCTCAAGTACTATCAAAGGGAAGGGATCCTCCCGCGACAACAGTACAAAAACATCAAACAAATTCAAATAATTAAGCGGGTCAGGTTTGTTTGATATAAACAGCAGCTTATCATCTACTCCGCATTTGGCTGCATCATACCTGAGCAGTTTAGCCCACTCGTCGCCGGCATCTGCACCGAGCCATGCTATTTTAAAATCAAAACCGGGATACAGTTCTGTTAGTTTTAAAACAAGCGGGATAACCAGGTCGGTACCCTTTCGCCATGACGGCGACCCACCCGTACCGATAATAAACTGCCCCGGTTTAATACCTGTACTTTCTCGCAAATCCTCGTTAAATGACGGAATTACCGCGGTATCAATAAACTCATAGCGAAGGCTAATCTTGTCGGCAGGCATGTTAAATGCTGTCATTAAGTGTGTTTTTACAGCACCCGAAACAGCGATGATTGCATCTGTAATAGGCAGGTTTTCTTCGATATAAGCGTTAGTGAAAAAATACCCTGTGGCGTACGCAAGTTCGTGGATGCAGCAGAGGGTTTTAACCGCATGGTTTTCCTTAAAAATGGTTAGCCAGGGCAGCGTCACAATGGTATTACCATATACCAGGGCGTATTTATTTTTTGCCAGTGTGGCAGCGGCTTTTTTGTACTCATCGTTCAGCGTAGTTTTGCGTAGTTTTCTTTTAATACGTGTTTGATAGCTGTGCTGCCGGGTAAGCTTACTCAAAACAAAGGTCTGCGAAAGCACTTCAAAATCACTTCTTAAAGGGCCATCGGCCAATAACAATATATCGAATTGCAAATCTGTATTGTGTTTAATCCATTTCAACAGGTGCAACAACACTATTGGCGCTCCGCTGCGTGATGCCTCGTGGCTTATAAACAAAACTTTGTGTAAGGGTGCTTTGGCCAATTACGTATTGTGATTTTGGATGATATACTCCGCCTTAAATTTTAAAACTGTATTTGCCGGCACCGACTTATAGATGAGGTTATTAGCGCCGATAATAACATTATCACCTATAGTTACCCCTTTTAGTATGGTTACATTGCTGCCAATCCAACAGTTTTTGCCTATGGTGACAGTAGCGGTTTTGAAGTTATGTCTGTCAACATCCAGCGCATCGTTTGCATAGGTGTAAGTATGGTTGTGGTCGTATATTTTTACGCCTTCACCAAACTGTGTATTTTCGCCAATGCTAATTTTGTCAATGCAGTTGATGGAGCAATAGTTGTTAAAAAACACGTTACTTCCTATCGTTAGTTCTGCTTTAGGTACCAGCAGAATGGCGCAATACTTTTTAAAATGAACACCCGGACCAAATTTTATAGAAAAGCCAGATGCAGGTAAGGTGGCCGAAAAGTATTCTTCAATTATCAGGCTGCCCTCAATGCTAACGTTGGGGTTATTGTAAATTGCTTTCAGCTTATATTCCTCGTAAACAAGCTTGAGTTTTGCAATAATTTTACCAATCCTATTTTTTAGGGCCCGTTTCATTTTCAGCGATAATTTAGGATGGTGTCAATTTTAAAAACCAACCGTATTAAATAGTACGATCGCCTGCCAAGCTTATCTATAATAAACGAGCCAAATTTGCGCAGACCGTGTCCCGAAATGTTATACATCCCGTTATTTAAAAACAACGCCTCGTTTATTTTACCGGGTTTTATAAAGCTGCAAATGGTACGGTTTACAAAACCGGTAATGCGGCTAATATCTTCGGTTGACAATAATTCGCGTTTAAAGTTTTTTATAAAGATAGCTGAATTGGCCAGGCTCATCAAGCTATTATCGTTCGACATGTTGGAAGCATGTTTGCGATAGTAAAACAGTTTTTCTTCCATCCCGTAAAACGAAACCCCTTGCAAGGCAAGCCGGAGCCAATAGTCCCAGTCTTCGCATGCCCGTAGCTTCTCGTCTTGCGGGCCCACTGTATCCAATTCTTTTTTTTTTACCAGCACCGATAAAACCGGGATATAATTGCCCCTGTACTCGAGTTTATAAATATCAGCAGGTGCAAAGTAACCGACAACGGTGCCATAATGCTGTGCCGTTTTTACGTCGTTATTATAGAATACAAAACCATCGCTAAAAATAACACCGGCGGCGGGGTGTTTTTCAGTAGCGGCCAATTGCTTTTCCAATTTTTCGGGTACCCAAAAATCATCGGCATCTAAAAATGCGATCCATTCGCCTTTTGCAGCTGTTATCCCTGTATTACGCGCGGCGCTTAATTTTTTATTTTCCTGGGTTATCAGTTTAATCCGTGCATCTGCAGCTACATATTTCTCAGCAATAGACCGGGTATCATCCGTTGAACCATCATTCACGATAATTAATTCCCAGCGATTAAATGTTTGTTTGATAACAGAATCCACCGCTTCCGCAATAAATTGCCCGGCGTTAAATACCGGCATAATTACAGACACTATTGTATCATTCATTGGGAATTTGTATCCATTTTTGGGGGATTAAGTCCCGTGTGTCCAAATTGTCGGCTTTTGACGCAAACCAATTGGCGGGTGCTATAACCATCTTTTCATCAGCGGGATTAAGCCAGGCTCCCCACCAGCTAAAGCTGCTGTTTGCTATAATATGGTGGCAGCATTTGCTCATTAAGGCCATATCCTGCCAGCTGTCATCGCCCTGGTTATGTTGGACCAGCACCGCGTTATCGCCGGTGGCAATAAGGTTTTCGGCCACCCATTCTGCATCGTCTGAAAAAAAGTAGAATGTTGGGTTTGTTACCTTTTGCTTAATTAACGCAATAGCGTTTTGGTAATAAGCAATGGAGCAAACACCGTGCATTTCATTTGTGCTTACCGAGGTTATATAATCTCCACGGCGCACGTGCACGCTGACCGGATTCTGTTGTTGCGCCAATTCGCCGGCAATTTTTTGCGATTGCGTGTTCAGCGACTTTTTGAAAGCAAAAGCGCTCCTAATATCATTTTCTATCGGGCTGAAATATTGTTCGCTTTGCCAAAAGCCTTCAAAGTATACCGGTGGGGCTATGTCGAATACCCTTTTGTCAAACCGCATCGTTTTTTCATGGAAAACTGTATGTTTATCCAGCCCGGCTTTTTTTAGTACCCTTTGCAATAAACCGGGTCGAAAAAAACTATCGACCATTTTACCATCGGCAATTTTTGTTTCATACCCGAAAATATCCAGGGCGTAGCTCCGCGGCGTAAGGCCGTGGTTTTGATTGTAAAAGGATAAATCGAGATACAATTGCGCGTTCATTTTTTTAGCAACTGCTAAGCCAAATGCATATTCAAACATTTGGTTACCAAGCCCGCCCTGGAGCCTAATCACTAACGGCTGCATGCTTTTTCATAAACAACTTAATATCGTGCAAATCCTTGAAATTATTTTTTAGCCAATCATGCTCTTTATCCCACCATTTAAAATTTTCAAGGAATTCTATCTCATCTTTTTCGAACCGGTATTTTATAACTTTTGCCGGTACCCCAACAGCAACGGCATAGGCAGGGATATTATGTGTTACAACAGCTCCGGCGCCTACGATGGCTCCATTACCTATAGTAATATTATCCATAATAATCGCATTAACCCCAACCCAAACATCGTTGCCTATCTTGGTTTCACCCATTTCCGCAAAATAATTTTGATCGCTAAACGTCATGCCGTTTTGTTTATTCAGAGAAAAGAAAGCGGGGTGCGTGCTTACAAATTCTGAAGACGGGTGCGTGCCTAAACTTACGCAAGCGCCTTGCGCGATAGAGCAAAACTTACCTATCGCAGTATTCATTACCGAGACAGACGAGCTTAGATACGTATAATCGCCAATGTTTGTGTTATAAACGTAACAATCCTTACCTATAGCACAGTTGTGACCCATAATGCTATTGTGAAAAGAGTAGTTTAACACTGGCTCCGGGTTGCCAGTTCCCTGTGTTGATTTTTTAACCAGTTTACCCAAAATCCTCTTCAAATAGCCTTTTAGCGACATGCCGGTATTTAGCTAAGCGTGTTTTGCCTTCTCATTTTCGAAAATATGTTATAGCCCCTCAGGTAAACATTAATACAAAGCAAATCGTAATAAAAAAGGGCTATTTTCTTTATTACGGTAAGATATATTCTGATTTTTTTGGGAAAGCCCAACCCCGAGTTGCGGATAACAGCAAAATGGCTGTAAAGATAGTCGCTCCATTTTTTTTTCAGGTACTGCAATCCGCCAAAATTCACTTTTATAAATAACAGGTTTTTTAACCTTGGGACATGCATCTCCTGTACATAACCCTTTACTGGTGTATATGTACATGTGCGTAGTAGCTGGGGCACAACAACCAGTTCGCCTTGCAGCAATACTGCCAGGTTAATCAGCATATCACCGGGCAAATCGCCTTTTTTCAATATATCAATTACCTGGTTCGAGCGTAATACACTGGTTTTAAATATGGCGTAAAAAAGGTTTGCCTTACCGAAACCTTCAAACTGGTTTATATAATTTTTCACCCGCTTAACATCATTGCCGGTAACAAATTCCTGTAGTAGGGGCAAATGGTTTGGGTACGATGCAATCCTGTTATTATCCTCATCAACCTCCATAAAATCGCAGAACCCGGCAACCGCCGCAGGGTTGGCAATTAGCGCCGCTATTATTTTTTCAATAAACTCAGGCGCCCACCAGTCGTCGTCAGCGGCCCACATAAAATATTGGCCATTCGCTCTTTCAAGCAAAAAGCAAAAATTGTTATACATTGATAACCGCCTTGGCTGTTTATAAAAAGCTATTCTTTCGTCATTAGCTGCATTCACGATTGGGCCGAAATCAAGCGTCTCATTAAAATCCTGCGAAATAATTATTTCGAGATTTTTATAGGTTTGATTTGTTATGCATTGTAAGGTGTGCTTAAAGCCCTCTTCACGGTTATAGCAGCAAATGCCAACGGTTACCAAAGGGTGATGATTAATTGTATCCGCCATCTATTTCAATATCTGCCCGGTTTATGCCTTTGTTATTTATCAGTTCGGCTACAACGTTAATTACATCTTCAACCTTAATAAATTCATTATTAAACATCCGGCCGGCATGTTTCTGCCTGAAATCTTCCGTCATATTATTAAAAACCGGCGAATTTTCAACAAGGCCCAATGAAACAACATTAAACCTTAGTTGATTATAGGCATTTGCCAAACTATGCATCAGTCCAATTAGCCCGGCTTTGGCGCTTCCATAGGCAGGGTCATAGCTGCCTTTCTTTTTGGCAACTGACGATATAAATAGCACCAATGCCCCCTCACTTAATTTGCCGGCTAAATTTTTTATGAGCAACGTGGGAGTAATAAGGTTGACTTTTAACATCCTTGAAAAATGTTCAGGGCCAATGTCTTTTGCGCCAACCGACGGGTTTAAACCCTGGAAAAATAGCACAGCTTTAAAATTGCCATTTAGTTTATTGCTTATACTTTGGGTATCATCGCTTTCAAAGTCGAAGTTCAACTGTTGGGTTTGGTCGTTCCGGTAAACATTCTGTATTGCGTACACATCCTTATATTTCTCATTAAAGGCTTTCGCTAAAAAGCTGTTGCCGCCAAAAATCAAAATATCTTCCTTCATTATTTAACCATAGATGCAACCAATGCCTGCGCGCCTTTATTAAATATTTTTACAACCGTGCAATCTTTTAAGCCAATCATATCCGCAATGCGTATTAATTTTTGTTTGGTATAGCCGTTATAATGAAACTGCCCATCACCGTTTTGATTGCCAAAAAAATGGGTGGTTATCATTCCCCAGCGCTGCTCAACCGACCGGCCATTGCCAAAGTAATGGTCTTTGGCACCTACTTTATAAAACTCCTTAAACGAGTCTTCGGCTTCTAAAAACTGTTTGCATAACCATTCCATATCCGGCGTTTCTGTTACCAGCTTTCCACCGGGTTTTAATATCCTTGCACATTCCCGCCAAAACCTTTCCTCGTCTTTAAACCCTATATGCTCCACCAAATGTTCTGATAAAATTTCGTCGGCAGAGTCATCGGCATACGGCAAATTAAATATATCTAGCTTTTCCACGCCCGGAAAGTCAACATACTTGTCAATATTAATATACCCTTCTTTTACGTTTTTACCCGAGCCTAAGTGAAGTTTCATATTTTTGCCCTTTTTAATTTTTGTTTGCCTTGCAGTATATGCTTAATTTCAAGTGCAACCTGTATACAGGTTGTAACTTTGCCTGATAGTACCGAAAAGTAATTTTTCACTTCCGGGTAAATATGCAGTTCGGTTATGCGCGCATCGTCGCTGTTTTCATAAACCAACCTGGTGGTTTTATTATATCCTGTGTGTACCGCGTCGTTTAAAAACGGCATAAATAATGCCGATTGCTCGTAAATGGCACTTTCCGCATCCTTGTCTAAAATATTGCTTATCCCAAAACCGGGGTTATTAATTGCCAGTTGCGATTGGGTAACAGACTGCCTTACATGGTAAAGCAGGAATTCGTTTTTAGCCCTGCCCCGTGGCATTACTGAGCAGAATGGCCCGTCCATAATTGTTAAGCCCTTTGCCGGTGTAGGATATCTAAAAACCGGGATAATTACATTTTCAAATAGCAGCCTTTTCTGCTCAACGCCAAGGTATTTATTTATCTTATTGATGTTTGAATAAGTAGTATTTACCACAACGTCGTAATGCTTAACTGCATTGTTAAATGTTGCTTCAAAGGTTTTATCAGGCAGCTGTTTTAGGTTGGTACATTCGGTACCCAGCAGCAGGTTGATTTTAGATTTTTTCAGATTGCTTTTGATGATTTTTTTTAATCTTTCGTAATCCCAAACCGGCTCGGGTACTTTAAAGCATTCTTCAATTTTATCCCTGTTTAAGAATTTACTATCAGGATATTCATTATCGTAACCAATACCAACATTGTCGCAAAAGCTAACGAATTCGGCAGGTGTGGTTTTGCTTCCTTCCCTTGCAATGGCATAGTAATTTGGCAATTGATGAATTACTGATTTACCGTAGTTAAATAAAAACGACAACAAGCCCTCGATGCTTTGTTCGGCTGTTTGAATACTGCGCAAGTAATGGTAGCCCAGGTGTATCCGATTATGGTTAACCCTTGATGCTAATTGCATAATGTCGCTTTCAGCCTCAATCAAGTCAATTTGGTTATTTTTATCCGCTAATATATTTGCTGCTGATGTGCCAAAAAGGCCCGCACCTATAATCAAAATTCTCATCGCCCTGTAAAATCGGCTTTCCAGTTAAACAATGGTCTAATTACCCCGCCATAGCTGCCAGCATATTCACCCCTGGCCGAGTCGCCATCCATGCTATCTTTTACTAAAAAAGAGATAGCATCTTCAGCATAGGCGTGCAGCTCAAAAGGGTCGGAGGTAATGACCGCCGGACTAATTTTCACTTTTCCTTCTGAAAAGAAATTGCCGGGTATTAACATTTCCGCAGTATATCTGCCTTTTTTTCGCACCGTATTACTGCTCCAAGCAGAGTTAACATCATGCGAGTCAAATAAGCGTATGCCATGCTCGTTATAAAAAACAAACGCATGGGTTAATTTAACATCGTCAGCCAATACTTCATATTCCATTTTTATTATCACAGGTTTCCGGATGTCGATATATTCATATACTTCGTAGCTTTCATCAAATACCCCGGCGCTCAGAATGCGGGCAACGCCGTTCCCCGGGGCATTACCAGTTTCCCATTGCATGAAAGAGGTTGACACTTCGTCGGTGCTCAAATAATTAGTGATAATTTTATGAGTTGCATCATGGTCTATCAGCAGGCCATTCCGCAATAACATTGATGAGCTGCAAAGACGCGTTATGGCAGTTAAATTATGGCTCACAAACAGAACCGTTCTTCCCTCGCCCTTGCTTACATCGCCCATTTTGCCGAGGCACTTTTTCTGGAACTCGGCATCGCCAACCGCCAGCACCTCGTCAACAATCATAATCTCGCTTTCAAGATGCGCGGCAACAGCAAAAGCCAGTCGCACATACATACCCGATGAATAGCGTTTAACCGGTGTATCCACATAGCGTTCGACACCCGAAAAATCAACAATCTCGTCAAACTTTCTTTTAATTTCGGCTTTGCGCATCCCCAGTATGGCACCGTTTAAAAAAATATTTTCCCTGCCGCTTAATTCGGGATGAAAGCCGGTACCAACCTCTAATAAACTGGCTATACGCCCCTTTAATTTTGCCGACCCGGTTGTAGGGGCCGTAACCCTGCTTAAAATTTTAAGCAACGTACTTTTGCCGGCGCCGTTGCGCCCTATAATGCCCACTGCATCACCCTGCTGAATTTCAAAATTTATATTTTTCAGGCTCCAAACCACATCACTTTCGCCCTTAACAGCACGGTCATTTACCTCACCTATTTTTAAAAACGGATCTTCTTTCCCCCGCATTTTTGCCCAAAAGCGCTCCAGGTCGCGGCTGATGGTGCCGGTACCTATATCGCCTAACTGGTACGCTTTTGATAAATTTTCAACCTTAATTACTACGGACATTAAATTTTATTAAATATTTGATGTTCAGCGTGTTTCACTTTGTTCCAGGTGTTCCATGTTTTTTTTGGAACACCTTATGGCGCAGCTAAATAATACTAATTATCTGATATTCAACATGTTTCACTTTGTTCCAGGTGTTCCATGTTTTTTTTGGAACACTTATACGGTATCGATAAAGTTGCGCTCAACACGGTTAAAAACCACAATGCCGAATAGCATAATTATAATTGTTATCAGGGTTGTAATACCCAGCGAAAGCATGGTAAAGGTCCCTTGTCCCAAAAAACCGTACCTGAATGCTTCAATAATAGATGTCATGGGGTTGTATTCCACCATCCACTGATAATGCGGGTATTTCTGTTTTACTGTCGATAGCGGGTAAATAACCGTGGTTAAATACATCATTAATTGTATCCCGAAGGTGATCAGGAATGTCAAATCACGGTACTTAGTGGTCATTGCTGAAATGATCATGCCCAGCCCGAGACCCAGCATTGCCATTAAAATCAGCAAGAATGGGAATAACAGCAAATATGCATTAGGGTGAAAAGACGAACCCTTCACCCAATAAATTATCATCATTAAAACAAACAGGGCCATTTGCACCCCAAACCGGATGAGGTTTGATACCACGATGCTTAGCGGCACAATGAGTCGTGGAAAATATACTTTACCAAAAAGCCCTGCATTTGCAGTAAACACGCTGGAGGTTTTGGTAAGGCAGTCGGCAAAATAGTTCCAGGCGGTAATACCGGCTAAATAAAACAGCGGTTGCGGGAGCCCATCGGTTGATATATTGGCAAGGCTGCCAAATACAAACGTATAAATAATGGTGGTAAACAATGGCTGTATAAAAAACCACAATGGCCCTAATATAGTTTGCTTGTAAAACGATACAAAATCGCGCCGCACCAGCAACACGAGGAGGTCGCGGTAGTGCCAAACGTCCTTTAGCTTTAAATCAAGCAGGTTGTTTTCGGCGGTTAATTCAATATCCCATTTTTCGGGAGGTGCTTCAGTCATTAGTCAACATTTTTTCAAGCCTGTTTATGTATTCGGTTTCGTTAAAGTGCCGCAAGCATTCCTGCTGCAAGTGCTGCCGTTTTGCAGTGGTTAACGGGGAATTTAAATATTCCGTTATCGCTTTTTCCAACTCCGCCAAGTCGTCGGTATTTATTGCTGTACCTAATTCGCCGTTACAAATGGCATCTACACTTCCGTCGGCATTACCACAAATAACAGGTAAGCCACAAGCCATAGCTTCAATAAACACAATTCCAAATCCCTCCTTTTTACTTGGTAAAACAAAAAGGTCGGCCAGTAAAAAATAATCCGGAATTTCTTCTTCTGCAATAAAACCTGTCAGAATTACCTGCTCATCAACCTTCGCCCCGCTGATGAGTTTTTGTATCCTGATTTCTTCCTTATGGTCATATTGACCGGCCAAAATATACTTTATCCCCGGAAACTTGTCTTTCAATTTACTTATAACTTTTATAACCTGGTCGTGCCCTTTATACTGCTCGGTTGATGCCAGGCGTGTTAGTGTAAAAATAACGGGAGTAGTATTTAGCAATCGGTACCTATTTAACAGCCTGTCGGGTTTTGTGAAGGTTTCCGGTAACTTAATGAAAGGATCAACAGCGTTGTTGAGCACTTCGCATAGAGCCGCATCAGTTTTATGCCGCTTTATCATCTGCTGTTTGGTAAAATTGCTTACACAAATAATTTTATCACATCGCTTTAAAAAAATATTTTTTAATACCGACAACGGACGCCATACTTCAATGCCGTGGGCAATCAGCCAAATCTTACATTTCGGGTTAATAATTTTTATGAGCAGACCAACAAGGGCAAGGTTAATATGGCTGATGATAATAACGTCGGGTTTTTTGGCCCCGGTTATGGTTTTTAACACAAACGCCATTCGGTTAGTGCCAAAGCCGGTAAACTTTTCGGCGGGCAGGTATTTGGGCATTAAATCGCTATCTGAATCATATGCCGACCAAAGGCAAAAGTCCCATTTTTTTCGAACCGCCAGCGAATGCAGCGAATGGGCCAGCGTCCGTGTCATTTTTTGTATGCCACCTGTGGTGCTGAAAGTTTGCAACGAAAACAGGATTACCCGTTTAGTCATTCAATTGAATTTGGTACAGCGCGAATATTTTTGACCAATGTAAATGGCCTTTTTTAAACCTTTTAACTACATCTTGAGCCAATTTTCCTTTATATAAATTTGCATTACTTATTTCTGTATGCTTACCCATCCACTCCTGTAACGGAAAGGTAAATCCCATTTTGGGTCGGTTCCAGATGGCTTCGGGCAGCAGGCCGTTAAAGCTATCAATTAACAGTTTTTTGGGTTGATGCTGGTTAAATCTTATTTCAGGCAAAATGCTATTTACCAGGCGCTGAAAATCCTCGTCTAAAAAGGGCACCCTTACTTCAAGCCCGTGGCTCATGCTCAGCACATCGGTATCGCGCAGCAATTGGTTTTGCATGTAAATATTGGTTTCAAACCAGGCGGCGTGTTCTTTATTATAAGGCCCCAAATCGGGCATTAAATTTTCACCAAACAAAATTTCATTAACCTGTCTAACGTCCGCGTCAAGTATTTTGGCAATATCATCAGGCACAAAAAGCCCGCGTAATAAAAGATAATCGGCCAACGGATGACTGTGTTTCAGAAAGGAAATTTTCCGGTACCTGTCAGCCCCAAGCAAGTTGGTTGCGCCAAGTAAAACAGCAGGTATTTTTCGAAGATATTGCAGGTATCCGATCCTGTTAAATGATGGGTAGCCACCAAAAAGCTCGTCCGCTCCAACACCCGACAGTACTGCCTTTAAGTCGTCCTGGCGTGCATACTTGCTTATAAACCAAGTATTAATACCGTCGGTAGTTGGCATATCCATATCCGAAATTATATGCGGAAAGTTCGATTCAAAATCGGCCTGCTGTACAAGGTGTGCAAGCTTTTCGCCCTTCAGTTTACCTAATACTGTGTTTTGATAAACACGCTCATCATAGTTTTTCTCATTAAAATAAATAGAAATTGTTTTGAGGTGTTCGGTTTCTTCATTCGCCAGCAGCGAAAGCAGACTTGAATCAATCCCGCCACTTAAAAAAACTCCCAAAGGCGCGTCGGATATAAGCTGCCGCTTTATTGCTTTTTTTAGGCAATCGTGAATTTGCTGCCTGGCTGTTTTAATGTCTGTTATATACCCGATTGCCTGTTGACTATTGACATAGGAATTTATCGTGAAGCTATTTTCCTTATGTTTCCAGGTTAAAAAATGTCCTTTTTCAAGGCTGAACACATCTTTTAAAGTTGTGTAAGGTTCTGGTATATGGCCGAGTGCAAGAAATCTTACCGGCCAGGTTTGGTCGGGCCCAATTGCGGGGTTTGCCGCTTTAATTGCTTTAATCTCTGATGCAAAAATCAGCTGCCTGTTAGCTGCATGGTAATAAAGTGGCTTTATCCCCGTCGAGTCCCTGACAAGATAGGTTACAGCTTTGCCAACATCATATAATGCAAATGCAAACATGCCACGCAACATTGCAAACGCAGCAGTACCCCAATGCAGGTAGGCAGTTAAAATAACTTCGGTGTCGCTATCCGAATGGAATTGCACACCTAACTTTAATAGTTGCTCTTTTAAGTCGAGATAGTTATAGATTTCGCCATTAAAAGTAATCCAGGCTCGCTTTTGCATATCTGCCATCGGCTGATGGCCATTTTGGCTCAGATCAATTATTGAAAGCCGGCGGTGGCCAAAAGCCATATTTACATTCTCGGCTAAAAATATGCCTTCATCATCCGGCCCGCCATGTTTCAGCACATTACACATCACCTGTACCCTGTTGCTAATCTCGGCAGTTGAAAGCTGTTTTGAAATTATTCCGGCAATCCTGCACATAGGTTATATTTATTCATAGCTTCGCTTCGTAAGTCACAACATTAAATTGAAACTTATTATTAATCAGGTTTTTAAATATTATTAATAACATTACATTCTGGCCAAAAAGCCAAAACATCAATCAGTACGTAATGTTATAGTATCTGCTTTAAAATCTTTCAAGTAATGATGATGCCACATAAACCACTATGGAATAACCAAGGTTTTCAAGGCGCAATGCCAATTGTTTTTGCGAGCGGTATGATATTATTTCGCCCGTGAGCCCTTTAAGGGGGCCAGCTTTAATCACAATTTTTTCCCCTGGCTGCAAATGCTCCGCAGTAACCTCCAACTCATAGGGGCTTGCCATCAATAGCTTAAGTTCATCAATCTGCCGGTCGGGCATTGATGCTATCCTGCCCGAAAAATATATAAACCGGGCTATCCCTTTAGTCATTAACACTTCTGTTTGCTCGTGCTCGTTTATCCGCACAAACAGGTACGATTTTATAAACGGCTCTTCTACCCATTTTTTCCTGTCGCTCCATTGCTTAAGCTGGCGGTGCAGCGGCAGGTAGGTTTCAATACCTTTGCTCACTAATGCCTGGCAAGCTTGTTTTTCGGCACGTGGATTAGTATAAACCGGGTACCATTTGGCGGTATCTTTATTTGTTAATAAAGTCATACTTTATTGTATTCAGCCTTTTTTAAACCAGTTTTTTATGTGCCACCATTTGTCCTCATCCTTATCAACATAGTAGCCTGAGCTTTCATATCCGGTATAATCGGAATAATAATAATATTTAGTCCCATAGTTCTCACCGGTTAACTTGGTGGTGTAATACCTGGAATGCAGCAAATCCTGGGCAAACGCATTAAGTACAATTACCGTGTTGTCCAGGTGATATTCCTGCGCAATTCGCTGGGGAACAGTTGCTGCGTAAAATTTTGATTTTCCTGAACGTATAACAAACAAGTTAACGTCGCTAGCCCTGATCAAAGGGATAGCATCAGAGACAAGCCCGATCGGAGCGGTATCAATCATTACTATGTCATACCTCGAAGTAAGCTCGGCGATCAACTCGGTCATCCGTACTGAGTGTAATAGCTCCGAAGGATTGGGTGGGATAGGGCCCGAAACTATAAAATCAAGGTTTTCCTGGTTTGAGTGCGAAATTATGTCATCGGCGGCGCATTGGTTCGCCAGGTAATTACTCAGTCCAAGATCGTTTGGTACGTGGAATGTTTTATGCAGTTTTGATCGCCGCAAATCCGCCGCAACCAAAATTACTTTTTTGTCGATAAGCGATAAAGTACTTGAAAGGTTCACCGCTACAAACGATTTCCCCTCGCCTGCCACTTCCGATGTAATGCAGATAATTTTGCTCTTCTTTTCGGACGCAAGGAAACTTAAATTGGTACGGACCGATCGCACCGACTCGGCGAAAATTGATTTAGGCTTGCTCACTGCTAAAATCTGTGTGCTGTACTCATCAATTTCCTCAGGGAATTTTCGTATCACCCCTATTATAGGTATTGTTGTCAGGCTTTCAATAGTCTCCTTATCATAAATGTATGGGTTTAGTATCCTTATCAGGATAATTAACCCCAGCCCTATGGCAAGGCCGAAAATCTCTGCAGAGCGCCTTACGCCGTGTTCGTCCGGTGAGATTGGGCTAAAATTGGGTTGAGCCAAATCAATAATGGTGGCGCCGGGCAAAATCCCGGCGCTGCTTATCTGCGCGTCGAGTTTCTTTTCAGAAAGGAACGAATAAACTTTATCATTAATGTCAAAATCGCGCTTTAGGCTAACCATGTCACGTTCAGCCGAAGGCAGCTCAGATATTTGCTGGTTTACCGGACCCAGTTGTTTTTGCAGATAATCTATCTTATTTGCTATTAACTGGTGTGTTGATGCCAGGCTGTTTAAAATATTATTTTTAACCTGTAGTATCTGCTGATTAATATCCTGTACGGTCAGCGAGTTGCTGGTGAAAGTTTTTAATGCAATTTTCCTGTCCGTTATAAGCGTATTAAGGCTTGTAATTGCTGCGTTAAGCTGGTTATATTCTGTGCCTCCCATGCTAAAGTTCGGGAGCTCATCGTTGTCAGATTTAACTATGTCTTGTTTAAGCTGATCTATAGCAAGCAGCTCAATTTTCAACAATGAACTTTGCGACTCAAGCTCGGTGGCCTTGTTAATAGCACGGCTTGATGCGGTCGAAACATCCATTATCTTTTTCTTATTTTGATAATCCTGAATCGATTTTTCCGATCCCTTTACCTCGCCTGCCAGGAAATCCAACTGCCTGTCAATAAATTTTATCATTTGCGAAGCCGACTGCGTGCGCTGGTTACGATCGTAGTTGAGGTATTCCTTCATTACGGCATTTAAGGCGTCGGCGGCAAATTGCGGGTTTGAATCTACTTCCTGTAGCGAAATTATGCTCGAATTTTTGGCAGTTTCGGCGGTATGAAGCCCACCCCTCACCCTACCTATAAAATCTTCCGGGGCGTTTAATTTAAACAGATATAAGGCCGTATTGGGCATATATCCCGGGTATTTAATGCTAAAAGCAGTAGGCCCTATGGTAAATGGCGTATTGTATTTGCAATTGATTTTAACATCGCGCCCAGATACTTTGTGACTGATGCTAAAACTGCTGCTGTTAATGGGCCTAAAGGTAATAAGGTCCCGAAAAAAGTTCAGGCTGTCAAATTTTACAAGCGCTATATCCAGCGGCTTTTGCGGATATAACTCGCTTGTGCGGTTAAGCACCCTGCCAACTACGAAAAAGCTGATCCGGTAGTCAAGATGTTTAATTGCATTAAGTAAAAGCGCAGAGCTCTGTAAAACAACTGTTTCGCTTTGAATTTTCGAAACGGTTCCCCGATCATTAACACCAGGAACGCTTATAAGGTCAGATATTTCTGACTTCTTTTCTTCAAACTTCAGGGTTGCGCCGGTAGCGTAGGTTTTAGGAGTGTACCACAAATACACATTAGCAACTATCAGGCAAACTCCAAGCGACCCTACAACCCAATACCAACGGCTTAAGAGTATTTTTACTATTTTTAAATAATCTATCTCCTGGCTGGGTAATCTGGGCTTAATCTTATCTGTTTCCTCCATTTAACGACGAATAAGTGTAAGAACAATTAAGGCTGTATTAAACAACAAAAGGATAGGCTGAAATACGGTTGAAAAACTTTGCAGGTTATCGGTACGTGTAGCGCGCTTGTTTTGCGCAATGTAAATAATATCCCCGTTTTGCAGGATAGTTCGCGGGTCGTTAACTGATTGGATATCCCCCAGGTCAACCAAAATTACTTTTGGATTTTTTTCGGTACCCCGTATAATTTTAACATTGCTTTCGTTGGCTTTTTCGGTAATCCCCCCTGCGGCCCCAATCATTTCAAGCAAACTTGTATGATCCTTTGTTAATGGGAAATTACCCTGCGACCGCACTTCGCCAAGCATGGTTACTTTAAGATTTACTATTTTAAGCTCGATGATAGGGTTTACCAAAACGCTTTTGCGATAAGCATCTTCAACCAGCTTTTGCGCCTCGCCCCTGGTATAGCCCGCCACCTTTATGCGGCCTATTGCCGGCAATATTACAAACCCTTCATCATCAACCTGGAAATTCTGGTTATCTGTAGGGCTATTTAAAACATTGTTATTCACATTGTTTTTGGCCGAATTATCAACAAGGTATTTGGTGTCCTGTAAATTTCTAACCTGCAAAATATCCTGCGATTTGATACGATATTCGCCGGTAGCATTTGCTGTTTGATAAGCTGTATCGGTAAGCGATTTCTTTTGCTGAAAGAGCACCTGGTATTGCGTAGTGGAGCATGAAGCAAATACCAGCAGCAAACCTAAAACCGAAAAACTATAGATTAATTGACGCATAAATAATAAGTATGCTTAACATTTAACAGGGATCGGTTCAAATTTACGTAAATTTGCCGTTATAAACAGTTCAACCCTACTAAGTGCAGGATTTAAAAATATCTATAATTACAGTGTGCCATAATGCTGAAAGCACCATAAAGGACTGTATTGAATCTGTTAAAAGTCAAAATTATACTAACCTCGAATATATAGTTATTGACGGAGGTTCGACGGATAAAACTATCAACATCGTTAATAATTATGCACATTATGTAAATTATTTTATTTCGGAGCCGGACCGTGGGATATACGATGCCATGAACAAAGGCATCAATTTAGCCACCGGGGACATTGTTGGCATGTTGAATGCCGATGATTATTTTGCCGATAACTCGGTATTAAGCAATATTGCAGATGCTTTTGGCAAATATAATGCAGATATTATTTATGGCGACCTCGATTATATAAACGCAAAAGGATTAGTTGTTCGGAAGTGGCGCTCGGGACAAATTTCGCGCAGAAAACTGGAGTTTGGATGGATGCCGCCACACCCAACGTTTTATTGCAAGCGATATTTGTTTAAACAATTCGGGCCTTATCGTCTTGATTATGGCACCGCGGCGGATTACGAATTAATGATTAGATATTTGTATATCAATAAGTTAACAGTTCATTATCTAAAAAAAATTATAATTAAAATGAAACTGGGCGGAAAGAGCAACAAAAACATAACCGCCCGCGTAAAAGGAATGTTCTTTGATTTAAAGGCAATGAGGAATAACGGTATCAGGCTTCCTTTTATAGCATTAATAGTCAAGCCGGTACGTAAAATAACTCAATACTTTTAATTAGTATGAAATAATGTTAATATGTTAATAATAAGTGGATGGGTAACTTAACAATTGTTATTTACTTGCACACACCAAATTTAACTGTTGTATATTTAGCGTAAACGATTAATGATGATGGATTTTCTACATAATTACACATTTATATATTACATTTTCATTATCGCCGTATCCCTGCTGATAACTTCGTTTGCAATCCCATCTATTTTACACGTTGCCCGCTTTCGCCACTTATACGATGATCTTGGACATTTCAGGAAAGAGCATGACCATGGTATCCCAAGGCTTGGTGGGGTAGCTATTTTTGTTGGTTTTACTATTACTTCACTCCTGTTTTGCATGACAGATAAATCGTTACCGATAAATTACCTGCTTACTGCATGTATTATATTATTTGCGATGGGCATAAAGGACGATCTTTCGGGTGTAAACTCCAATACAAAATTTGTAATACAATTTGTTGTTTGTGCCATATTGGTGATACTGGGCGATATCCGTCTCACAGGTATGTATGGAGTATTTGGAATTTACGAGATGCCATATGTAGTAAGCGCCGGTCTGTCAATTTTATTAATCCTGCTGGTTGTTAACGCTTTCAATTTAATTGATGGTATCGACGGCCTTGCCGCTACCACCGGAATTATAGCAAACGGCGCCTTTGCAATATTATTTATATAT
>Ga0105239_10004010_pt1 | contig 17835 bp, 15 predicted proteins | sample KBSC44metaG_FD_92761 | JGI IMG/M metagenome (GOLD analysis project Ga0105239, IMG submission 92761) | Corn rhizosphere microbial communities from Kellogg Biological Station, Michigan, USA - KBS C4-4 metaG | ecosystem: Host-associated > Plants > Roots > Rhizosphere > Soil | place: Michigan, USA...
CTGGTTACGCTGTCCTGCGTGACTCGGCAGAAGATCCTCATCACCGGCGCCAGCTCTGGCCTTGGCGCGGGCATGGCCCGCCAGTTCGCGGCCAAGGGGCGTGACCTGGCGCTGTGTGCGCGCCGTACCGACAACCTCGAGGAGCTGAAGGCCGAACTCACCGGTCGGTACCCCGGCATCACGGTGGCCGTCGCGGCGCTGGACGTCAACGACCACGAGGCGGTGCCGAAGGTGTTCGCCGAGCTGGACGAGGAGCTCGGGGGTGTCGACTGTGTCATCGTGAACGCAGGCATCGGCAAGGGCTATCCCATTGGTGGCGGCAAGCCCTGGGCCAACAAGGCCACCCTCGAGACAAATCTGGTCTCGGGTCTGGTGCAGATCGAAGCGGCGCTCGAGATGTTCAAGAAGACGGGCAGGGGCCACCTGGTGCTGGTGTCCTCGGTGCTCGGCAACAAGGGCGTGCCGGGCGGCAAGGCCGCCTACGCCGCGAGCAAGGCGGGCATGACGTCGCTCGGGGAGTCGTTGCGCGCCGAGTACCCTTCGGGGCCAATCAAGATCACGGTGCTCGAGCCCGGCTACATCGAATCCGAGATGACCGCGAAGTCGGCCACGACGATGCTCATGGTGGACAACGAGACCGGCGTCAAGGCCATGGTCGATGCCATCGAGAAGGAGAAGGGCCGCGCCGTCGTGCCCGCCTGGCCGTGGTGGCCGCTGGTGGAGCTCATGAAGGTGCTGCCCCCGAGGTTTACCCAGCGCTTCGCCTAACCCCCTGCGATTTCGGCGCGTTTGCGGCCGCTGACCGTCCGCCAGCGCGCCCGAATCGCCTCACCCCCACCAGAACGCCGTGGCGATCGCGACGTAGAGCGCGCAGAGCACTGCCCCCTCGAACCAGTTCGATTCGCCATCGAAGGTCACGATCACGGCGACCAACGCCGACATGATCATCACCGCCAACAGCAGCGGCGAGAACACCAGATCGAAGCCGGGCTGGCCGAGCCATATTGCTGCCAGACAGATGATGGGGGCGATGGTGAGCGCGATCTGGACGGGCGACTGCAGGATCACCTGCACTGCATAGTCCATCTGGTTCTTCGCGGCCAACTGGATGCCGACGAAGTTCTCCACGGCGTTGCCTGCGATCGCGACGATCACCAGACCGGCGAAGACCTCGTTGATGCCCGCTGCCTCCATCGCCGGCTCCAAGGCGGCCACGAACCACTCCGACACGAAGGCCGCACCGATACCTGCGGCGGCGAGCATGCCGATGGCCATCGCCAGCGGCCACTCCCCGTGCGCCGTCGCGACACTGGCGGCCTTGGCCGAATCAGGGCTGGCCACAATGGGAGACGACGCTCTCGCGGGTGTATCCGGGGTGCTCGATCGCTTTCCGAGCGTGAAAGGCAGCGAGAGTGCGAACAACACGAGCATGACGATGGACACCACCACCGACACCGCTCTCTCGTGTGAGGCCGCCGGGGTGTGCAGGGAGGCGGTGAGCGACGGGACGGCGAGGATGAACACCGCGAGGGTGAACATCAGTCCCAGAGTGCGCACGTCTTCGGCGGCGAAGCGCTGCCGACCATGCTTCAGGCCCCCGACGACGAACGCCAGCCCGAGTACCAGCAGGGCGTTGGACAGGATGGAGCCGACGAGCGTCGCCTTCACGACCTCGAAGAGGCCTGCCTTGAGCGCGAACATGATGACGAACAGTTCCGGGAGGTTCCCCAACGCCGTCTGCAGGATTCCAGTTGCGTTGGCCCCGAGACGATCTCCGAGCGCCTCAACCGACCGGCCGACCAGAGACGCAAGGGTGGCCAGCGCAAGCGCGGACACGATGAACGCCAGCACCGCGTTGGCGTGGGCGAAGTACAGGCCTCCGGCAGCCGCTGCCGCCACGACCGTGACGGTGAGCATGATCTGGTCGCGTCGGGTCAGTAACTGTGGCCGTTCAGCGTGAGTGGTCGTCACGGGCTTCTCCTGCTCTGGTCGCGCCGAAGTGTGCCAGAACCGAGCTCTCCACGCTGAGCAGTGCGCCAACGTGACTGGAAAAGATTCTGGTGACGGCCTCGCCGCCGAGCGACTCGTGCAGGCCAACCCGCGGTGAGCGCGGTGCGGTGAGCGCGGTGCGGGTGCACAAATCGCAGATGACCGCCGACAAGGTTGACAGATCGTTGGGTTTTCCAAACAATGTGTTGTATGAGTCCGGTGAGGCGTGGAGAAACACTCCCCATCCACAACCGCATCAGCGTCCTGCGCGCCGAGCGGAGGATGACGCGGGCCGAGCTCGCAGCGTTGATCAACGTGAATCCGCAGACAGTGGGCGCACTGGAGCGAGGCGATCACTACCCGAGCCTCGATCTCGCCTTTCGGATCTGCGACGTCTTCGGCCTTCCGGTCGAGGCGGTCTTCTCGCGCGCTGCGTTCACCCCGCTGTCCGCCGAGCTCTACGGAAGAACGACTCGAACGAAGGGAAGCGAACACGATGACGCAGGCAACGCAGTCTGACCCGAACCTGCTGGATCGATACCAGGCGTATCGCACCCGGCGGTTCCTCAAACACGAACGCAGGTACGGAAATGCCTTGAGTGGCTGGCGCAATCAGGGTAGACGCCGTGTGCTGGTGATCGTCCTGGGCGTGGCTTTTGCGCTGATGTTCGCAGTCGGGGTGGTGTGCGCGTTCGGTGTGACGTGGGCACCGCTGTTGTGGCTGCCCGCATGCTTCGTCTTCTACCCGACGTGGATGGCCCTGCAGATCGTGTCGGGACGTCAGGGCGATGCACCGGAGGCTGCACTCGACGAGTACGAGATCCAGCAGCGCAACAGCGCGCGCTCCATCGGGCTGACCGTGACGCAGAACCTCATGCTGCTGCCGATTGCCTACTTGATCATCGGCTCGGTGCTGACGCGCGGAACCGACGTCTCGATGGCCTACGCAGGCGGGCTGATGTCACTCACGGTGTTGCTCATCGGAGGCTGCACTCCCGCAATGATTCTCGGCTGGAGCCGGGCCGACTCGGACGCCGAGGACGGCTAGGCGATCCTGCTGTCGTGACGCAGTAGTTGCGCGGCGTCGTGGTCGTGGGTGGGCACGATGGTCACACGCCCCTTGGCGGCGTGCAGCCGGTGCAAGGTCCGGAAGGTCTCCGATCGATCTACGTCCGCGATGCCGCCTGGATAGCTCGACTTCTGCCGGATGTCCTCGATCTGCCACGTGTGCCACGCCGCGTCACCGGCCAGTAGCACCCAACCGTCGTTGGTGTGCAACAGGATTCCGACGCTGCCGGGTGTGTGCCCGGCGAGGTCGACGAGCACCACGGAGCCGTCGCCGAACAGGTCATGACTGCTCGCGAAGGTCAGCACCGGCGGCCCATCCAGGTCATAGTCGACGGTCGTGCGGCCCACCAACGAATCCCGGACGCCGCCCACCGGCGCGATGGGACCCGTCATCACCCAATCCCGTTCTCGGCGATGGAGGTGCACGGGCAGGTCGGGAAGGTCGAGCAGACCGCACACGTGATCCCAGTGCGCGTGTGTCGGCAATGCGAAGTCGACGGCGCCAAACCCGGACTCCTGCAGTGCGGTGACGGTCGGGACGACGTCGGCAGGCGGGCGCACCGCAGGTCGCAGGAACGCGGGAAGTTGTGCGACGGCCCGTGTCCCGGCGTCGACGCACACGCCGGGATCCACGATGAAGGTGGCCTGCGGGTGCGTCACGACGAACGATGCGAGCGAGTTGCCGAGCCGTCGCGGCTGCCTGCGTCCCTCGACGATGAAGGCGGTCGGGACCGACTGGCGCACCTGCCGCAGCGCCGTGACGGACACCGTGACCGAGGACTGCGGCAATCCGGCATCGGTCAGCGATCGCAGGAACCGGTCACCGGCTCGGCGGGGCCGGACCGCACCCGAGGCGAGTCCGATGAGGGCGCCGCAGCATGCGGCGAGTGTTGGCGATTGCACGTTTCGGGGCATGTGCGCGAAGCTATAACTTCAGGTCGACCTGAAGTAAAGGGGCGAAAAATGACTCCAACCGGACAACGCATCGGGGACGCTGCGGCGACGCTCGGCGTCGCGACGCACGTCCTGCGTCACTGGGAGGACGTCGGCCTGCTACGCCCGCGCAGGCTGAGTTCGGGCCACCGCGCCTACGACGAGCAGACGATCGGCCAGGCCAGGATGATTCAGATCTGCCAACGGGCCGGGCTGTCCCTTGCCGACATCGGTGCGCTCGGCGCGAGCGACCGCGCGCAACGCATCGCACTCATCGAACTCAAGCGCGCCGAACTCGCCGAGCACCTCGCTCGAGTTCGGCGCGCCGACGAGTTCCTCGCACACATCGTGAACTGCACGCACCACGTCATCTCCGAGTGCCCGGAGTGCTCGGAGCTAGTCGGCGATCAGGCGCTTCGGCCCCGCTCCACTCGGTAGTGGCGGACCAGCGCGTCGGTCGAACTGTCGGACTGCTTGGCGGGGGAGCCGTCGTCGGTGATCACCGGCAGCAGCGCCTTGGCCTGGGTCTTGCCCAGCTCCACCCCCCACTGGTCGAACGAGTCGATGCCCCAGATGACGCCCTCGGTGAACACCTGGTGTTCGTAAAGCGCGATCAGCTGGCCCACCACCGATGGCGTCAACTTGGTCGCGAGAATCGAAGTGGTTGGCCGGTTTCCGGGCATCACCTTGTGCGGGACGACGGCGGCAGGCGTGCCTTCTGCAGCGATCTCCTCGGCGGTCTTGCCGAATGCCAGCACCTGAGTCTGCGCGAAGAAGTTGCTCATCAGCAGGTCGTGCATGCTGCCAGTGCCGTCGGCGGTGGGCAGGTCGTCGGTGGGCTGGCTGAACCCAATGAAGTCGGCGGGGATCAGCCGCGTGCCCTGGTGGATCAACTGGTAGAACGCGTGCTGACCGTTGGTTCCCGCTTCGCCCCAATAGATTTCACCGGTCTCGGTGGTGACGGGGCTGCCGTCGGCCCGCACCGACTTGCCGTTGGACTCCATCGTCAACTGCTGCAGGTACGCCGCGAAGCGGGCCAGGTCGTTCGAGTACGGCAGCACCGCCCGCGCCTGGGCGTCGAAGAACTCGTTGTACCAGAGCCCGATGAGGCCAAGCAGCGCAGGCGCATTGGCATCCAGCGGCGTGGTCTTGAAGTGCTCGTCGATGACGTGGAACCCGGCGAGGAACTCGGCGAACCGCTCCTTGCCGACCACCGCCATCACCGATAGGCCGATCGCCGAGTCCACCGAGTACCGGCCGCCGACCCAGTCCCAGAAGCCGAACATGTTGGCGGTGTCGATGCCGAACTCGTCGACCAGCTTCTTGTTGGTCGAGACGGCGACGAAGTGCTTGGACACGGCGGCATCGCCGAGCGCGTCAGTGAGCCAGCGCCGGGCCGCAGTCGCGTTGGTCAGGGTCTCCAACGTCGAGAAGGTCTTCGAAGCGACGATGAAAAGCGTTGTGGCGGGGTCGAGTCCGTCGAGCTTGGCGACCAGGTCGGCCGGGTCGACGTTGGACACGAATCGCGCCGAGATGCCCGCATCGGCGTAGTGCCGCAGCGCCTGATAGACCATCACCGGGCCGAGGTCCGACCCGCCGATCCCGATGTTGACGACGGTCGTGATGCGCTCACCCGTCGCGCCCGTCCACTCACCGTTGCGCAGCCGGTCGGTGAAGGCGCCCATCGCGTCGAGCACCTCGTGCACGTCGGCGACGACGTCCTGCCCGTCGACCACCAGCTCGGCACCCTTGGGCAGCCGCAGCGCGGTGTGCAGCACCGCGCGGTCCTCCGAGGTGTTGATGTGCACGCCGGAGAACATGGCGTCGCGCTTGGCCTCCAGACCGGCAGCCTTGGCCAGGTCGACGAGCAGCCCCAGCGTCTCGCGGGTGACCCGGTGCTTGCTGTAGTCGATGTACAGGTCACCGACGGTGAGCGTCAGCTCGCGGCCGCGTCCGGAGTCCTCTTTGAAGAGCTCGCGCAGGGTCTTGGTGCCGACCTGATCGTGATGGCTGACCAACGCGTTCCACGCCGGAGTCTTGGTGATGTCGGGGATTTGAACACTCTCAGAGGACATATCCCGACCCTAGTGCGGCGACGCTTTCGAGGGTGTAAATGATGGATGCATGGATATCGACAAGCTCCTCGCATCCGTACCCACCGGCCTGTGGATCGGCGGTGAAGAGCGCACGTCGTCGTCGACGTTCGACGTGCTCAACCCGGCGACCGACGAGGTGTTGATCGCGATCGCCGACGCCACTCCCGCCGACGGCATCGCCGCCCTCGACGCGGCGGCGGCCGTGCAGGGGGAGTGGGCCGCGACGCCGCCCCGCGAGCGCGGCGAGGTTCTGCGGTCGGTGTTCGAGGCGATCACCGCGCGCGCCGACGAGTTCGCGACGCTGATGACCCTGGAGATGGGCAAGGTCTACGCCGAGAGCCTGGGCGAGGTGAAGTACGGCGCCGAGTTCTTCCGCTGGTTCGCCGAGGAAGCCGTCCGCATCGGCGGCCGCTACACCAAGAGCCCTGCGGGCACCGGTCGCATCATCGTCACCAAGTCCGCCGTCGGCCCGTGCCTGGCCATCACGCCGTGGAACTTCCCGCTGGCGATGGGCACCCGCAAGATCGGACCCGCGATGGCGGCCGGCTGCACGATGATCATCAAGCCCGCCCAGGAAACGCCGCTGACGATGCTGCTGCTGGCCAAGCTGATGGACGACGCAGGCCTGCCCAAGGGCGTGCTGTCCATCCTGCCGACGAGCAAGCCCGGCGATCTGACCACGGCCCTCATCGACGACGGACGCCTGCGCAAGCTGACCTTCACCGGATCCACGGGGGTGGGCAAGGCGCTGGCGAAGCAGAGCTCCGATCAGCTGCTACGGCTGTCGCTCGAGCTGGGCGGCAACGCGCCGTTCATCGTGTTCGACGACGCCGACGTCGACGCTGCCGTCGAGGGCGCACTGCTGGCCAAGATGCGCAACGGCGAGGCCTGTACGGCGTCGAACCGTTTCCACGTCGCCAACGCGGTGCGCAAGGAGTTCACCGAGAAGCTGGTCAAGCGGATGAGCGAGTACACCCTTGGCAACGGGCTCGACTCGTCGTCGACGCTGGGCCCGCTGGTCAACGCCAAGCAGGTCGGCACCGTCGAGGATCTGGTGTCGGATGCGGTGTCCAAGGGTGCGACGGTGGCCGTCGGCGGCGTCGCGCCAGAGGGCCCCGGTCACTTCTATCCGGCGACAGTGCTGTCCGGGGTGCCCGCGGATGCGCGGATCCTGAAGGAGGAGGTGTTCGGTCCGGTCGCCCCCGTCATCGGCTTCGACACCGAGGAAGAGGGCATTGCCGCGGCCAACGACACCGAATACGGTCTGGCCGCCTACATCTATACGCAGGGCCTCGACCGTGCGCTGCGAGTCGCCGAGGCGATCGAGGCAGGCATGGTCGGCGTCAACCGCGGCGTGATCTCGGACCCCGCGGCACCATTCGGCGGCGTCAAGCAGTCGGGCTTCGGCCGTGAAGGCGGGTCGGAGGGCATCGAGGAGTACCTCGACACCAAGTACATCGCCTTGACCAACTAGGGCTCCTGGCGTCACATTTGGGCGCAAGCTATGCCCATGGAGCAGTGCAGGTAGCCGTGCGCGTACTCCTTGTGGTGTCGGCGTTCAACGGGCTATCGCAGCGCGTATGGGATGAGCTGCGTGCGCGTGGGCACAACGTGGCGGTCTCGGTGCACGACGGCCCGGCGAGCGTCGCTGCCGCCGCGTTTGCCGCAGAACCCGATCTCGTGCTGTGTCCGTACCTCAAGGAGAGGGTGCCAGCCGAGGTTTGGCGGAACTGGCCGACCGTGATCCTGCATCCGGGGCCGGTCGGGGATCAAGGCCCGTCCTCCCTGGATCGCGCGATCCTGGACGAGGTACCGGTCTGGGGCGTAACCGCATTCGGCGCGGTTGAAGAATTCGACGGCGGCCCGATCTGGGCGTGCCACACCTTCGCCATGCCCGTCGTCTCGCCCCGAAAGTCCGCGCTGTACGGCGGGCCGGTAACTGCGGCAGCCGTGGCTTGCGTGCTCGACGTCGTGGCGCGAGCGGCCGATCCCGCGTTCCGGCCCACTTCGCTCCAGAAGGCCAGCCGGCCCGTCCCTGGAACGACGAGACGGCCCGGTCTCAGCCAAGCCGATCGCCGGTTCGACTGGGCAGCCGATTCGGAGTCGATCGTGCGCCGGATCCGCGCGGCCGACGGGTTTCCCGGTGTCCGCACGGTGCTCGCCGGCCAAGAGGCCAGTGTGTTCGACGCGCGACCTGGCATTGGTGTCGGCGTTCCCGGCAAGATCATCGGCCGCTGCCGCGGGCATGTGCTGGTCGCGACCGGATCGGGAGCAGTGTGGATCGGGCAGGCGCGACGGATAGGTGGCATCAAACTCCCCGCAACCACGGTGCTGCCGGTCGCGGATGTGCCGATCGTGGAGGACGGCCCGCAGGACATCTCGTATCGGCGCGAGGGCGCGGTTGGGTACCTGACATTCTCGTTCTACAACGGTGCCGCCGGGGTCGACGAGTGCCGGCGACTGGAGTCCGCGTTGCGTTGCGCTGCGCAGCACGACACTCAGGTACTCGTCCTGCGATCCGGTCCCGAGGTGTTCTGTACCGGCATCCACCTCGGCGAGATCGACGCCGCTCCCGATCCGGCGACCGCAGCATGAGACAACATCAAGGCCATCAACGGGGTGTGCCGCGCCTTGATCGAGATCAACGACCAGATCACCATCGCCGCCTTCGCCGGGCCGGCAGCAGCCGGCGGCGTCATGCTCGGGCTCGGCGCCGACGTGATCGTCGGGCGCAGCGGGGTGATGCTCAACCCGTACTACGACATCGGGTTGCACGGCTCCGAGCTCCACACACTCACCTTGCCGCACCGAGTGGGCCATCAAGGGTCGGCGACGTTGTTGTCGGCGAAGCTTCCGATCAGCACTGATCGCGCGGCGGCCATCGGGCTGGTCGACCTCGTTGGTCCCGCCGATCCCGGTGAGTTCAGCGAATGGCTGGACGACGTCGCAGACCGCCATACCGACCCGGCGGCGTGGCGGAGTGTCATCTACTCCCGCATCCCGGTTGACCGGCCGTTGGATTACTACGAGTCCCTGGAGCTCGCCGAAATGGCTCGGGACGTGTACGACGATTCGCACGGATTCGCCGCCGCCCGACGCTCTTTCGTCCTCAAGAACCGATTTCGGCCCGCCACCGACGGCCTCGCCATATCAGGCGACCCGAATGACTTCGACGATTTCATCGACGACAACACACTGCGACACATGTGGGGGTTGGCGCCACACGCCTGAAGGCTAGTGGCCGAGGCGGCCGCGGCCCATGCGCAGTAGCAGCATCGCGAGGTTCTTGCCCTCGGGGCCGAGTGCGCTGAAGCGCTCGATGACCTTCATCTCGCGGCTGTGCACCAAGCGGGTGCCGCCGGAGGCCATCCGCGCCTTGCCGATGGCCTGCGAGACCTCGGTGCGGCGCTTGACTGCCGCGAGGATCTCGGCATCGAGGCGATCGATCTCGTGACGCAGGTCGTCGATGCTGAGCTCTTCAGCGTCGAGTGATGTTGGAGAAGACATTGGTGACTCCTGATTCTCGTTGTGTGGGAGGTCTGGTCTCATCCGGTTTCGGGCCTCACACAAGAGACGAGCCCCGGATCCGGAAGCGGACCGCGGGGCTCTAGGAAGCAGCTAGACCACGGATACCGCAGGCGGGTATCCGTAAAAAAATCGTCCCTGCAGATTGAGCACCATACGAGTGTGCCATCAACCGTCGCGTCGGCGCAAAGTGTCCCTGGCCAGCGGTAGATTCGTACTTGATATGTCTCTCTCTTCCCCGGCCACCGAAACTGACCAACTCCTGGACGGCCTGAACCCTCAGCAGCGACTGGCCGTGCTGCACGAGGGCACGCCGCTGCTCATCGTCGCCGGCGCCGGGTCCGGCAAGACTGCGGTGCTGACCCGCCGGATCGCCTACCTTCTGGCCGCCCGTGACGTCGGGGTCGGGCAGGTACTGGCCATCACGTTCACCAACAAGGCCGCCGCCGAGATGCGTGAGCGCGTCGTCGACCTGGTCGGTCCCCGCGCCCGCTCGATGTGGGTGTCCACGTTCCACTCCACGTGTGTGCGGATCCTGCGCAACCAGGCCTCGCTGCTGCCCGGGCTGAACTCCAACTTCTCGATCTACGACGCCGACGACTCGCGACGGTTGCTGCTGATGATCGGCAAGGACATGGGCCTGGACACCAAGCGATACTCGCCGCGGCTGCTGTCCAACGGCATCTCCAACCTCAAGAACGAGTTGATCGGTCCGGAGCAGGCGGCGGCCGAGGCATCGGAGGCGGAGGAGGACTTGGCGCGCATCGTCGCCGACGTCTTCGCCGAGTACCAGCGCCGGCTGCGCGCGGCCAACGCGCTGGACTTCGACGACCTGATCGGCGAGACCGTGGCTGTGCTGCAAGCCTTTCCGCAGATCGCCCAGTACTACCGGCGGCGCTTCCGGCACATCCTGGTCGACGAGTATCAGGACACCAACCACGCGCAGTACATGCTGGTGCGCGAGCTGGTGGGCCACGACCTCGAGGAGGGCGCCGACAGTGTGCCCGCCGGCGAGCTGTGCGTGGTGGGTGACGCCGATCAGTCCATCTACGCGTTCCGCGGCGCCACCATCCGCAACATCGAGGACTTCGAGCGCGACTACCCGAACGCGACGACCATTCTGCTGGAACAGAATTACCGATCCACGCAGAACATCCTGAACGCGGCCAATTCCGTCATCTCCCGCAACGCCGGTCGCCGCGAGAAGCACCTGTGGACCGACGCCGGTGAAGGCGAGCTCATCGTCGGCTACGTCGCCGACAACGAGCACGACGAGGCGCGCTTCGTCGCCCAAGAGATCGATGCGCTCTCCGATCGCGGTGACATCACTTACAACGACGTCGCGGTGTTCTACCGCACCAACAACTCCTCGCGTGCCATCGAAGAGGTCTTCATCCGCGCGGGCATCCCGTACAAAGTCGTTGGCGGAGTTCGGTTCTACGAGCGCAGGGAGATCCGCGACATCGTTGCCTACCTGCGGGTGCTCGACAATCCCGGCGACGCGGTGAGCATGCGGCGCATCCTCAACACGCCGCGGCGTGGCATCGGTGACCGCGCCGAGGCCTGCGTCGCGGTGTACGCCGAGAACACCGGCGCCAGCTTCAACGACGCCCTGCAGGCCGCCGCCGAGGGCAAGGTCCCGATGCTGAACACCCGCTCGGAGAAGGCGATCGCTTCGTTCGTCGAGCTCCTCGACGAACTGCGGGGGAAGTTGGGCGACGAGCTGGGCGTGCTGGTCGAGGCGGTGCTCGAACGTACGGGATACCGTCGTGAACTCGAATCATCCAGCGACCCACAGGATCTGGCCCGTCTCGACAACCTCAACGAACTCGTCAGCGTCGCACACGAATTCAGCATCGACATGGCCAATGCCGCTGCGCTGCGCGAGGAGTCGGACGAGGTGCCGGACGAGGACATCCCCGACACCGGCGTCCTGGCCCAGTTCCTGGAGCGGGTGTCACTGGTGGCCGACGCCGACGAACTACCCGAGCACGGCGCGGGCGTCGTCACCATGATGACCCTGCACACCGCGAAGGGTCTCGAGTTCCCCGTCGTCTTCGTGACCGGCTGGGAGGACGGCATGTTCCCGCACATGCGGGCACTCGGTGACGCAGGCGAGTTGTCCGAGGAGCGGCGGCTGGCCTACGTCGGCATCACGCGGGCACGGCAGCGGCTCTACCTCAGTCGCGCGAAGGTGCGTTCGTCGTGGGGTCAGCCGATGCTGAACCCGGAATCGCGGTTCCTGCGCGAGATTCCGCAAGAGCTCATCGATTGGCGACGCGTGGAGTCCGCCGCGCCGTCGTTCAGTGCACCCGTGAGCGGGGCGGGGCGGTTCGGCACACCCCGTCAGGCGCCGACGCGGGGCTTGGCGAGCAAGCGGCCGCCGATCGTGCTCGAGCCCGGCGATCGCGTCACGCACGACAAGTACGGGCTGGGGCGGGTCGAGGAGGTGTCCGGCATCGGCGAGTCGGCGATGTCGCTGATCGACTTCGGCAGCGCAGGGCGGGTCAAGCTCATGCACAACCACGCGCCGATCCAGAAGCTCTAACGGCGGGCAGGAGCGCAGCGACCGGGGGATTGGCTAACGAGTCCAGCGCTTGGTGGCGGGTAGGAACGCCAGCACCACGCTGGCGACCGGCAGTACCGGGATGCCGTAGACGATCGGCGGTAACGCTGCGCCCGCGACGAAGAGGCCGGCGAAGATCATCAACGACACTGCCGAGCCAACCAGGATCAGCACCCGCCCGATGCGGCGGTGCAGCAGCAGCGCGATCAGACCGGCGATGGTCGCACCCGCCGACACTGCGGTGAGGAAACCGATTGCCACGCAGAACAATTCATCGGTCCGCCACCAGCCGGCGATCAACGACGTGGCGATGACGGCGGTGGCCCACCCGCTGATGATGCTGACCGTCGCGGTGATCGACGCTGCCACGGGACTGGGCCGCCCCCTGCCGGATCCGATCGCCACCGGCGTCGGGCGGGGGATGTAACTGGTTTGCGGATCATCGTGACCCGGCGCCGACGGCGGGATGAAGCTCGTCTGCGGCTCGTCGGAAGACGGCGCCGACTGCAGAGGGAAGGAACCGGTGGGATGCCGACGGATGATGCTCGTTTGCGGGCCGGAGTCGTCGGGCTGACGCCGAATCTGCGGGTGTTCGGGTGATCCGAAGGTCAAGGTGTCCTTCCCCGAATCGACCCGCTCCGGTCAGCCGACGTATTTGCCGGGGCCAAGCCCCCGCTGCGCCAACCACGGCACGGGATCGATCCGATTGGTGCCGCCCAGCAGAACTTCGAAGTGCAGGTGCGGACCGGTCGAGTTGCCCCGGTTACCGATGGTAGCGATCTGATCGCCGGCCATGACGCGCTGGCCGACGCTGACCAGCCAGGTGTTCACGTGGCCGTACAGCGTGACGGTGCCGTCGGAGTGGCGCAGCTTGACCCACGCGCCGTAGCCCGCGGTCGGGCCCGCGTCGATCACGACGCCGTCGGAGGCCGCCACGATCGGGGTGCCGATCGAGTTGGCGATGTCGATGCCGCCGTGCAGAACGCCCCAGCGGTATCCGAAGCCCGACGTCCACACGCCCTTGGTCGGCATGACGAACAGCGGCCGGGCCAGCCTGGCCTCGCGCTCCGCGCGTTCCTGGGCGAAGGCCGCGGCCTTCTGGATCTCCTCGGTGTGCACAGAGGCGCTCTCCGCCGCGGGGGCGACCGTGACGATCTGCATGCCGTCCGCCGAGCCGGTGATGGCGCCGCCGCCGTCGGTGAACGCGGACTGCCCCGCGGCCAGCATGGTGGCTTCCTGCGGGGTGTCGGTGCTATTGACGACCGAGTAGGCAGCTGCGGCGGTTGCGCCTGCGGCCATCGCGGCGGCGACCAGGCGGGCCTTCATGGCGCTGTTGTCGGGCTTGCGGTGCACGCCACGACGGCTGCTCATGTCGATGACGTCGGTCGCGGCGATGCCGTCGCTGACGTCGGTGTGGCTGGAGCGGTAGGCGCGTGCCGACGGTCGGTCCTCGTCGTCACGCGGCTGAAAACGGGTCGGCACGACGAGCCGCAGCGGCACTAGATCGTCGGTGTCGTGAAGGTCGTCCAACTCGGGGGCGTGCATGACGCGGGTCTCGCGGTCGAACGCGGAGCAATTGGAGTAGCCCAGTTCACCGACCAGATCGGGGAGGTCACCGAACTCGTTGAACGGGATGATGTCGGTGATGGCGTTGTCGTGTCGGAAGGACCGTCGGGGGTCAGTGGCGTTCGTCGAAACCCCTTGCGGAGACTTGGACGAACCCTGCTCTGCCAACCGAATGCGTCCTTCTCGTCGTGACCGTAACGTTATCTAGACCCAGGCACGTTAACCAAAATCCAATGTTGGTGGCAACCCGAGCTTCGATTCCCGTCGATATTGTGATCTGGATCACCATGGGGTGCCGGTGAGATGTACCACATGAGCGGTAGGCGGTGCCGACGCGTTCGACTCGTGTGGATAAAGTTCGGCACGAGCCTCTCAGGCGACAACCTCGAAATCAACTCAATCGTCAACGCAGACAGACTCAGGAAGTTCGGGTAAGCGCATGGATCTATTCGAATACCAGGCGAAGGAGCTGTTCGCCAAGCACAACGTGCCCACCTCTCCCGGCCGCGTCACCGACACGGCAGAGGGCGCCAAGGCCATCGCCGAGGAAATCGGCAGGCCCGTCATGGTGAAGGCGCAGGTCAAGGTTGGCGGACGCGGCAAGGCCGGCGGCGTGAAGTACGCGGCCACCCCCGACGACGCCTTCACGCACGCACAGAACATCCTCGGCCTGGACATCAAGGGCCACGTCGTGAAGAAGCTGCTTGTCGCCGAGGCGAGTGACATCGCCGAGGAGTACTACATCTCCTTCCTGCTCGACCGCTCCAACCGCACCTACCTGGCCATGTGCTCGGTCGAGGGCGGCATGGAGATCGAAGAGGTCGCGGCGACCAAGCCTGAGCGCCTCGCCAAGGTCCCGGTCGACGCCGTCAAGGGTGTGGACCTGGCCACCGCACGTTCGATCGCCGAGCAGGGCCACCTGCCCGCCGAGGTGCTCGACGCAGCGGCCGTGACCATCTCCAAGCTGTGGGACGTGTTCATCGGCGAGGACGCCACGCTGGTGGAGGTCAACCCGCTGGTCCGCACGCCCGACGATCAGATCCTCGCGCTTGACGGCAAGGTCACCCTCGACGGCAACGCCGACTTCCGTCAGCCCGGCCACGAGGAGTTCGAGGACAAGGACGCCACGGACCCGCTCGAGCTCAAGGCCAAGGAGAACGACCTCAACTACGTCAAGCTCGACGGTGAGGTCGGCATCATCGGCAACGGCGCCGGTCTTGTCATGTCGACGCTGGACGTCGTCGCCTACGCCGGCGAGAAGCACGGCGGCGTGAAGCCGGCGAACTTCCTCGACATCGGTGGCGGTGCCTCGGCCGAGGTGATGGCCAATGGGCTCGACGTCATCCTCGGCGACAGCCAGGTCAAGAGCGTGTTCGTCAACGTGTTCGGCGGCATCACCGCGTGCGACGCGGTGGCCAATGGCATCGTCGGCGCGCTGGAGAAGCTCGGCGCCGACGCCAACAAGCCGCTGATCGTCCGCCTGGACGGCAACAACGTCGAAGAGGGCCGCGCGATCCTCGCGAAGGCCAATCATCCCCTGGTGATCCAGGCCGACACGATGGACGCCGGGGCCGACAAGGCCGCCGAGCTGGCCAACAAGTAAGGGGCGCTTGATATGTCGATTTTCCTTAACGCAGACAGCAAGGTCATCGTCCAGGGCATCACCGGCGGCGAAGGCACCAAGCACACCGCCCTGATGCTCAAGGCGGGCACGCAGGTCGTCGGCGGCGTCAACGCGCGCAAGGCCGGAACGACGGTGTCGCACAAGGATGAGGATGGCAACGACGTCGAGCTTCCGGTGTTCGCGAGCGTCGCGGAGGCCATGAAGGAGACCGGCGCCGACGTGTCGATCGCCTTCGTGCCGCCCGCCTTCTCGAAGGACGCCATCATCGAGGCCATCGACGCCGAGATCCCGCTGCTCGTCGTCATCACCGAGGGAATCCCGGTGCAGGACAGCGCATATGCGTGGGCCTACAACGTCGACAAGGGTGAGAAGACCCGCATCATCGGGCCGAACTGTCCCGGCATCATCACGCCAGGCGAGTCGCTGGTCGGAATCACCCCGAACAACATCACCGGCAAGGGCCCGATCGGCCTGGTGTCGAAGTCCGGCACGCTGACCTACCAGATGATGTACGAGCTGCGCGATCTCGGCTTCTCGACTGCCATCGGCATCGGCGGCGACCCGGTCATCGGCACCACCCACATCGACGCCATCGAGGCGTTCGAGAAGGATCCCGAGACCAAGATCATCGTGATGATCGGCGAGATCGGTGGCGACGCCGAGGAGAAGGCCGCCGCCTACATCAAGGCCAACGTGAGCAAGCCGGTCGTCGGCTACGTCGCTGGCTTCACTGCTCCCGAGGGCAAGACGATGGGCCACGCGGGCGCCATCGTGTCAGACGGTGCTGGCACCGCCGAGGGCAAGAAGGAAGCGCTCGAGGCGGCAGGCGTGAAGGTCGGCAAGACGCCGTCCGCCACCGCGGCGCTGGCGCGGGAGCTGCTCGCAAGCCTGTAACCCCGTTCTGCGTGAGCAGACGCAAAGTGCCCTCGATCCCAGCGATCGAGGGCACTTCGCGTCTGTTCGCGAGGCAGCGGGTTGGAACACGTTCTAGTTTTCGGTTAGCCTTGCGAAGTAACACTCGCCAGGAGGTCTGTAATGCAGGTCGACCCACGCACCCCTGTCATCGTCGGCGTCGGACAGTTCACCGAACGCATAGATGACGCCGACTATCGGGGCATGTCGGCGGTGGATCTGGCGACCGAGGCGGTCCGGGCCGCGCTTGCCGACACCGGCGCCGACGCGGCGGTCGTGGCGCAGGCGATCGAGGTGTTCGCGGGGCTGCGGCAGTTCGAGATCTGCACGCCATTCGACAAGCCACTGCTCGGAGCGTCCGACAACTACGTGCGGTCGGTCGCGAACCGGGTCGGCGCTGATCCGGTGCGCGCGGTACTCGAGCCGATCGGCGGCAACGGCCCACAGAAGCTGGTGACCGAGTTCGCCGGCGCGATCGCGACGGGCGACATCGAGGTGGCGTTGGTCCTGGGCTCCGAGAACGGTTCCACGTTGAAGACTTTCGCGCGCCGCGAAGACAAGCCGGACCACGGTGAGCACGTCGGCGGCCAGCTGGAAGACCGCGGCTATGGCTTCGAGCGGTACATGAACGAGTACACCGCCAAGCACGGCCTGACTGGCGCGCCGGTGCAGTACGGATTGCTCGACAATGCCCGCCGCGCGCGGCTGGGTCTGAGCGTGGACGAGTACCGCCGAAAGATGGCCGAGCTCTTCGCGCCGTTCTCCAAAGTTGCTGCCAAGAACCCGTTCTCGTCATCGCCGGTGGAGCGCTCGGTCGAGGAGATCGAAACAGTCACCGCCGACAACCGGATGATCTGCGACCCGTACCCCCGGCTGTTGGTCGCCCGCGACACGGTCAATCAGGGCGCGGCCGCGATCGTGATGTCGGTGGCCGCCGCCCGTCGGCTCGGGGTGCCCGAGGAGAAGTGGGTGTACCTGCGGGGGCATGCCGATCAGACCGAGCAGGACCTGTTGGACCGCGTCGACGTAAGTGTGAGTTATGCCGCGAAACAGTCTGTGGCAGAGGCGCTTCGGGTTGCCGGGATCGGCATCGACGACGTCGCGACGTTCGACCTGTACAGCTGCTTCCCCTTCCCGGTGTTCGCCGTGTGTGACGGGTTCGGCCTCGAGGCCGACGACCCGCGCGGGCTCACCCTGACCGGCGGTCTGCCGTACTTCGGGGGCCCCGGCAACAGCTACTCGCTGCACGGCATCGCCGAGACCGTGATCGAAATGCGGGAGAGGCCAGGCAAGTTCGGTCTCGTCGGCGCCAACGGCGGTGTCATGAGCAAGTATTCGGTGGGGGTATACTCGACCGAACCCGCCGACTGGGTCACCGACCGTAGCACGGAACTGCAGGACGACATCGCGGCGCTGCCGAAGGTCGCGGTCACTCGCGACGCGGGCGGCCCCGGAACCATCGAAACGTATTCGGTGCGTTACGACTGGCCCGTCACGACCGGCGTCATCATCGGCAGGCTCGACGTCGACGGCAGCAGGTTCATGGCGCTGTCCGA
>Ga0105239_10004012_pt1 | contig 17823 bp, 11 predicted proteins | sample KBSC44metaG_FD_92761 | JGI IMG/M metagenome (GOLD analysis project Ga0105239, IMG submission 92761) | Corn rhizosphere microbial communities from Kellogg Biological Station, Michigan, USA - KBS C4-4 metaG | ecosystem: Host-associated > Plants > Roots > Rhizosphere > Soil | place: Michigan, USA...
CGGCGCGGGTTCGGCCACGCTCACGATCAGCGGGCCGGGCTGGTTCACCGTGTTGATCAATGCGCAGACGCGCGGCGAAGCCGATCGCATCGGCCTGGTCAGCACGCTCGGCTTCGTCCTGCTGTTGTTGCTCGCGTATCGCAGCCTGCCGTCGCTGCTGCTCGCCGGCCTACCGGTGCTGAGCGGTGGCCTCGCCGGTGTCGCTGCGCTCGCGCTCGCGTTCGGTAGCGCGCACGGCATCACGCTCGCGTTCGGTTTCACCCTGCTCGGCGTCGCGCAGGAATATCCGATCCGCGTGCTCAGCCACCGACGCGCCGGCGAGGACGCGCTGGCGAGCGTGCGCGCGTTGTGGCCGCTGCTGGCGACCGCGATCGCGTCCGCGGCGATCGCCTATCTCGCATTCTTCGCGTCGGGCGTGAGCGGTTTGCAGCAGCTCGCGGTGTTCACGATCGCCGGCCTGCTTGCGGCAGGCCTGAGCACGCGCTACCTGCTGCCGCGCGTGCTGCCGGTACGCTTCCGCGATGCGGCCGATACACCCGGCCTCGCGCGCGCGGCGCGTGCGATCGATGCGCTGCCGCGCCCGCGCTGGCTGCCCTGGCTGCTGGCGCTGCTCGGCCTCGTCGTGCTGTGGCGCGCACCCGGCCCGATGTGGCAGAACGATCTCGCCGCGCTGACGCCGGTGCCGCAGGCGTTGCTGCTGCGCGACGCGAAACTGCGTGGCGAACTCGGCGCGCCGGACGTGCGCTACCTGCTCGTGTTGAACGCGCCCGATGCGGATGGCGTGCTGGCGCTGTCTGAAATGCTCGAACCGCGTATCGCCGAGCTCGAGCGCAGCGGCGTGCTCGACGCGGCCGAACTGCCGAGTCGCTACCTGCCGAGCCTCGCGACGCAACGCGCGCGCCAGGCGAAGTTGCCCGCGCCGGCGCCGCTTGCGGCCGCGCTCGCGGAGGCGGACCGCGATCTGCCATTCCGCAGCGGCCTGTTCGATCCGTTCCTTGCGGATGTCGAGGCTGCACGCGGGCTCGCGCCGCTCGACGCGGCGACGTTCGCGCAGTCGCCGCTCGGTGGCCGCCTCGCTTCGATGCTGGTTCAGCGCGGCGACGCCTGGCTCGGTCTCGCGACGCTGTCCGGCGTGCACGATGCCGACGCGCTCGCTCGCTTCGCCGATGCGAGCGCCGGGCGCGTGCGCCTGCTCGATCTCAAGGGCGCTTCGGAATCGCTGGTCGTCGCCTATCGCGAGCGCATCCTGCGCGCGCTCGGCGCCGCGCTCGTGCTGCTCGCGTTGACCGTGATGATCGCCCTGCGCAGCGTGCGTCGCGCCTGGCACGTGCTCGCGCCGATGTCGCTCGCGACCCTGCTGGTCGTCGTGGTCGAACGCGCCGCCGGACTCTCGCTGTCGCTGTTCCATCTCGTCGCGGTCACGCTCGCCGCCGGCCTCGGCCTGCACTACGCGCTGTTCTTCGAGCGGCCGGTCGCGGATGCACCCGAAGCCCGCCGCACCCTGCATGCGACGCTCGTCTGCGTGCTGTCTGCGCTGCTCGTATTCGGCCTGCAGGCGTGGTCGTCACTGCCGGTGCTGCGCGCGATCGGCCTCACCGTCGCGCTCGGCGTCGGCTTCCACTTCTGCCTGTCGATCCTGATGGCGCGGGCGCGCAGACGCGCGACGGACGTGCGCGAATGAGCGCGTACGGCGATCAGCGTCATCCGCTGCCGAAGTCCGACTGGGCATCATTGATCCCGCATGCGGGATCGATGTGCCTGCTCGACGAAGTCGTCGGCTGGGACGCCGCGACGATCCATGCGCGCAGCACATCGCATGTGCACATCGACAACCCCCTGCGCAGCGACGGCAAGCTGCGCGCATTGCACCTGTGCGAATACGGCGCGCAGGCGATGGCCGTGCATGGCGGCCTGCTCGCTCGTGCAGCGGGCGGTGCCGCCGCGCCGGGCTATCTCGTCTCGCTGCGCGACGTCCACCTGCGCGCCGCGCGCGTCGACGACCTCGCCGGCGCGCTCGACGTGCACGCCGAGCGCCTGCTCGGCGGGGACGGCTCGTGGCAATACGCGTTCCGCGTCGAGCACGCGGGAGCGACGCTCGCGAGCGGGCGCGCCGCGGTCATCGTCGCGGCACGCGCCTGATACGGCGCAGCACGGCCTGTTGCGCGCTGCCTGCTCGACCTGCGTCGGGCGCGCTGCTCAGCTCGCGAATCGGTCCAGTGCGCGTTCCGCGTTGGCGCGCTCGAAGTCGCCGAGACGTCGCGCCGCGGCGCGGTAGCGGCTGATCAGGTCGGCGTCGGCCGGCATCACCTGCGCAAGCGCGACCAGCAGCTCGCTGCACTCGTGGTCGGAGCCGATCGAGCCCGCGGCGTCGAGCACCGCGCGCGCGCCACCGCCGCCGAACCCGTCGGCATGCACCAGCGCCAGCAATGCTTCGCGCAGCTCGAAATCCGAGCCGATGCCGGCGGTCGATGCGACGTAGGCGCCGGCGACGCGGTCCGCGTCGTGCACGTGGCCGATCGCGTCGGTGAGCAGGGTACGTCGCTCGAAATCGGAGCCGATCGTTTTCGCGGCGCCGATCACTGCGACGAGCGTATCGTCGTCGGGTGCAGCGGTCACGAGCAGGGCCGACAGCGTGCGTCGATGCTCGAAGTCCGATCCGATGCCGTTCGCCGCCGCCAGCCAGGCGGCACGCAGTTGGCCATCGGGCGCAAGTTTGGGCAGCAGGCCCGTCAGCAGTTCGGCACGCTCGAAATCGGATTCGATCTTGCCGGCCTGGCCGACCACCAGCGCCTGCTGTGCAGGATCAAGCGACTGGCTCGATCCGATCGCGGTCAGTGCATTGCGGCGTTCGTAGTCGGAATCGATGGCGTCGACGAGGTCGAGCGCGCGCGTCACCTGCGTCGCCGTGAGCGCGCCGCCGATCGCGACGAGCTGCTTCAGGTAGGCCGCCCGCGCGTAACCCGACTCGATACGCGCGACCTCGTCGAGCACCGTGTCGGGGCCACCCTTGGCGAGCAGGCGCCGCACGCGGCCTTCGACATCGATCGCACTCTCGCGCACCAGCGTCGCGATGATCTGCGCGAGCCACTGTCGGCCGGCGGCATCGAGTGCCTGTTCGCGGTCGTCGACGAAGTAGCGCTGCGTCAGCTGGCCGCCCTGGCTGCGGTAGTCGATTTGCCGGCGGATGCCGTCGCGCGTCTCGACGAAGCGCGCGCTGCCACCGTCGCCGAGGCTGGCGACTTCGTCGTACCCCTCGTTGAACGTGATCTTGCCGCGGATCGTCGCGCTGTAGTTGTGCGCGTCGTCGCCGACCTCGATCAAGGTGGTCTCGCCGCTGAGTCCGGCATCGCGCGAGATGTGGATGCGGGTGCCCGCCGTGCTGGTGGGCGGGCGCGGCGGCGCCGGCGGTGCCGGCGGACTCGGCGGTGCGGGCGGCGCCGGCTGCGCACGCGCGGCGAAGCCGGGCAGCACGCTGGCACACAGGACGAGACCGAGCAGGGCAGCCGCGAACGCGCGACCTCCGGCGATGCGCATGTTCATGGGTTGTCCTTCGAGCAGGTGGTCGATGCGATGCAGGAACGGCGAGCCGCGGCGGGCCATCGCCGGCGCGAGCACGGGATCGAACCCGCCGCGATGTTCGGCGCATTCGGCGAGGCACTCGGCCAGCGCGCGACCGTCGCCGAGCAGGCGGGCCGCCCACGCGTCGCACGCCAATTCGGCGACTTCGTCGAGGCGGCGGCGCGCGAGCCGGGTCGGCGGCAGGAACCAGAGGCACGCGCACCACAGCGCGGTCGCGAGCTTCCATGCGGGATCGCGACGCGCAAGATGGGCGATTTCGTGGGCGAGCATCGCGCGCACCTGTTCGCGCCCGAGCCGGTCGGGCACCCACGACGGCAACACGATGCGTGCACGGCGCGCGGCGATCGGACTCGCGAGCTGCGCGAGCGTCGCCAGCCTCGGCATGCGGATGTGCGCTTGCGCGGCGAGCGCGCCGGCGTCGGCGAGCGTGTGCGAATCCACCACGTCGCGGGCGCGCGCGAGCAAGCGCTCCAGTCGCAGCCAGTGCAGCGCGACCCGCAGTACCGCGAGCAGCGCGCCGGCGAGCCACGCCGCGACCAGCAGGCGCGACCAGGACAGCGGCAACGCCACCGCCGTGCGTGCAGCAACGGCACGCGGCAAGGCCGCAGGCGACGCGCGATTCGCCGATGCGCCTGCCGCCGTGCCCGTGGCGGGCGCTGCGGTCGTATCGACGGTCCGCGCGACGATCGCGGCAGGCGTCGGCGCCGCCGCGGCACCCGACAGCGACAGGCGGCTCGACAGCGGCGAATCGAACAGCATCTGGGTGGCGGTCGTGAACAAGGCCCCGAACAGCGCAGTGCGCCACAACAGCTCGCGCCAGGCCGGCAGCGCGCGCAATGCACCGCGATCGAGCAGCCAGGCACCGAGCAGCAGCACAGCCGTGTGCAGGGCGAGCGTCAGCAAGGCCGCTGCGACGAAATCAGTCATCACGTCCTCCGCGCGCGAGGCGCCGCCTGGCCTTGGCGAGATCGCCGGGGGCGATCTCCGATTCCTGCACGAGGTGCGCGACGAGCTGCTGCGCATCGCCGGCGAACAAGGCGCCGAGGAGTCCGGCCACCATCGAGCGACGCACGTCCGCTTCCGCGACGAGTGCGCGATAGAACAGTTGGCGGCCGTCGCGACGCTGCGCGACGACCGCTCGCTTGTGCAGGCGTGTGAGCAGGGTCGCGACCGTGGTGTGCTTGAGGCCGCGCATGTCGGCGAGCTCGGCCGCGACGTCGGCGGTGCTGGTTTCGCCCTGCCGCCACAGCACGCGCATCACCGCGATCTGCAGCTCGCTGAGGCTCACGTCCTTCCGTGCCACGATCGATCCCCTACACCTGTAGTACTACAGTTGTAGTAGAAAGGCGCGGCGCCGGCAACAGGCCGGAAGTCATGCAGCCGCGAGGGGAGCGCGCAACGGCGGCAGCGGCGTGTGCCGCGCCGCCGTGGCTCAGGCCGGGCTCATTCCTCGGGCACGACGCCGAGGTAGGCGCCGGCGGCGCCGAGTGTCGCCCAGAACTCCACCGCGACGCCGAACGAGCGGTCGAACAGCTTCTCGGCGCTGTCGCGGTCGCCGTTGAGGAGATAGAACGCACCGACTTCGGCGAGGCCTTTCTCGTCCTTCGGATTGCCCGCCACGAACGTGTCGAACAACGGCTTCGCCTTCGACCATTCGCCGGCCTCGCGGTACACGCGCGCGATGCGGAACACGTCGCTGTCCTCGTGGTCGCCGTTGAGCAGGCTGTCGAAGATCGCCTGGCCTTCGGCCTTGTGGCCGCCGAGGTAGAGCACGCGACCGATCGCGATGCGCTCCCAGCTGCCATCCTTGGCCTGCACACGCGCGACGTCGAGCAGGGCGCGCGCGGCGTCTTCCTTCGACTTGCCGTGGAACAGCGACGGGCTGACCTTCTGCGCGGCATAGCCGATGCCGATGCCCGCGACGAACAGGCCGGCGGCGAGCGTGAGTGCGATGCGGTTCTTCATGCGATGGCGCTCCTTTCCGATGGAGCGCGCAGCATACGGTCTCGACGCGGCCGCCTCCAGATGCGCGGCGCGCGCCTCAGTCGAAGTCGAAGTTGCTGCAGAACACCGTGTCGGTCGCGCCGCAGTAGCGCTTCTGGCGCTCGTAGGCGCCGAGGTCGCGATCGCCGTCCTGGTCCGGTACGTCGGGGATGTCCTGGTCGTGCGGCTTGCCGTCGAGATCGCGGTCGTCGCCGACGACCGGCGGCGCGACGTCGACCGCGAGCGAGTTCGGCATCAGGCGGAAATCGCCGTGCGCGACGTCGATGAACGACGGATCGCCTTGCACGACGTGGTTTCCACTCGCGAGCGAAGCCACCTCCATCGACAGGATGTAGTCCAGGTGCAGGTTCGCGGCGTTGCCGCCGAACAGCACGCTCGAAGCCGGGCCTTGCGCGAATATCGTGTCGCCGACCGTGAGTTCTCCGTTCGCGCGAATGACCACGCCGGAAGGGCTCTGGTTGCCGGTGAGCGTGGCGTTCATCACGTCCAGATTGGTGCCGGCCTCGGCCAGGATGAGCTCGTCGCGCGCGATGTTGCCGGCGAGCAATGCGTTCGACAGGTCCGCATAGGTCGTCTCGGTCTCGCCGCCGCCACCGGCCAGGCGCAAGGCATGGTCGCCGGTGTTGCCGGTGACGCGGATGCGGTCGAAGCTTGCACGCGTGTTCGTCTGCAGCAGGATCGCCGCGCCGGCGGTCGGCTGGCCGGCGCCGTTCTGCGTGACGTTGTGGTCGATCGAGTTGCAGGATTCGCTGGTGCAGGCGACGACGCCTGCCGGCAAGGCGGTTTGCCGGCAGTTCGGATCCCAGGCATCGGAGGGGCCAAGGCTGATCAAGGCACCGAAATAGTTGCCGATCGCGTCGCTGTCCTCGTCGCTGTAGAGCGCGCTGCCTTCCTGCGCGACATTGCCGGTCAGGCGATAGTCGATCCCGCACAACCAGGCGAAGCCGAGGTTGAGCCCGTTCGAATCCGGTTGCAGGTAGATGCCGCCGCCGGTGTGCGCGGCGTTGTTGCCCTCGACGAGCACGGGATTGTGCGCGTCGGTCGCGAACAGGCGCACGAACGCGTCCTGGTTGTCGCTGCTGCCACCGAGGATCGCGATGCCACCGCCGTACTGCGCACTGTTCTGGTACAGCAGGCCGGCGTATTCGGCGAAGCGGTAGCCCGGCGAACCGAGATCCGCGCGCGCCGGGCCGATCACCTCGAGGCCGCCGCCGTAGCCGCCGACCGCCTCGTTGAACGCGAGCCACACCTGCGGCGCGGTGACGGTGAGGACCGCATTTCCCTCGATGCGTACGCCGCCGCCGGAGGTCGTCGCGGTGTTGTCGAGCACCTGCGTCTCGGTGCCGAGGTTCAGATAGGCCGCGCCGCCCGAACCGTTGACGTTGATGCCGCCGCCGTAGCCGGCATGGTTGTTCGACACCGTGGTGTGGTCGAGCGACAGTACGCCGGTGCCGGCGAAGTCGATGCCGCCCCCGGCCGCGCTGTCGGCCGGATGCCCGTCGGAGATCGTGAGGTTCTTCAGGGTGATGTGGGAATCGCCGCGGATCGTCAGCACGCTGTGGCCGCTGCCGCCGCCGATCGTCGTGTTGCCGCTCGGCTGGATGTAGTTGCACGCAGGTGCGCCGCCGAGCTCCAGACGCAGCCCGGTGATCGTCAATGCCTGGTTCGAGTAGGCCTGGTTGTTCGCGACGAGGATCTTGATGTTGCCGCCGGTGTCGTGCGAAGCGGCTTCGATCGCGGCGGCGATCGTCGTGTAGGTGCAGCCGGCGCCGACGTTGTATGTCGCGGCGCCGGCGCAGGGCACCAGGCCTGCGAGGACGGCGAACGCGAGCAACGAGCGGATGTGCAGAGGCTGGAAGACATCCATGATGCGTCTCCATGTGGACCACCGCGAACAACGCCGTTGCATGCCGCGCAAGGACAGCCGCACCGAAGCTTTCACGAAGCTGACGAACCGTCGCGTCAGTCGTAGTCGAACGTGCTGCAGAACACCGTGTCGGCCGCACCGCAATAGCGCAGCTGGCGTTCGTAGGCGCCGAGGTCGCGCACGCCGTCGAGGTTCGGCACGCTCGCGATGTCCTGGTCGTGCAAGCGACCGTCGAGGTCGTGGTCAGCGCCGCCGACCGCGGGCGCCACGTCGATCGCGAGCGAACCCGGCATCAGCCGATAGTCGCCACGCGACAGGCTCACGAATGAGGGGTCGCCCTGGATCACGTGCGATCCCTGCGCGAGCGAAGCGACCTCCATCGACAACATGTAGTCGATCGTGAGGTTGTTCGGGTTGCCGCCGGTGTAGGCGAGCGTCGTCATCTGGCCTTGGGCGACGATGTTGTCGAACAGGTCGAGCACGCCATCGGAGCGCAATACGGTGCCGGAACCGATCTGGTTGCCGGTTATCGTGCAGTTGGTGAACTTCATTCTGGTCTGCGAGTCGGCGACGGCGAGATCGCTGTCGACGATGTTGCCGGCGAGGAGGCTGTCCGACAGATTGCCGGTGCTCGGATTGAATGAACTTGCCGAATCGTTCGCAATCACGCGGAACACATGCGCGCCGCGATTGTCGAGGAGGCGCGCGTGATCGAGGATGACGAATGCGTTGCTCTGCACGAGCACGGTCGAGCCCGCGGTGGCCTGCCCGGACAGGTTCCGCGCAAGGTTGCCATCGATGAGGTTGCAGGTTTCCGCCGTGCACGGGACGGCTCCGAACGACGAGGGCGGTTGATCGCCCCCGCACGGCGCGGAGCCGTCGATGCGGTCGGGTCCGAGCGACATGTCACTGCCTTGGTAGCCAGTGATCGCGTCGTATTGTTCGTCGGCGTATATGGCGCTTCCCTCCTGCGCGCTGTTTCCGCTGAGGCGGTAGTCGCCGCCGCAGATCGTCGCGTCCCCGTGACCGACGCCGGCATTAGGATGCGCGTAGATCGCGCCGCCGACGTGCGATGCGACGTTGCCATCGAACCACACCGGATGGTCCGCGTCGGTCGTGAACAGGAGGACGAAGCCGGTCTGGTTGTCTCCGCTGCCCGCGGTGACGGCGAGGCCACCGCCGTACGCCGCCTCATTGCCGTAGAGCAGTGCGATGTATTCCGCCAAACGATATCCGGGCGAGCCGATGTTCGCGCGCGCCGGACCGATCACCTGCACGCCGCCGCCGTAGCCGCCATCGGCGTGGTTCTGCGCGATCCATACCTGCGCGTCGGTCACCCGCAGTGTGGCGTTGCCCTCGACGCGAATGCCGCCGCCGGAGGTGTCCGCGATGTTGTTGGTGATCAGCGTCTCGTAGTTGATCCACAGTTCCGCGACGTCATCCTCGCCGCCGGTACCGTTGAAGTTGATCCCGCCGCCGTAGCCGGCATGGTTGTTCGTGATCATCGAGCTGCCGATGGTGAGCTTGCCGGTGCCGACGAAATTGATGCCGCCGCCGACGCCGCTGCTGGTGTTGTCGCCCTGCGTGACCTTGAGGCCGCCGAGCCAGACCTGAGAATGGCCACTGATCGTCATCACGCTCTTCGCGGCGCCGCCGCTGCCGCTCAACGTCGTCGTGCCGCTGATCGACGCATCGACGCAGTCACTGACGCCGCCGTAGAGGAACACGTTCTGGTCGTGGACCTGGATGTCCTGGGCGGTATAGGGCTGGTTGTCCGCGATCCAGATGAAATCCGCCGGACTGCCCGGGCTTGCGCGTTCCGCGTCGAGCGCGGCCTGGATCGTGGCGTAGGTACAGCCCGCGCCGACGCGAAGATGCCTGGGCGCGGCATGCGCCGGACTCGCCGTGACGATGAGCGCGATCGACGCCAACGCGAATCGGAAGAAGGACATGACGGACTCCCCAGTAGCCGGCGATCTGTCGGCAGCGACGAGGAACGCCGCTTCGCGTGCCGGCCGGACAGGGCGAGGGAAAGTCCCGAACGGAAGATCATTCCGCAGCGTGCAGGGCTGCCTCGGCCTGGCTGATCGAGGCCGCCGCCGGATCGTCATAGCGCCGGCTCGCGTCGAGTGCGCGCCGTGCCCACTCGCGTGCGCCGCTGCGGTCGCCGGCGCGCAGCAGTACGTCCGAGCGGATCAGCCACAGGTAGGGTCCGCTGCGCACGTCGCGTCGCCCGATGACGCGCTCGAACGCATCCGTCGCGCGCGTGCTCGCTGCCTGCGCGCCTGCGAGATCGGTGCGGGCGAGCGCGATGCGTGCGAGTCCGCCCTCGGCCAGCGCCGCCGTCACCAGGTGGCGCCCGTGCTGTTGCGCGAGGATTTCGCGAAACTCGTGCTCGGCGGCATCGATGCCGGCGCGATCCTGCCCGGCATGATCGAACAGGAACCGTCCCCAGCGTTCGCGCGCATCGAGCAGGGTGCGCGCGTCCGCCGATTCCTTGGCGATGCGTTCGTCGAGCGATGCCTTCAGCATCGTGCGCGCCTCGCTGATGCGGCCGACGCGGTCGTAGGCATCGCCGAGGATGAGGCGGTTGCGGCGCAATTCGTAGTCGACCGACGGCTTTTCGATGTAGACGCGCTGCGCGGCTTCGAGCAACGGGATCGCCGCGTCGGGCCGTCCTTCGGCGGCGAGGCAGGCGGCGTAGAACTCGCGCGCGTACTCGTCGTAGGAATCGTCGTTCCAGTCCGGCGGAATCAGCGCGAGCAGGTGCTTGAACAGCGCATGCGCGCGCTCGCGTTCGCCCTGCCGGTGCACCGTCCATGCATGCTGCGCGGCGGGCACCCAGGCCGTGCTGTGCGCCTCGCCGTAAGTCCTGCGCGCGAGTTCGGCGCCGAGTTCGTAGGCGCGCTCCGCCCCGGCGTAGTCGCCCTGGTCCTCGCGCGCCTGCGCCAGGCCCGGATACGTGAGGTGCTGCAGATCGGCGTCGTCGCGCTGGTGGCTGCCCTCGGCCGCGGCGATCGCGCGCAGGAACAGCCGCTCCGCCTGCGCGGGGTCGTCGGTCGAGAAATGGAATGCAAGCGCATTCAACGCATGCACATAGCCCGGATCGTGCGGCGCGACGCGTTCGAACAGGTCGACCGCCTTCGCCAGCGCCTCGTTCGACGCGGCATGCTCGGCGTCGGTAGCGGCAAACAGGCCGGCGCGGATCTGCCACCAGCGCGCGCGCTGCACCGAGCGTTCCAGCCCGGCCTGGCGGATCAGCGGATCGGCCTGTTCGAGCAGGTGGCGCGCATCGCCGTAGTCGTTGCGGTCGCTCGCGTGCGCGGCGTCGTCGAGCAGGCCGTCGATGATGGCCGGATGCGCGTCGCCATGGCTGCGCCGCGCCAGCGCGACCTGCTGTTCGTGCAGGTTGCGGTAGCGCGCCTCGTCGCCGAGTTCGCGATAGATCGACGCGGTGACGCCGAGCAGGTCGATGCGCGTTTCGGCGTCGTCGCCGAATTCCTGCGTGATGCGCGGAGCGGTCAGGTCGAGCAGTTCCTTCGCGGTGATCTGCCCACGCGGTTTGTCCTGCGCGACGCGCGGGTCGCTGGCGCGGAACATGTCGACCAGGAAGTCCCTGATCGTCGCGGCGCGGCGCGCCTGCTCCCTGGCGACGCCGGCCTGCCACAGCGCGATGCCGAGCGCGGCGAGCAGCGCGACGAGGAAGGCGCACGTGGCGGCGACGCCGGCGCGATGGCGCGCGACGAACTTGCGCGTCCGGTACGCGCGCGACGGCGGATGTGCGAGCACCGGCTGGCCGTCGAGATGGCGCTGCACGTCGTCGGCGAGATGCCCGGCCGAGGCATAACGCCGCTCGGCTTCGGCGTCGATCGCGCGCAGCACGATGTTGTCGAGGTCGCCGCGCAGGGCGCGCCGCAACATCGCCGGCGCCATCGGCAGGTCGTCCTTGGCCGTCGCACCGGCTACCTGCGACGACGGCGTGCGCGTGTCGCCCGGCTCGCGCCGGCGCCCGGTCAGCAGTTCGCCGAGCAGCACGCCGAGCGCGTAGACGTCGGTCGCGGCGGTGATCAGGCCGCGCCGGAACTGTTCCGGCGCGGCATAGGCGGGCGTCATCGCGAGTGTCTGCGTGCGCGTCGCATCGGTGACGTCGCTGTCGTCGAGCAGCTTGGCGATGCCGAAGTCGAGCAGCTTGACCTCGCCCTCGCGCGTGACCAGCACGTTCGACGGCTTGAGGTCGCGGTGCACGATCAGCGCGCGATGGGCGGCTTCGACCGCGCGGCACACCGCGACGAACAGGCGCAGGCGCTCGCGCACGCCGAGCCGGTGGGTGCGCGCGTGTTCGGTGATCGGCTCGCCATCGACGAGTTCGAGCGCGATGTAGGGCACGCCGGCATCGGTCACCCCGCCCTCGACCAGGCGCGCGATGCCCGGGTGGCGCAGCTGCGCGAGCGCGCGCCGTTCGCTGCGGAAGCGGCGCTGCTCGTCGTCCGTGTAGATGCCACGCCGCAGCAGCTTGAGCGCCACGACCTGCTGCACGCCGGCCTGTTCGCGCGTCGCGCGGAACACGATCGAACTGCCGCCTTCGCCGAGGCGCTCGCCGAGCACGAACGGGCCGACCGCCGCCCCGCCCGCGAGCGCCGGCATCTCGCCGGCGGACTCCCCCACACGCTCGAGCATGTCCTCGAACGAACCATCGAGCGGCAGCGCGCGCTCGCCGGTGTCCGCCGAGAGCATGCGTTCGAGCGTCGCGCGATCGCCCGCGTCGGGACAGCTTGCGAGCAGCCAGGCCGGGCGTTCGTGTGGAGCGAGCGCGAGCGCGCTCTCGAACAGTTCGCGCAGGCTCGGTGTCGGGTCGGTCATTGCCGGGAGCCCGCGCGGCAGAAGCCGACCGTGCTGCGAAGCCCGCTGCGCGGCGCATTTTTTCGCCGCTTCCCGGCAACCACTGCGCGCCGGCGAATCGTCAAGCAACCGTCCTCACGCATCGGCCTTCTCGCCTCGATCCTTCTGCCGCGCAGGTTCCCGCGTCCTGCGCAGCTCCATCGAACCACAACGCCGCGGCGTGCGTGCTTCGGACATGGGACGGGCGGGATCGACTGCCGGCCTATTCGAGCGTCGCGTGCAGGAACGCACGCGCATAGCGCCAGTCGCGGTCGACCGTCCTGCGCGTCACCTGCAGCACGGTCGCGACCTGCTCCGGATCGAGGCCGGCGAACCAGCGCAGTTCGACCACGCGTGCGGCGCGCGGATCGTCGCGCTCGAGCCGACCGAGCGCCTCCTCGATCGCCAGCACCTGCTCGGCGCTGTCGATCGCCGGTTGCAGGCTGTCCATGCCGCTCAAGGTGATCCTGACCCAGTCGCCGCCGGCCTTCTGGCGCATGCGGTCGCGCGCGCGATCGGCGAGCAGGTGGCGCATCGCGCGCGCGGCGTAGGCGAAGAACTGTTCGGGGTGCTCGAATGCGAGCTCGCGTCCGGTGTTCACGCGCAGGTACAGCTCGTGCACGAGCGCGGTCGTGTCGAGGGTGCCGCGCGCGCCGCGCGCGAGCTGGCGGCTGGCCAGTCCCTTCAGGCGCTCGTAGACGACGCCGAATACGTCGTCGATCGGCGCGGCGGAAGGGAACGCGGTGGGACCGGGTTCGGACACGGGGGCCTCGACGCTTTTGCGCAGTGTACGACGCCGCCGCCCGCGCGCGCGTCGGGCCTACTTCGCGCCGGCCGGCACCGACAGGTCGAGCGCGAGATCGCGCGCGGTCTTCGCGCTCATCATGTCGATCAGCGCTTGCGCGCCGGTTGCGCCGGGTCCGCCGGATTGCCCTGCCATGACCACCGCGGGCACGAGCGACGGCCCCTTGTAGTCGGCGAACGCCTGCGCCCACGCGGCCTGCACTTCCTTGTAGGCGGCGAGCTTCTGTTCGAGCGCACCGTCGGCACTGATGATCTTGCGCTTGTATTCGGATTCGCCCTCGGCGCGCAGGATTTTCGCGGCCTTTTCCTGCTCCGCCTTCTTGGTGTCGAGCTGGGCGACTTCGAGCGCCTGCTGCGCCTCGACCACCGCCTTGGCCTTGATGACCTCCTGCTCCCACTTCGCCTTCGCCGCGGCCGCCTCGCCTTCCTTCGCGACCGTGATCGCCTGCTGCTCCGCTTTCTTGGCGGTCGCGATCGCAGTCTGCACGTCCATCGTGATCTGCTGCTGGCCCTTGATCTGCGCCTCGACCGTCGCGTCGTAGTTCACTTCGCTGATCGTGAAGTTGAAGGTCTTGATGCCGAACGGGGTCAGCACCGGATCCTCCTGGCGCTTGGGCATGCCCTTGTCGTCGGCGACGATCTCGACCGCGGTGATCGTCTTCTCGACGCCGGTGATCGGGTCGTTCGTCTTCATGTCGTGCTGGCGCGTCTGGTAGGTGCCGTGCGTGATCTGGTCCTCGACGTAGGTGATCAGCGAATTGCGCTTCTCGGCATAGGACTCCTTCGACGACATCAGCGGGCCGGACATGAAGATCGACTTGTCGATCACGCGCTCGACCAGCTGGCTTTGCAGCGTCTGCGCGCTGCCGTACTTGGAGTGCAGCATGATCAGGGTCGGCGCGTCGGTCGGGATCTCGAACTGGATCGAACCGTGCATCTTCGCCTGCGCGCCGTCGTTGAAGCGGATCGGCGCCTCGAAATCGTAGGACGCGCGGCGCGCATACTTGGTGACCTTGCCGAACCATTGCGGGTGGTAGCCCGGCGTGTCGTACACGGTGAGGTTGCCGTTCACCGACTGGATCACCATGATTTCCTGCGCGTCGAGGTGTTCGACCAGTTCGCCGGCCATCGCGATCACGAATACGGCGGCGATCGCCGAAGCGACCAGCGCGAGGTTGCGCATGTTGAACATCATTCGTCTCCTTCCTGCGGTTTGCGCGCGGATTGCGCTTCCTTCTCGACTTCCTCGACCTCGCGCTGTTCGCGCGCGCGCGTCAGTTCCTCGAGCGCGGCGCGGCGCCGTGCATCGAACATCGGGAACAGGCGCGTGCCCTTGATCGCGGGCAGGGTCATCTGCGTCAGGAGGAAGTACAGCAACAGGACGACGAACGCGAATTCGAGCAATCGCAGCAGCAGCACGGCAATCCCCTCCCCAGGTGTGCGAGCGGCCGCGACGGATCGTGCGCGTCGCGGGCGAGCGGACTATAGCGCAGCGTGCGCGCCGCGCCGGCGCGAACGGCGCCTCGGCTCAGCGCGGCTCCAGCGAGTTCGCGAAGATCTGGTCGACCTGGCGCTCGCGCCAGCGCGCGAGCAGTGCGCGCAGTGCGAGCGCGGTGTTCGCCGCGGCCGGCTGGCCGGCCTGGTTCTGCTGGTTGACGCCGTGGCAGCCGTCGCAGGCGCGGATCTCGCCGGGCTGGAAGCTGATCCAGTAGCGCTCGCGCACGACCGGCGTGCCGTCCGCCTTGGTCGAATGCCACGCCATCGCGCGCGACGCCGGCGCGAACAACGCGACCGACCCGTCCGTGAAGATCGGCACGCTGCCGGCCGGCCCGCCCGGATTCGGTGCGTTCGCGTGTTGCGCAACCGGGTCGTGCAGCGCCTGCGCGAGCACGCGGCGTCCGGCATTCGGAGAGGCGGTGCCGCCGAGGCCGCGGATCTGGTCGCCCTGGAAGAACTGCATGTGCGCGATGTCGTAGGGCGTGCCGCCATTGCCGAGCGTCTGCACGCCGCCGGGCACGCGCAGGTTGTACGGCTGCTGCTGGTCGGCGGCATCACGCGTGGTCACGTTGCGCATCACGACGAGGGCGAGCTGGTTCGCGCGCAGCCAGGTGCGGAATGTGCCGACATCGACGTTCTCGAGCGTGAACGCCTGCTGCTCGGGCGCCTGCAACGTCGACGCGGTCGCCGGCGGAACCGCGCGTGCGCGCACCTCGACCGGCGACAGTTCCCACAACGGACCGTTGTAGCTGACCTGCACGTCCGGATCCCAGTAGCTGATCGATTTGCTGATGCCGGCGGTCAGGTTCTCGACCGGCGCGAGGAAGCCGCCGCTCGCGGCGAGGCGCTTGAGGCGGAACAGGTAGCGCGGCAATGGATGGTCGCGCGTACCGTCGTTGCCGGCGCGGCGCGGCTCGGTCGCGTGCGCGGCGAGCATGCGGCCGTCGGCGAGCGGCAGCGGATTGCGGTAGTGACCGCTGAAGTCGGCAGGCGGTGCGCCGTCGTAGAAACCCTGGGTGCTGCGCGGGGTCAGGTATTGCGCGGTGATCGTCGCCGGATTCGTCGTCGGCGCCGCGTCGACGCGGATGATCTGCCCGGAGGCATGCGTGTAGAACTCGGGGGCGTCGACGCCGATGTAATGGCCGGGTGCCGCCGGATCCTCGCGCAGCTGCAGCATGTTCTCGATCACCTTGCGCGCGCCCGGCGCGATGAACTCGTGCAGGTTCGCATCATCGTTGAAGCTGCGATTGAAATAACCGTGCAGCTCGTGGCGCCCGACATGGTTGAGGGTTTCCTCGCCGCTGCCGTCCTGGTTGATCATCCACGGGAAGAAGTGGTTGATCGTGAATCCCTCGGTGTTTGAGCCGTTCGCGGCGATGCGCGGCTCCGGGAACACTTCGCCGCGATCGGCCGTCGCGGTCGCGTTCGACGCCTCGCTGCTCCAGTTGAACGTGCCGTAGGGGTTGCCCGCGTTGTCGTTCTGCTGGTCGCGCTGCAGATGGTCCCAGCGCGTGAACAGCACCCGCCCGAAACTGTCGACGATCGGGTTGAACGAGCCGGACACCGCGTACTGCAGCAGGTCGAGGCGCCCGCTCGCCGGCTGCAGTCGCCACAGGCCGGTCGGCGTCGCGGCTTCCTCGTACTCGTCGAGCTGCGGATACAGGTGCTCGGCGCCGTTGCGCGGGCGATCGCTGACGAAGACGAGGCTGCCGTCGGACAGGTACGCCGGGCTCACGTTGTTGAAATGGTCGGGCTGGTTCGCGACCTTGGTGATCTGCACGGTCTGCCCCTGGCCCAGCCCGCTCGCTTCGTACAGCTGCCAGTACCAGGTGCCCCACTGGTACTGCGCGGTCGGCGCGCCGATGACCATGCTGAACACCGCATGCGTGCCGTCCCATGAAACGGCCGGGTCGCGCACCGCGATCGCGTTCGCGCCCTGCATGCCGTCGTTGCCGTAACCGGCCTCGTGGGTCAGGTTGCGCAGCGATCCGTCGGGATAGCGGATCATCAGGTCGCCGCCGCGACCGGTCGATTCCATGTCGGTGCGGTGGTTGCCGAACACGCTGCCGATCGCGGTGAAATCGCCGCCGATCGGGAACTGCGTGACGAACAGGATCGGATTCTGCAGCGCCTGCGCGCCGGCATCGATACCGAACAGGGCCAGTGCGGCCGGCAGCAAAAACCGAAAGGACGACATGATCCACTCCCCAGTGTGTGCACGGATCCTAGCCGCGCCGGTGCGCCGGATTCGTGATGCGGTTTGCCGATCGACCCGGCTTCCATCGACAGAAACGGAAAACGGCGCCCGCAGGTGCCCCGACCGGCTCAATCGGGCCCGGCAACGCCGCGCGCGGCCTGTGGCGGCGTCGCATGCGTGCGCCTCCACGCGCGCCGCAACTGGCGCGCCGAGCCGAAGCCGCTGCGCTCGGCGACGCGTTCCATGTCGAGGCGGGTGTTGCCGAGCAACTCGTGCGCGAGCGCGACGCGCAGGCGGTTGACGTAGTCGGGCAGGCTCATGCCGGCCTGTTCGTTGAACAGGCGCGACAGGTGGCGCGGGCTTGCATTGGCGATCCGCGCGAGCGCTTCCAGCGACCATTCATGGGCGGGGTCCGCGGCGACCGCGTCCTGCGCGCGGTGCAGCGCCGGATGGATGTGGTTGCGTCCTTCCAGCCACGGCGACAGTTGCGGGTCGTTGCCGCTGCGGCGCAGATACACGACGAGATGGCGTGCGATCGCGGCGGCGACCGCGGCGCCGCACGCGCGCGCGACGAGGTGCAGCATGAGGTCGGTGCCGGCCGTGATGCCGGCGCTCGACAGGCGCGTCCCGTCCTCGACGTACAGGCGGTTGTCGAACACGCGCGCGGAGGGCGCCAGCGCCGCGAGTTCGGCGCAACAGCTGTGGTGGGTGGTGCAGTCGTGACCGTCGAGCAGGCCGGCGCGCGCGGCGAGCAGGGCGCCCGCACAGACCGACGCGACACGATGCGTCGGCTGCACGTGCCGGCGCAGCCAGGCGACGATCGCCTGCTCGTCGCGGGCGACCGTGGCGGCGCCGGGATCGCGTGCGAACGCGACCGTGTCGGCGCTGCCGACGAGCAGGAGCAGCACGTCGTCGGGGACGGCGTCGGGCAGGCGTGCGAGCCCGGCGAGTTCGAGGCCGAGCGAACTCGCCATCGCCGACCGCGCCGCGAAGTAGC
>Ga0105239_10004014_pt1 | contig 17821 bp, 10 predicted proteins | sample KBSC44metaG_FD_92761 | JGI IMG/M metagenome (GOLD analysis project Ga0105239, IMG submission 92761) | Corn rhizosphere microbial communities from Kellogg Biological Station, Michigan, USA - KBS C4-4 metaG | ecosystem: Host-associated > Plants > Roots > Rhizosphere > Soil | place: Michigan, USA...
CCCGGACTCGGCTGTGGGCTCGGGTGTCGGCGCGGGTGTCGGCGCGGGTGCGGGCTCGGGCGTGGTCTCCGCCGCCGCCGGCCGGACCGGCTCGATCACGGTCGGCTCCACGATGTGCGGTGCCGGCAGCACCGACTCCGGCTCCGTGGCCGCGACCGGGGCGGACGACGGGTCGCCGCCGCTGATGGTCATCCGGCGCTCGAGCCGGTCGAGCCGCGCCATCACCCCCTCGGTCGAGTGGTCGGCCCCTGGCAGCAGCACCCGGGCGCAGATCAGCTCCAGGAGGAGCCGGGGCGCGGTGGCGCCGCGCATCTCGGTGAGCCCGGTGGCCACCAGGTCGGCGGCGCGCGACAGGTCGGCCGGGCCGAACCGCGCCGCTTGGGCCACCAGGCGCTCGGCGGCGTCCTCGGCGATGTCGATGAGCCCGGTGGCCGGAGCATCGGGAACGGCGGAGACGATCACCAGGTCGCGAAGCCGGCGCAGCAGGTCTTCGGTGAAGCGGCGTGGGTCCTGCCCGGTCTCGATCACCTTGTCCACCACGCCGAACACGGCCGAGCCGTCGCCCGCCGCGAACGCGTCGACGACCTCGTCCAGCAGGGTGTCGGGCGTGTATCCGAGGAGCCCCGAGGCCAGGGCGTAGGTGATGCCCTCGGGGCCGGCGCCACCCATCAGCTGGTCGAGCACCGAGAGGGTGTCGCGGGCGGAGCCGCCGCCGGCCCGGACCAGGAGCGGCAGCGCGGCCGGCTCGATGGTGACCTGCTCACGCTCGCAGAGGTCGGAGAGGTACGCCGTGAGCAGCCGCGGCGGGATCAGCCGGAACGGATAGTGATGGGTGCGCGAGCGGATCGTCGGGATGACCTTCTCCGGCTCGGTGGTCGCGAAGATGAAGCGCAGATGGGGCGGCGGCTCCTCGACCAGCTTGAGCAGGGCGTTGAAGCCCTGCGTGCTGACCATGTGGGCCTCGTCGATGATGTAGACCTTGTAGCGGCTCCGGACCGGCGCGAAGAACGCCTTCTCCCGCAGGTCGCGGGCATCGTCGACGCCGCCGTGGGACGCGGCGTCGATCTCGATCACGTCGATCGACCCCGGGCCACCGCGGCCGAGGTCGCGGCACGAGTCACACTCGCCGCACGGGTCGGCGACGGGCGCCTGCTCGCAGTTCAACGAGCGGGCCAGGATGCGCGCGGACGTCGTCTTGCCGCAGCCGCGCGGGCCGGAGAAGAGGTAGGCGTGGTTGACCCGGTTGCCCGCGAGAGCGGCCCGCAAGGGCTCGGTCACGTGGTCCTGCCCGATGACCTCGGAGAAGGTCTCGGGACGGTAGCGCCGATAGAGCGCGAGCGGGGATTCCACTCCTGAACCCTAACCAGCCACGCCGACAACCGGGCGAGTGAGGACGCTCCGAGCTCACGAAGTGGGCGCGGAGCGACCGGAGCGAGCGGCGAAGCGCGCCTGCTCGCGAGCCGCCAGCCGGGAGACGCTCCGGACGGGTCACTCCCGGGCGTGGAAATCGCCCCGGACCGCAGCGACCATGGTCGCGACCAGCTCCCGGAACTCCGGCTCTGAGACGGTCTGGGCGCGCGCCTGCGCCAGCGAGACGGCATCGGCACCGTGTACGTCGGCCGCCGCCCGGGCCATCGCCTCCAGCAGTCGCCGGGACTCGTGGCGGTGGAGCCCGGCGGGCTTGATCCGCACCACGTCGGGAGCGAGGTCGCGGACTTGCCAGTCCCCCACGCGCGCGGCGCCGGCCGGGCCGCGCACGGCGGTGACCACCGCGTCGTACGCGGTGTCCTCGCGACGCGGGACCCGCACCGACACCCGCTGCTCGCCCGCCCAGACACAGGTGGGCGGGCCGAGCTCCTTGGCCTCACGGGCGTGCCAGGAGCCGTCGGCGGCCGGACCGACGCCGACCCGGCGACGGTGGCCGAGGGATCCGGTGCCCGCCTCGTGCACGTGCCAGGTCGGCCGCCAGCCGGGCTCGGCGACGCGCTCGGCGGCGGCGACCACTCCAGCCGGGACGTCGTACGCCTCCGGTCCCCGAGTGAGCTGAGAGTAGAAGGCGTGGGGGTCGACGGACTCCGGCACCAGCGGCGCCAGACGGGGCGCGTCCCGGAGGTCGACGGCGGCGCCGGGCGTCGCGGCGTACCAGGAGGCGAGCACGGTGTCGCACACCTCGTGCTGGCCGAGGGAGAGGTGTGGCGCGAGCACCGCGGACGTCGCCAGGCGCACGAGGTCGAGCAGCCAGGAGCCGCGGGCGAGCTCGTCGAGGTCGTTGACGCCCCAACGACGGACCTGGTCCTGGTCTCGCCACGTGCCGTAGTTCTCGACATGGAGGTCGCCGACCAGCGGCACGGCGGCGTGGCCGAACACCTCCGGGACCTCGGCAGCTGCGCGGACCAGCCAGAGGTAGTAGGTGCCGCGGAGGAACCGGTACTCGTCGTGGGCCAGCTCGTCGTGCTTGCGACGGAGCTCGGCGCGGTCGAGGGGAATGTGGCCGCCGAGCCAGTGCTCGTAGTCGGCGGTCAGGGCGCGGACGTCACGCATCCGCCGGCTCCGGGGTTCGCCGGCGAGCCGCGAGGGAGCCGCCGGCAACGGTGACGGCCAGCGCCACCAGGGCACCCAGGACGAGGGCGGCTCCCTCTCCGGGTTCGAGCACGTGGAGCTGCTGGCCCACGGTCGCAGCCGCCACCGGGAGGCCGAGCTGGGCGCTGGCGAGCATGGCGTACGGCGTGGGCTGGCGGAGGACGAGGCACGCCAGGTGAGCCACCGCGGCTCCCGCACCCAGGCAGACTCCGAGCACGATCATCGAGGGGTGGTCGACCAGGTTGCGGAGCTGGAGCGACGCCCCGAGCCAGACGAAGAACAGCGGCCCGAAGAACCCCTCGGTCACCGCGAACAGCTGCTTGGCGACGCGTCGCGGCTCACCGACCGCCGCCACGGCGAGCCCGGAGACGAACCCGGCCAGCATCAGGGAGACGTGGACCGCGACGGCGAGCGCGGCCATCGCGAACACCACCGCCAGGCTCACCCTCAGCTCGACCGCGAACTGCCGGTCCTCGGACACGTCGTGGACCCGTTCTCGCCAGCCGCTGTGCTCGACCCAGCGCAGCAGCCCGAGCAGGACCACTCCGGCGACGATCACGGCCACCGCCCCCACCGCCGCGCGGGCCACATGGTCGGGGTCGATCACCAGCGGCAGCAGCACGATGCAGACCGAGTCCGCGATGGCGACCTGGGGCAGGAGGTCGACGAGGTCGGGCCCGGTGAGGCGCAGCGAGTCGACCGTCGGAAGCACGATCGCCGCCGACGACGAGGCCATCAGCACGGCGTAGACGAGCGCATGGGAGGTGCCCACCAGCTCCGCGACGCCGTACCCGAGGCCGACCGCGACCAGGCCCACGAGGGCGGCGCGCGTGGCGCCCGTGCGGAGGGCGGTCCGCAGCCGTGGGTCGCGGACGGGGACATGGGTACCGGCCACGAACATCACCAGGACGAACCCGCAGCTGCCCAGGAAGGCGAACGTCGTGTCGCCGGCGTCGAGCACGCCGAACCCGCTCGCGCCGAGGAGGACGCCGGCCACCAGCTCGCCGAGCACCACCGGCAGGCGCCAGCGCCTCGGTGTGGCGAGGAGCGGCCCGGCCAGCGCGACGGCACAGACCAACGCCAGGTCGGTGAACGACACGACCGGATGCTAGACCCGCCCCGGCCGACCCCGGCGCATCCGGGCCGGACATGGAGAGGCCCCCCACGCACCCAGCAGAGCCCGCCTGCCCTTGCTGCCTTCCGGCCCTGGGGGAGTTCGGTGAGATGCCGCCGCATGGGGGGTTGCGGTCGAGTCTAGGCGAGCCCGGGACGTCGTACGAATCGGCCGTCGAGAGCTTCGTCCGGCCAACGATGCGCCGGTGGTGAAGGATTTCGTGGGCCGGTCGCGGCTTGGGTACCCTCCTCGGCGGAGGATTCGCCTAGTGGCCTATGGCGCTCGCTTGGAAAGCGGGTTGGGTTAACGCCCTCGCGGGTTCGAATCCCGCATCCTCCGCCAGCCGCGGGCGAGGCCGACAGGTACGCACTCACGGCCGCGTGCCCGCGGTGGGTCGGGCGGGCACGCGACCGGCGACCTGGTCGGCGACCCATTCGGCGTCGTCGCCGACGAACCCCAGCAGTGCCGAGCCGCGGGAGTGCTGCCAGGGCAGCCCGATGAACCACAGACCGGGTGCGGCGGTGGCACCGCGGTGGTGGGCGATCCGGTGGCCGTCCCACACGCCGGGTACGTCGAGCCAGGAGTAGTCGGGACGGAAGCCGGTGGCCCACACCACCGCGGACACGTCGTCCAGGTGCGATGCGCGAGCGAATCGGGCGGTGCGCCGATCCGCGGCCGTGAGGCGGGCGTGGACCTGGATGCCGGCGGCGTCGATGTCGTCCCAGGTGGTGCCGATCACCAGATCGGCCCCCCGCTTGCGGAACCAGGCCGCGACCGGTGAGGACGCGGGGCGGGTCACGGCCCCGGTCCTGGTCAGCCACCAGAACAGGTCGCGGCCCAGCGGCCGCTGCGCAACGGTCCTCGGTCGAGTGCCGACCGCGAGGTGGACCTGGTGTGTGCGGGCCGTCTCGAGCGCGATCTGCAGCCCTGAGTTCCCCGCTCCCACGACCAGCACCCTCCCGGCGCTCGCCGGCGGCAGGTCACTCGGGTTCCGGTAGGTCGAGCTGTGGAGCTGGGTCACCGCGGAGGCGAATCCGCTGGCCAGGCTCGGGATTGCCGGCTGCTGAAACGGACCGGTGGCCACGATGACCTGGCGGGCCCACACGGTGCCCTGGCTGGTGGAGACCCGGAACACGCCCAGCTGTTGGTCGACGTGCTGGACACGCGTGTCGGGCATGACGGGAAGGTCGAACCGGGCCGCGTAGGCCTTCAGGTAGTCGGCGACCTGGTCCTTGCCCGGGTAGGTGCCGGGTGCCGCAGGGAACGCCATCCCGGGGAGCGCGGAGTACTCGGCGGGCGTGAACAGCCGCAGGGAGTCCCACCGGCCCGCCCAGCTGTGCCCGATCTCCGGCGCGGCGTCCACGAGCAGGAACCGCACCCCGTGCCTGGCCAGGTGGTAGCCGACCGCCAGGCCCGCCTGGCCGGCGCCGATCACGAGAGCGTCGAGCGGTCTGCGCGGTGGTGTCTCGGGTGGGGGCGGGTGAACGGCGGTGCGTTCGGTGGCGGCGTACATGGGGTTGCTCCTCTGTGGAGGATCGAGGGCTGGGCGATGGCGTCGCCGACGCTACGAACGGCGGCGCCCGGCCCGCGCCGGCGAAATCGCCGGGATGTCACCGGCTCGCCGTCCCCGTGCCGCGGCGTGTGGGTCACCTCGGGCACGGGACTGTCGTGGCCCGCGCGGGCTGGGCGAGGGCGTGAACCCGGTGGTTCACCCGGCGCGACGGTAGCGGTCCAGGCGCGAGTGTCGAGGCACGGGTCGAGCCAAGCCCCGGCCCACTCCAACCGGACTCGAAGGAGCCTCACCATGTCGCACCACACCGCCCCGGCGCCGGTCCCCGACGCCGACCACGGCACCCACCACGGTCACCGTCACCCGGGCCGGCCGGACGCGCACCGGCACGGCGGACACCACGCCGACCACGCGCATCAGGCACACCACGAGGCCGGCCAGGCCGAGGTCCGGCGTCCCTGGACCATCCTCGGACTGATGCTGATGGCCCAGTTCATGGTCGTCCTCGACGTCTCCGTCGTGAACGTCGCCCTGCCCTCCATCGGCAAGGCCCTGTCGTTCTCCAGCGGCGACTACCAGTGGGTGGTCTCGGCCTATGTCCTGCTCTCCGGCGGACTGCTCCTCTTCGGCGGCCGGCTCTCCGACCTCTTCGACCGCCGCACCATGTTCCTGACCGGCCTGAGCGTGTTCACCACGGCTTCCCTGGTGTCGGCGACCGCATCCTCGGCCGCGACCATGATCATGTCCCGCGCCGCACAGGGCGCCGGCGCCGCCATGCTCACCCCCGCCGCGCTGTCCATCATCGTCACCACCTACTCCGGCAAGCAGCGCTCCACCGCCCTGGCTGTCTGGGGGACGATCGGCAGCATGGGCATCGCCGCGGGCGTGCTCCTCGGCGGCGTGCTCACCACGACCCTGGGCTGGCGCTCGATCTTCTTCGTCAACGTGCCCATCGGCATCGTCGCCGCCGTCCTGACGCTGAGGAGCGTCGCTCGCAGCCGCAACAGGCGCAACCACGGCGTACGCTCTCTCGACGTGCCCGGGGCGGCGACGCTGGTCACCGGCCTGCTCGCCCTGGTCTACGCCATCGAGAACGCCGGCACCCACGGCTGGACGTCGACCCAGACCGTCGTCGGGTCCGCCGTGGCCACGGTGCTGCTGACCGGGTTCTGGCTCATCGAGCGTCACGTCCCCGCGCCGCTCGTGCCCCCGGCCACCTGGAGGATCCGGTCCCTCATGTCGGCCTCGACGGTGATGGCCCTCATCACCGGCGGCATCGTCGGCGCCATCTTCGTCAGCTCCCTGTTCCTCCAGCAGGTCCTCGGCGCCTCGCCGGTCGTCGCCGGACTGGAGTTCCTGCCGCTGGCGGCAGCCATCACCCTCGGTGCTGCGATCGCCTCCCACGTCATCGGGCACGTCGGCCCGAAGCACCTGATGGTCGGCTCCCTCCTCGTCGTCGCCGCCGGCGCCTGGCTCCTGGCCGGCTTGGATGCCGACCCGAGCTACCTGACGGACGTGCTGCCCGGATTCATCGTGCTCGGGCTCGGCACCGGCCCCATGTTCGTCGCCATCTCCATCGTCGCCATGAGTGGCATCAGCCACGAGCAGTCCGGCCTCGCCTCCGGCGTGATGATGACCGGACACGAGGTCGGCGCCGCCCTCGGCGTCGCCAGCCTCACCGCGATCGCCGGCGACCTGACCACCCGGACCGGACTCGTCGACGCCTACCCGACGGTCTTCACCGCCATGGCGGTCGCCATGGTCGCCCTGTCCGCGTTCGCCGCCATCGCCGTACCCCGTATCCACGCGACCGCAGGGGCACCCGGCGGCCAGGGGCACGGGCACGGCATGCACTAGCCCGCAGCCGATGGTCCGGGCCGGGAGGGCGACCGCACCCTCCCGGCCCGGTCACGTCTCACCGCACGGTCCAGCGTCGCCGGGCCTGAACCCGGCGATCTCACCGGCGCGACCAGGCGCCCGACGACGCGACCGTGGAACCACCCGAGCCACCCGATCACCGACCACACCAGGCAGGCCCATGATGACCACCACCGCCGTACTCCGAGCCCGCACCAGCACCGCCGCCGCCCCCGAGCAGGGCGCCGCCACCGGGGCGCCCGAGCGTCGCCGCCGGACCGTGGCGTTCGGCCTCCTGGTCTCCGCGCAGCTCGTGGTCATGCTCGACACCTCCATCGTCAACGTCGCCCTCCCGTCCATCCAGGCCGACCTCGGCCTCAGCCCGGCCGCCCTCACCTGGGTGGTCAACGCCTACGTGCTGACGTTCGGAGGGCTGCTCCTGCTGTCCGGCCGGGCAGCCGACCTGTTCGGCCGCCGCCGCATGTTCACCGCCGGGTCGGCCCTGTTCACGCTCGGCACCCTCCTGGCCGCGGCCGCGGCCAACGAGCAGATGCTCGTGGCAGCACGCGTCATCCAAGGTGCCGGGGCCGCGTCGCTCAGCCCCGCAGCCATGTCCCTGCTCCTGCTGACCTTCCCCGGCCCGGGGCGCGCCAAGGCGATGAGCGCCTGGGGCGCCGCCTCGGCTGTCGGCGGAGCGACGGGCGTGTTCCTCGGCGGCATCCTCACCGGCACGTTCGGCTGGTCCGCGGTGTTCCTGGTCACCGTCCCGGTGTCCATCGCCTCCATCGCCCTGGCCCGCCGCGTGCTGGACGAGACCGCCGCCGGCACCCGGCACCGGTTCGACGCCCCCGGCGCCGCTGCCATCACCGGTGCCGTCATCGCCCTCGTCCACGGCGCCCTCGGCGCCGCCGACGGTCAGTGGACCTCGACGCCGGTGCTCGCCAGCTTCGCGGCCTCCGCGGCGCTCACCGCCGCGTTCATCCACATCGAGCGCCGCTCCGCCGAGCCCCTGGTGCCGCTGGAGCTGTTCCGGTCCCGCGTCCTCTCCACCGGCGTCGGGCTGGCCGTCCTCGGCGGAGCCGCGCGGGCCTCGTCGTTCGTGCTCGTCGCGCTCTACCTGCAACAGGCCCTGCACCTGGCTCCCCGGCAGGCTGGCCTGTCGATGGTCCCCACCTCGGTGACCGGGTTCGTCGTCTCCCTCGCCCTCCTCCCGCATGTGCTGCGTGCGCTCGGGCCGCGGCGCACCCTCGTCGCGGGTCTCGTCGTCCTCGCCTGCGGGCACCTGTGGCTGGCCTACGGACCCCGCGGAGCCGGCTATCCGGTCGCTGTGCTTCCCGGCCTGCTCCTGGTCGCGGTCGGGGTAGCGCTCAGCTTCACCCCGACCACCATGGTCATCGCCTCCGCTGTCCCCGAGACGCACACGGGGCTGGCGTCCGGGCTCGCCGGGTCGGCCACCCAGGTCGGTGCAGCCCTGGGCACCGCCACCTTCACCGCCATCGGCATCGCGGTCAGCGGGTCGACCAGCGCCGGCGGGACACTCGACTCCGCCGGGTTCACCGCCGCGTTCACCGCAGCAGCCGTGGTCTCCGTGGTGACGGCCGCGCTGGGATGCGCGATCGCGGAGCGGCGCTGCTGACGCTTCGAGTGGGCCGAAGAAGACATCGCCGCGGGCGGACACATGCCCGGTCCGGGATGGTCCCTCACGATCAGTCCAGCGGCCGGTCGGTTCGGACCGACGACACGACATCGTTGATGGCCCGGGCGGTCACGGCCGCGTCTGCCTGGTTCAGGATCAGGTCTGCATGCGTCGCGCCGTCGACGACGCGGTGCACGCTGTTGGTCGACAAGATGACCGTCTTGTCCTGCGCCGCCATCCAGCCTTGATCGCTCCCGCTGCCGGCGGTGAGGACGACCAGTGGCCTGTCGCCGAGGTCGGTGAGAGCTGCCGCTTCGTGTTCGGACGCAGTGGCCTGGAGGAACTCGTCGATGGTGCTCCGCAGACTGGCCGAGGTGGCGAGCTTCGCTCCCACCTCGTCCGCGGACTGCTGCGGGAGGCTGCCGTAGCCGAGTCCGAAGAAGCGCCCGATGCCCAGCCTGGCCGAGGTCGAGGCCAGCACGGAGACGCGCGCCAGGATGTCGCCGGGACCCCAGCTCTGGGCAGAGGTCGATGCCGGCAACGCCGATCCGGTCGAGTCGATCAGCACCATCCCGGCGACCTCGTGGGGATAGCGAGCCGCGAAGATGCGGACGTAGAGGCCACCGAAGGAGTGCCCTGCCAACACGTAGGGACCTGGCACGTGAGCGCGATGGAGCAACGTGTGCAGGTCGATCATCATCTGCTCGCCGTCCTGGGTGGTGTCGGAGGCCTCGCTCCACCCGCGACCGGCACTGTCGTAGACACAGACCCGGGTGTGCTCGGCGACCGCCGGCGCTATCCACCCCATCACCGAAGACATGTCGCCGCCGCCTGGTTGCAGGACCACGGTGGGGCTGCCCGAGCCGGTGCAGTGGAGGTGCAGCCTGTGTCCGCCGACGTCGACCAACCGGCCCGGCATCGGGTACGCGCTGGCATCCAGGTGCTCGCGCACGGTCTCGTAGCCCCCGCCCACCGAGGCGAGAGCCATCACCGCGATCACCGGGTAGAGCAGCCACCGACGGGAGCGGCCAGGCAGGTGCCGGTGGGCCTGCACGGCCATCCAGACGGCCAGCACCAGCACCGCGGGAGGCCACATCCAGTGCAGGGCGTCGGCCACGCCGGAGCCGAGCACGATCAGGAGAAGTCCGGACACGCCCATGAAGACCGCCGGTACCACGGCCCAACGCTGGGGTCGGTCGGTGTACCGCACCGAGAGCACGGCCAGCATCGCCCAGCCCACGGCGAAGCCCACCAGCACCGCGCCGGTGATGTCGTTCTCCTGGACCTCGATGAAGGGGGCGGCGACGAGCAGCAGGGCGGCGATGACCCCGGTGGCCAGTGACCCGGCCACGATCCGTCCGATGTGACCGTTGGTCGCCGGGACGGAGCCTTCATCCGAACCGACCCGGCCCGTGTCGTCGGGGGTCATGGGGGTCTTCGCCATGGAGCTCAACTCCTCGCGCATCTTGCGCGATGCGCTGATCTGCTCGTGAGGGACGTTCGGGGAGTCGCGAGGGTCGACCGGTCAGACGGTGAGGACAACACGCCCGGAACCTGAGCCGTCCTGCAACCGTCTGATGGCGTCGCCGGCCTCGCGCAACGGATAGCTGCGGTCCAGGACCGGGGCGAGCGTTCCTGCGGCGACCAGATCGTTGATCACCGCCAGCGTCTCGGCATCCTCCTTGGCTATGAAGGTGACCAGTCGTTGGCGGACGAACGGCGACAGCATGGCCGCTCCGAGCTGCCGTTGCGTGCCTCCGATCCACCGGTCACCCTCTCCTCCGACGATCACCAGACAGCCGCGTGGAGTCAGGGCGCGCCGCAGCCGTCTGACCGGAGTGCGACCGAAGACGTCGATGATGACGTCGTAGTGGCGGCTGCCGTCGGCGAAGTCCTCGTGGGTGTAGTCCACGACGCGGTCGGCGCCCAGGGAGCGGGTCAGCTCGAGGCCACGAGTGCCACACACCCCGGTGACCTCCGCACCCAGCTCCTTGGCCATCTGGACCGCGATGCTGCCCACGGCGCCCGAGGCGCCCACCACCAGCACCTGGTGCCCCGAGCGGACCCGACCGTGATCACGCACGGCCTGCACCGCGGCGAAGGAGGCGTAGGGCAGCACCGCCGCCTGTTCGAACGTCAGGGTCGGAGGCTTGGGCGCCACCTTGCCCGCCGGGGCCGCGACATACTCGGCATAGGTGCCCTTCGCTGCGCCGTAGACCTCATCCCCGGGCTGGAAACGGCTCACGTCCTTGCCGACGGAGTCGACCCGCCCGGCGAAGCTGACGCCGGGAACGTGCTGCTTGGGAGAACGCACGCCGGTGCCCAAGCGCATGAGGTACGGACGCCCGGTCATGAAGTGCAACGCGCCTCGGTCCACACCGGCGGCGACCACATCGACCAGGAGGTCGCGGTCACCAACCACGGGTCGAGCGACCTCCTCCAAGGAGAGCGCGTCCGCCCCGCCGTAACGATGTTGAACGATGGCCTTCATCTCCAGCCCCCTCCGGGATGCGCGATCACACACCACCATGAAGACCCCCTGGGTGACCCGTCAGGGCCCTTTGTCCCGATGGCACGGACGTAGGGCCTTCCGAAAGCCCTGCGGCGCGGCGCTGCCGACGGCACATCGGCACGGACCTGCGCTCGGAGATGGCCGAACAGGCTAGTCGAGATCCAGGCCGATGAGCTCGCCGCGGGAGCTGACTCCGGTCTTGGTGAACACGTTGCGGAGGTGGAAGTCCACCGTCCGGGGGCTGACGAACAGCTGGGCCGCGACCTCCTTGTTCGACATCCCCTTCTTCACCAGCTGGGCGACCTGACGTTCCTGCGGGGTCAGCGCCGCCCCGCCGGCCGCCTCGTCGCGGCGTCGGACCGTCTCACCCGAGGCCCGCAGCTCAGTGGCGGCGCGTTCGGCCCATGGTCTCGCCTTCAGCTCCTCGAACGTGTCGAGCGCGGACCGCAGCTGGGTGCGGGCGTCGACCCGGCGCCGGGAGCGGCGCAGGTACTCGCCGTAGGCCAGGCGGGTGCGGGCCCGGTTGAACGGGCGACCCGGCCAGCCCGGGCGGCCGGTGCCTGCGTCCTCCTCGTGTCGCTCGAGCGCCGCTACGAAGTGCTCCTCGGCTGCCTCGGGCTCGGCGAGGAGCGCGTGCCCGTGCTCCGCGACGGCGGTCGGCCACGCCAGCCCGGTGGCGGCCGCGAACCCGGCGAAGTCCTCCACCCACAGGCGAGCGGCTTCGGTCTGCCCTGCACGAACCGCTGCTTCGATGCGGTCCGGGCCGGCCATCCGCTTCGGGACGTCGTGTGACATCTGCGCGAACCGGTGGAACGCCGAGGCTGGTCGGCTCGCCTCGGTGATGGCCAGGTGCACGCCGTGGGCCCAGTGGACCAGGTCACGCAACACGACGTCGAGGATGCCGGCCGCGGGCCTCGAGGTCGCCTCGTCCAGGCGAGGAGCGAGCTCGGCGAAGGTGTCGTCGTCGCCGCGATGGGCCGCCAGCAGCATCAGCACCGCGGCCGGGGTGTCGGCGAGCACGCGGTGCCGGGTGACCTCCCCGAGGGTCACTGCCTCGGTGGCGTCCCCCACCGCGTCGGCCCACCTGCCTGCGGCGAGGTCGATCATGGCCAACCGGGTCAGCGCGTACAGCACCATCACGGCGGCGCCGTCGTTGCGGGCGCGGTTCAGGACTCGCTGCATGTAGGACTCGGAGAGGTCGAACTCGCCGAGGTGGAACGCGCAGATGCTCAGGTTCGGCAGGAGCTCGAAGTCCTCGGTGACCTCTTCGTGGATGGCGAACCCCTCGCGGAACGGTCCCGCGGCGGAGGCGTAGTCGCCTGCAGCCACGTGCGCGCAGCCTTCCAGCAGCCGCTGGTAGGTGCGCTCTCGTGCCGGAGCGTCGTCGGCCGGCGGCGGGACCAGGGTGGTGCCGTCGATGCCGGAGCCGGAGTCGCCGTTCCAGCACGCGATCGACACCGCCTCGGCAGCCAGTTCGCGGGCCCGCACCGAGTCGTGGTCGACCGCGTCCACCGCGGCCTCGAGCAGCATCCGGTTGGCCAGCTTCACCGACCCGGTGTTCCACTCGATGCGGCCGCGCAACCGCCTGGCGTCGGCGAGAAGGAGTGGGTCGCTCGCCTCGGCGATGCCCTTCTCGATGAAGTCGCGGGCGCTGTCTGGGTGCGCGGAGACCCAGGCGGCCAGGGACGCCGCGTACAGGTGCCGGGCCCGCCCGTCGGAGTCCGTGTCGAGCTCGGCGGCCCTGGCCCACGCTGCTGCCGCCGCCTCATGGCCGCCGCGCCGTTCGGCCCGCCGGGCGGCGGCGACCAGCTCGGCCACCACCGACTCGTCCGGCTCCACCACCGAGGACGACCGGTGCCAGGCGCGCCGGTCGGCGTCTTCCTCACGGGTCAGCACCGCCGCCAGGGCGGCGTGGACGCGGCGGCGTCCGGCACTGGGGGCGGCGTCGTACATCGCCGAGCGCACCAGCGGGTGGCGCAACGTGAGCTGGTCACCGACGACCGCGACGAGGCCCGAGGTCTCCAGCTCGGCGAGCGACCCCGTGTCGGTGCCTAGGGTCTCGGCTGCCCTCAGGACGGTGGCGAGCCGGGTGGAGTCGTCGACGGAGGCGACCAGCAGGAGTGTCTGGGCGTCCTGGGAGAGGCGACGGGCCCGATCGAGGAAGACCCGCTCGATCCGTTCGGTCACCGGCAGCCGCGGCGGCAACGGCTCGGTCCCGGCCAGCTGGCTGGGGGTCAGGACGCTGGGTAGCTCACGCAGCGCCAGCGGGTTCCCGCCGGTGTTGACCACCAGCAGCGCCGCCACTTCCGGCGATACCTCGATACCCGTCTGCTCGGCCAGGACCGCGGTCGCACCGGCGAGCCCCAGCCCGGCCAGGCGCACGGTCGGAAGGTCGGCGGTGTCGAAGGGGCGTGCTTCGTTCTCGCGGGCCGCCCACAGCACGGCCACCGGCTCCACGGCGATCCGGCGGGCCACGAACTGCAGAGCCGCCGCAGAGGCGTCGTCAAGCCATTGGGCGTCGTCGACGACCACGAGGACCGGCTGCTGCTCGCCGGCGTCGGCCAACAGCGACAGCGCTCCGAGGAAGATCAGGAACCGGTCGCCGGCGTCGCCGGCCTCCATCCCGAACACGACCCGGAGCGCCTGCGCCTGAGGAGTGGGAATCCGGTCCAGTGACCCGGACAGGGGAGCGAGCAGCCGCTGCAGGGCGGCGAACGCCAAGGGCGCCTCGGACTCGATGCCGGACGTCGCCACGACCGTCATGTCGCCGGCAGCCCGGGCACCCTGCGCGGCCTCCGCCAGGAGCGCGGTCTTCCCGGCACCTGCCTCGGCGGTCAGCACGAGGCTGCCTCCGTGGCCTGCCCTCGCCTGCGTCAGCAGGTCGGCGATGGCGGCCTGCTCCCGCTCCCTCCCGTGCACCCCCATGGCGGGACCATAACCGCCGTCCCGGACACGGGAAACCGCCTCGAACGGCGTCCCGCGGGCACACGAGGCGAAGGGACGGCCCGCCCCACCCGAGCGGATGCACGCCTGCTGTGCCGGCGCGGCACCCCGCTGAGAGGCTCCGGCGGCGGGCTTCACACACCTCGACCGTGAGCCTGGCCCCCCGGTGACCGGTCCTGGTTCGTCAGCGCCGCCCGTTCCGGGAGCCGAACCGCTCCGCGAAGACACCGTGCCTCAGGCCGCGGTCGCTGACCGTCACCGCGTCCTGCCCGGTCAGCGTGAGGATCGTCCGCACGATGCAGGCGCCGGCGAGGATCACCTCGGCGCGGGCCGGCTGCAGACCGGCGATGTCTCGCCGCTCGTCCGCCGACCGCCCTCGGTACGCGTCGATCTGTCGGTCCACCTCGGCCGCCTCGATGACGGTTCCGTGGACGACGTCGGGGTCGTAGCGGACCAGACCGTGGGTGACCGCTGCCAGGTTGGTGGAGGTGCCGCCGATCGCGATCACCATGTCCGGTCGCGGCCGGCCCTCCAGCTGGGACAGATCGGTCGCGATCGCGACAAGAGCGGCGTCGACGGTCTCGCGAGGTACGGCGTCAGCGAGCCCGAAGCGCTCGGTGAAGCGCACCGCGCCCACGTCGACGCTGAACTGCTCCTCGATGCGGTCGCCGTGCCCGAACGTGAACTGGCTGCTGCCCCCACCCGAGTCGAAGACCAGCAGGCGATCGCCGGTCAGGGTCAGGGCCGAGACGGCGGCCAGGTAGGCCAGCCTGGCCTCCTCCTGGCCCGAGATGACCTCGACGATGACTCCGCAACGGGCGTGGACCGCCTCGACGAACGAGCCCCGGTTCGGAGCCTGTCGGAGACCCGCGGTGCCCACGGCGACGATGTCGACCGGACCGTCGCGACGGGCGGCGTCGACCAGGTCGCCAATGGCATCGACCGTGCGACTCATCGCGGCCGCGGTCAGCTCGCCGGTCTGCGCCAAGCCTTCGCCGAGCCGGGTGACCACGGCCGTGTCGACCTCGGTGTGCGGCACGTCCCCGTCGCGACGATCGGCGAGCATGAACTTGACCGAGTTGGTGCCGACGTCGATGACGGCCATCCTCGTCGGCCCCCAGCCGAGCAGCGACTTCAGCCCCCTGGCGACGCAGACGTTGGGCCGACCTGCCAGCCCCAGCCGGCGGATCGTCGCGGAGACGAGGCCCGGGTCCGAAGACTCCACGGCGACCGTGTGAACCGTCCTCCCGTCGGCGACCAGATCGGTGAGCTCGACCATGCAGTCGTCCAGGACCGACCGGTGTCGCCGCTTGTGCATCGCCACCACGTGGAGGTCCTCGCGCGACCCGGCCAGCCCGCCCAGGAACTCCTCCTGGCCGACGCCGGAGAGCCGCGACTGCGGCACCGGCGCGTCGAGAGCCGCGAAGGCCGCCGCGACGGCGTCGTCGTCGAGCGGGAAGGTGGACTTCATCGTCGGCACCCACAGCTGCAGCCCGGCGCCGTCCACACTCGTGAGGACCTTGGTGTCGAGGAGGCCGTCGCGCACCTTGACCGAGGCGTCGCTGTACATCGACAGGAGGTAGGTCTCGTCGCTCTCGACGGGCGGCGTGGTCCGCAGGGCCGCAATGGCAGGGTCGGCGTCCTCGACGTCGCCGAACGTGCGCCACTCCCACCGGGGCACGACGGCCGGAGCGGAGGGATGGATCGGCTGATCGCTCGTGCTCACCTCTCACCTTCCTCGGACTCGGCGTACGACGAGCGGCTGCCGCTCCGGACCCACGCTCGGGACGGGCTCACGGATCCGGCACCCCCTCGTGCTGACCGGCGGGTGGCTCTTGGGCCGCCGGACGGGCCGCCCCCAGCGCGGCCACGGCTCGGTGGACGTTGCCGTGGAAGCGATCGGCTCCCAGGAGCTCCACCGCGCCGTCCCGATCGAGCATGCGACGTACGGCGGGCCGGACCGCCGCCAGCCGCAGCTCGACCCCCGACTCCTCGGCCATCCGGATGATCTCCGACACCGTCGCCGCCCCCTGCGAGTCGACGAAGTTGACCCCCGCGAAGTGCAGCACCACGCCGCTCACACCGGGGGCGAGCATCGCGGTACGCACCCGGTCCACGAGTGCGTCGGCCGTGGCGAAGAAGATGCCGCCATCCATCCGCATCACCACCGTTCCCGGCAAGGTCTCGTCGTCGGGGTGCTCGTCGAGGTCCCGGAACACCTGGGTCCCGCGCTCACGGCCGAGCGTCGACATCTGCGGATGGGTCACGACGTACACGAGCCACAGCAGGGACAGCGCGATGCCGATCATCACCCCGGCGAGGATGCCGAAGACGAGGGTGCCGAGGATCGCGGCCGTCGCCACCGAGAAGTCGAAGCGCGAGACCCGGCGCAGGCGCCGCATCTCCGCGACGTTCATCATCCCCATCACGACGGCCTCGATGATGAGGGCGGCGAGGACCGGTTTGGGCAGCGACGAGAAGAGTGGCGCGAGGACGAGGAGGGCCAGGAGCACGGTGATGCCGGAGGTGAGCGAGGCGAGGCCGCTGCGGGCTCCGGAACGGTCGTTGAGAGAGCTGGCGGACAGGCTGGTCGAGACCGGCATCCCGTGCAGCACCCCCGCGCCGATGTTGGCGGCCGCCTGCGCCACCGACTCCTGGTCGATGTCGACCTGGTAGCGGTGCTTGGCCGCGAAGGCGCGGGCGTCCCCGGCCGTCTGCGAGAACCCGATCATCACCAGCGCGAAAGCCGCCAGCAGCACGGTCCCGGCGTGATCGGCGAGCAGGCCGAGGTCGGGAACCTCCAGCGACGGCAGCCCACGGGGGATGTCTCCAACGAGGGTGACGCCCCGGTCCTCGAGGTCGAACAGCCACGACGCGAGGAGTCCGCCCACCAGCAGCACGAGTGAACCGGGGACCTGCGGGGCGACCCACCGGAGCCCGAAGACGACGACCAGCGCGACCACCCCGACCCACACCGTGGTGCTGTGCGCCTGGCCCAACGTCGACACCCACGACCTCAGCTCCTGGAACGAGTTGTTGCCGTCGTTGTCGGTGCCGGTCAGCTTGGGCAGCTCCCCGATGACGACATCGATCGCCGCGCCGAAGAGGAACCCGGTGACCACGGCTCGCGAGAGGAACTGCGACAGCCACCCCATCCGGAAGACCGCGAGGACCACGAACAGCAGGCCACTGGTCAGCGTGATCCCGGCGACCAGCGTGGCCACGTGCGCGGGATCGCTCATCCCGGTGGCGATGACCGCGCCGCCGGCGACGGCCGCGAGTCCCGAGCTGGGGCCCATCGAGATCTGGCGACAGGTGCCGAAGAGGGCGTACAGGATCGCCCCCGCGGCCGCGGCGTACAGGCCGTTCTCGAGCGGCACGCCGGCGATGCCGGCGTAGCCGAGGTTCTTGGGGATGATCAGCGCCGCCACGACGACGCCCGCGACGAGGTCGCCCCGCAGCCAGGCCCTCCGATAGGTGCGCAGCTGCTCGACGATCGGCAGGATGCGCGTGCCAGGTCGTCGCGTCTGCGCGGACTGGGTGGTCATGGCCCCTCTCGGCTCCTCCTCGTCTGCGTGCGCGTCGGGTCGTGGCCGTCACCGCTCAGGACGTCGAGGCTCCGACGGCGAGCGGGGCGACGTTCAGGCCGACCGGGAACGCCGGCACCGG